>Ga0207865_100168_pt1 | contig 79803 bp, 73 predicted proteins | sample HigsolmetaAR204D_FD_184836 | JGI IMG/M metagenome (GOLD analysis project Ga0207865, IMG submission 184836) | Ionic liquid and high solid enriched microbial communities from the Joint BioEnergy Institute, USA - AR20-4-D (SPAdes) (version 2) ... | reverse complement strand
GAGATGAAATTTCCCATTCCTTTATGGAAGTAAGAACCCTTGAAGATGACAAGGTTGATAGGTCCGAGGTGGAAGCACGGTGACGTGTGGAGCTGACGGATACTAATCGTTCGAGGACTTAACCTATAGAATTTATTTACTCGGTAAATAGCCTTACGTTATCTAGTTTTGAGAGAATGAAAAATTCTCTTGCAAAATAATAAACAACATATTATAATACATATTGTTGTTTTATTATTGGTCTGGTGATAATGGCGAGAAGGTTACACCCGTTCCCATCCCGAACACGGAAGTTAAGCTTCTCAGCGCCGATGGTAGTGAAGGCTTTGCCTTTGCGAGAGTAGGACGTTGCCAGGCATTGGAGGTTTAGCTCAGCTGGGAGAGCACTTGCCTTACAAGCAAGGGGTCGGCGGTTCGATCCCGTCAACCTCCATTATAATATTATGCCGGCCTAGCTCAATTGGTAGAGCAACTGACTTGTAATCAGTAGGTTGGGGGTTCAAGTCCTCTGGCCGGCACCATATGGACAAGTTTTAGAAATGAGCCATTAGCTCAGTCGGTAGAGCATCTGACTTTTAATCAGAGGGTCGGAGGTTCGAATCCTCCATGGCTCACCATTTGCGGGTGTGGCGGAATTGGCAGACGCACCAGACTTAGGATCTGGCGCCGTAAGGCGTGGGGGTTCGACTCCCTTCACCCGCATATCTATAAATTTATGCGGAAGTAGTTCAGTGGTAGAACACCACCTTGCCAAGGTGGGGGTCGCGGGTTCGAATCCCGTCTTCCGCTCCAGAATAACGCCGGGGTGGCGGAACTGGCAGACGCACAGGACTTAAAATCCTGCGGTAGGTGACTACCGTACCGGTTCGATTCCGGTCCTCGGCACCATTAAATGCGCCCGTAGCTCAATTGGATAGAGCGTCTGACTACGGATCAGAAGGTTATGGGTTCGACTCCTATCGGGCGCGTTTTTAATACGGGAAGTAGCTCAGCTTGGTAGAGCACATGGTTTGGGACCATGGGGTCGCAGGTTCGAATCCTGTCTTCCCGATAGCAAAAATATGATGGGGCCTTAGCTCAGCTGGGAGAGCGCCTGCTTTGCACGCAGGAGGTCAGCGGTTCGATCCCGCTAGGCTCCACCATTTATTATTTATAATAATTTAATATGGCGGCGTAGCTCAGCTGGCTAGAGCGTACGGTTCATACCCGTGAGGTCGGGGGTTCGATCCCCTCCGCCGCTATTATTTTATATTTTTAAGTAAATAATAAAATTGACCTTTAGTTTTAGCTGGTTAGTGCAAAGCGTCTTTGATTAAATCTCTTGTTATGCCCATAAGTTTTTTGATATGGGTACGAATAAATTTTAGTTATTGAAAATGGAAAATTTTTTAAAACGTATCAATGGACCTTTAGCTCAGCTGGTTAGAGCAGACGGCTCATAACCGTCCGGTCGTAGGTTCGAGTCCTACAAGGTCCACCATATTTGTTTGGAGGAATACCCAAGTCTGGCTGAAGGGATCGGTCTTGAAAACCGACAGGCGGGTTACACCGCGCGGGGGTTCGAATCCCTCTTCCTCCGCCATATATTAATAATTTTATTATCGCGGGGTGGAGCAGTCTGGTAGCTCGTCGGGCTCATAACCCGAAGGTCGTAGGTTCAAATCCTACCCCCGCAATATTGGTCCGGTAGTTCAGCTGGTTAGAATGCCTGCCTGTCACGCAGGAGGTCGCGGGTTCGAGTCCCGTCCGGACCGCCATACCTAACATTAACTATTATGGCTCGGTAGCTCAGTCGGTAGAGCAAAGGACTGAAAATCCTTGTGTCGGCGGTTCGATTCCGTCCCGAGCCACCACTTTGAGCCAACTATTGTGGCGGCTATGGCGAAGTGGTTAACGCATCGGATTGTGGCTCCGACATTCGTGGGTTCGATTCCCACTAGTCGCCCTATCTTATATTTGTAGCTTCTGCGAATAGGCTGGTAGAGGAAGAGGCATGATGGAAGGCTGTCGAGTTCTCAACAAAAAAAATAAATATCAGAATGATAATTAAATAATGCGGGTGTAGTTTAGTGGTAAAACCACAGCCTTCCAAGCTGTTGTCGTGGGTTCGATTCCCATCACCCGCTCCATATTTATGGGCCTGTAGCTCAGCTGGTTAGAGCGCACGCCTGATAAGCGTGAGGTCGATGGTTCAAGTCCATTCAGGCCCATTTTACAAGTATTATAATTATTCCGCAGTAGCTCAGTGGTAGAGCAATCGGCTGTTAACCGATCGGTCGTAGGTTCGAATCCTACCTGCGGAGCCATGGAGAAGTACTCAAGTGGCTGAAGAGGACGGTTTGCTAAACCGTTAGATCGGGTTACCGGTGCGCGGGTTCGAATCCCGCCTTCTCCATTCTAATTTTGTAGGCCCCTTGGTCAAGCGGTTAAGACACCGCCCTTTCACGGCGGTAACACGGGTTCGAATCCCGTAGGGGTCATAAAGTAAAAACCACACATATAAGTTATGTGTGGTTTTTACTTTATTGGAAAGCCCTGAACACTTGTGACTTCAGTTAACTATACTAAAAACCGGCGTACACCATGTTTAATGGGTCCGCCTTTTTGATAAAAATTCAACTATTAATACTAGTTGCCTGCGGGAACAGCACACATATTCGACAAAAGCATAGGCGGCAGCGAAAAAGCTTTTGTAACGAAAGCGATAGCGACAGTCACACGAGCCAAACTAAGCAGGCGTGAGGAAGCGAGCATTGAGGCGGCTCAAGTCCTGCCCTAAGGTGCGCATCCGCTACCGAAACTAAAAATCAACCGAATCTATTCTTTTAGCAATAAAAATTTAGAAGTTGTACTTTTAGGTTTCCAAGGACACTGAATAATCTTCCTCGAATTTGAATGGCACGAAGGAAAAACAAACAAGGTGAGGCAAGACTACTTGAGTGATTTTATGAGTAATCTTCCATACTGTAAACTACTATGAAGCGATGCGACGTGCTGAACATCTTATTACACAACAACCTCTGTATCAGCATCTTTATCTATCCTATTTTTATCTGGGAAAACGAGACTGAACACGATTCCGAAAAATGCTGCAATGAAAAATGTTGTAAAACGGGAAGTAATGATGCTTTCTAGAGGCGTACTAATCCATAAAACAGTTGAAACAAATCCTGAAATAATTGTTGCAATTACTCCAATACTTGAATAACGTTTCCAAAAAAATGTCATAAGAATGGCAGGAGACAACGTACAACCAATCCCTGCCCAAGACCAGCTGACGACTAGGTACACTAAAGAATCCGAGACAAGAGCAATTACCATACCGACTAAAGCGATAATAATAATGGAAATACGAGATAAAAGAATTAGTTGCTTTTCTGTTAATCGAAGTTTTAAAGTTTTGTGGACAATATCTTCAGTGATGGAACTTGTGATAACCATAATTTGTGAGTTTGCAGTTGAGTTTATAGCAGCTAAAACCCCGGCAAGAATTATTCCTGCTATCCAAGGTGGCATTAACTCCAAAACCATTGTTGGCATCATGGTTTCAACATCTGAAAATGACCCTTGATTATAAAGAGCAATTCCTGCGATCCCGATGGAAAAAGCACCAACATACGCTAAAATTGTCCATACGGTTGCTACAATCGTTCCTTGATTGGCTTCTTTTTCATTTTTTAATGCCATAAAACGGGCACTTAATTGTGGCTGTCCACCTAAAAAGCCGAAAAACCAAGAGAAATTATTAAAAAAGAGAACACCTATGGCAAATCCGGATAAACCTCCAAACCAAGCATCAAAGGAATCACCTGCTCTTAGTAGTGAATCAGTAACAGAGATGTCATTTGCTACAATATGGGTAAATGCAACAATCGGTAGCCCAACCAACGTAACAATCATCATTAGGCTTTGAATCATATCTGTCCAGACCACTGAAATAAAGCCGCCGGAAAAAGATGTAAATATAATAACAGCACAAGATAATACAACACCAACAATAATTGGCAAATTGAAAGTTGTAAAAAGAATCTTACCTGCCCCAGCCATTTGAGCGCCAATATAAAAAATCATTAAGCCAACGATTAACAAACTTGCTAACCAGCGAATGACATTTGCTTTTTGTCCAAAGCGAACCGCCAAATAATCACTAAGAGTTAAGACATCGTATTTTTCAGTTTCTTTCATAAAACGCTTTGCTAAAAAAACCCATGAAAAAATAATTCCGATCGAAATTCCAATTGCTACCCATATACCGGATAAACCGGTCATAAAGACGAAACCTGTATAACCCAGGAGTAACCAAGCAGATTCACCGGTTGCTCTTTCTGAAAACGCCAAGACCCAACCTGGTATTTTTTTCCCTCCTAATAAAAAATCTGATTTCGTTTGTATGCTCTTGCTAAAATAGATACCAATTGTACAAATACCTATACAATACAAAATAAATATAATCAAAATCGTGTTCATAAACTTCCTCCTTAAGGGGTAATTTTTTATAAAAGCGCTTTCATAACCTAATAATATTATTAAACAAACGAATTTTTTCCTAATTAATCACTTCCTTTCATTAAAAATTATTTCATTATAGTAAATTAAAAAAATTATAACTTGATTAATAAATTTATAATTAATTTTTGGATAAAAGTCTATAGTTGCATTGCACAAAAAAAGGAAGGAAAATTATATTTGTAATGGAAGGAAATTTAACACATCAGAAAAATCAAAGAAATCTAATTGTGCAGATTAACTAACTGGCAGGAAATTAAAGCCTAAGGATGCTTTAAATAATATTTTGGAGAAATAGGATAAACTAAACACCGACAAATGTGGAATTCGAAAGTTTTCAGTAAAAACACAATACAAAAAATACAGGATTCATCTAAAAGATAAATCCTGTACTTATTCAATGGGACTAAGTCAATAGCACCTTATTTAATTGAGTTGCAGCATGTACTGCATTCTCATCGTGTAAAATATCTCCCGGTTTGTTTCCTTCACCAATTATGTAACCGGAAAAAGTAATACCCATAAATTCAAAAATATAATTAAACTGTTGAATAAGTGGGAGACCTTTTATAGATGGAGAATCGCCTCCAACGGCAATAACGTATGCCTTCTTGTCAGCCATTATCTCTTTAAACTGGGGATAATCCGCATCTCTGAATGTTTGTGACCACCGATCAATAAATAGCTTCATCGTTGCAGACATACTGTACCAATATATTGGGGTAGAAAAAATAATAATTTCATGTGGCAGAATTTGATCAATGACCGTATGATAATCATCATTTACTTCTTGAAAGCCGGTTTTACTATGGCGTCCGTCTTTAATGGGTTGAATATTGTAATTTCTTAAATAGATTCGTTCGACAGGTAAATGATTCACAGCAATTTCCGTTAATATTTCTGAATTCCCTTGGTTTCTTGTTCCTCCGTATAGAACAGCAATGGACATGTTGTAACCTCCTATTTTTAGCTAATGAAAGTATAAATTTTTCGAATTCTACTTTCCTAACGCATAAGAGCACAAGGAAAGCTTCGTGGGAATACATCGCAACCGAAAAAATTTTATATTTTTTCGGTGACTAGAGAAGCTTCGGTAGCATTATCTCGCAAGCGAAAATGTTTTTTCGCTGACTACGGCTTAGCTTTCGCCTAAATGCTCGCATTCACCGAGTTATCTTTAAATAAACATCCTTTTGATTTAACTTAACTACTTTTCTGCTTTGATTGAACAGATCTTATAGCTAAGTATAGTATAACACTATCTCCAAATGATTTTGTATCTAAGGATGTTAGTGCTTCTATCTTTTGCAATCGATAGATGAGCGTGTTTCGATGAATAAACAATTTCTTGGCAGCTTTACTAATATTCATATTGGAATGACAGTATTCGACAAATGTTCTGGCGAGTTCAGGAAAGGAAGTATTCTCCATTAATGGTTTCAGTCGGATAGAGACATCATCTTGAAATTGATCATGTAAATAATGCGGTAACATTGATAATAAGCTTTCCCAATTATAATAACTATAGATTCCAGATTTTATCTTGGAGATCTTGCCAAAACTTAAGATTTTTTCCGCTTCCCGGTAAGAGTGATTGACTTCACCCAAACGACTACGCCAGTTACCTGCTGAAATCCGAATATCAGATATACTCATCGTTTCAAACGTATTAATTAATTTTTTTGCTTGAATTTCAAATTGTTTTAACTCATGAAGAAAATCTTTTTCGTTTGAAAGGGGTTTTAATAAAACAATTTTCTCTGTATATAAAAACGCACATAACGCATCAGTGTCACATTCAAAAGCTTTACATGTATGTTCGAGCAACTGTCTTTTTATATTTTCCCTTCTCATTCTCTCCTCAATGAGTCCGGTATTCCCTATGTCGATCAAGATACAAAAGCGTTTTTTATAATCCTGAATTTGAAACGTATGACAGAATTCTTTAATCTTTACGGGGTCGGGGGTTTCTTCAAACAGAATATATTGAACAAAAGTTTCATAAGTTTGCATACGTAAATTTTCTGATTGTTTATAAATTGTTTCCTGCCACATCAACTCAACAGATTTCTTAATTAATTGAGCATAAGGCTTAACTTCATTTGGTGGACCAATGATTCCTAAAACACCGATTGTTTTATTGTCAAAAGTTAGTGGTACAGCAATCCCGGGTAAAACATTTTCCATATTTTTTATTTTATTTTCATCAAAAACGACATAAGTATTTTTCTTCAAAACTTCTTTTGAAGGGGGGTGCACAGTACCAATTCGTTCCGGGATTGTCGAACCAATGATGACTCCATCTTTATCACTTAAACTAATTGGAAATGGTAAAATTTGCGATATCGATGAAATAACTTTTTGTGCAAACTGTACTAAATCTTCCATCGAGTATTCCCCCTATAAAGATGTTTTTTATTTATATTAACATTAATTAAAACATTATGTAAATATAAATAAGAGTAAAAATTTTGTGCATATTAACCATAGAATTATTATCTGTTTTTCGCTTAAATGTAGAAAAAGAAGATTAAGAGGGGGAACTATTTTGGGAAAATCGGACATAGTAATTATTGGTGGAGGGGTCATGGGGTCAAGCATTGCATATAATTTACTGAATGACGGATACACAGGGAAAATTACAATCTTTGAGAAGGATCCGACTTATCAATATGCATCCACACCGCGCAGTGCCGGTGGAATAAGACAGTTGTATACAACAGCGATTAACGTACAAATTAGCAGATACAGTTTAAAAAAATATTTAACCTTTGCGGAAGACATGGCAATTGGTAATGAAAAAGCGGAAATTGATTTGAAACAGCGAGGATATCTTCTATTAGGGAATAAGGAAAATATAAATGATTTAAAAATACAACACAAAATTCAGAGTGAAAATGGCGCTCCTTCTGAACTTTTATCAAAAGAAGAACTGCTTTCGATTATTCCGGAATTAAATATTGATGATTTGGAAGGAGGACTATTTTGTCGTGAAGATGGCTATTTAGACCCTTATTCGGTATTACAAGGATATGCACGTAAAACAAGACAACTGGGTGGTCAGTATGTGTACGAAGAAGTGGACACAATTCTTACGGAAGGCAATAAGATTTCAGGGGTCCGACTGAAAAACGGGGTTGTCTACAAATCGCCCATTGTTATTAATGCGGCAGGTGCCTGGGCGTCGACTTTAAGTGAAAAAATCGGACTTCCCATTCCGGTCATTCCATTAAAAAGACAGATTACACAATTTGATATTGCAGTTCCATTAAAAAAGAAACTCCCGTTAACAATTGATGTAACAGGTGTTTATTTTCGCCACGAGGGAGAGCAATTGATTGTTGGTTATGCCGAAGAGGTGGAACCGGGAATAGACTTTACTTGGTCACGTTCACTTTTTTTAGAACAGCTATGGCCAATTTTAAGTCATAGGGTATCCAATTTTGAACAGGCAAAAATTATTCGTGGTTGGGCAGGGCTTTATGACCACAATACAAAAGATCAAAACGCCATTATTGGGGAACATCCTGAGTTAACCGGATATTATTTAGTTTGTGGATTCAGCGGTCATGGTATGCAACAAGCACCGGCAATCGGTAAAGGAATGTCAGAATTAATTAGGGAAGGCAGGTATAGGACGGTTGATTTATCCCCCTTGTCCTATGAGCGATTTGAGCGAAATGAACTGATTGTAGAAGAAGGAATTTATTAAACATTTGAAGGGAGTGAGGAAAATACTATTTTTAAACCAATCCGATATGAAAAAAATTATTACAATGAAAGATGCCATTGATTCCATTGATGAAGCATACAAATTATATGAGAAGAAAGAATTTTTGATGCCACAGCGGATGCAAGTCTCAAACAATTTGAATACTCTTCTTTTAATGCCCTGTTTTATTAATCAAGCGATTGGTACAAAAATTGTTACCGTATTTCCTCAAAATACACCATTACCGACACTTCATAGTTTAGTTATTTTAAATAATCCAAGAACAGGGGAAATACAAGCAATTATGGATGGATCTTTTTTAACGGGATTTCGAACAGGTGCCATTGGCGGTTCAGCCATCCGCCATTTAGCCGCGGAGACAGCAACTAAATTAGCTATTATCGGAACAGGGGTTCAAGGACTGTACCAAGCAATAGCCGCTTGTACGGAAAGACGAATGACGGATATTTATTTGTTTAACAGAACACGTGATAAGATTCCGCAGTTTAAAAAGGAATTACAAAAATGGATTGGTACAGATATTCGTATTCATACAGTATTACATGCAGAAGATGCAGTAAAAGAAGCGGATATCATTATCACAGCAACAAACTCTTATGAACCCGTTCTTCCTGATAAACAGGAATTATATAAAAATAAAATTGTGATAGGGATTGGGTCCTTTCAAAAAGAAATGCAAGAATTCCCCGATGCATTGTATAAAACGGCTGAACACCTTTTTGTTGATAGTGAGGATGCAATAAAAGAAACCGGTGATATTATCATTCCACTTCAAAAGAAATTGATTCACAGAGACTCGATTATCCATATGTCAAATTATATCGTAAACAAAGAAAAAATAATTCTTAATCGCGAAAAAAGTATTGTTTTTAAATCAACAGGAATGGCGCTGTTTGATATCGTAGTCGCTAATTTTATATATAAAAAAGCGGTAAAAAAGAATATAGGGATCCGTTTAAGTTTCTCTTAATCAAATAAATATTTTTCGTCTCTAGACTTTTCATCAAACAAAAGCAGATTCACCACATTTTGGGATATGTTAAATCATTGGTAAAGAAAGGAGGACATCCATGAATAACAGAAATTTCGTCTCCAAAAAGGTTCAATCCATACCGCCTTATGTATTTTCAGATTTTCAAAGAAAGAAAAAAGAACTACAGGCACGTGGTGTAGATGTAATTGATTTAGGAATAGGGGCACCGGATTTACCAACGCATGATTTTATTTATGATGTTTTGGTGGAAGAGGCGAGGAAATCAGTCAACCATCGTTATTCTCCTTATAACGGAAGTATCGAATTTCGTGAAGCCGTTGCTGAATTTTATGACCGGCATTATGGTGTGAAATTGGACCCTGAGACGGAAATTTTAACATTAATCGGTTCAAAAGAAGGAATTGTCCACCTGATTCAAAGCGTTATTAACCCAGGGGAAAAGGTGATTATTCCCGATCCGGGTTATCCTGTTTATCGCATGGGTGTATACTTAGCAGGCGGTGAATGTATTTCTTTGTATCTAAATAAGGAAAACGGTTACATCCCGGATTATACGTCCTTAACAGAACAAGACAAAAAAGATGCGAAATTAATGTTTCTTAATTACCCGAGTAACCCGACTGCAGCAACAGTAGATTTACCGGTATTTCAAGAAGCAGTTCAATTTGCAAAGGAGAATCAAATTTTACTTGCGCATGATGCAGCTTATGACCTTGTTACATTCGGTGAATATAAGTCACCAAGTATACTTCAAGTTCCGAATGCAAAAGAATATGCGGTTGAATTTGGTTCACTATCTAAAAGTTTCAATATGACCGGCTGGCGAATTGGCTATGTTGTTGGTAACCAAGAGGTGATTAAGGCTCTTGCAACATTAAAAAGCAACATGGACACCAGTCAGTTTATACCTATTCAAAAAGCAGCAGCTGCAGCACTTCGAAGTGATTTAACCATCGTCAGGAAAAACAATTTAATTTTTGAAAAGAGAATGGAAAAACTTCATCAGGCATTAAATGGGATTGGATTATTGACTGATAAACCAAAAGGCTCCATTTTTCTTTGGGTAAAAGTTCCGGATGGTTACACTTCATCATCTTTTGCTAATCGACTACTTGAAGAAACAGGAATAATCGTCACACCCGGATCTGCTTTTGGTAATGGGGGTGAAGGATATATAAGGATCTCATTATCCGTAAAAGAAGAAAAACTGGATGAGGTCATTCGGCGTTTTAAAACACTAGTTTTCTAGAAACCAAGATAAGAGTTGAACCAATCGGGTACATGTGGGCAGCCCGTCCCCAAACTATCTCTTTGGAAACTCGAAAATCCTGAGGTTGGGTTCTTGACTCGCCGTTAAGGTGGGGTAAAAAAGTTGCTTTGATTTTTTTAAAAAAAGATTAATTGGGAGGAATGCAATTATGAAACAAATGGATACAAAAACATTGGCCAACTATATTAACGGAGAATGGATGGAGGCAGAACATACCGCACCGGTTATAAATCCTGCAACCGGAGAAGAAATTGCTAAAGTTCCGCTTTCCAGTGAACAACATGTGGAAAAAGCAGTTCAAGCAGCAAAGAAGGCACAAAAGGAATGGGCGCTTGTCCCGGCTCCTCAACGTGCAGAAGTTCTTTACCGGACCGGTACCTTATTAAGGGAGCAAAAAGAAAGATTAGCCCGATTATTAACTATGGAAAATGGAAAAGTCTTGGAAGAAGCAAGAGGAGAAGTGCAAGAAGCAATAGACATGGCATTTTATATGGCCGGTGAAGGGAGAAGACTATTTGGCCAGACGACACCGTCGGAATTAAAAGATAAGTTTGCGATGAGTGTGCGGGTTCCCGTTGGTGTAATAGGCATTATAACACCATGGAATTTTCCGATTGCCATTGCTTCTTGGAAATCTTTTCCGGCAATCGTCGCCGGAAATGCAGTGGTTTGGAAACCGGCAACAGAAACACCAATGATGGCCTATGAGCTGACAAAAATTCTAGAAGAAGCCGGTTTACCAAAAGGAGTGATGAATTTAGTATTCGGTTCGGGTTCAACTGTTGGGGATGCAATGGTACACCACCCGAATATTCAAGTCATTTCTTTTACCGGTTCCAATGAAATCGGTCGCAACATTGCTGCTGAATGTGGAAGACAGCTCAAAAAAGTTTCTTTGGAAATGGGTGGAAAAAATGCGGTCATTGTCATGGATGATGCGGATCTCGAATTGGCAGCGGATGGAATCATTTGGAGTGCTTACGGGACGAGTGGGCAACGCTGTACCGCATGCAGCCGAGTCATTGTTCATGAGAAAGTAAAGGTTGAATTGGAAGCGAGATTGCTTGCAAAAATTAAACATTTAACGGTCGGTAACGGGCTAAATGAGGAGGTAAAAGTCGGTCCAATTATTAATAAACGAGGAATTGAAAAAATTAAACGGTATATTGAGATTGGTGTAGAAGAAGGAGCAAGATTGCTGACCGGTGGATATGAACTAATAGAAGGGGATTTGAAAAAAGGAAACTATTTTGCCCCGACTATATTTACAGATGTTAAAGGAACGATGCGAATTGCTCAAGAAGAAATCTTCGGTCCGGTTGTATCGCTAATACCCGTTAAAAGTTTTCAAGAGGCTATTGAGGTCAATAATTGTGTGGAATTTGGCTTGTCCAGTTCAATCTTTACTCAAGATGTAAACAAAGTATTCAGGGCCCAGCGTGATCTAGATACGGGTATTGTTTATGTGAATGCGGGAACAACAGGTGCGGAAATTCATCTCCCGTTCGGAGGGACAAAAGGAACAGGGAATGGACATCGCGACTCAGGTATTCAAGCACTTGATGTCTTTACCGAATGGAGAGCTGTCTATGTGGATTATAGTGGGAAATTACAACGGGCCCAGATTGATGTAGAGTAAGGAAAATCATGGAAATATAGGATAAAAAAAGCCCTTGATAAAGGGGATAATCCAACAGACTGTCAGGTGAAAAATACTTAAACCTTAGTCAAGGGCAATTTCTTTAATTGGGGTTCCCGGTTACCTTTGATGTCTGCCATTCGTTTAAAAGATAACCTCAGAAGTTACTTATATTTTTTCAATAAATAAATATTTTGGAAAAACAATTAAAAAGGAGGACAAACAACGAGTTAATCTTTTGTTTGGAGGAGATATTTTGAAAAAGTTCATCCAAAGCTCTGATATCTTAAAATTAATAAAGGATGGAGATACATTACTTGTTGGTGGTTTTGGCTTGTCCGGTACACCCCTGACCTTGATTGATGAAATAGCTTCGTCATCCTTAAAAAACTTAACAGTTGTCAGTAATAATCTGGGAGAGCCGGGAAAAGGTCTTGGAAAACTTCTTCTCTCCGGTTGTTTGAAAAAAGCGGTTGGATCGTATTTTACAACAAACAGGGATGCAATAAAAGCATGGAAAGAAGGTCACCTCGAAATTGAGTTAATTCCACAGGGGACACTTGCGGAAGCGATTAGATGTGGTGGTGCCGGAATAGGCGGATTTTATACAAAAACGGCACTCGGAACCAAAATAGGTGAAGGTAAGGAAGTAAAAGAGATTGATGGTGAAAAATATATTTTGGAAAAAGCAATCAAAGGAGATGTTTCTTTAATAAAGGCAATGAAAGCGGACACCCTTGGTAACTTGGTCTACGAATATACGGCGAGGAATTTTAATCCTGTTATGGCAACAGCAAGTAAAATTGTTATTGCTGAAGTTGATGAAATTGTTGAGGCAGGAACTTTGTCACCTTATGAAATTGTCACGCCACATGTTTATGTAGACTATGTGGTGGCCAGTCACTATGTGAAGGTAGGAGGTGTGTACGTTGAGTCAATCAGCCCGGATTAAGATTGCCAAAAGAATCGCGCAAGAATTATCCGATGGGGAGATAGTTAATCTGGGGGTCGGTATCCCCACATTGATTCCGGATTATTTAGGAGATAAAAAGGTTTATTTACAATCAGAAAATGGTCTTCTAGGGATGGGTCCGACTCCGGAACCGCAGCAAGTAAATATGGATTTAATCAGCGCAAGTAAGAAACCGATTACAATGGAAATAGGTGCTTCTTTATTCGATAGTTCCGACTCCTTTGTGATGATTCGCGGGGGGCATATTGATGTTGCAGTGCTGGGAATCCTTCAAGTGGATGAATTTGGTGAAATCGCCAACTGGTCCGTACCGGGAAAAGACGTCCTTGGTGTCGGCGGAGCAATGGATCTCGTTGCCGGAGCGAAAAAAATTATTCTTGCCTCAACACATCAGGCTAAAGACGGTAGCCCGAAATTAGTAAAAAAGCTTACATATCCTACGAGCGGTGGAAAAAAAGCTAATATGCTTGTAACAGAGCATGCGGTATTTACGTTCTCAAATAAAGGAGTGGAGCTTGTAGAGATATTAAGCGATATCAGTTTAGAAGAATTACAAAAAATCACAGGCGCAAATTTTACAATTAGCCAAGAATTAATAAGAAATTAGAACCTAATTTTACCGGCATGCACAGTTATAAAGGGTTTTTTTGATAGTGAAAATTGTTTGGGAATCAGCCCTTAACAGCTCATTCCATACATATTCGGGGAGGTTTACCAATGGAACGTGTTACGGTTGTAGGGGCAGGTGTCATGGGAAAGGGAATTGCCTATGCATTTGCCATCTCAAACTTTCAAGTGGTTTTAAATGATATTCGTTTAGAAGCACTTCAAAAGGCAGAAGCGGATATTAATCAATTGCTTAACGATAGTTTCCAAAAAGGTTTTTTGTCCGAGGTCCAATATGCCCGGGCTAAGGAGAACCTACAGTACGATATGGAATTAGCCTCAGCGGTAAAGGATGCTGATTTAGTTGTAGAAGCTGTTATAGAAAGAATGGATATAAAGGCGGATGTATTTCAAAAACTTGATAAATTATGTAAGTCAGATGCTGTTTTAGCAACGAATACTTCAACAATGAGTCCAACAGAAATAGGCGCCCAAACGTCAAGACCGGATAAAGTGGTTGCCATGCATTTCTTTAACCCTGTCCATAAAATGAAACTGATTGAAATTGTTCGCGGTTTAGAAACATCAGATGAAACCGTTCAATTCGCAAAAGAAGTCGCAACAAAATTAAAAAAAGAATATGTTGAGGTCAATGAATTTCCCGGATTTATCACTTCTCGAATGAATTGCCTTGTTGGAAATGAAGCAATGAATATGCTGATGGAAGGTGTAGCCAGTGCCAAGGATATCGACAAAGCCATCAAGCTTGGCTTAAATCATCCGATGGGTCCGCTTGAATTAGCCGATCTTGTGGGATTAGACACACGCCTTCGAAATATGGAGTATTTATATCAAACATTAGGGGAAAAATATCGTCCTTCTCCTATTCTTGTAAAATATGTAAAAGCGGGAAGACTAGGAAGAAAGAGTGGGAGAGGTTTTTATGAATACAACTGAACCATCAAACCATTATGAGTGCATTGAAATTAAAATTGAAAAAGGAATATTCCGGCTTATCATAAATCGTCCTGAAGTTCGTAACGCACTGGATAATAACATGCTCGCTGAAATCGATACGGCTCTTGATGAGGCAAAACAAAATGATGAAGTAAAAGCTTTAATAATAGAAGGTGCAGGTGGAAAATCATTTGCCGCCGGTGCAGATATAAAGCAATTGCATGCCAGGAAACCTTTAGAAGCTCTTATCCCCGGAATGCAAGGATTATATTCGAAAATAGAAAATTTCCCAAAAGTTACAATTGCTGTTGTTAATGGCTATGCACTGGGCGGGGGATGCGAATTAGCAATGGCTTGTGATATCCGGATTGCATCGAATAAGGCGAAATTTGGTTTACCGGAACTGAACTTGGGGATTATCCCGGGCGCCGGCGGTACACAACGGCTGGCCCGTTTAGTCGGGAAAAGTCGTGCCCTCGACATGATTTTAACTGGGAGAATAATAGACGGTGAGGAGGCGGAACGAATAGGTTTAGCAAACTATTATGTACATGAGGAAGAACTCCATTCAAAAGTGGCTGAAATTGCCGAAAAAGTGATAAAAAAAGGACCAATTGCCGTTCAACTTGCCAAATATGCCGTTCATAAAGGATTTGACATTGATACCGATACAGCACTGTGGCTAGAAAAATTATCACAAGCTGTTGCATTGGGAACGGAAGATAAACAGGAAGGAACATTAGCATTTATAGAAAAGCGGGAAGCAAACTTTAAAAATAGATAAATATTTTTTTACGGGAGGAGAAAACACATGGATTTCCAATTACCTGAAGAAATTGAATTTTTAAGAGAGAATATTCGTAAATTTGTTAAAGAAATAGTAGATCCGAGAGCGATGGAAATTGAAGAAAATGATGAAATTCCTGCAGATATCGTTAATCAATCAAAAGAAATGGGGCTTTTTGGCCTTAGTATTCCTGAAGAGTACGGCGGTTTAGGCCTTGATATGGTTGGAAAATGTGCAATTTATGAAGAATTGGGAAAAACACATAATGGATACACAACATTAATTGGTGCCCATACGGGAATTGGTACTGTCGGGATTGTTGAGCTCGGGACAGAGGAACAAAAGCAGAAATATTTACCGAAGATGGCATCGGGGGAATGGATCGGTGCATTTGCATTAACTGAACCGGAAGCAGGCTCAAATGCTGCCAACCTGAAAACGACAGCAGTAAAACAAGGAGATAAATATATTATCAACGGTTCAAAACATTATATTACCAATGCAGTTGAGGCGCATGTTTTTACGGTTATGGCTGTCACTGATCCGGCTAAAGGGGCAAAAGGAATTACCTCTTTTATTGTTGAAAAAGATTTTCCTGGATTTGTATTAGGCAATGTGGAAAGAAAAATGGGCTTAAGAGGCTCTCATTCAGCAGAGTTATTTTTTGAAAATATGGAAGTTCCGGTCGAAAATGTTCTTGGAGAAGAAGGGCAAGGGTATGTGAATGCATTAAAAATATTGGCAAACGGTCGTGCCGGTCTTGCTGCAAGAAACCTCGGTTCCTGTGAAAAACTATTGGAATATTGCCTTTCTTATGCAAATGAGCGAAAACAGTTTGGAAAACCAATTATTGAAATTCAGGCCGTTCAACATATGTTAGCGGAAATCAGTATGATGATTGAAGTGTTAAGGTCGATGACGTACCGGGTGGCTTGGATGACTGACCAAAAACAACGGGTGGTAAAAGAAGCGGCCATTGCAAAACTGTATGGATCGGAAGTCTATAATAAAGTGGCGGATTTGGCCGTACAAATTCATGGCGGAATCGGCTATATGAAAGATTATCCAATTGAAAGATATTACAGAGATGCCCGCATCACAAAAATATATGAAGGTACCTCAGAAATTCAGCGCAACATCATTGCCAATGAATTATTAAGAGAGTTTAGAAGACGGGGGTAAAGGAAATGGTAGATTCGTATATCATTGGTTCTGTTCGTACTGCAATTGGAAAACTTGGGGGTACATTGAAAGATGTAACCGTCGATTTACTTGCTGAGAAGGTTATTCGAGAGGTTTTATATCGATATGGAAAAGAGGTGGAAGTGGACGAGGTCATCTTAGGTCAAGCAAAACAAAGTGCCGACACATCGAACTTAGCTCGGTTAGCTGCATTACGTGCGGAGTTGCCTGTCACCGTGACCGGGTATACTGTTCACCGTCAATGCGGTTCAGGACTGCAAGCCATTAATAATGCACATATGCAAATCATGCTCGGTTTATCTCATGTGATTATTGCCGGTGGAGCGGAAAGTATGAGTACTGCACCTTATTATTTGCGTCATGCCAGATTTGGGTACCGTGCCGGAAACGGTGAATTACTTGATCCAAATACAGAAAGTCAGCCTTGTTCACAACCAAGGGAGAAATATGGAAACTTAACAATGGGACTTACTGCAGAAAACTTAGCGGAAAAATATCGTATTTCCCGTGACGAGCAAGATGAATTTGCCCATCGCAGCCAAATTTTAGCCGACCGGGCAATTAAAGAGGGACGATTTAAAGATGAAATTGTACCTTTTGAAATAAAGAATAGAAAAAATACAATATTGTTTGAAGTTGATGAACACCCCAGATTAACATCAACAGAAAAATTAAGACAGCTTCCCGCAGTGTTTAAACAAGACGGTTCGGTAACGGCAGGAAACTCAAGCGGAAGAAATGATGGTGCGGCTGCAATTTTAATGATGAGTGGAGAAAAAGTGAAGCAATATGGACTGAAACCTAAGGCAAAAATCATTGCACAAGCCGTAAGTGGGGTATCCCCGGAAATCATGGGAATCGGACCTGTTGAATCGACAAGGAAAGCCTTAAAACAATGTGGGTTAACTTTGGCAGATATCGGTTTAATCGAATTAAATGAGGCATTCGCAGCCCAAGCTTTAGCCGTCATCAAAGAACTGGATTTGAACGTGGATAAAGTCAATGTTAACGGTGGAGCGATTGCACTCGGACACCCGATAGGTGCTACAGGTGCGATTTTAATGACAAAATTGCTGTATGAAATGGAGAGAAGAGGAGAAAAGTACGGTCTAGTCACACTTTGCATTGGTGGAGGGCAAGGAATTACAACTGTTGTAGAATCATTATATTAATATAATAAGATTGCCGGAAATTCCATTGTTTATAAGCTCCAATAAATTTACGGGAGGTTTTCTATGTGTGAAATCCATATTCTCCAAATTCTGCCCATGTATCATGTTCATGGTGAAGAAATTTTAAAAAGGAGTGCCAAAGTAACGAAATTTGTTACATTTAATGAACAGGAAATTATTCGGTTTTTACATGACAATGAGGATGTTGATGGAATCATCTTGCGCGCGCCTGCAAAAATTACCCGAGCAATCATTGATGCGTGTAAAAATGTTAAGGCAATCTCAGGGGCAGGTGTTGGTTTAGATAATATTGATGTGGACTATGCGACGAAAAAAGGTATTCCTGTACTACATGCACCTAAATTAAATAGTCAGGCAACTGCTGAACATACGGTATGTTTAATTTTGGCAACAATGAAAAATCTCATTCAATTTCATCAAGAAACTAAAAAAGGGAATTTCAATTTCCGTGATGGTCAATTTACTTATGAAGTGAAGGGAAAAACACTTGGATTAGTTGGTTTCGGTACCATTGCCCAAAAAGTTGCGAAAATTATGCGTGTTGGTTTTGATATGGAAGTGATTGCCTATGTCCGTGAAATGAACCAAAAAAAGATGGAAATAGCAAAATCTTTGGATTTGAAACTAACAACATCAATTCATGAAGTATTTAAAGAAAGCGATATTGTTAGCTTGCATATTCCATTAACCAACGATACGAGGAACATGATAAACAAGGAATTTTTCCATATGATGAAGCCAACTGCTGTACTTATTAATACAGCAAGAGGCGGAATCATAAATGAAATCGATTTATATGAAGCACTAAAAGAGAAAAAAATCTTTCGAGCGGGAATTGATGTATTTTCTGAAGAGCCCCCGAATAAAAATCACCCATTTTTTGAATTGGATGAAGTAATTATGACTCCTCATATGGGGGGAATAAGTGTTGAAGCTGCAAGGAAGACTTCAGAAATTATTGCGGAAAATTTAATAAAAACGATAAAAGGGGAAAAACCGTCTACAATGGTTAATTATAACCAATTGTTTGGATAATCCGGTTCGAAATTAATGATACTTAAGTTTTCCCGAATATCATTGCAACTGAAAGAAAATCGAATATTAACTCGCAAGGTGGGTTTATAATGAAACGTTTGAAAATAGCTTTAATACCTGGTGATGGTATTGGAAAAGAAGTTCTTCAGGAGGGTGTAAAAGTATTAAAAACAATTGATAAAATCGATAATAACTTATTTTTTGAATTTGAAGAGTTCCCTTGGGGCTGTGATTACTATGTTAAGAACGGAAAAATGATGGACGATAATGGTTTGGAACAATTAAAAGATTTTGATGCAATTTATCTTGGTGCAGTGGGTCATCCGAGCGTCCCGGACCATGTGTCATTATGGGACTTGTTGTTAAAAATTCGAAAAGGATTTGATCAGTATGTCAACTTAAGGGAGATAACGTTATTAAATCAATCATTAACACCATTAAAGGATAAAAGTGAAGAAGATATTGACTTTCTTGTTATTAGAGAGAATAGTGAAGGTGAGTATGCCGGCGTTGGTGAATGGATGAATAAAGGAACCCCGGAAGAAGTTGTGTTGCAAACCAGTGTTTTTTCTCGAAAGGGCACGGAACGAATTATTCGTTATGCTTTTGAAGAAGCACGACGCCAAAAAAAATCGTTGACGAGTATCAGTAAGGGAAATGCATTGAATTATTCAATGGTATTTTGGGATCAAGTGTTCAATGAAATTAGTCAGGAATATCCGGACGTAAAAACGTACTCGTATTTAGTTGATGCCGCGAGTATGTATTTTATAAAGGAACCTGAAAGATTTGAAATTGTTGTAACGACCAATTTGTTTGGCGATATTCTTACAGATTTGGGTGCTGCCATTACTGGAGGGCTTGGTCTTGCTGCTGGTGCAAATATTAATCCGGAAAGGCAATTTCCACCAATGTTCGAACCCATTCACGGTTCCGCACCTGATATTGCCGGGAAAGGTATTGCGAACCCGCTTGCCGCAATTTGGTCTGTTGCTCAAATGATGGAATATTTTCATGAAGGTAATTGGAAAGATTATATTATTGAATCCATAAGAGTCCTATTAAAAGAAGGAAGGTACTTAACGAGGGATTTAGGTGGGAAATCTCTTACAACTGAAACAGGAGATCGATTGATAGAAATATTGACTCAGATGGTAACGGAGAACAAAAGTAAGTGAAACTCCATCAGTGGGGGTTTTCTTCCCCACTGATGGTTAGTTGAACCAATTGGATGGGCATATGAATAAACCATTGTTTTAAAAAAGATATGAAATAATAAACCCAATTGAAAGTAAGAATCCGAAATAGGTATTGGTTTGGGCGGTTGCTTTCATTGCCGGCATCATTTCAATGGGAATCGTCTTTCCAATAAATTTTTTTACTGCCTGATAAGCTTTTGGTGAACTGAGAAAGACAACAAGTAACCATGGAGATAAATCTGCAAATAAAATTAGTGCAAGAATCCATAAATAAGAAATAAGAAAAGCAACTGCCAGTATTTTGATGGCATTTTCCCGTCCGACCAGAATCGGCAAGGTTTTTCGACCATGTTCTTTGTCTCCGTTCAGATCACGAATATTATTCGATAGATTAATAGCCCCAATTAAAATCGTAGTCGGGATAGAGACAAGAATACTTGTTGCAGTGATTGTCCCCGTTTGGATATAAAATGAAATCAAGATGATATTTATTCCCATAAATAAACCTGACAACAACTCGCCAAAGGGTGTTGATGAGATTGGTAAAGGTCCGCCGGTATATAAATAACCGATAAGAATGGATACCGACCCGACGAGTGCTACCCACCAACTGCTGTTCATGGAAATATAGACCCCTAATAAAACAGACAGGGCAATTAAAGTAATGGCAAGATTTAAAATTACTTTTGGGTGAACTCCTTCACGAACAATGGTACCGCCAATTCCCACGGACTTTTCGTTATCCAACCCTCTTTTATAATCATAGTATTCATTAAACATATTTGTAGCGGCTTGAATTAATAAACTGGCAATTAGCATGGCAAGAAACAGATCGAATTTGATTGGCGTTATTTCATAGGCGATCACCGTTCCTAAAATGACGGGCACAAATGATGCGGTTAATGTATGCGGTCTCGTCAGCTGCCACCATACTTGCCATTCCTTTTTATTAGGATTCAAGTTTGCCTGATTTGACTGAATCCTAGGTTGCATAAAACTCTCTCCTCTAAAAGAAATATTTTTGAAAAACTTGTGAACATCCCTATCTTCAGTTTATGGATTCGGTACAATTGTGTCAATTAAATAGACAAGTTTTTTCAGCGAATCTGTATGTAATTGTTGGAAATAAGATTATCCGGTAAAGAACATCAGAACATCGGACTTTAGCAGATAATCGAAAAAAGTTTCCGGGGAAATAGAATGATCATAAACTCACAATATTAAATGGAAGTATCAAATTTAAGAGATAGATTCTAAAAGCAAATCACGTAGAAAACCGGGATCAGTATAGTAAAAACGTGCAATTTTAATAAAAGGATAAAAGTTCAAGAAATATCCCTCATAAAAATGAAAAAATAAGATGGAAATCAAATTTTGCTCTTCCCCGGGTTAATCCCGTGGAAAAATGGGATAAGTTTGGTAAAATAAATATGGACATTTTGTTAAAATATCCAATAAATTTTCGTGAATACAGTTAAAGAAGGAGGATTATAATGGCGAGAGAATGGATTCGTGAACGGGAATATGAAGATATTATTTATGAAACCTATAATGGCATTGCCAAAATTACGATCAATCGTCCGGAAGTTCGAAATGCTTTCCGACCAAAAACTGTTACAGAAATGATTGACGCATTCAGTTATGCCCGTGATGATTCGAAAATCGGGGTGATTATTTTAACCGGTGCCGGCGATAAAGCATTCTGTTCCGGCGGTGATCAAAAGGTCCGTGGGGATGGAGGATATGTCGGTGAAGATAATATTCCACGCCTGAATGTTTTGGATTTGCAACGGCTAATCCGTGTAATTCCAAAGCCGGTAATTGCAATGGTAGCCGGGTATGCCATTGGTGGCGGACATGTATTACATATTGTCTGTGATTTAACGATTGCTGCAGACAATGCCATTTTTGGACAAACCGGTCCGAAAGTCGGCAGTTTTGACGGCGGATATGGTGCCGGTTATTTGGCCCGAATTGTCGGTCATAAAAAAGCGCGGGAAATTTGGTATTTATGCCGCCAATATAATGCACAGGAAGCACTGGAAATGGGACTTGTCAATACAGTAGTACCGTTAGAACAGTTGGAAGACGAAACTGTGAAATGGTGTGAAGAAATTTTAGAAAAGAGTCCGACAGCTATCCGTTTCTTAAAAGCTGCCTTTAACGCTGATTCTGACGGGTTGGCAGGTATTCAACAGTTGGCAGGGGACGCAACATTATTATTTTACACAACGGATGAGGCAAAAGAAGGTCGGGATGCCTTCAAAGAAAAACGGAAACCGGATTTTGATCAATTCCCGAGATTTCCGTAAAACTCAAGTAGACAAGGGGCTGAACTGAGCCCCTTTAATTTTCATTCTTAAGCATTAAAGTAAAGTCAGGTGGAAAAATGACAGGTTTTCAAACAATTCCGAACTGGTTACGGAAACGGGCATATTTAACTCCGAACCGAGTTGCTGTCCATTTCAATGGTCAAGAAATAACTTTTCAAGCGTTGTACGAAAAGGCAAAAGAAGCAGCGGAAAAAATCCATAGTGCCGGAGTGCAAAAAGGTGACCATGTTGCGGTTTTACTAAAGAATCATCTAGATATGGTCGTTATTCTTCATGCTTTACAATTGCTTGGTTGTCCGGCCGTTTTATTAAACGGTCGGCTTCAAGCGAATGAACTGATTTTTCAAATTACAGACAGTCGTGCACAATATTTAATTAGTGAAGCGGATTTCACGGACCAATGTTCAGCAATAGAATCATTTTGTTCTAAGCCGATACTATGGATTGAAAAATTTCATCATTATGGAAGGATGTCCTTTGAAGAAGTGGCTGATTTTCCGTTTGATGAGGTTTGCACCATTATGTATACATCGGGAACAACAGGCAAACCTAAAGGGGTTTTGCAAACTTACGGGAATCATTGGTCAAGTGCAATTGGCTCTGCATTGAATTTAGGTTTACAGGAAAACGATGCCTGGTTGACTGCTGTACCGCTTTTCCATATTAGCGGTTTTTCCACTTTAATTCGAAGTGTTTTATACGGGATTCCGATTGTATTGTTTGAAAAATTTGAGGAGGAAAAAATTAATCAAGCATTAGTTGACGGAAAAGCAACAATCATGTCAGTGGTAAGCACTATGCTCCAACGAATGATTCAGCAACTTGGCAGCCGAAATTATCATCCTTCATTTCGTTGTATGTTGACCGGTGGGGGACCGGTTCCGTTGAGCCTTTTAGAAACATGTAATCAGAAAAATATTCCCGTTTTTCAGACCTATGGATTAACGGAAACCTCCTCACAAATTGTTACGTTGGCACCGGAAGATAGTATTAGAAAACTTGGTTCTGCCGGTAAGCCATTATTTTTTAGTGATATTCGCATTGAAAAAGATGGCGAAATTGCCTCGCCTAATCAAGTAGGGGAAATTGTTGTCAAAGGCCCGAATGTGACAAAGGGATATTTTAATCGAAATGAAGCGAATCAAACAAGTTTTACAAAAGATGGTTGGTTTCATACCGGGGATATCGGTTATTTGGATGAAGAAGGATTTTTGTTTGTTTTAGATCGACGTTCGGATTTAATTATTTCCGGTGGCGAAAATATTTATCCTTCTGAAATTGAGAACGTGATTCATAGACATCCTGCCATAAAAGAGGTCAGTGTGGTCGGAATGGAAGATTCTTTTTGGGGACAAATTCCGGTGGCATTTTTTGTCGCAAAAGATGGCTGTCAAGTGACAAATATCGAGTTGGAGGAATTTTGTGTAAAAAAATTAGCAAAGTATAAAGTTCCAAAGCGGTGGATTGAATTGGATGAAATACCGAAAAACGCAGCGAATAAAGTCCTTCGCAGAGTGTTAAAAGAAAAGCTTAACAATAAAAAGGTCTCCCGGGAATAATAATTTCTCCGGGGACCTTTTTGAGTGCTAATTGGACTATTCATTTAATGCTGTTTTCAATGTTTCCAAGTTTTTCTCCATTAATGAGAAATAATCTTCACCGTTTTTCAGATCATTTTCAGTCAAAACCGATAAATTATGAATCGGTAGTGTTGAAATATTTGTTTCAGATTGAATCACATCAACAAGTTTATTGTGGACATTTTGTTCCACGAGAACATATTTCAATTGATTGGCTTTTACTTCATCGACTATTGCCATTAATTGCTTTTGCGTCGGTTCTTGAGAAGTAGATATGCCGGAAATATTGAGTTGTTCGAGTCCGTAGCGTTCTTCCCAATATCCGTAGGCTGCATGGGAAACAATAAATTTTTTCACTTTTGCCTGGTTGGCAACTTCTGTAAATTGTTTATTTAACTGTTCCAACTGAGTTTTTAATGATTCGAAGTTTTTTTCAAACGTTTCTTTTTGTTCGGGCATTTTTTCTATTAAGTTCTCTTTAATTGCATTGGCCAGCTCAATGGAATAAACTGGGTCTAACCATATATGAGGGTCCACGCCGCCATGATCATGTCCATGCTCTTCATCTTCTGAATGTTCTGCATGATCTGAATGCCCGTTGTCATTTTCATGTGTTGCCAGATGAACTTGTTCCCCAACCGGAACAACCTTAACTCCTTCTTCTTTTAAAATCGGTTGTGCTTTTTTAACAAATCCTTCAAGGTTATATCCGATTGCAAAAAATAAATCGCCATTCGCCATGTCAATAATTTCTTTTTGTGTCGGTTCATAGGAATGTTCATCAACACCGGGCGGATAGATGGATTGAACATCAACATAATCACCGCCAATTTTTTTCGTAAAGTCAGCCAACGGGAATACGGTCGTGTAAACGGAAATTTTTCCATCTGATTTTGTGTCGGCAGAGTTTGTTTTATTTTCTGGTCCACAACCATTTAAAATAACGGTAAAAATAAAAGTGAGTGTGAGAATAGCTAATTTTCCTTTACCCATAAATTCCTCCTTAAATAATTGGTGATTTATAAATCGGAATAATTACGATTTAGTTTCTAAGATAAATCGTATTCATTACGATTTAGCATATTAATATCATAATTTATTTTTTTCCATTATGCAAGAAAAAAATTGAAAAAGAAACTTGGGTCTTGATGGTTAGTTGAACCCCCACCTATTTTTTTGTAAACTCGAAAATCTTGGGGCGGGTTTACTGCCCGTTAAGGTGGGAAACTTTTTTCTTTATTTCTCAACTTTTTTCATATTTGGGTTCGAATTCTTTTCGTTCGCATCTCCTTTTTTAGACCGAAACGACCATTCAAGTGGAACGGGGTCGATACCACCGGGATGGAGAGGGTGGCATTTTAAAATTCGTTTGACCGTTAAATAGCCGCCTTTTAATACGCCGAATCGCTGAATTGCTTCCAAACCGTATTGGGAGCAAGTAGGATAAAATCGACAGCTTGGTGGTGTCGCCGGGGAAATAAATTTTTGATAGAAACGAATGAGCCCGATAAATATGTTTTTTAACATTGTTTGCTTCATCCTTTTTGGGAAATGTTCAAATTATATCTATAGCTTGTTCAAAGTAATTGTTTTAAAATAAAGTTATGGAGAATTAAGGATTGCTTAGTAAAAATTTCCTAATTCTCTAATATGATTTTTTTATTTGCTTTTTTCTTACATAATTGTATCATGTTCTGAAAAAAGTATATAAAGAAATGTGTCATAAATAAGGAGGAATTATTATGAACGCAGAATTAAAACAAAATATGAACAAATTGGTTGCGGATTTAAATGTCCTTTATATGAAAATTCATCACTTCCATTGGTTTGTGAAAGGCCCGAACTTCTTTACTTTACATGCAAAATTTGAAGAACTGTATAATGAAGTAACCGAACATAACGACAGTATTGCTGAACGGTTATTGCAATTAAATGAAAAACCAATTTCCACATTAAAAGAATGTCTCGATCTTGCTACAGTGAAAGAAGCAAGTAAAGTCGGAACCGATGTTGAAATGGTGGAAGAGCTTGTTAACGATTTAGAAACGATAGACAAGGAATTAACAGCTACAATGGAATTGGCCGGTGATGATGAAGGAACCGCCGATTTATTACTGGGAATCAGTGAAAGCTTCCAAAAACATATTTGGATGTTTAAAGCTTTTTTAGGAAAATAAGCAAATGACAAAGGCTGTTATTGGTAATATGTATTGTTATTACCAATAACAGCCGTTTTTATTAATGAATATATGTATCCTTGTCATGAATTGAGCCTAATTGTTGATCTTGGACTAGTTTTTCTCGCAATTTATAGGCTATATATGTACCGGTTATTTGATAAAGTTCCTGCTGATTCAGCTCGGAAAGAATGTTTAACATATCTTGTTTGGATAATTCCTGCATGATTGAACTTACTAAAATCTCGATATCTTCGTCGTCAGCAGTCAATTTCTTTTTGTAAAAATCATATAATTCATCGACGAACTTCATGATCCAAAACCTCCTTTATCTGTAATTTGGAGCAATCATCGAACAAACAATCTGTCAGCCTTACTACCTATATTTTATATCTATATGTAAAAATAAACAAACTTATAACACCATTTAAAGAAAACTCGGCAGTCGCCGAGTTTTCTTGATTATAATTCTTTAATCCAACCGAATTTATCTTCAATTTTACCGTAATGGAAACCGGTCATTGTTTCATATAATTTTTTGGCAAATTCGCCGGTTTCAAAATGATTGATCGTCATCACATGTTCTTCCCATTTTAGTTCTCCCACCGGTGAGATGGTTGCAGCCGTTCCTGTACCGAATACTTCCTCCAGTTGTCCTTTTTGATATGTTTCATAAAGATCATCAATCGAAATTAGTTCTTCATGGAGCGGGATTCCCCAATCATGTACAATTTGGATAACGGAATCACGCGTGACTCCGGGTAAAATACTGCCGTTCAATTTCGGGGTATAAATTTCTCCGTTAATTTTAAAGAATATATTCATACTTCCAACTTCTTCAATATATTTATTTTCCTTGCCATCGAGCCAAAGTACTTGTTCATAGCCGACCTCGTTTGCTCTTTCTTGGGCCAAAATACTTGCTGCATAATTTCCCGGGGTTTTAACATGACCGACCCCCCCCTTAACCGCACGAACATATTCATCTTCCACGTAAATTTTTACCGGATTTAATTGTCCGTCTGAATAATAAGCCCCTACCGGTGACAAGATGATCATAAACTTATAATGGTGTGAAGGCCGAACACCGAGATATGGTTCTGTGGAAATGACAAAAGGCCGTATATATAATGAGGTGCCTTCTTTTTCCGGAATCCAATCTTTTTCCAATTCTACAAGTGTGGTCAAGGCTTCCAATACTAATTTAGAGTCTAATTGTGGAATACATAATCTTTCACAAGAAGCATTCAGGCGAGCGATATGTTTTTCCGGTCGAAAAATGACTGAACGCCCATCAATGGTTTTATAAGCCTTTAACCCTTCAAAAACTGCTTGACCATAATGGAAAACAAAAGATGCCGGTGATAATGTAATCGACTCAAACGGTTTGATGATCGGATTTACCCAACCGTTTTCTCCATCAAAATCCATCATGAACATATAGTCTGTAAAGTTTTTACCAAATTGAAGCGTGTCCGGGTCCGGTTTTTCTTTTAATTTCTCTGCTTTGATAAAATCAATTTTTGAGACTTGATTCATTTGTTGTCTTCCTTCCTAAATGAAATAAAATCATTCCAAGTTATTTTCAAAAATTATTTGTAATGATAATTTTATAGCCGATTTATTATTTAGTCAATAAATTTTAAAAATTTTAACTTAGAAAATGTGTAATTATTTGATGTAAAACTAGTTATGATATTTGAAAAGGCAAAAATTTGCAGGGGGTGAAAGATTGATGGAAACACGAAAATACTATATAGATATAGTAAATGGTGAAATAAGTGAAAGTGAATTGGATACATATCATTATGTAATCCATGCGGCAGATAGTGATATAAGAAAATTAAGAGAAATATTTAACAATCTTCATCAGGCGAACTTAGCAACGTTTGTCCGTTCACATATCCCTTTTTTAGAATATCATCATGACAGACAGAATGAGATATATGATAATGGAATAAAGGAAATGTATTCGCTATTATATGAACTTGGAGACAAGGAAACAAAAAATCATATTCAATCAATGGGCGTTCTAAACAGCGATCATTCGGACCATTTATAGTTTATATGATAAGATGATGTGGATAAGGTTGGAAAGAGGGACAGGAAATGAAGACGTTTCAAGATGTAAATGGAAATACCGTGCACTTATCGTTTTCCAAAAAGGCTTTTGCCATGGAACCAAAACATGTATTGATCATTTGCCGTTATAAAAATCAGTGGTTGTTTACAAGACATAAAAAAAGAGGACTGGAATTTCCGGGTGGTAAGGTGGAACCAGGGGAAACACCCGAAGATGCGGCGATTCGTGAAGTGAAGGAGGAAACCGGGGCAATAATCGATTCTTTACTGTATATTGGTCAATATGAGGTTATTGGCTCAAATGAGCATTTTGTCAAAAACGTTTACTATGCAAAAATTAAAAGCATGGAAAAACATGACCAATATTATGAAACGGATGGCCCGGTTCTAAGTTCGGCATCATTAACACCTGAAAGTTTAACGGATGAATATAGTTTCATTATGAAAGATGAAGTCATCCAATCATGTATTGCATTTATTAAAGAGAATCATGTACTTTAAGAAATGCCCAGATCGTCCGGATAAAGTTTTTTTAAAAAGCTGTTCACCATTTTGTATACTTTAAAAAAAACGGACAACGATTGTTATCCGTTTTTTACGATTTTTTTCTCTATATATTCAACCAACTTATACATGATGGTGGCAAAGATGACGATGATGAATAGGGATTGCATGACAAGGGTGAAGTTAAACACTTGAAATCCATATATAATCAAATAACCGAGTCCTTGTTTAGAAACAAGGAATTCGCCGACAACAACCCCAACCCAACTTAGCCCCACATTGACCTTCAATGTTGAAACAATGGTTGGAAAGGAAGAGGGAAGAATCGCTTCTTTAAAACATTGCCATCTTGTTGCACCGAATGTTTGCAGGACCTTCAGATAATTTTGATCGACATCCCGAAAGGACGTATAAACGACAATGGTTGTAATAATAACGGAAATGATCGCTCCCATGACAACGATAGACGTCATGGTCGGTCCAAGGGCAACAATCAGGATCGGGCCGATTGCCACTTTTGGCATCGCATTTAACACAACTAAGTATGGATCCAAAATCTTTGACAAAAACGGTGACCACCAAAGAATCGCAGCCAAGATTGTACCGGCAACCGTCCCGATTATAAAGCCCAGTATCGTTTCAAATACAGTGGTCCAAATATGTGGAAAAATAGAACCATCTAAAATATTTTCCTTTAATAATTCCCATACCTTGGATGGTGAGCTGAAAATCAACGGGTCAATCCAGTGAAAGCGACTGGCAATTTCCCATAAAACAAAGAATGTGAGAAAGATAATAATCTGGAAAAAGTGGACCCAACGCTTATTTCTGGTCAATGACCTTTTGTAATCTCGATGGAGCTGTTCAATCATCGTTTGTTTGCTCAAGTTCTTCCAACTCCTTCCAAATCTCCTGGAAAATATCCGAATATTGCTCATGACTTCTAGCATGAAAAGGGATTTCTCTTCTTAGTTCATCAGGTACATGAAAGACACGGTGGACTGTACCGGGGCGGTTAGTAAATAAATAAATTCGGTCACTCATTGCGATCGCTTCTCCAATATCATGAGTGACAAGGATAGCTGTCTTTTGAAATTGTTTTAATGTCGAAAAAACGAGATCTTCCAACTTTAATTTTGTTTGAAAATCCAGTGCTGAAAATGGTTCATCAAGAAGCAATAATTTCGGATTTGTCGCAAGTGTACGAACAAGTGCTACCCGTTGTCGCATGCCGCCCGACAGCTGGGAGGGAAATTGTTTACTTACATTCTTTAATCCCATTTTTTCAAGAAGGGTAATAGTATTTTGTTTTGTTTTTTCATTTAGTTGCTTTGTTAGTTTTAAACCGATGAAAATATTTTCCTCAATTGTTTTCCATGGGAATAAGTAATCTTGTTGCAGCATATAGCCTGTTTTTTTGTTCGTCCCGGTTACTTTTTCATTTTCCAGTAAAACATGACCAATAGTTGGTTCAATTAATCCGCTAATGATGGATAATAATGTCGTTTTTCCACATCCACTCGGTCCGAGAAAAGATATGAATTCACCTTCTTGAATGGAGAGGCTAACATCAATAAGAGCCGTCGTCTTTGATTGTTTCGAAAAATAACTGTGGGTTACATCTTGAATCTCCAAAAAGCTCATTTTTTCAGCCTCCTTATTTTTTTTGAAAAAATTCCCGATACTTCAATATATTCAAATACGGTTTTTATAATTGGATAAAAGTACTAAACGAGAATATTTTTGGGATAAAAAATAAAAGATTATCCACATGATTCATTGTTCTTTCGGCAACTAATGATAATTTTCGTTTGATGTATATTACTCGTTTGTAATTTTTTCGGCTATTTCCGTATTCACATAATTACTGTGATCCAATCGTTCCGGAAGTTCTCCGGCTTCCTCCATAATATCTTGTAAATGATTCCACTCCTCTTTATCCAATAACGGATTTTCCGCAAACGATTTTTGTTCTTTGTAACGCTCAATGGAGGACGTAAGGATGTCCAGCTCCGTATCTTCAAAAAATGGCTGAATTACTTTTGCCACTTCTTCTGACGAATGTTCATAAACCCATTGTTGTGCTTTATATAAAGCCCGAGTAAATTTTTCAACTGTTTCTTTGTTTTCTTTTAAATAGCTTTCTTTTGTCATAAAAACGGTGTACGGAACATGGCCGCTTTCTTTTCCAAATGAAGCAACAATATGACCTTTTCCTTCTTTTTCAAAAATACTGGCCGTCGGTTCAAATAGTTGAACAAAGTCACCTGTACCGGAAGCAAAGGAGGAAGATATATTGGCAAAATCGATGTTTTGAATGAGTTCAAGATCGTTTTTCGGGTCAATATCATGTTTTTTTAAGACAAATTCTCCGACCATTTGTGGCATCCCGCCTTTTCGTTGTCCGAGGAATGTTGAACCATTTAACATATCCCAAGTAAAATTGTCAATTGGTTCCCGCGAAACAAGAAAAGTTCCATCTGTTTGTGTTAGTTGGGCAAAATTAATGATTGCATCTTCAGTTCCTTGGCTGTTTACATAAATACTTGTTTCTGCTCCAACTAAAGCAATATCCGCTCCGTTAGAAATCAGGGCAGTCATCGTTTTATCACCGCCCGGAACAGTTGTTAGTTCAATATCGAGCCCTTCTTCTTTAAAAAAACCTTTTTCAATGGCTACATATTGTGGCGCATAGAAAACGGAGCGGGTAACTTCGGCAATACGAATTTTTTGTAAATGTTTATCTTCCTGTTTACAGGCCGTTAATCCAATTGCAGCAACTACTGTTACAAGAAGGATCAAACCTCTCTTCATCAACTTATTCATACTCATTCCTCCAAAATGATTGAGTCAATTTGTTACATTATTGTATGAAGTTGAAAAAAATGTGTGAATGCCTATTTTTTAAAGGGACGAGCATGTGAAAAGTTACGACTTTTACATTAGCATTCCACATCATTGCAGGGATTCTTGTCAGATAAGGCGTATATTTAATATGACAAATGATATAATTGAGATGTACCGGATTGTCTTCAAACTTTGATTACACATTTTTTATATAAAGGAAAACTAACAAAAATAAGGAGGTTTTTTTATGGGTATGCCGGTTCAATTGGAGTCGGTAATTGTCATTACAGGAAAAGAAACACGTTTAAAAGAAAACTATTTTCAAATTGTCAAAGAAGGATATCATCTTTTTCCATTGGATACATCTTTAATAGTGAAAAGAATGGAAGATGATGAAATTGTCGGCTCAGGTGTAATTAACAAGCTGGAATGGTCTGAAGGAAAAACAACGATCATATACAGGTTGACAGCATTAAAAACAATTAATTAAGGCACAAGTAAACACAAAAAAAGCTGGTTTTTCTAAAAACTTACGCTCAAAATACAATATGTTGGGCCACACTTTTCATGGTATGCTTTTTTTAAATGGAAAATTCCAGAAGTCGATGTGCAATCCTAATTAGAATGAAAGAATAAAAGGAGGGTATTATTTATGGCTGAAACACAAGCAATTTTGGAATGGACGCTGATTTCCGAATGTCCGATTCCAAATGACGTTCAAGACATCTTGGTGGAAGGGGAAGTTGCTGTTGCTGCTTATAAAACATTTCGCGACAGTGCCATTTTTACAAACAAAAGATTAATTGTCAGAGATGCTCAAGGAATAACCGGGAAAAAGGTTGAAATATACTCGCTTCCTTATTCATCAATCAATATGTGGTCGACTGAAAATGCAGGCACTTTTTTGGATGTTAATGCCGAAGTAGAATTATGGACAAGAGCCGGCCATATTAAAGTGAATGTAAAAAAAGGAGTCGATATCCGTAAACTCGACAAGCTCATTGCCGAAGCGGTTTTACTATGACTAGACTGAAAGAAAATGGACTTTGGCAAAAAGAATGACAAATGATATTCCATGTTGGGAGTAATTAAAAGAACAGGGCTGTATAGAAAGTCAAAAATTAATTTAATTTGAATAGTTTGATTGAAGTGAAGGTGGCGGCGACTCCTGCGGGAACAGCACGAGCCGAAGACCCTGCAGGAGCGAGGTAACGAGCGACGAAGCGGCTGAGGCCGTGCCCGCGGAAAGTGTCCGCCACTGAAACGAAAATAAACCGAATCTATTCTTTTAACAATAAAATTTAGAAAGTTGTACTTTTAGGACAGCCCTGTAAACGTGAACGGTGGATTGCTGACCATATCCGGTCCTTGTTTTTTCTATCAGTTATTACGCAATTGGTCCTCCAAGTTTCTCAATTTCCGCATCAATATCGGTAAATTTCTTAAAGTTTTCCCGGAACTTCCCTGCTAATTCTTTTGCTTTTCCTTTATAGGCCAATTCATCTTTCCATGTTTTATTCGGTAAAAGCACCTCATCCGGAACACCGGGAACATGAACCGGGATATGAAGTCCAAAAATTTCATCCTTGACGGTCTCCACATGTTTCAATTTTCCTTCAATCGCAGCTTGCACCATTGCCCTAGTGTAAGCAAGCTTCATACGGTTGCCTACACCGTAAACGCCGCCTGTCCAACCGGTATTGACTAAAAATACTTGCACCTTATGCTCATCAATTTTTTTGCCGAGCATTTCCGCATAACGCTTGGCCGGTAAAGGTAAGAACGGTGCACCGTAGCAGGTGGAAAAGGTCGCTTCCGGTTCAGTCACCCCACGTTCTGTCCCGGCAAGTTTGCTTGTATACCCGCTCAAGAAATGATACATGGCTTGTTCTTTTGTCAATTTTGAAATCGGTGGAAGTACGCCGAATGCATCGGCCGTTAAGAAAATAATCGTTGACGGGTGACCGGCTATACTTGGTTGAACAATATTATCGATCGCATCAATCGGGTAAGCGGCCCGTGTATTCTCCGTTAAACTACCATTATCAAAATCCGGTATTCTTGTATTCTCGTTTACTACAACATTTTCTAAAACGGCCCCGAATTTAATCGCATCATAGATTTGCGGTTCTTTTTCTCGGGATAGATGAATGCACTTCGCATAGCATCCGCCTTCAATATTAAACACGCCGTGATTCGACCAGCCATGTTCATCATCCCCGATTAAACGCCGGTTTTTATCTGTTGATAGCGTTGTTTTACCGGTACCGGATAAGCCAAAGAACAGTGCAACATCCCCGTCATCCCCGACATTGGCAGAGCAATGCATAGAGAAAATATCTTGCTCGGGAAGCAAATAGTTCATAATTGTAAAAATTGATTTTTTCATTTCACCGGCATATTCTGTTCCACCAATCAGAACAACCTTCTCTTCAAAAGAAATAATAATAAATGTTTCCGATCTAACGCCATCAATGACCGGATCAGCTTTGAAATCCGGTGCAAAAATAACTGTAAATTGACTTTGGTGATTTTTCAATTCTTCTTCGGTTGGGCGGATAAACAACTGATGGGCAAATAAATTATGCCATGCATATTCGGTTATCACCTGGATTGGCAGTTGATATAATTTGTCTTCGCCGGCAAATCCTTTAAACACGTACAGTTCTTTCTTGTGTTTTAAATAATGCAAAACTTTATGATACAATCTGTTAAATACTTTTTTTGAGATTGGTTGGTTGACACTGCCCCAATCGATTTTATTCAGCACAGAGTTTTCTTGAACAATATATTTATCTTTCGGTGATCTCCCCGTATACTTCCCGGTTGTTACACTGATTGCACCTTTGTCAGTTAGTAAGCCTTCTTTATTGTTAATAATTTTTTCCATTAACTGTGGAACGGATAATTGTACTAAAATATTATTTCCATTTACTAATTCATACAGACTGTTTACCGTACTTACCATTTTCATTAGTAAACCTTCCCCTTTGTTATTTTCTCATACCCTTCGAAAAATAGTATAACATATATATTTTATTAGTATATACTATTCAAAGAAAAAAATTGCCCCATTTTCCATTCATTTTTAAGCTCATTTTTCTAATTTAGATAACGGAATTGAATTGGTTTTCTAAAAAACTTTTTTAATCTCTGTTTAAAACAATTGACATATTTCTCATATCATGTATGATTTATCTATAACGGATACTCTTATCCCGAGATGGTGGAGGGACAGGCCCGAGGAAACCCGGCAACCTACTTATTGCAAGTAAGGTGCTAACCGATGCAAGGTGATTCCTTGAACGATAAGAGTGAAAGGAAGACGTGCGCAACCTTTCCTCATGGGAAGGTGTTTTTTTTTGCTAATAGGAAAGTAGAAATTTTTCAATTTCTACTTTCCTAACGCATAAGTGCAATTACGGCTCTGCTTTCGCCTAATGGCTCGGCAGTCACCGAGTTTTCTTTAGATTTTTGTATAATTATATCTCCAATTTGAATGGGGAATGCTTATTAATATAATAAAGCAGATGTTTTAAAAACGTTCCGATGTTGATCCTGGGCATTGGCTTGTATCCGTTTCAAATAAAAAGCTGGCTTTTACTTTTATAAAATGAATGCCAGCGCGATTTTAAGGAGGAAAATTATGGGGACACGACATCTATTTACTTCAGAGTCGGTAACGGAAGGACATCCGGATAAAATTTGCGATCAAATATCAGATGCGATTCTGGATGCGATTTTAAGCGAAGATCCGAATGCCCGTGTTGCTGCGGAAACATCCATTACAACCGGGTTAGTGCTTGTATTTGGAGAAATTTCCACAACTTCTTATGTTGATATTCCAAAAATAGTAAGGGATACGGTTCGGGAAATTGGTTATACGCGGGCAAAATATGGGTTTGATGCAGAGACCTGTGGCGTATTGACAGCCATCGATGAACAATCACCGGATATTGCGATGGGCGTTAACCAAGCTTTGGAAGCGCGCGAAGGCTTGATGACTGATGATGAAATCGAAGAAATCGGTGCCGGAGACCAAGGGTTGATGTTTGGTTTTGCCTGCAATGAAACGAGTGAGTTGATGCCGCTTCCGATATCATTAGCGCATCGGCTGGCACGGAGGCTTGCTGAAGTTAGAAAAGAAGAAATTATTCCATATTTGCGTCCGGACGGGAAAACTCAAGTAACTGTAGAATATGATGAAAATGGCAAACCGGTTCGAATCGATACAATTGTTATTTCAACACAACACCACCCAGAAGTAAATTTGGATCAGATAAAAAAGGATATTCATGAATTCGTTATTAAAAAGGTTGTTCCAAACGAGTTTATTGATGATAAAACGAAATTTTTTATTAATCCGACTGGCCGTTTTGTTGTCGGTGGACCACAAGGTGATGCCGGGTTAACGGGGAGAAAAATCATTGTCGATACATATGGGGGTTATGCTCATCATGGTGGCGGTGCGTTCTCCGGAAAAGACCCGACGAAAGTGGATCGTTCCGCTTCTTATGCTGCCCGATATGTGGCGAAAAATATTGTTGCAGCCGGACTTGCCGATAAATGTGAAGTACAGCTTGCTTATGCGATTGGGGTTGCCCAACCGGTTTCAATTTCTATTGATACATTCGGGACGGGGCAAGTTGATGAAGCAGTTTTAGTTGATCTAGTCCGTAAACATTTTGACTTAAGACCGGCCGGAATTATCAAAATGCTTGATTTACGCAGACCGATTTATAAACAAACAGCGGCATACGGACATTTTGGTCGGACGGATATAAACTTGCCGTGGGAACGAACAGATAAAGCTGAGTTATTGAAAAAAGCAGCAATGGGATAATTATTGTGGAGAACTTCTAATATCGAATCATTTAAAATATTGATTTATCAAGTTTTTTAAACAAGAAAGGGGCATCCAAAAGTCGAAAAAATGACTTTCTGGACAGCCCCTTTCTTGAGTTATAAAGTCCATGGGAGAAGTTAAATCCTAATAAAGAGATTTTAGAAATTGATTTCAGATTTGTATAACTATGGTTTGCTACTCATTGTATTTCTTTAAATAGTAATTCCTGATAGGCCAGACAGCAGTGGGGATGTATAATCACCATTAAACTCATTGTGTTTCTTTAAATAGTAATTCCCGATAGACCTCGGGCGACTTTACAATATCGGCCAGTGTATACTTATCCAAAACATGAAGATACGCCTGTAAAGCTTCTCTTAATATATGAGAAAGTCCGCAAACCGGAGTAATGACACAAGCATTCGGGGTGTCGGGATTAAAACAATCAACTAAATAAAAACCATCTTCTGTTTGCCGGACAAGTTTACCGATATTGATGTCGCCGGGTGGAAGGGCCAAACGAAAACCCCCGTTTCTTCCCCGTACGGTTTCAATAATTCCAAGCTTTCCTAAGTGATGAACCACTTTCATTAAATGATTTTTTGAAATACCATAGGCATCTGAAATTTCCTGAATATTGCAAAGTCTATCTGTTTCAAGTGAAGCTAAATAGATCAATGTTCGTAAAGAATAATCTGTATAAGAAGTCAGTTTCATTATCATCACCAATCATAGATTTTGCATGGATAGATTATTATCACTACGGCTATCTCAATTATACTACATTTATTATTTTAACGGGCAGGAAGATCCCTATCTCAATATTTTCGAGTTTATAAAGAAGGTAGAGGATGAACTGTTCGCATACGTCCGTTTGGTTCAAAACTGACCATGAGTGGGGAATGGAGAAAATCCCACAGATAACAGCAAGGTTAGGCCCCAAAAAATTATAGTCAACGAGGAAAATAGGTAGGAGAGGGGGTACCCACATACATCTGATTAGTTCAACTGACAATCAATTCTTCCACCGATTAAAGTACCAGTTTATTAATTGTGAACGTTTTTTAAAAGATGTATTTTAAATATTGCTTTAAAGAGAGAATTATTTTAGATTAAAGATGTATTTAATTTACATGTTAAAGGAGATGGTAATAGTGTTATCTGAAAAGACAGTCAAAATTGTAAAATCAACCGTACCTGTATTAGAGGAATATGGCACAACGATTACAAGCACATTTTACAAAAGAATGTTTCAAAATCATCCTGAACTGTTAAATTATTTTAACCATGTGAACCAACGAAGAGGAACTCAACCGACTGCTTTAGCCAACACAGTCATTGCTGCAGGAAAACATATTGATGAATTAGAGATAATTTTACCGGCAGTAAAACAAATTGCCCATAAACATCGGGCTTTAAGCATTAGACCGGAACATTATCCGATTGTTGGTGAAAACTTATTGGCCGCAATTAAAGAGGTATTGGGTGAAGCAGCAACAGATGAAATTTTGCAAGCGTGGGCAGAAGCGTATGAGGAAATTGCCAATGTATTTATTCAAGTTGAAGGGGAAATGTATCGGGAAGCCAGCTTACAAAAAGGCGGTTGGACTGACTTTAAAGCATTTACAGTTATTGATAAAATTAAAGAAAGTGAAGTAATTACATCTTTTTATTTAAAACCAACGGATGGCGCATCTATTCCAACTTACTTACCCGGGCAATACATAACAGTTCGCCTAAGCATACCCGATGAAAAATTCAAACATAATCGCCATTATAGTTTATCATGTGCACCCGGGAATGATTATTTCCGCATTTCTGTAAAACGGGAAAATGAATGTGAACCGTTGGGTGTGGTATCGAATTATTTACATGATCATGTACATGTCGGGGATCAACTAGAAATCAGTGCACCGGCTGGAGATTTTGTATTAAATACGGAAGAAACTGAACCTGTCGCATTCATTAGCGGTGGAGTCGGAATTACGCCGTTATTAAGTATGTTTGAGACATTGGTTAAGGATAATAGCGAACGTGAAATCACATTTATCCAAGCTGCCAAAAACGAAAATGTGCAAGCGTTCGGTGATTATGTTAAGGAGCTTGCGAAAAAACTAAACAAGGCAAAAGTTTATACAGTTTTAGAACAAAAAAATCTTGAGGAGACCGACTGTGATCATATCGGCTATATCGATCTTTCATTTTTACAAAAGGTTGTATCTAAAAATACTATTTGTTATCTATGTGGACCGGTACCCTTTATGAAAGCTGTTGTTCAAATATTAAATCAGATGGGTTTGCCTGAACACCATATTCGCTATGAGTTCTTTGGTCCAAAGGTGGATTTTATTCAATAGTTTGCAGTACGTGAAAAGACCGGGAAATAAGGTATCCGGTCTTTTTAGTAATTGTCTCTTAAATTTTTATAATATTGCCCTTTCTCCCGGTATTCTTTGTAAATCCGATTCATTTCTTCATAATCTTCGTCAGTTAAATCCCGGATTACTTTTGCCGGTCTGCCGAAAGCCATTGTATGTGGCGGAATTTTTTTGCCGGGTGGGACAAGACTTCCGGCACCTAAAAAAGCATGTTCGCCAATTTCCGCGCCATCAAGAACAATGGAGCCCATACCGACAAGCGCATTTTTACGAATGATGCAACTATGCAAGGTAACTTGATGGCCAATTGTCACATTATCTTCCAAAATCAACGGATTACCGGGACTTTGGTGAAGCATGCATAAGTCTTGAATATTTGTGTTATTCCCGATTTTTGTCGGCGCCACATCACCACGAATTACCGTTTGAAACCACACGCTGGAATATTCCCCAATTTCCACATCTCCGGTTACCGTAACAAAATCAGCCAAATAAGCCGTTTCAGCAATCTTTGGGTATTTCCCTTTATAGGGATATATTTTATACATCCAACTCCACCCTTCATGAAAATCTACCTAGTCTATTTTACATGATAATAATTAATTATTCACGCTTAACATAGGAGTAAAGTTAGAATAAAGAAAACTACGCCGGAAAAAACAGGTCATTACAAATTCAAGTTGTTTTTCGATATAATATACTTTATATAAAAAAACTATATTGTAATAAGTGATAAGTGAGGCGAATCAAGTGGCAGTTCCATCTGGCCCAATAACGTTAATGATTCATTCATATAAGAAAATTTTTCCAGCTGTTCATAAGGAACTAGACTATTGGAAAAAGCGGGCGAATGAAATACCGAATGAAGAATTGCGAAAACAGGCGCTTTTAAGTATTAAGAATAAACGATTCCATTGTGAAGGTGGATCAATATTGGCTCTTTTGGCAGAGAAAAACTATCCGAAAGTTATATCCTTCATTATTGCTTATCAAACAATCAGTGATTATTTGGATAATTTATGTGATCGTTCCAATTCACAAGACCCGACAGATTTTCGAGCACTTCATGAATCCATGATAACCGCATTGACTGTCGGAAAAGGGGGAACGAACTATTACAGGTACCGGGATGATCAAGAGGATGGCAACTATTTGCAGGAATTGGTAACAACTTGCCAAAATGTATTGAAAAAAATAAAGCATTACCCAATGATTAAAGAATATTTAATTGAGCTATGCCAGTATTACTGTGATTTACAGGTACATAAACATGTGAAAGTAGAGGAGCGGATTCCCCGGTTACAAAAATGGTTTAACGAGTCAAAAACGAATCTCCCGGAAATGGAATGGTTTGAATTTTCCGCTTGTTCCGGTTCAACATTAGGGATTTTTTGTTTAGTTGCCTATGCGACGCGGGATGATTTTACCGAAAAAGATGGATTAGCCATTCGCAACGGTTATTTTCCATATATTCAGGGGCTCCACATCCTCCTCGATTATTTCATTGACCAGGAAGAAGATCGGGAAGGCGGAGATTTGAACTTTTGTTTTTATTATAAAAATCATGAACAGCTGTATCGTAGGTTTCGATTATTTTTACAAGAGGCAGATACACATACGAAGGAATTACCGGATCGGAAATTTCATCAGTTAATTAATCGCGGCTTACTTGGTTTATATTTATCCGACGGGAAAGTTGATGAACAACAATCATTAAAGGAACTGTCACAAAAATTATTAAAATTAGGTGGTACGAAAAGCTACTTCTTTTATATAAATGCAAAAGCCTATCGAAAATATCAAGCAAGGAAAACTCAGTAATAGGTAGGAGGAGAGCCGGAATCAGCGAAAAATCATTTTCGCTTGCGAGGTAATGCTATCGAAGTCTCTGGTCACCGAAAAAATATAAAATTTTTTCGGCTTGCGAACTAATACTTAAAACTTGAAATTTTCCACTATATGCGAATTCATATCATTTGAACAAAAACGCTTAAGGAGGATGGAAAAATGTCTTTAAAACTAAGTATTTTAGATCAATCACCGGTATCAGAAGGGCAAAGTGCCGAGGAAGCTTTGAAAAATACGGTAGAATTAGCTCAATCTGCCGAAAAATGGGGATACACCCGATTTTGGGTATCAGAACATCATGATACGTATAGTTTAGCAGGCTCTTCCCCGGAAGTGTTGTTAGCTTATATGGCTGCGAAAACTGAGCATATACGAGTCGGCTCGGGTGGCGTAATGTTGCCGCATTATAGTCCGTATAAGGTTGCCGAAAATTTTCGTGTACTGGCTGGATTGGCGCCGGGACGAATTGATTTAGGTGTCGGACGTGCTCCCGGTGGAATGCCGCGTGCAACAATCGCTTTGAATAAAAGTCGTACTCGGAATGTCGATGATTATCCCGAAAAAGTAGAAGAATTGCTGCAATATTTATATGATGATCTTCCGGAGACGAACCCTTTATATGGCTTGAAGGCATCTCCAATGGTTAAGACTGTACCGGAGCTTTGGATGTTAGGTTCCAGTCCGGCAAGTGCTGTGTTGGCGGCAAAAATGGGGTTGCCCTACAATTTTGCCCTTTTTATTAATGGCGAGGGCGGGGTATCGTTCATGAATCACTACATAAATAATTTCACTCCGTCAAACTATTTGGAGAAGCCAAAAAATATGGTAGCGGTATTTGCTATTTGTGCCGAAACGGATGAAGAAGCAGAACGAGTTGCATCAAGTATAGATTTAAGTATGATTATGTTGGAGCAAGGTATGGAATCGAAAGGAACACCGAGTCCGGAAAAAGCGATAAGTTATCGGTACAGTCCTTTTGAGCTTAAGCGAATTCAGGAAAATCGGAAGCGGATGATTGTCGGGAATCCGAATAAAATCAAACAAAAGCTTGAAGAATTAAGTGAACTTTACCAAACAGATGAAATCATGCTCGTTTCAATCACTTATGACTTTCAAGATAAGCTGAAGTCATATGCGTTGATTGCGGATGAGATGCTTTGATTGGTACTGAATAGATTTTGTGATAAAATTCTCAAGGTCTCCATGTAGCGGGCTACACTACAGAGGATGAAAAATGTTTTTTTAACGTAGATACAGGACGAATGGCCATTTAGCAACACGGAAAATATTCAATTAGCTTTTTGAGTGCTCACTATCAGACAGTAAAGAAAAACCTTTTGGCTACTTCCCAAAAGGTTTTTACTTCCCCCTTACCGTTTTTCAATTGCAACAATAAATGGCGGGTCATTTTTTTGATTTAAAAATTGATAAAGTAATACATGTGCTCTTTGTTGATCAAGATTAGTTACAAACTTAAGTAAAGCTTCCTTCTCAATTTTTCCTTCCGAATGGCCTTGGTAGATCACAAGGACAATAATCCCTTCCACATCCATTATTTCTAACAGCTGTTCAATGGCTGTAATTGTTGTTTCCGGTTTTGTAACGATTGAATGATCACCATTTGGTAAGTAACCAAGATTAAAAATGGCCGCTTTAATTTTCCCGTGGTATAAATCCGGAATGCAATCCAGCAAATTTTCATGCCCACTTTGGAACAGAATAACCGAATCGTGCAAACCATTATTTGCCAATTTCTCCTTCGTCCGCTCAATCGCTTCCTGCTGAATATCAAAGCCAAAAACCGTTCCAGTCGGCCCGACCAATTTGGCAAGAAAAATTGTGTCATTGCCGTTACCAACCGTGGCGTCAACAACAACATCACCGGTCGCAGCCGCTTTTTCCAACAAAGAATGTGAATAGGGCAAGATTTTTTCTAACTTCATACCCTATGCACTTCCTGATCAACAGTTGCATGATAAAACTTCCCTTGATAACTGTTTCTCCGTTCCAATTCGGCATCAATCGCATTCAGCACTTCCCATTTGTTTACACTCCACATCGGACCAATCATTAAATCAATCGGACCATCACCGGTAATCCGATGAACAATCATTTCCGGGGGTAAAATTTCTAATTGGTCGCAAACAAGATTGACATAATCATCAAAGGTTAAAAATTTCAACATTCCTTTTTCATATTGTTTTACCATTGGAGTTCCTTTTAATAAATGGAGCAAGTGGATTTTAATTCCTTGAACATCAAGAGCTGCGACTGCTTTTGCGGTTTCCATCATCATTTCCGGTGTCTCCATTGGCAGCCCGTTAATAATATGACTGCAGATGCGAATATGATGTTTGCGCAATTTTTCAACACCATCTACATAGGTTTGAAAATCATGGGCGCGATTAATGAGTTTGGCTGTTTGCTCGTGGACCGTTTGTAAACCTAATTCAACCCAAAGATAGGTCCGTTCATTTAACTCAGCTAAATATTCGACGACGTCATCGGGAAGGCAGTCCGGTCTTGTTGCAATCGATAAACCGACAACACCGTCTTGCTTGAGTGCCGTCTCATATTTTTCCCGTAAAACATCAACGGGGGCATGTGTATTGGTGAAAGCTTGGAAATAAGCAATATATTTTCCGTCTTTCCATTTTTGATGCATTTTTTCTTTTATTGACTGAAATTGGACCTCAATCGGTTCAACTCGATTACCGGCAAAATCACCGGATCCGGCCGCACTGCAGAACGTACAGCCCCCATAGGCGACCGTGCCATCACGGTTTGGACAATCGAACCCGCCGTCCAACGAAATTTTAAAAACTTTATGGCCAAACTGGTTTCTTAGATGATAATTCCAAGTATGGTATCGTTTATGATCATTTGTATACGGAAATGGATTCATTGCGTAACGTAACTTCCTTTCAGTTTTATCGCATCTTAACGGCGAGTCAAGACCCACCCTCAAGATTATAGTTTACAAAGAAAATGCCCGCATGCGTCTGATTGGTTAACTAACCATCAAATCCCTACTGATGGAAGTTTCACTTTATAAGGAGCGTTTTTTATGACTAACTTATTCCATAACTTTCATTTTATCATCCCTATTCATATCTTGCATGTTCTTAAAGGAAAAATCGTGTTTGACAATTTTCCCATTAATTGAGAGACAACATTTACAATGAAACGAGGAAAATAAATGTGAAAGGACATGAATGATGGTATTGAGGAGGGGCGTGGATGACAACAAGAAAGTCTATGGAGGATTTTCTTTACCAATGTCAGCAAACGGTTGAATTTGCACAAGAACAGTTAATCGACGGTTCAAAACAAGGGCATTTTCATGATCAAGAATATCGTGAGGCACAACAAAGGCTGGAAGACCAATATAATGAACTAATGGCCGTGTATAGGAGTGCCAATGCCGTGCAAAGAGACCGTCTTCATCGGATGAGATTACAAATCCAATCTTTGCAAAATGAAATGACATTGCTCGACCATCATTAATGAACTTGAGGGTGCCTGGAATGAGGAATTATTTTCTTTATTCCTCTAGGTACCCTTTTTTGTACGTTAAGAATGTATAAATTTCCAGCAAAGAAGCGATTTCGACGTAGAGGGAAATTTTAAGAATTAAGTATAAGTGCTCTAGCGGCTCTGCCAACGCCTGAAGGTTCGGCAGTCGCCGAGTTTTCTTTAAAATGATTTTGAATATATTTATGATTTGATGTAAAAAGAAATATTATTGCACAAAAACTTTTCTTTGCATGTTTATAAAAAAACTCCTACAATAATTTGTGAACTTAAATATATTGTTAGAAAAATTTTTATCCCACCTTATTGGGCAGTGATACCCCACATCATGATTTTGAGTTTACAAAGAAGAGTAGTGAAGGGCTGTCCATAAAGGTCCGATTGGTTCAACTAACTATCCGTGGGAGAATGATCCCACGGATGAAACTTTATAAGGAGTGTTTTTCATGCCTCGTCCGTTTTGGTTTATTTTTATTGGTCATTTGATCAACACTACCGGAGGCTCTTTTTTATGGCCGTTAAATACCATTTATTTACACGACTATTTAGGAAAATCGTTATCTTTGGCAGGTTTTGTTTTAATGTTAAATGCGGCAGCTTCGGTCATTGGGAATTTGTTAGGCGGTTATTTGTTTGATAAAATTGGTGGTTTTAAGGCCATTATTACCGGTGCCGGAATTACACTGGCCGCATTAATTGCTCTAACATTTTCACATGGTTGGCCAAGTTATGCGATTCTACTTGTTTTTATCGGCTTGGGATCCGGGGTTGTCAACCCTTCCATTTACGCTTTAGCCGGTGCAGCATGGAAAGATGGAGGCAGAAAAGCATTTAATGCGATGTATGTGGCGGCAAATATCGGTGTTGCTATCGGTTCCGCAATGGGAGGCTTTATTGCATCTATTTCTTTTGATTTAATTTTTATTTCCAATATGGTCTTATACCTTATCTTTTTTATCATTGCATTTATGTCTTATCGAAATATTTCCGATGAGGCTGTCAGTGGAATCTCCTCCATAAAAATTCAAGGAGAAAATGTACATCATTATAGACGGAATATGCGTGCCCTGCTTATTCTTTCTATTGGTTATGCACTTTGCTGGATAGCCTATGTTCAGTGGCAAACAACAATTGCAACGTACACGCAAGAAATTCATATTTCCCTTGAGCAATACAGCCTTCTGTGGACAGTGAACGGTGCATTAATTGTTTTGGCACAACCGCTATTGGCCGTATTTGTGAAAAAGTTTGCCCGATCTTTAAAAATACAAATTATCATCGGCACTTTCATATTCTTGGTTTCCTTTGGTGTTGTTGCCGTTTCTCACGATTTCAGCGGTTTTATGTCTGCAATGATTATTTTGACTTGTGGAGAGATGCTCGTTTGGCCGGCCATTCCGACTATCGCAGATCAATTGGCACCAAAAGGGAAAGAAGGATTTTACCAAGGTATTATTAACAGTGCTGCAACCGCAGGAAGGATGGTCGGACCGATTTTAGGTGGTATTCTTGTCGATCATTTTGGGATGTCTATCCTCATTATTATTTTATTTTTTCTGTACATTATTTCAATGTTTACAACGATTTTTTATGATAAAGGTTTGGACAAAAAATTTCAGACAAAAGTTGTGTAAAGCTGTCTTCACTGAATCGCTGCCTCATTTCGGGCAGCGATTTTTTTGCGGTTGATATTTTGGTGTGGCACTGGTGAAACTTAGGATACACTGTTGAATTAAGGTATCTTACTGTTGAAATCGGTGGGGGTACTGTTGAATTTTAAGAGTGCACTGTTGATTTTTTTCTATTTGCTGTTGAATTTTTTCTATTTACTGTTGAATTTTTTCTATTTACTGTTGAATTCCCGTCTATCTACTGTTGAATTTTTTCCTTTTACTGTTGAATTGGCGGGGGTTACTGTTGAATTCAAGGGTGGTTTATTGAATTGGGAATCTTGTTGTTGAAATATCGTGATGTCACTATTGAAATTGGTCCTATACTGTTAAATCCGGGTAAGATTGTTGAACTAGGCGAACTAAAAATTATTTTTAAAATATGTTAACTAATACTAAAAATAAGTTGACAAATACCTCCTTATTCATTATTTTTAAAATATCAACTGTTTAAAGGAGGTAACGCGAATGAAAACTATTGAAATCACATTGGTTAGTATGTTTGTTGTTTTAATTGCAATCGGAGCAAATATTACATCCATTATTCCCTTTGCGGTAGTAGGTGGGGTGCCGATCACTTTACAAACATTTTTTGCCGTGTTATCCGGTTTAATACTAGGGAGTCGCCTAGGTGCGATTACGACAAGTGTTTATGCATTTATGGGACTTGTCGGATTACCGGTTTTTGCCCGTTTTAGCGGTGGATTTGGTTCACTTCTTAGCCCAACCTTTGGCTTTATACTTTCTTTCATTTTGGCTGCTTACGTGGGCGGAAAAATTATTGAAAAGAAAAAAACTGTATCATGGTATGTTTTTGCATCATTAGTTGCCACTGCGATTAATTATTTATTCGGGACGAACTGGATGTATTTCGCTTATAAATTTTGGGCAGATGCACCGGACGGATTTTCATATGGATTGGCATGGCTTTGGATGTTGCCGCCGCTTCCTAAAGACATTATTCTTGCAGTAGTTGCCGGAATCTTTGCTCATCGCATGCGGGTTTCCATCCTTTCAAAAGGCCAATTCAAAAAATTGAAATTAGGTGCATAGCTTTGACAGAGAAACAAGGGGAAAAGGAGGAAATCTTGTGGATTGGAAAGAACTGGCATATGAAGTACTAAATGGCAAGGAAATAACATATGAAGAGGCATTATCAATATTACTAACACCTGATAAACAATTACTGGAACTTCTTCACGGTGCATATATCATTCGTCACCATTATTATGGAAATAAAGTGAAGTTAAATAAAATAAAAAATGTCAAATCAGGTATTTGTCCGGAAAATTGCAGCTACTGTTCGCAATCAAGCATTTCCAAAGCACCGATAGAAAAATATACGATGTTATCAAAAGAAGAAATCTTAGCCGGTGCGAAACAAGTTTATGATATGAAAATAGGTACGTATTGTATTGTTGCAAGTGGGAGAGGACCAAGTAATCGCGAAATTGAAACCGTTGCTGCAGCTGTCAAGGAGATAAAGGAGCGATATCCGTTAACGATTTGTACATGCTTAGGTATTTTAAAACCGGAACAAGCGGTAAAACTGAAGGAAGCCGGAGTCGATCGTTATAACCATAATATAAACACATCAGAAAGACATCATCCCGAAATTACCACTTCCCACACCTATCAAGATCGGATACATACTGTTGAAAGGGTAAAACAGGCGGGAATCTCTCCATGCTCAGGAATTATTGTTGGTATGAAAGAAAAGAAAGAAGACGTCGTTGATATGGCTTTCAGTTTAAAAGCTTTAGATGCTGATTCCATTCCAGTAAATTTCTTAAATGCCATAAGCGGGACCCCTTTGGAAGGAACAAAGGAATTAAATCCCCGGTATTGTTTAAAAGTATTAGCGATGATGCGGTTTGTCAATCCTTCAAAAGAAATTCGGATTGCCGGCGGTCGAGAAGTAAATCTACGCAGTCTGCAACCGCTCGGGTTATATCCGGCCAATTCAATTTTTGTTGGCGACTATTTAACTACAGAAGGTCAAGCAGATTCAGCCGATTTACGAATGTTGGATGATCTCGGTTTTGAAATTGACTTTAACTATCAATTCGTTTCGACCAGATAAGCTTTTAAAAACTATGTTCTCAGTCACCTGCCACTGACAAAGTTTAATCCCGATAGCATGGCAATGTAAGTTTATCCCGAGTTTAACGACAAATCAAACTTCAGTCTCAAAACTCGGGATAATAAGGGGAAGGAAAAGAGCAATTTTGCAAATGTCCGATTCATTTTTACTAAGTGAGAGATAGATGGCCCCTGTTGATTGTTAATGAGCGGGGTGAATTATCGAAATTCCTCGAACTTTGCTTGCTTTTTTCCAAATTTTTCACTATAATATTGCCATACTAACTGGATAAAAACGGTGACGAGGAGTAGTAATGTCCGCTGTTGTTCAAAGAGAGCTAACGGTCGGTGGGAGTTAGTCATCAGCAACATGAACTCGCCTCTGAGTTGCAAATATGAATTGAGTAATATTTGCCGGCTCGACCCACGTTACGGGCTAATCAAGTGAATATATTTCGGCATTATATGCTGATATATATTAAATTGGGTGGTACCGCGGGAGACAATCCTCTCGTCCCAAATCAGTTTTGGGATGGGGGGATTTTTATTTGTGAATGTTTTGAAAAGAAAGCTATTGGTCAAAATGGAGGATAATTGAAAAAGTTAAAGGAGGCAATTTCAGTGAGTTTCAACCATAGACAAATCGAGAAGAAATGGCAAAACTATTGGCAAGAACATCATACATTTCGAACAACCGAAGACAAAGATAAACCGAAATTTTTTGCAATGGGAATGTTTCCTTATCCATCAGGGGCAGGTCTTCACGTCGGACATCCGAAAAGTTTTACGGCGGTTGATATTACTGCACGTATGAAAAGAATGCAAGGCTATAATGTTCTTCATCCAATGGGCTGGGATGCGTTCGGATTACCTGCCGAACAATATGCAATTGATACAGGTAATGATCCGGCTGAATTTACTGAAAAAAATATTCAAACATTTAAGAAACAATTAAACGATCTAGGTTTTTCCTATGATTGGGAGCGGGAAGTGAATACAACCGATCCGAATTATTACAAATGGACCCAATGGATTTTTATCAAATTGTATGAAAAAGGGCTGGCTTATATTGATGAAGTGCCGGTTAACTGGTGTCCGGCGCTTGGAACAGTTCTTGCCAACGAAGAAGTCATCGATGGGAAAAGTGAACGCGGAGGCCACCCGGTAATTCGGAAACCGATGAAACAATGGATGTTAAAGATTACTGAATATGCCGATCGTCTATTGGAAGATTTGGATGAATTGGACTGGTCCGAAAGTATTAAAGAAATGCAACGGAACTGGATTGGCCGTTCAGAGGGTGCAGAAATTAACTTCCAAATTGACGGTCACGACGATACTTTCACCGTCTTCACAACACGTCCGGATACTTTGTTCGGTGCCACGTATGCGGTTTTGGCTCCAGAACATGTTTTAGTCGAGAAAATTACGACAGCTGAACAAAAGGATGCAGTTGAAGCGTACCTTAAAGAAGTCCAAACAAAATCTGACTTGGAGCGGACGGATTTGGCAAAAGAAAAAACGGGTGTATTTACCGGCGCTTATGCAGTGAATCCGGCAAGCGGTGAAAAAATGCCCATCTGGATTGCCGATTATGTGCTGGCCACTTATGGTACCGGGGCAATTATGGCGGTACCGGCACATGATGAACGTGACTATGAATTTGCGAAAAAATTTGATTTGCCGATCCGTGAAGTTGTTGCCGGCGGGGATATTCAAAAAGAAGCGTATACCGGTGACGGCGTGCATGTAAATTCCGGATTTCTTGATGGTTTGAATAAACAAGATGCCATTGCAAAAATGATTGCTTGGGTAGAAGAAAAAGGCATCGGGCAGAAAAAAGTTCAATACAAATTGCGTGACTGGTTGTTCAGCCGTCAACGCTATTGGGGTGAACCGATTCCGATTATTCATTGGGAAGACGGTACCATGACAACTGTTCCGGAAGAAGAATTGCCGCTGCTTTTACCGGAAATGAAAGAAATTAAACCGTCCGGAACCGGGGAATCACCGCTTGCCAATGCGACAGACTGGTTGGAAGTCATTGATCCGGTGACAGGCAAAAAAGGACGTCGGGAAACAAATACAATGCCACAGTGGGCCGGTAGCTGCTGGTATTATCTCCGCTACATCGATCCGAACAATGATCAATTTATCGCAGATCCGGAAAAATTGAAATATTGGTTGCCGGTTGATTTGTACATCGGTGGAGCTGAACATGCAGTCCTACACTTGCTATATGCCCGGTTCTGGCATAAAGTACTATACGATATTGGGGTAGTACCTACGAAGGAACCATTCCAAAAATTGGTTAACCAAGGAATGATCCTCGGTGAAAATCATGAAAAAATGAGTAAATCGAAAGGCAATGTTGTAAACCCGGATGAAATTGTGGAAAGCCACGGAGCCGATACATTGCGCTTGTATGAAATGTTCATGGGACCGCTGGAAGCATCCGCACCTTGGTCAACAACCGGACTTGACGGTTCGCGCCGGTTCTTGGACCGGATTTGGCGTCTCTTTGTTAACGAGGATGGCACGCTTTCTGATAAGATTGTCGACAAAGTTGGCGATGAATTGGAAAAAACATATCACCGTACCGTGAAGAAAGTGACGGAGGATTATGAAGGCCTTCGTTTTAACACAGCAATTTCCCAATTAATGGTATTTATCAATGAGGCCTATAAAGTTGGGGAAGTACCGCGGAAATTTGCGGAAGGATTTTTGCAATTGTTATCACCGGTTTGCCCGCATATCGCTGAGGAGCTATGGTCAAAATTAGGGCATCATGAATCGATTACTTTTTCGACTTGGCCGACTTTTGACGAAAGTAAATTAGTTGATAATGAAATCGAAATTGTTATTCAAGTGAATGGCAAAGTTCGGGCTAAGAAAATGGTGCCGGTGGATAGCAGTAAGGAGCAATTGGAGGAATTGGCAAAAGCGGATGAAGCCATTCAAGCCCAATTGGCCGGGAAAACAATCCGTAAAGTGATTGCCGTACCGGGAAAATTGGTAAATATCGTGGCAAATTAATTTTGGAAAAAGGTCATCTTTTACGGATGACCTATTTTGACGACGAGGGCGAATCTCGTCACCATTTTGGGGTGAAAAAGTCTCATTTTCGACGACGAGACCTATTCTCGTCACCAATTTGAGGTGAAAACTGCTCTATTTTGGCGGCGAAACCCGATCTCGTCATCATTTTTCGGTGAGAAACGCTCTTTTTTGACGACGAGCCTCGTTTCTCGTCGCCACTTTTGGGCGGAAAACTCAATTTTTTGACGACGAGCCCTATTCTCGTTACCATTTTTCGGTGAGAAACGTTCTTTTTTGACGACGAGACTAATTCTCGTCACCGTTTTTTGGTGAAAACCGCTATTTTTTGACGACGAGCCCTATTCTCGTCACCATTTTGAAGTGAAGAGTGCTCTATTTTGGCGACGAGCCCCGTTCTCGTCACCGTTTTTGGGTGAGAAATGCTTGTTTTTGACGACGAGCCCCGTTCTCGTCACCATTTTTCGGTGAGAAACGCTCTTTTTTGGCGACGAGACTCAATCTCGTCACCTTTTTTTGGTGAAAACCGCTATTTTTTGGCGACGAGCCCTATTCTCGTCACCATTTTGAGATGGAAAAGTCTCAATTTTGGCGACGAGCCCTATTCTCGTCACCATTTTGAGATGGAAAAGTCTCAATTTTGGCGACGAGCCCCGTTCTCGTCACCGTTTTTGGGTGAGAAATGCTTGTTTTTGACGACGAGCCCCGTTCTCGTCACCATTTTTCGGTGAGAAACGCTCTTTTTTGGCGACGAGACTCAATCTCGTCACCGTTTTTTGGTGAAAACCGCTTAATTTTGACGACGAGGGCGAATCTCGTCACCATTTTGAGGCGAGAAACTTGAATTTTTGGCGACGAGCCCTATTCTCGTCACCATTTTGAGATGGAAAAGTCTCAATTTTGGCGACGAGCCCTGTTCTCGTCGTCGTTTTGAGCCGAAAACCACCCATTTTTGACGACGAGCCTCGAACTCGTTACCAATTTGAAGTGGAAACTTCCTTTTTTTGACGAAGAGACCCTTTCTCGTCGCTAATTTTGTTATAATAAAAGATTTACGTATCCCATCACTAATTAACCAAGTCAAACTAATCCTCGTTACTGAATCTATTATGCTAAAATGAACGCATGATATTTTTTACAAAGGATGATGGAAGATGAAGGTCATTACGCCTGAAGAACTTGAAGTAAAAATAGAAAAAGGGGAAAAGCTGCACATCATTGACGTTCGTGAACCAGAAGAAATAGCAGAAGGAATGGTTCCGGGTGCGAAACATATCCCAATGATGCAAATTCCGGAACGAATGACAGAGCTTGACAAAGATAAAGAATATATTTTCATTTGCCGTTCGGGAAATCGGAGCGGGCAAGTGTGTGGATTTTTAGAAGGCCATGGCTATAAAGTCGTCAATATGATTGGCGGAATGCTTGAGTGGACCGGTGAATTAGAATGGAATGAGCAAAATTCATAAAATTTTTAAATAAAGTGTTATAAAATTCGGATAACTTGGCCATGATGAAAATAACAAAAGTGAAAGTGCTTTGTTTGTTGGCGGAACTTCTCTTGTAAATCCGGACAATAAAACTTAGTCTACTTTTTCACCAATATTTTTATATTTTCCTATACTGTAAAAAAGGAGTTAAAGGAAAATGGTCAAGGTAAAGGTATTCGATTATGAACATGAAAAAGACTTGGAACATGAAATGAATAATTTTTTAGGAAAACTTGATGAAGATCAGCTAATAGATATTAAATATCATGTTGCGGCAATGTATGAAGAAGATGATGAAGATCAAATCTATTGTTTTTCGGCTATGGTTATTTATCGGAAATGAGTTGAAAAAAACCAGGAACACAGTGCTCCTGGTTTTTTACTCGTTTTCCAGTTTTAAAGCAAATTTTGCCGCATTTAAGCCTGCAAGTCTTCCGGTGACAAGAGCCGACGTAATATTATATCCCCCTGTGTAGCCGTGAATATCCAAAATTTCCCCGCAAAAATAAAGTCCTTCCATTTTTTTCGATGCAATTGTCTTTGGCTCGACTTCTTTTATAGAAATTCCACCGCCTGTTACAAAGGCTTTTTCTAAAGGTAAGGTACCGTTAACAGTAAAGCGGAAATCTTTACAAAGTTGAGCGAGCTTTCGGAGCTTCTCTTTTGCAATGGTGTTCATCGGCTGGTCTTGGTCAATTTCTGCTTGCTCCAATAAAAATAAAAGGTAACGTTCCGGTAAAAGACCTTTCAAAGCATTTTTGACCGCTTTTTTCGCTTCTTCTTTTACATGAGAAACAATTTCCTGAAAAATTTCTTCTTCGGTCCGGTCAACAATTGTGTCCAGTTTCATGGTTACATGTGACAGATTCCATTTTTTCATTGCTTTAACGACAAATTGGCTGCACCGTAAAACAGCCGGTCCGGAAATACCGAAATGGGTAAAAATCATATCCATTTGATGGGTAATAATCGGTTTTCCTTTTGGATTTAATACCGATAAAGCTACATTTCGAAGCGATAATCCTTGTAATGTACGATTTTTTATAAAAGGTTCATCCGAAAGTAAAGGAACTTCTGTCGGGTAGAGTTCAGTTACTGTATGTCCGGCTTTTTCCGCCCAAGGATATCCGTCACCTGTAGAACCGGTGTGAGGGACCGATTTACCGCCGACCGCAACAACGACAGAGCGGGCCTTTATTTTTTCACCATTTTTTAAAATAACTTCTGCCACATGACCGTCTTCGTAATTGATATCCGCAACAGGGGTATTTGTTCTAATCATTACGTCAAGTTCTTTCAATCGGTTCAGTAATGCATTGACGACTGATTTTGCATCGTTTGTGACCGGAAACATCCGTCCGTGATCCTCTTCTTTCAGCTTCACACCTAAATTTTCAAAGAATTTTATAATGTCCTCATTGTTAAAAATAGAGAAGGCACTGTAAAGAAAGCGGCCGTTCCCGGGAATATGTTTAACAATTTCATCAACCGGAAGACGGTTTGTTACATTGCAGCGCCCGCCACCGGAAATAGCAAGCTTTCGACCAAGCTTATCACCTTTATCGACAAGCAACACGTTCGCCCCTGTTTCTCCTGCTGCAATTGCCGCCATCAATCCACTCGGACCGCCACCTATTACGAATACATCTACATTCAAAACAATCACCTTTTTCATTATCAGGTTATAACTTCATTCATTATATAAAAGGGGAAATCAGAAAGAAAGTGGATTTAAGTTTTTTTACTGATAGATCAAGGTGGGTGATCGTACAGGGTGAAATCAGCAGTTCCCATGGCGACTTGACAGTACCGCTGCCGAATTCAACCGTAAGATATCTTAATTTATTCAACAGTCCCCCCATCTAATTCACCAGTAAAAAGAGAAAAATAAACAGCAAACAAGCCTTAATTCAATAGTAAAAATGAAAAATTCAACAGCAGGGCACCTATAATCAACAGCAACCTATCGAATTCATCAGCAGATTCCTCAAATTCAACTACGGAAGGAAAAATTCAACAACAAATCACTTGAATTTCGACAGAAAAATAAAAAAAGCAGTTCAATCTGCTTCATCCCTAAAAAGTTCGCAAAAAATATAAAAGTAAATTGTCAATTCAATATAAAAACATGTAAACTAGATTAGTGTATTTTAACGTAAAAATTTGTCATAATGTTGAGCAGATAATATTATTAAAAGAGAAAAACTGTTAGGTTGGGATTGTATGGGTTCAAAATTTATGCGGGGTACGTTTATTCTGACCCTTGGTACATATATTTCAAAATTTCTTGGCTTAATATACATAATTCCTTTTTTTGCATTGGTTGGAGATAATGGTAACGCACTCTATAATTACGGATATGTACCGTATACGATTTTTATTAGTATTGCGACGGCGGGCATTCCTTTAGCTGTTTCCAAGTTTATTTCCAAATACAATGCCTTGGAAGAGTATGGTGTTGGGCGGAAATTATTTAAGTCAGGCTTGGTTGTCATGCTTTTGACAGGCTTGGCTTCATTTATCATTCTTTATTTATTGGCTCCGACATTTGCTGATATTATCATTGCAGATAAAGATCAAATAATAAAGTCTGATGATGTTGTGTCAGTTATTCGGGCAGTCAGCTTTGCATTAATCATTGTCCCGTTTATGAGTCTCATACGTGGTTTCTTTCAAGGGCATCAATCCATGGGACCGTCTGCTGTGTCACAAGTCGTTGAGCAAATTGTTCGGGTTGCATTTCTTTTAATCGGGGCACTTGTCGTTTTAAAAGTATTTCATGGTTCTGTTGTTACAGCTGTCCAAGTGGCGACATTTGCAGCCTTTGTTGGTGCGATCGGCAGTTTAATTGTTTTACTATGGTATTGGTATAAGCGAAAACCGTATTTGGATGAATTGTTACGAAAAGATAAGGGAACTATTCAAATATCCTTAAAAGAGATTTATAAAGAGATTTTTATATCGGCAATTCCGTTTGTTGTCGTTGGGATCGCGAATTCCTTATTTCAATTAGTCGATCAGTTAATCCATAATCAGGCAATGGCAAATATCGGTTTGGCAAAAATTGCTGATGCAAGTCTTGCAGCTTTAAACGTAAATTCACATAAAATTGTCATTATCCCTGTATCACTGGCGACCGCCTTTTCCGTTTCGCTTGTCCCATCAATTACCGATGCGTTTGTTAATCATCGTGAAAAGCAATTGAAATCACAAATGAATCAAACGTTTCAAGTGTTATTGTTTTTAACATTGCCTGCATCGATTGGAATTTCTATTTTGGCTGAACCGTTTTATACATTCTTTTATAAGCCGGATCCATTCGGTACCAAAATTTTAATGATATATGCACCGGTTGCCATCCTTTTTGCCCTATTTTCCGTAACCGCTGCGATTTTACAAGGGTTAAATCAACAAAAATTTACGGTGTTCAGCTTGTTGTTAGGGCTTTTGTTTAAACTTATTTTAAATACACCGATGATTGAGCGATTTCAAACGTTCGGGGCGATTTATGCTACCGTTATCGGATATTCAGTCACAATCATAATCAATTTGATCGTGATAAAATATTTTGCCAATTATAAATATCGTCTTGTATTCCGACGGGGGATTTTGATTATTATATTTAATGTAATTATGGGTATTTCTGTTTTTCTGTTTTATAAACTAATCACCCTATTCATAGCACCGGAAACAAAATCCATGTCATTACTGATTATTTTGGTCTGTACAATAATTGGAGCGGTTATTTATTTTTACTTGAGTTTCAAGTCACGCTTATTGTATTTCTTGTTTCCTGAACAAATGCAAAGTTTGAAAAAGAAGTTATCTAGTTAGAGTCAAACTTACATCAGCGGAGGAAATCGTTCCCCCGCTGATCGTTAGTTGACGAATCATGTCTTTAGCTGACCTGGTTGGATGTCTCTAGGTGCGTGTCCTGAACTTTTCAAATTAAAAACCTAAACGTCTTTCTACTCTGCGAAGTCGGTTTTCCAAGCGGTCGACTTCCCGTTCCAAACGGTTTACATTCCTTTCTAATCTGTCAATTCGGGTTTGTGTACCTGTTCCCGGAAAGCCGGGGAAAAATTGTCCGGTTTGCCCCGGGGTTTGAAATTGCCCCTGTCCCGGAAATTGTCCCGGGGTTTGAAATTGATCCATTCCTGGAAATTGTCCTTGGCCGGGAAATTGATATTGCCGGTAGTAATCAATCATAAACATAACCTCCTCTATAATCTCAGTAATTAGTGTATGTGCATATAACTAAAAGGGACTGATTGGAATGCCTAATTCTTGATTAAAAAAGAGGTGGTTTGCTTTAATAAGTTTTTGGTAATGGAGATAAGAAAATTTAGTCTAAAGTATGGGCAAAAATATATGATCTGCTTTAAATTTTTGGGAATGGAGTTAAGAAAATTTAGCCTGATTCGTGGAAAAAAATATATGGTCTGCTTTAAATTTAGGGAATGGTTTTAAGAATTTTTACCCTAATGTGCAATCGAAAAATATCGTTTGCTAAGAAATTTGCATGTGGATGAAAGAGTATATTGGCTAATTTGTGGTCATTAAAGGGTCCAATATCTTTTCCTATGTAAAAACATGGGAAGAATGTCATTATAGCAGAAAGACGTTAGGAGGCTGTTAAATGCGAATTGATAAAATTTTGGCAAATATCGGCTATGGGAGCCGGAAAGAAGTGAAAAAGTTATTAAAGAATCGGGTGGTAACTGTAAATGGAGAGACCGTGACAGATGCGAAAACTCATGTCGACCCAAAAAAAGATGAAATGACTGTTTATGGGGAAAAAATTGAATACAAAGAATATATTTATTTAATGATGAATAAACCGGCCGGTGTGATTTCCGCGACAGAAGACGTCCGTGAGAAAACCGTGATTGATTTGTTAGGAATGGAGGATGCTGTTTATGAGCCTTTTCCCGTTGGACGACTCGATAAAGATACAGTGGGTCTGTTGCTTCTAACGAATGACGGGGGATTGGCGCATCAGCTGTTGTCACCGAAAAAGCATGTACCGAAAACGTATTATGCATTAGTGGATGGAACCATTACGGAGGAAGACAAAAAAGCGTTTGCAGCCGGAATTAAGCTTGATGATGGTTATGTCACAAAGCCTGCTCAACTCAATATTTTACGGAGCGGTGAAATTCGGTCGGAAATTGAATTGACGATTACAGAAGGGAAATTTCATCAAGTGAAACGCATGTTTGAAGCGGTATGAAAAAAAGTAGTTTATCTAAAGCGGCTTTCCATGGGACCGATTAAGCTGGATGGGGATTTAGCTGAAGGGGAATATCGAGAACTGACCGATGAAGAAATCGATCTTCTGAAAAATAGGCAATGACCTGTTTTTTATAATTATGAAGTGCGGGCTGAAAAAAATCGCCAATTAAAGGCGATCCCTATATAAATCTTTATATCTAAGATGAAATTCTCACTTTTTTATCTGTCGTTGTCCATTTGCCTCGGCTTGGGCTTGTAACTAAGCCATTATATGCCAAAACATTTAAATCTCTTTGAATGGTCCGAGGAGTCGTGCCAAACTCGTCAACTAATTCCTGTGTTGACACCGTTCCGTTTTCATAAATAAACATGTATACGGATTTGATTCGAGTTAGCATTCGGTCTGTTGAGTTTTTCAAAAAACCACACCCCTATAAAATTATTAATTGGCGAACTGCAAACGACAACGGGGAATAGCATCCCTGTTCTCTGAGACTCTGCACAACTATCGTCGGCAGGTTCTTATCTACGCAAACTTCTCCTAATTGCACCTTTTCCATTTTAGTAAAACCTAACTTCTCAATGGAGTAATACAGCACATAGAACCATTTGTTTTGATAAGGATTTTTACTAACAATGCATGTTCCAATAAATTACTTTCACATTAGGATAAGGCTCGACTAAAAACTTTTGCTTACCATTCATATCTAAGAAAATATTTTTCCTCATATCATCTCAATAGCTATATCATGAGGTTTCATGACATTGATTTCTGATAAATGGAAAATGTAATACTAATATTATAACGAATTGACATTTAAATTGCCAGTCTTTTTATATTATTAGAAAATAAATTTTTTTGAACAAATTGTTGAATATCTTGTTAAATTTGTCCACACAAACGGTCACTAAAACTTCCTCTTATGGTTAAAAGAAAGTCAAAGATGGAAAGGAGGGGGAAGATAAGTGCCGTAAGTGCTCGATTGGTTTAACTAATCATCAGTAGGATGAGACCCCCACTGATGGAAGGCTCACTCTATTGTCAAGAATTATGTAATGACGGTCTTTTCTAATAGTTACGTAAGATTTTCGGAAGTTTAATAGAAAGCTAATAAAATATTCACCTCCTTTTTTGCCATTATATGAATAATGTTATAAAATATTCAAAGAAATTCATTCAATAGATGTTTGAATGGTAATAGGTTATTTTCTTATACGTTTAAGAATAAATTTCCAGCAAAGGTGAGATTTCACTTAAATGTAGGCTGATTTCAACGAAGGGAAGGGAGAACATTGGGAAAAGTTATTTTTAATGGTCATATTGTTGATCGGGAAAAAGCGATCATTCATATTGAGGATCGCGGATTTCAGTTTGGTGACGGTGTTTATGAAGTAATCAGGATTTACAATGGAAAGCCTTTTACATTAAAAGAGCATATTGATCGGCTTTATGCAAGTGCCCAAAAAATTTATATGGAGATTCCTTATTCTAAACAAGAAATAACGGATTTAATTATCAATTTGCTTGAACAAGAGAATGCTTCTACATGTAATCTGTATTTGCAAATTTCAAGAGGTGTAGTTCCCAGAAATCATGTTATTCCTGAAACGGTTTCACCCACCTTGATCGGTTATCTTATGCCCGGTACTCGTCCGGTTGATTTAATGAAAACCGGGGGGAAAGCCGTTATTACGGAGGATTTACGCTGGCATTATTGTGATATAAAGTCGATCAGTTTGTTAGGAGCTGTTTTGGCAAAGAAAAAAGCAACGGATGCCGGCTGTCTGGAAGCAATTTTACATCGAGATGGCATCATTACAGAGGGTAGTTCGACCAATATATGGATGGTTCAAAACGGGAAGCTATTTACTCATCCGGCTAATCAATTTATTTTAAATGGGATTACCAGACAAAAAGTAATTTCATTGCTTGACTTCAACCAACTGCCTTATGAAGAAACCGGTTTTACTGTGGAACAATTACAAAATGCCGACGAGCTGTTTTTAACGAGTACGACAATGGAAATCATCCCGATTGTTGAAGTAGATGGTGTAAAAATTGGAAACGGGACGCCAGGGGATGTAACGAGAAAACTTCAAACATTATTTGAACAAGAAATAGAGCATGAATGTGGTCATCTTTTAAGCAAGGTGGAATAATTGTCTCTTACAAATATACTTCTACACGAAACGGAATGGCCAAAGATAAGATAATTTTTTAACAATTACAGTTTGTTTATTTATAAATCTTTGAGTACTACTCCCTTTTTTGGTGTACAATAAATAATGAATAAAAATGTACGAGGGAGTACCATTATGAAAGGGAATCATTATTTTTTTGCCGTAAAATTACCGAGTGAAGCGAAGAAATTTATTCACCAATGGGTTATGACGAATAAAGAGCATTTTCCGTTTAAACGTTGGGTCCATCCCGAAGATTATCATATCACCCTTGCTTTTTTAGGGGATCAAGAAATAGAAATGTTAGAAAGAGCAATCGCTGCTGTTGAAAAAATCGCAAAGGAAGAAAAACCATTTGAGCTTACTTTTCATCAGTTGGGGACATTTGGAAAGGCGACGGAACCGCGGATTTTTTGGCTGGATGTTAAAACTTGTGAACGGTTAACAGGTATACAGAAAAACGTGTATAATCAATGTATAAAACTCGGGTTTTCTCTTGATAAAAAACCATTCCGCCCTCATATTACATTAGCCAGAAAATGGGGTGGAACCGATCCTTTCCAAATGAACCTGCTGGATCTGTATAGCTTCCGGAAATCTTTTTCATTTTCTGTTAATCAAATTGTTTTATATGAAACACATCTTGATCAAACGCCAAAATATAAAGAATATCATGTGTTTCAACTGGATGCTTGATGGTAAGAAAAAGAACATGCCGTCTGTGACCGGACAATAAAGCGTATGTATAGGCTGTTCTTCAGTATTTTTTCTGATGTATTAAAAAGGAAGGGTAGAAATAATGGGACAATTGATAAAACTGCAAGACTATGTTTCCAGATATGAACTGGATATATATAAATATCCTTCCCGCTTTATTCGTTTGAAAAGATTGCAGTGGCAGCAATTGTATAAAGCTTGGGATGAAGGCGTATTAGTAAATTCAAGCCCTGAAATAATTAGTACAGCGACTGAAGAACCGTCAGGGAAGGAAAAAATCTGGGGAAAAATGAAATCGGTATTTACAAAAAATAAAGAAGAATGGCAGGAAGATGCTGCGGGTCAAGTCAAGGAATGGACAATAATAGACGATGAAGACGCGAACATGAACAGATTTCCATTCCAGTTTGAAACAATGCCTAAAACAGTTGACGAGTTAAAGTACCAATTTTTGGAGGAAATATTTAAAGTACAAATTCAGTGGGCAAGTTCAACCGTTTTTGAACAATCGAATGTCGACATTTCTTATTTTTGGGAAAAAAACCTGAAATATTTTATGTTACGGTTCCCGGATACATTTTTATTTTTGTATAAACCGGTATTTTCTTTAAAAAAGGCCGAGATTCAAACCGAGACCATTTTGTTAACCCCGTTGGAAGTTGTTTGTATAAAATTTATAGAATCAGAGGATCAAGCAGTCTATATAGGCTCGGAAGACCATTTTTGGGAAAAAAGGGTTAATCATCAACGGAAAAAATTTTTAAACCCACTTATTGCATTAAATCGTACGGAATCGATTATAAAAGGAATATGGAAGCAAGCAAATATTGATTTTCCGATATCAAAAGTATTGATCAGCCGCAACGGTTTCATTGATTTTCCGTCTGCTCCGTACGGAATTACATTGGTTGACCATCGGAACTATCCCGAATGGTTTGAAAGAATGCGAGAATTTAAAGCACCAATGAAAAACGGACAATTGAAAGCGGCCAGAGCTTTACTTATTCATTGTCATTCTGTTTCCAAGTCAAGAATTTACTAAATCATCCCACTACAAAGTTTGCGCTCGCATTTTTGTGTAAATATATTCCATATGGCAGGATTTAGGAAATTTTGACTTGACGCAAACGTTCACAAAGGGATACAATCATAAAGTCACTATTATTGAACGGCAACTTTATCATTTTTTCTTTTCTATATACGATGCATTATTAGGGACCAAAGAGCAGCATTGAGGGTGAACACGGTGGAACATATACTTGAAAATGGTTGGGTGTTAGAACCGGCCGGCGGTTTAACAGGTGAGGCTTTCATCGCTTCTCATGAAAACAAAAAACTATTTATAAAACGAAATTCATCACCATTTTTGGCCGTGCTTTCTGCTGAAGGAATTGTTCCCAAATTGATTTGGACAAAGCGGTCGGAAAGTGGGGATGTGTTTACTGCACAAAAATGGATCAAGGGCAGAAAACTTGAACCGAATGATATGAGTGGTGAAGATGTTGCCAAATTATTAAAAAAAATTCATCGTTCAAAGCCTCTTTTATCAATGATGAAAAGATTAGGAAAAACACCTTTTTCCCCTGAAATATTACTTACTCAACTACAGAGCAAACTTAATGCGAACTTAATAAAAGAATTCGCTATTTCCAAGACGATTCGTTACTTGGAGCAACATGTACCTGAAATACGACCGAATAATTGGGCAGTTTGCCATGGAGATATGAATCATAATAATTGGATGATTACCGATGAGAATGAATTATTTTTAATTGATTGGGAAAGTGCCATTATCGGGGATCCGGCTTTCGATCTTGGACCGTTATTATATTGGTACGTACCCGAGGATGAATGGGAAAATTGGTTAAATAATTATGGGATATACTTGACTGATTCCATCTATAATCGTTTAAAATGGTATGTTTATTATCAGACGCTCTTATCGATTCAATTTTTTGATAGTAAAGGAAATGAAAAAGATCGTGTATTTTGGCTTGAATATTTAGACACAATCAAGTAAGATGTACGAAGAAAACCGACTGAAACAATCTCCCTAATTTCGAAGTCAGGGAGATTTTTTCACGTTATCTGAATTGAACTAACTGAATTGATTAATCTGGTCTACCCAAGAGTTTAATTGATCTTGGTGATTTGATATATGTTCATCAAGATGTTGGGTATATTTTCCATTCTGACCGTATGAATAAATTTCGCTTAGTATTGCTTTTCCGGTTTGATCAATATTTTGATTAACCATCAAAGCCTTGGCGAGTCGTTCAATTTGTTCACATTCTGATATAGACCCGCAGCAATCTTTAGAATGGTTTTGTAAAATATCTTTTAACAAATTCATTTGATCAGTGTATTGGATAGGCATCATGATTCCCCCTTGATGAGATCTTTTATAATATAAAGAAAACTTCGGCGTCAGGGCCTTTAAGCTGTATCAACAAAGCATTGCGCTTTTAGCCGATCGATTTGTACGTCGCTAAGTTGGCGCTGCTGTTTTTCTTATCATATAACAAATTTCTGTTTTTATACTTAATGATTGATGCAAAAATAAGTAATACATTTAACAAAAGAGGTGGCAAGATGCGATTAAGAAATAAACCGTGGGCAAAAGAAAAATTGTTGAACTATCCGCAATTTGTTGTACATCATCCGGAAACGTGGAAGGAAAAATGGCATGACCTTTTTGGTAATAATCACCCTATTCATATAGAAATTGGTACGGGAAAGGGGCGTTTTATTACGGAAATGGCAAAGGCGAATCCTGAAATCAATTATATCGGGATTGAGGCGTATACAAGCGTGATTGTTTCGGCATTGGACCGTGCCATTGAAGCTGAAGTACCGAATTTAAAATTGCTCAATATGAATGCCCAAAAATTGATTGATGTTTTCGGTCCGGGTGAAATTGACCGTCTTTACTTAAATTTTTCCGATCCGTGGCCAAAAAATAAGCATGAGAAGCGGAGGCTTACTTATAAATCATTTTTAGACATGTACGCGAAGGTTTTGGTTAGTGGAGGCGAACTGCATTTTAAAACAGATAATCAAGCTTTGTTTGAATATTCCCTTATTAGTTTTTCTGAATACGGACTGAAATTGAAATATATTAGCCTTGATTTACACAATAGTGATTTTCAAGGGAATATAATGACCGAATATGAAGAGAAATTTTCACAAAAAGGGAATCGGATTTATCGTTGTGAAGTGCAATTTCCTACAATTAGCAAATAAAAATTTAGATAGATTTGATTTTTGTTTGGATTTCTGTGTGATTAGTTAGCCAAATAAGTTTACTGTGCCACGGAGAAACAAAGTTTTCAGCGACTATTTCTCGTAACGAAAATATTGCTCATAAAATTTTTTTTGGAAATTTAATAATAAATTCTTTCCTTATAAAAAAATTTCGTTTTATAATAGTATATAAAGATAAGTTTATTTTATAAGGAAAGAAGGTATTTTATGTCTGATCGTTATCAAGAAAAAAATTCATTCAAGGAGATTTTTCAGAATTATATATTTATAACAATTGGTGCAATAATATTTGCTTATGGATTGGAAACATTTTTAGTTCCCAATCAAGTGATCGATGGCGGCGTTGTCGGTATATCATTAATTTTAGATGAACTCATTGCACCTATCCCTTTCAGTATTTTCCTCGTTGTTTTAAATATTCCTTTTTTATTCATCGGCTACAAGCAAATCGGGAAATCGTTTGCATTCCAAAGTTTATACGGGATTATTTTGGCATCCATTTTTACGGAATTATTTCACCATGTTGAGCCAATTACCGACGATCCGTTGTTGGCAGCGATCTTTGGCGGAATCGCACTCGGGGTCGGTGTCGGCACGGTTTTGCGAAATAATGGCGCACTCGACGGCACAGAGATTTTAGCCACTTTAATCAGTAGTAAAACCTCATTTTCTGTTGGACAAGTTGTAATGTTTTTCAATATTTTCATTCTTGGTAGCGCCGGTTTCGTATTTAGTATTGACAGTACATTTTACTCGTTAATTGCTTACTTTATCGCATTTAAAGTTATTGATATTGTTATTGTTGGTATGAATGAATCGAAATCCGTCTTAATTGTCTCGGATAAATATAAAGAAATCGGTGAAGCTTTGTTGAATCGTTTGGGGAGAACAGTTACATATTTTACCGGTGAGGGAGGCTACAGCGGAGAGGAGAAGAAGGTCATTTATTGTGTGATAACCCGCTTGGAGGATGCAAAATTAAAAGCAATTGTCCGCTATTTTGATCCGAATGCTTTTTTGGCCATGTCGGATGTTAGCGATGTAAAAGGTGGGCAATTCAAAAAGAAAAGCATTCATTGATTTTCGAATCATTGGTAAAAATCTAATTTTTTTTCAACCCCCCTAGACGGAAAATAGATTTTACTTGTAATAATATTTAACTTTAGATTAATATTTTGATAAATAAGGTTTTCCGGAAAGGGTGGGAGAATGGAACAATTACATATTGGGAAAATAAGGTTGACTTGGCTGAATGGTGGCGTGACCCATTTGGACGGCGGGGCCATGTTCGGGGTTGTCCCGAAACCGTTATGGACGAAAAAATATGCAGTTAACGATAAAAACCAAATCGAGTGCCGAACAGATCCAATTCTTGTTGAAGTAAATGGAAAACGTTTTTTAATCGAATCAGGAATCGGCAATGGAAAATTAACGGATAAGCAAAAAAGAAATTATGGTGTTACAGAGGAATCTAAGATCGATGAATCATTGGCTGAACTTGGATTGAAAAGAACCGATATCGATGCGGTATTGATGACTCATCTTCATTTTGATCATGCGAGTGGATTAACTTTACCAAAAGAAGATAAGTTTGTACCCGGTTTTCCAAATGCGATCATTTATTGTACAGAAACGGAATGGGATGAAATGCGGAATCCGAATATACGCTCAAAATCAACCTATTGGGAAAATAATTGGAAGGGAATTGAAGACCAAGTTGAAACCTTTCATAATGAATTAGAAATTGTACCCGGTATCCGCATGGTTCATACAGGCGGGCACAGTAACGGTCATGCAATTATAATCATGGAATCAGAGGGGGAAACGGCCATCCATCTGGCTGACCTGTTACCGACACATGCACATCAAAATGTACTTTGGGTAATGGCCTATGACGATTATCCAATGAACTCCATCGCTGAAAAGCAAAAGTGGATTCCTTATGCAGAGGAACATAATGCTTGGTTTACCTTTTATCATGATGCTGTTTATCGTGCGCTTAAATGGGATATTCAAGGGAATATCGTTCAGTCGATTGCGATCCAAAAAAATTAATTTTTAACCTGTCGCAAAAATTACTTTAAAACGGCGATTGAGTTATCAAGAAAAAACCCAGGGATGTTTCAGCAATCCTGGGTTTTCGTATCATATTGAGATGTCCGGTTTGAAATTTTTTTAAAATGGGCGTAAAACCCTTACGCCTATAGCCTAGTGGTAGTTTAAACGATTGACCATTCCAAAATTTCCCCTGTATTGGCATCTGCTAAAAATTCAAAATGTTTTTCATCATTGTCTTCTATTTTCGTAATCCCGCCACGGTACGCTTGATATGTGAATGAGTTTTGATTCAAAGTTTCGGGTTTAGTCATAATCCATGATCCGGTCACTTTCCCATTTGCCCCTGCAGTGTTTTTTATGAGATGTAAAATTTCTTCAGATGTAAATTTGCTGCGGTTTTCTGTCATTGCTTTGCTTGAGAGAAATCCAAAAGCGATTCCGCACATGATCCCGGCAAGAAAACTTTTTTTGTTCATTCATTTCGCCTCCTACTATGAAAAAGTATACCTAGTTTTCAGATAAAATACTATAGCTAATTTTAGTTTGGTATATAAAGAAAACCGGTTTTTTATCCTACCTTAACGGCGAGTCAAGTCTCCACCTTAAAATTTTCGAGTTTACAAAGAGGATAGATGGGGGAATTGCCCGTAAAGGTCCGATTGGTTTAACTATCTATTAGTGGAGTGGAAAAACCCCACTGATAGGAGTTTCACTTATCGTAAGTGTCCGATTTTCTTCAAGTTTCATTTTATGGCATAAGCGATAAAAGTTCTGTAAAATAAACAATGTACATATTTTTCGTAATCCTAAAGAAATGGGGTAATCATGTGAATCAAGAGACAATGGATTTATTTAAAGTGTTAACTGAGCTTCCGGGAACTTCCGGAAATGAACATTTTGTCCGAAATTTTATGCGAGAACAGTTGACGAAATATGCGGATGAAATTGTTCAAGATGGTCTGGGAAGTATTTTTGGAATAAAACATAGTGAAAAAGACGGTCCGAAGATTATGGTCGCCGGTCATATGGATGAAGTCGGTTTTATGGTTACAGCGATAACAAAAAACGGGATGATCCGTTTTCAGCCTTTAGGTGGTTGGTCACCCCAAGTATTACAAGCACAACGCGTCCAAATATTTACGGACAATGGGCCGGTGGATGGTGTGATCGGCTCGATTCCTCCACACTTATTAAGAGGTACTGAACATAAGAACAAAGTAACAGAAATAAAGGACTTATTAATTGATATCGGTGCCGACGATAAAGAAGATGCTATACGTATCGGAATTAAGCCCGGGCAACAAATTGTCCCGATTTGCCCGTTTACACCACTTGCCAATCCGAAGAAAATCATGGCAAAAGCTTGGGACAACCGCTATGGCTGTGGACTTGCCATTGAACTTTTAAAAGAGCTTCAAGGAGTGACATTGCCTAACACACTATATTCCGGAGCGACCGTTCAAGAAGAAGTGGGTTTACGCGGCGCAAGAACTTCCGCATACATGATTAAACCGGATTTATATTTTGCTTTGGATGCCAGTGCGGCGAATGATATGACCGGTGATAAAAACCAATTTGGTCATTTGGGTGAAGGTGTGCTTCTCCGCATTTATGATCCGACCATGGTCACACATCGGGGGTTGCGGGAATTCATATTAGATATGGCAGAATCGAATCATATTCCGTATCAATATTTTGTTTCCGGTGGCGGTACGGACGCGGGTCAAGTTCATCTTGCCAATGAAGGAGTACCAAGTGCGGTAATCGGAATTTGTGCACGGTATATTCATTCGCATGCATCCATTATTCATGTTGATGATTATTTGGCAGCGAAAGAATTGCTTATCAAACTTGTCAAAGCCGCTGATAAAACAACGGTTGCGAGCATAAAAGTCAATGTATAATCATTGATTTTCGTTTTTCAAGCCGAATGGAAAACTATTTACGCAAGCACTGGCACTGAATAAAATCGTAAATTGAAATCCTTATTCTTAGGGGGCTTACGTTTTCCGCTTTACCCGGAAACGCCCCCAATCATTGAGTTCTTTCCATATTTATATATTATGAAGCCATCGGGTAGGAACTGTTGTTTTTACCCTATCTTTTTTTACAAAAATTCTTTTAAAAGAAAGAGGAATGATCATGAGACTGGCGGCAGGTACAACAAATCAGGCAAAATTGCAGGCTATTTATAATATATTTTATAATGGGGCGGATATAATCCCGTGCAAAGTTCCATCCAATGTAAGCGAACAGCCATTTTCTGATGAGGAAACGATCCAAGGAGCGATCAATCGAGCAAAAAATGCCATTGCTGAAACGGATGCTGATATTGGTATTGGTTTGGAAGGAGGGGTAAATGAATCACTACACGGATTAATGTTGTGCAATTGGGGAGCACTTGTTATACGCGAATTTTCTGAACAACCTTTTATCGCCGGCGGTGCACGAATTGTTTTGCCTGCTTATATTAGTCAGAGATTAAGAAATGGGGAAGAATTGGGACCGGTAATGGATGACTTTTGTCAACAAGAAAATATTCGTTCTCATGAAGGGGCAATCGGAATTTTTACCGATGGCCAAGTAAACCGGGTTGAGATGTTTACACAGGTAGTGAAATTATTAAAAGGGCAATTCGATTATGCCAACAAAACAAGTAACGGGGGCTGATCATGCTTCGAAAATTACAAGTAATTCAATTACTGTTGTTCGTTTTTCTTTTATCTGCTTGTACTTCATCACTTCAGGATAAACAGCAAGATGTTAAAGAGCTGTTGGAGTCAAGTGTGACGGCTGAAAGTGAGAAACCAAATAAAGAGACCGATGATATTCGTTTCTATTTACCTTTCGCAATGAAAATGAATGAATCGGATGCAAATAATATCCTTGTTACAAAAGGAGACCAAATATTTATTTTATTCATCAATAAGAATGAAAAAGAGGATAGCCGGGTTGTTTACGAGGCGATGTTAAAGGAAGCTAATTCCTATACGTTTACTGAAACATTTACGAATAAAAATAAGTTCGGTTATGTGTTTTTAAAAGAAACAAACAAAGATGAATATGAACTGACGGTCGGAATCGGCGGCTATAAAATGACTACCATGACAGATATGAAGCGATTAACCCAGGATGCGGAAACGATGATGAAAGTGGTATCTTCTATTGAATTAAAGGGATAATAACAGCTAATTGGTACCATATGTTGCGTTGGAGACTTAAAGAAGACAAAAACGAGTTGACGCGATAAAGCATCTTCACATTGGAGACCTCCACAAGGGAAGTTGCAAAAGAGGTACAAAAACAAGATAGTGGAAAGTCTTGTCCTCCTTTGCTAAACTCTATAAGAGAATATTTCCAACCAAAATTTTTAAATATTGCTGGAGGGTTTATAAGTGGAAAAATTACAATCCGTTGAACAATTTGAATCGCTAAAAAATAGTGGAAGTCATGTCTTTTTATTTACGGCCGGATGGTGCCCGGATTGCCGTTTCCTTGAACCATTTTTGCCGGAAATTGAAAATGAATATAAAGAATACACTTTTGTTTCCGTTGACCGGGACGAATTTATCGACTTATGCGGGGAACTGGATATTTTTGGCATCCCAAGCTTTGTTGCTTTTAAAGATGGTCAAGAAATCGGACGTTTTGTCAGCAAAGATCGGAAAACAAAAGAAGAAGTGGAAAAATTTATGGATTCATTAAAGTAGGTCCTGTGCATCCATAATATGGAGTGATTCCTATGAAAATGTCGGTTACAACCTTGAAAGAAGTTTTAGAACAACGTTTAGCAGGCGATAACCGGAAAATTACTTTCAATCGTGATAAAGATGAATTAAGGGTGGAAGATACAAAAACCAAAAAAGGAATTAATATTTCTTTACCACCAATTATCGGGAAATGGGAAAAAGAACGGGATCATGCTATTGATGAAGTTGTCTATTATGTAGAAGAAGCATTAAAAGCGATGACGTCATCAATCGAATTGACCGGACAGGAGAAAAACATCTTTCCGGTCATTCGTTCCACCTCTTTTCCGAAAAGAACAGATACAGGTGGAGAAATGTTAGTGGATGAGCATACCGCGGAAACGAGGATTTATTATGCCCTGGATTTAGGCAATACATATCGACTAATTGATGAAAACATGTTAGCAAAAGAAAATTGGGAGCCGAACATGATCCGGGAAATGGCCAAGTTTAATTTACGATCCCTTGCTAATCCGTTGAAAAAAGACTCCGTCCGCGGGAATGACTTTTATTTTTTAAATACGAATGACGGATATGATGCGAGCCGGATTTTGAATGAAAATCTTTTGAAAGAAATGGAAGAAAAGGTTGAAGGGAAACTCGCTATCTCCATTCCCCATCAAGATGTTTTGGTTTTTGCTGACATAAAAAATGATATCGGATATGATATATTGGCCCAAATGACGATGAGTTTTTTTACAAATGGAGCGATTCCAATTACTGCCCTCTCTTTTTATTATGAAGATGGGAAACTCGAACCGATTTTTATTATGGCCAAAAACCGGCCGATTAGAAAGGAGTAATCGAATGAACATTTTTTACAATAAAGAAGGAGTCGGCGATATATTTTTAATTTCGTTGAAGCCGGTAAATCAAGCAAATTTTACATATGAGAAAAAAGATGATGTTGTAAAAATCGTAAACAGTGAGACAGGTGAGACAGCAGGGTTCAACCTCTTCAATGCCTCAAACTATGTTTCTTTTACTGTGACGAAAGGACTTGTAGACTTGACGGAGGAATTGGTGGCGAAATTAAATGAAATCATAAACAGTCACGGATTCACCGATCAGTTAACTGCTGATCTTTCACCAAAATTTGTTGTCGGTTATGTGAAAGAAAAGGAAAAGCATCCGCAAGCAGACAAATTAAGTGTTTGTAAAGTCGATGTTGGAACCGAAATATTACAAATTGTTTGCGGTGCGCCTAATGTGGATGCCGGGCAAAAAGTCGTTGTCGCTAAAATTGGTGCAGTGATGCCGAGCGGTCTTGTTATCCAACCTGCTGAACTTCGCGGTATATCTTCACAAGGAATGATTTGTTCAGCCCGGGAATTAGCACTTCCAAATGCTCCGGAGAAAAAAGGGATTCTTGTTCTGGAAGATACATATACGGTAGGAACTGAATTTAAATATTAAAAGCAGCTAAAAAACAAGATTAAATTGGCTGCAGTTGCAACTCAAGCATCTTAAGTTCTGGTAGTGTGTTATCACTGGTACTGCGCTTTTCAAATAAGAGGCAGAATCCTAAATCAAACATTACAATAATATGGTTTAGTTTTGCATTTTAGCAAACCAATCAAATCGATGAAATACGTTCTCGTCGCCGTTTTAAGGTGAGAAATGCTTGTTTTTGGCGACGAGACCTATTCTCGTCGTCGTATTTGGGTGAAAATCTTGATTTTTTGGCGACGAGACCTATTCTCGTCGTCGTATTTGGATGAAAAACTTGATTTTTTGTGACGAGCCTTGATCTCGTCGCCGATTTAAGGTGAGAAATGCCTGTTTTTGACGACGAGCCTTGATCTCGTCGCCGATTTAAGGTGAGAAATGCCTGTTTTTGACGACGAACCTGAATCTCGTCGCCGTTTTAAGGTGAAAAATGCCTGTTTTTGGCGACGAGCCTGAATCTCGTCACCACTTTGAGGCGAAAAATGCTCATTTTTGACGACGAACCTGAATCTCGTCGCTGTTTTGAAGTGAAAAAATCCTATTTTTGGCGACGAGACCTATTCTCGTCGTCGTATTTGGGTGAAAAATTCTATTTTTTGGCGACGAGGACAAATCTCTCGTCAGTCACATTAATGCGACCCCCCCTTTCCCAGTTGAGGAATTTCTGTTTCCTGAGCAATTGTAAATAAAATGATCAACTTGTAAAATGACTGCTTCAATTGTCATGTTAGTTTTACCCCCTTTCATCTTCATTTTATAGTAAAATGTTATTGTATGTTTTGAAAGAGAGTGATGGAAATGGATTGGTATAAAAAATGGTTTTCTTTTTACCAAGATGATGAGGATGAATGGCTAGGCCCAACTAACGATGCGGTTCAAAGCAAAGAGCTTAAGACAAAAGTAACATATCAATATCCAAAAAGTTCCACGAATCGGCCTTTAATTGAAAAGGGTGAGGGCAAACATATCATTCATCATCGTGCAAACATGAAAGAAGGTATGTCCGATATTCGTGATCTTTTACAGCGGCGCCACGAAGCTGATATTCGCCGGTATGAAAAGAAAAAGGAAAAGACATCCTCTGCACCGCAATTGGGACCCACCTCAAAACAAAATAATCAAGCATCTGAAGCAATTAGCAATGATGTTCATGAGGTTCGGCAAGAAAAGATTCATAAAAAGCGACCATTTCATCCAACTGAAATTCCTTCACCTATTTACGGGTTTCAAAGGAGAAAAAAACAGGATGACATCATTGAATTTGAACTGACCACTTTTGAGAGAAATGCAGAAAATAAAAAATTGTCTGGTCACGAGTTCCATGATGACCAAGATGAGATAAGGGAAACTGTTCAAAGCAGAGATCATTCAAATTTATATGAGGATGGTCAAGAAAAAGAACAAATAACAATCAATCAACTTCCCAATAGGAAGGAAAAACCGGATCAGCCGGAATATAGTCAGCAATGGGCTGCCACAAATAGTCAGATAACAGATAAAGAAAATTCCTTATCAATGAAAATAGAGGTACAGACGGAAAATAATGGTGATAAGTCAACCTCATTTCCGGATATGATCCAATCAAAACAATCTGACTTTGACACCGAAACACAAGATCTTTCTTCGTTGTCGCAGGAAGCAATCGGAAAAATGGAAGAAACAACTCCGGAACAAGAAAAAAATCAAGAAATTAACGATGATTTCATGAAAGCGGAGAGGACTGAAGCCCCCCTTTTAACGTCATCAGAAACAGCTGAATCCGGGGAAGATATACAACTGACCGAGTGGAGTATTGAAACAGATAAACCAGAGAAGCACTATTTGCAAGATGACCCAACTGTAAATCAAGATTCCAAGCAACAAGAAGCTCTTGAATTCGAAAAAAATAATCAAGAACTGGTCATTCGAGAAGATGAATTTGCCAAAGAACCGGATGATGACTTGAATAAGGACTCGGTCCCTGTCCAGGAATTAACCGAGTCAGTGGAGGTTCATCCAACTAATAACAATATGGAAAAGGTAGAGGCAAAAGAAATTCAAAAAGCAAAATCAATGAATGAACATAAGGAAAATGTTGTGAAAGAAAAACAATCTGGTAAACGAAACGATCAAGAACAAGCGACGAAACCGACAACGAAAAAACATCTTCCTTTCAATGTTCTTATGTTGAAAAAAGACCGGGAATTTTTGAAAAAGAAAGCGGAACAGCAAGCTTTTCAACAAATGGCTGCTGCCGCTACAGAAACCAATACAGTTGAAGAACAGGACTATCAATTCCCGTCCCGTAATCTTTTAAATAAATTTACTTTTCAACAATCCAATGACGAGTGGATTGAGGATCAAAAAGCGATTCTAAACAATACGTTACGAAGTTTCCATGTCGGTGCGAAAGTCGTTGATGTTTCTGTCGGTCCCACAGTAACTCGTTTTGAATTATCCCCTGATATGGGAGTGAAGGTAAGTAAAATTACCAACTTGACGGATGACTTAAAACTAAGTCTTGCCGCGAAAGAAATTCGAATTGAAGCACCGATTCCGGGTAAACACACAATCGGGATTGAAGTACCGAATAAAATCAGCCGGCCGGTTTATCTGCGAGACATCATCGATCAACCGAGTTTCATTGATGCAAACTCTCCATTAACAGCGGCTCTTGGTCTCGACATTACGGGTAAACCGATTATGACCGATATTAAAAAAATGCCCCATGGTTTAATTGCCGGTGCGACAGGTTCCGGAAAAAGTGTTTGCATTAACACATTTATTATCAGTCTTTTATATAAGGCCAGACCTGAAGAAGTAAAATTATTATTAATCGATCCAAAAATGGTGGAGTTGTCTCCATATAACGGCATTCCACACTTAATTAGTCCCGTCATTACCGATGTGAAAGCAGCAACCCAGGCGTTAAAGTGGGCGGTCGATGAGATGGAAAGACGATATGAATTGTTTGCTCATTCCGGTGTACGTGACATTAGTAAATTTAACGAGAAGTGTGAAATGCAAGAACAAAAATTACCATATATTGTGATTATTATTGATGAATTAGCTGATTTAATGATGATGGCACCGGCTGATGTCGAAGAAGCGATTGCCAGAATTGCCCAAAAGGCTCGTGCATGTGGTATTCATCTGTTGATTGCGACCCAACGGCCTTCTGTTGATGTCATTACCGGTTTGATTAAAGCAAATGTACCGACACGGATTGCTTTTTCCGTATCGAGTCAAATTGATTCCCGTACGATCATTGACATTAGTGGAGCGGAACGTCTGCTTGGAAAAGGCGATATGCTATTTGTGGCAAACGGAACGGCAAAACCGGTCCGCATTCAAGGTGCTTTTATTACAGATGAAGAAATTGAAAAAGTGGTTGACCATGTTCGGACCCAAGGTGAACCGAATTACTTATTTGAACAAGAAGAACTTATTAAAAAATCTGATTTAGCCGAGAATGATGAACTTCTTTATGAGGCTTGTGAATATGCATTAGAACAAGGAAATATCTCTACATCAAGTTTACAAAGACATTTTCGAATCGGCTATAATCGGGCAGCACGAATTATTGAATTGATGGAAGAAAAAGGCATGATTTCGGAGGCAAAGGGTAGTAAACCGCGTGATGTATTAATGACAAATAACGATTTAGACCAGTTGAAGGAGCTTCTATAAAGATGGAATCATGCAAATAAAATTGCAGAAACCGGGTCGACTAATCGAAAAATCCTACCGACCCGATTCAAAAAAAATTTTATAAAACTCGGCTTTTGTTGAAAATTTTAGGTTTGGCGGGCAAGGAAATAGATAAGCGATAGTTTTTTTGAAATGAAAATGCTATAATACATAAAGTGCGGTTTAGCGCATTATGTAGTGAACAATTCTAATTGGATTAGGGACAGGAAATTTTTGAAAGGCTGTTTTCGCCAACGGTCGTGAATATTTTACGTTACTTGCGAGCTTGGAAGCCGGCGAAAGTCTTTGCTTGAGCGAAAGGGTCGGTTCATTTTAAAAAATAACGAACTTTTGGAAAATGGCTTTTTGAAATTTGTACGAAACACGAAATAAGTTCTCTCATACATATAATGCATATTATATAGTGACATTGTTGGAGGTTCTAACATGACTATTTACCATTTTGTAGGAATTAAAGGATCCGGGATGAGTGCCCTTGCACAAATCCTTCATAATATGGGTTTCAAAGTCCAAGGATCGGACGTAGAAAAACATTATTTTACGCAAGATTCATTGGAAAAACTAGGAATTCCCATTTATCCTTTTAAAGAAGACAATATAAAACCGGGAATGACAATTATCGCGGGAAATGCATTTCCTGATTCCCACGAAGAGATTCAAAAAGCGTTGGCATTAGGACTGCCGGTCATACGTTATCATCGCTTTTTAGGAGATTTTATTCAAAATTATACAAGTATCGCAGTTACCGGTGCTCATGGGAAAACATCGACAACCGGGCTTCTTTCGCATGTCATGGAATTGGCAAAACCAACATCTTATTTAATTGGTGATGGAACAGGGAAAGGGGTTAAGGACGCCACTTATTTTGTTTTTGAAGCATGTGAATATCGTCGCCATTTTCTTTCATACTTTCCCGATTACTGTATTATGACAAATATAGATTTTGACCATCCCGATTATTACGCCAATGTAGAGGATGTTTTTTCTGCTTTCCAAGAAATCGCATTGCAGGTGAAAAAAGGAATTATTGCTTACGGTGATGATGAGCATCTGCAAAAAATTCAAGCGAAAGTTCCGGTACTTTTTTATGGCTTCGGTGATGAAAATGATTTTCAGGCACGAAATATTGAAACGACACAGGAAGGAACAACTTTTGATGTCTTTGTTCGTAACAATTTCTATTCTTCCTTCTTCATTCCGTTATTTGGCGATCATAATGTATTGAATGCATTAAGTGTTATTACGATTTGTCATTATGAGGATATTGATGTTTCGATTATTCGTGAAGGGTTAAAAACATTTCATGGCGTAAAGAGGAGATTTACTGAAAAAAGAATTGGTTCGCAAATATTAATTGATGACTATGCCCATCATCCGACCGAAATCCGGGCAACACTAAATTCGGCAAGACAAAAATATCCGGATAGAAAATTGGTTGCCGTCTTCCAACCGCATACTTTTACAAGAACACAAACCTTTTTAAATGATTTTGCCAATAGTTTAAGTGCAGCTGATGAAGTGTTCCTTTGTGAAATTTTTGGATCGGCTCGGGAAAATCACGGAAATTTATCTATCCAAGATCTACAAGCCAAGGTTGATGGAGCACAAATTTTAGCAGAAGAAGATGTTGCCAAATTAGCTGATTTTGAAAACAGTGTTGTCTTGTTCATGGGTGCCGGGGATGTTCATAAATATCAAGAAGCCTATGAACGCTATTTGAAAAAAGAACATAAAACCGTATAAGGTGATAGAAAATTGGAAAGCTGTCTGACGGAGTTTTGCGATTCACTAACCGGAAGTTTGACCGGATTATTGGCTCGTTAAGGACCTGTTGGATGGCTTTTTTTTGTATATGGGAGAGCTTTTTGGCAATTTTCTAGGTAACTGCACGAAATATTTATTAAAAAATTAGTAAATAGGCTCGATACTTTTTTGCAAAATGTTTTAATGGATAGCTTTTTTTTGTATATGGGAGAGCTTTTCGGCAATTTTCTAAGTATCTGCACGAAATATTTATTAAAAAATTAGTATATAGGCTCGATTCTTCTTTGTAAAAATGTTTTAATTGAAATAGAATAGAATGTAAAGATTGGTAAGAGAGGAAATAGAAGGGAGTTTTCCATAATGGAAGCGATTTTGTACATAAGTGTGGCTGTAGTAGCCGTCGCTTTTGTTGTATTGGTCATTTATATTATACAAACATTAAAATCTTTAACACAAACGTTAAACCATATTTCACATACTGTAGAAAGTTTAGAAGGGCAGTTGCAAGGGGTAACAAAAGAAACAGAAAATTTGCTCAAAAAAACCAACGAACTTACTGCTGATATTCAACAAAAGTCAAAAAAACTAGATTCCGTCGTCATAGCGGTAGAAGAAGTCGGACACACCCTTCAGGCATTTAATCGTTCAGTGAATAGTATTTCAAACACAGTCATTCAAAAAGTGGCAGATAATCAGGATAAAATTTCACAAGTTATCAGCTGGGGGAAACTTGCCGGCGAACTGAAGGACAAATGGAGTGAAATTAAGGAACGCAGAAAACATAATAAGGAAGTAAATATTGTCATCGATAATCGAACAGAGTAGGAGGATGATGAAAATGGAAGAAAACAAAAAAGCGGAAACAAGGGAGACAAAGGATTTCTTAACAGGCGTGATTATCGGGAGTGTAATTGGTTCGCTCGCAGCTCTATTATTTGCACCAAAATCCGGAAAAGATTTACGCACCGAAATTCAATCAAAGGCCAATTTTGCTTTAGATAAAAGTGATCAAGTCAAGAATATTGTGATTCAAAAAGGCAATGATGTCCGGGAACTTGCCAATGATGCAAAAGAAAAATTAACGAAAGCTGTTCAAGAACAAACAAACTTCTTAGTCGGCGCCGTACAATCAATGACAAAAAAATCCGGAGATGAAGCCATCGAGGTGTTAGAGGATGCCAAGCAAACGATTGAGGAATTATCAAATGAAATTGATGAGAAATTGGCAGCTCTAAAAAATAAGGGGGATGAATAATTTGCCTCTCAAACAAATATACGGAGAAAGTGAATTCCAATCGATTCTGGAAAAGCAAAGTTCTTTCCTATTATTCAAACATAGTTTAACTTGTCCAATTAGCCGAGGTGCATTTGACCAATTGACTGCTTACTTGGAAGAACATAATGGAATCAACGGATATTATTTAACGGTCCAAGATAGTAGACCACTGTCCAATTTTATCGCAGACTATTTTGCAATCAAACATGAATCCCCGCAAATCTTTTATATTAAAAGCGGGGAGGTACAATGGCACACTTCTCACGGCGAGATAACGAAAGAAGCGATAGAAAAAGTTACCTTATAAGATTATATAATGAATAAGAGGAGAGAGGGATTGTCCTAAGGAAAGCCTAACGGGGACAGTCCTTTTCTTAAAATATGCCTTCCTCTCATATTGGTGTCGTCACTTAAGAAAGGCAGCTTCGTTGGCACAAAAAGATGTATGACCGCCAAAATAACGGAAATTTGGCAACAATCTTTATCAAGGCAGGTGATTTTTTTTGCAAAAGTGGAACCATCTCCCTATCCTTTTCGCTATTATCGATGATCATAACAAACTTGTTTCATACAACCAAGCATTTGAATCATTGTTAAAAGGATTAGGAAAGGATAAAAATATAACCGATTATTTACATGTGGTCCCGAATCAATCAGACCCTGATTTATTAATGGCAAAAATCACCGGGAAAGATTATTTAGTTATTAAAAAACAATTCAAGCAAAATGAAAATCTATTAATCGGGATTGAAACGAGCGGTATCACCGATTTACTCGATGCATTGGATGATTTGAAACGCCATAAGCATGAATTGGAAGCTGTTTTTGAACATTCCTATGACGGCATTTATTTGACAAATCGGGAAGGTGTTACGATTCGGACAAATGCTGCGATTGAACGAATTACCGGTATCCCGAAACATTATTATCTCGGGAAAAATGTAAAGGACTTAGTGAGACGAGGGATTTTAAAAAATTCCGTAACAGAAGAAGCATTGAAGAAAAAGAAAACGGTATCATTTATCCAAAAAAATTATATCGGAAATATTACGCTGCTAACAGGAACTCCGGTACTTGACAGTCAAGGGAATATTGATATGATTGTTACCAATATTAGAGACCTCACTGATTTGAATCGAATCCAAGCGGAACAAATTGATTATCTTAAAGATCATGAATTCCAGACGGAGTTCCCGCAACCAAAAAATGAATATGAGGAAAAGTACGGGATTGTTGTTCAAAGTGAGCAAATGTTAGCCATTTTTGAAACAGCGAAACGAATTGCTAATTTTGATGCAACCATCTTAATTTTAGGGGAAACCGGTGTCGGAAAGGATGTTTTAACAAATTTTATCTATGAAAATAGTGACCGAGCGAAAACCGGAAAACTCATTAAAGTAAATTGTGGTGCTATCCCGCCGGAATTACTTGAATCCGAATTATTTGGTTACGAGGCCGGTGCTTTTACCGGAGCAAATCGGAATGGCAAACCGGGTATGTTTGAATTAGCGAATGGCGGTACATTGTTCCTTGATGAAGTGGCTGAATTACCATTAAATTTACAAGTAAAACTTTTACGTGTTCTGCAGGAAGGGGAAATCCAGCGAGTAGGGGGAACCAAGCCGAAGAAGGTTGATGTCCATATTATTGCCGCAACCAATCGGAATTTATATGAGATGGTGGTACAGGGTGAATTTCGGGAAGATCTCTATTATCGACTCAATGTGATTCCAATTCATATTCCTCCGTTGCGTGAACGTCGGGAAGATATATTGCCGCTTATCCATTTGTTTTTAAAAACATATAATCAAAAATATCAGTTGTATAAGGAATTTGATTACGAACTGATTGATTTTCTCACGGTGTATGATTGGCCGGGGAATATTCGTGAACTTTC
>Ga0207865_100165_pt1 | contig 80453 bp, 65 predicted proteins | sample HigsolmetaAR204D_FD_184836 | JGI IMG/M metagenome (GOLD analysis project Ga0207865, IMG submission 184836) | Ionic liquid and high solid enriched microbial communities from the Joint BioEnergy Institute, USA - AR20-4-D (SPAdes) (version 2) ... | reverse complement strand
ACTGACGAATGGCATTTTCCAGTTGATTTGCCCAGTCGACATTCGGTATACTTCTTTTAGACATAGGTAGGGTACTCCTTTCTCTGGAATGTGTTGTGGTCCAAATCAGAGAATACCCTACCTTTTTTCTTTTGTTCTAGCAAAATGCTTTACACAAACTTTTATACATCATCTTGACAGATGAATGTGATTGTAAACTTACAATTTATATTAGAAGAAAAACCCGAAGAACCCAAGTAAGTTCTTCGGGTTTTTGCATGTCCAAAGGTTGAACGTCAACTAAAGCGTTAAGTGCACAAAGTCGAACTAATTATCGGATCCATATTACATGGTATTTATTGCGTCATACACCCGCTGTGAATTGTTTTTGTCATTAAAGACAAAGAAATTATCAATCCTTTCTTTATATTTTTCTGGCAATTTACAGTTATTTTCAAGTGAAGAAATTAATTCTTCTACCATTTGATCTAGTGATTTAACGACTGGTCCAAATCCCATTTCTTCGTAATCAAAATACCCGCTTGGGAAGTGAATATTGAAAAATTCTTCCTGATCAAATTGAAAATAAATGATTGGTTTCCTTAGATAAGCAAAATCAAAGGCCACCGATGAATAATCTGTCACTAATAAACTGGCTTCATTGAATAACTTATAGTATTTAATATTGTCGGGATTAATGATTTCGACCCGATCGTTAGGCGTAAAATCCTTGGCTTGTTCCTTTAATGCTGGGTGTATGACAAATTTCATTTTATAATTCTTTTCTCTTAATTTGTCGAGCAATTTTTCGTTATTGATAAGGTTATTATACATTTTAAAGTATTCAGTATTAACAAATTTTGGATTATATGTTCTTTCAAGGTTTTGATCCAATTTTGATGCAATATTTCTTCTCCATGTGGGCATAATTAAAATTTGGTTATTTGCTTTATTTTCCAGCCTGTCATGCCTGGGCATACCGGTTAGTGCTATTTCTTTTTCAGAATAACCGTATTGCCCATTTAATATTGAGTCATATTCCATTTTAGATGAGGTAATAAAGAGTTTTATGTTTTTTTGATACTTGTTTAGCCAACCGGATAAATCATTTTGTGTTACACCATGTTGTAAAAAAACGAAATCAAAGGTAAGCAAATCTTTGTAGAAAATTTTCGTAGACCCGAAGGGGTCGAGTATGACTTCATCGGCATGAGAAGATATTAATTTGTCGCAGAGTAATAAAAACAGCTTATGTTTGTAAGAGCCATATGGCAATACTTTTCCATATTTTTTCATTCTGTTGAAATCACTGCTGTTTTTGGATATCACGAAATATTTTAAAATTTTATCCTTTTTGTCCAAAGAATAACGGAACAAAACTTCCGCATTGTCATCAGCTTTGTCAATGCGATCCATAAACAAATAAATTTTTCTCTTTTTGAAGAATTTTAAAAGAAAATAAGTTAACCTCACTAAAATAGCTTTTTTTGCAGCGGGCTTTTTCTTATTGATAAGGATAAGCCTTTTAATCATTCCCGCTTCTTTTCTTAGATTGTTAAAAAAGGTGTTGGGGATTATTTTTAGTTCTTTTTTCCCTGGAAAAATGATTAATTTATCTTTAGCGTAAAAACTGGGAATTTTTTTTGAAAACTTCACTCTCGATGTTAATGTATAATTGATTTTAGTTTTTATTTGGTCATATTTTACATAAAATTGAATGTGTCCTACTTTTTTAATGGTTGATGCATCTATATGGGCTTTAAATCCGTAGATTTTTTTTACAGTAATTCCCCAAATTTTTATATCGTTTAAAGGTCTGTCAACCTTTTCTGCAATAATTTCCTTTCCGTTGAACAAAATAGAGATTTCACATTCAGATGCTTCAAATGCGCTGGCGAACATGCCTTCAATTAAAATTCTATCACCATTTATTTCAACCATATTCAGGTATACTTTCTGATCTTGTAAACTATTTACCAAATGATTATTAAAGAATATCTTGATGTTATCTTTGGCATACAAATATTTAAAGCGTTTATTTTCATCACTTAAGTATTTTAATTTTAATATAAAAAGTTTATGGTGAAACCCAATATACTTTTGATAAAGGATTACATCATCATCGATGTATTGCAATACATCGATTACCATTTTAATGTATTCTTCTTGCTTTTCTTTGCTGAGGACATTTGTTGGAATTTCTTTAATCCTGAATCGCCATTGTAAATCATACATGATAATATGTTGCAGATATTTGGGGATTTTTCCCCATTTTTCCAATCCGAGATCGATTAGGTATTTGGAAAAATGTATTAAAGAATCGTTGTACCAAGATGTGGAATTCTTGCTGTTTTGAATCGCGGATGTTTGATTTCTTCTAATCCTATAAAAATACTTGGTTTCTGTAAGAACCCCATATTTTCCTTTGTCCAGAATAATTTCTGTAATGTACTTTGCGTCTTCTCCGTATTTTAAATTTTCATCAAAACGATGTTTTTTGGCCTGTTTGCTAGTGAAAAATGCGCTACTGACATGAAGTTGTATATTTTGGGGGTTTTTTTCAATGTCGATCAGCTTCGTCGTGTCAAATTTATAATTTAACAAGTGCTGTCCGTTTCTTGCCTCGAAATAATAGATCGGCAAGCAAACAACATCAATCTCATGTTTATGTTTCGAGAAAAATTCGTACACTTTTTCGAGGGCATCTTTTTCTAAAATATCATCTGAATCTAGGAAGTTGATATATTCGCCCTCAGCAAACTCGAGTCCTTTATTTCTTGCGCTGCTGACACCGCCGTTTTCCTTTTTAATGTATAAGATATTGGAAGGATATTTATTTGCATATTTCAGACAAATTTTTTCGCTGTTATCGGGGCTTCCGTCATTTACTAGTATAATTTGGACATGTTTTTCAAAATCCAAAGTTTGATTAATGATACATTGAATCGTTTCCTCCAAATATTCTTCGACATTGTAGACAGGAATGATTATTGAAAATAAAAATTGATTTGGTTTTTTTTCATTATACTTTTTATTCAATTGATCTGTTAGCGCCTGTTGAAAGTTGAAGACATCTGACATAGCTGGTTCCTCTCTTTTGGCTTAAATTGCAGAACTTAATTTTTCAAACAATTTTAAAGTCACTTTAATAAATAAAAAGTTTTTGAATCGGTATCTGTTTTTTTTAGCGTTTTTAACCACCTTATATATTCTATCACATGAGGATTGATCTTTGTATTTAATGAATTTTTCACTTCTCTTTTTGTATTTAATGGGGTTTTTAAAATTATTGATACAATATTCTTCTACCAAATTTAATAAATTAGTTAAGTCATAACAAATTTTACCTGGTAATTCATTGTCCAAATCAATATGTGAACCTTTTTTGCCTAAAAATTTTTCCCTGTCAAATTGATAATAAATAACCGGTTTATTTAAAAAACTAAAATCAAAAGCTACGCTGGAATAATCGGTAATCATTAAACAGCTTTCTTTCAACAATTGCTGAACGCTAATTTCTCCTTGCTTTACTATTTTTACAAAATTATTTTGAAACCTTTGGAAAAGATGGGTATACATTTGCATATTGGGATGCAAACAGAATACGATAGAAAAATCATATTTTTTTGCTAGATTTAATAATCTTTCACTAGAGATAAGCTGAGCATATCGATTATAGTATTCTGTTTCCATAAAATTTTGGTTGCTGGTTATCCAATCCCTCCAAGTAGGGATGATAAGCAATTGCCGTTTTACTTTTGTATTATTATTAAATAATTCATCAAATCGGGAAAGCCCGGTTACGTGAACATTTTTGCTGCTATAATGAAGGTCTTTAACGATGATTTGTTTTTCCCGATCAGAACTGGCAATAAATTCGTCCACATAAAAACCATTTGAGAAATTGCCGTAGTTTCCGGCCATATTTTTGACGCCTAATACGCCATGTTGCAAAAATATTTTTTTGGCTTTTATCTTCTTTTTTAAGCTTTTCATTTTGCTCGGATATAAATAATCAGGATGATGTGAACTAATAATTCTTCTGGCACCAATGATATATAAAATATGTTTTTTTGAACGAAAATCTATCGCATTGCCCAGTTCTCTCACCCTGTTGGATTCTGGAAAACGGAAATCAACGATGTAAAACGCATTTTGTTCAGGATATTTTTTTCGGATATATTTAAAGAACGCGAATCCGGTATCTTGCGCCTTATAGGGCATTTCCCCAATGATCCAAATATTTTTCGGAAATAGTAGCCATCGGATTAACCAAGCCCATTTTAATACTTTTTTTAAATATCTAAAAAGATCTGAGGGAAATAATTCAATTTCAATAGAGAGATTCCCTTTTTTAAAAGTATAATACGGATTTGCAATAAGAATTTTGTCATTAGATCGGTATATGGTTTGAGTAAAAAAATGTCTTGCTTTAAAAGAAGGATTACCCAATCGAATCAGTTTTGTTTCATCGTTATTAATTTTAAAATATAAATCATAAATATCTTCTATCCATAATTGACCGTTATTAATTTCACGGAAATCCAAGTTTATTATAAATGAATAACTGGTTTTTTCTTGATTAGTTTTTCTCCAGTTGACTTTATCAGTGAAATAAACATTTTTTTGCTTGCGGCCGATACATAATAATTCCAAGGTTTTTAAATTATCGTTGTAAGAAAATTTACCGATAATTTTTATTTTATTTTGCTTTGTTTTTAACTTTTCTATCTTCACAAAACTGATTTGATTTTTTTTAATCATATAATCACCAATAAGATTTGAATTATATAACATGTTTCAATTAATTATACCTAGTTTATATTAAGTAGAAAACCTTTCAAAAAAATAATTATATTCATCTCATTTTTTTGTGTCAAATAGGTAATTCACATAGGGTTGCAATAAAAGCATTCTTTTATTAGTATAAAAAATAACCACATTTTTCTAACCACTGTAAAAACTGGAGGTGGAAAATTGAATTGAATTATAAAAAAATATTTATTTCGTTTTTGTTTATTTCATTGTTATTAGTTTTTTTTCCTTCGGGAAAGGAGGCAGCGTCCCAAAGCTACCAAGGGGTGGCATTAAAAGATCCAACTTATGTATATGAAAGTACTTCCACTACTTCGAAAAAATTGAAGGGATATGCAAAGGGAAGCATATTAAAATATCAATCTTATAACGAAGATTGGTATCAAGCAACCGTCTATATTAACGGAGAAGCGCAGAAAGGTTTTATTAGCAAAAATGACGTGGAGAACGCAACGGACAAACCTGTCGTATATGAGGGTATTGCCTTAAAAAGTCCGACAAATATCTATTTCAATGCTTCAGCAACAAGAGCGATAAAAAGTTATTCTCAAGGCTCTATATTGAAATATCAAACATTTACATCCCAATGGTATAAGGCAACGGTTTACATCAATGGCAAAGCTCAAACCGGATATATTCACAAAAGTGACGTGGAAAATGCGGTAAGCCAGGCAACAATTTTGGAAGGTATTGGGCTAAAAAATCCGACAAATATCTATTCAAATGCCTCAAGAACGAAGACGATAAAGAGTTATCCTCAAGGTTCCATATTGAAATATCAAACATTTACGTCCCAATGGTATAAGGCAACGGTTTACATCAACGGCGAAGCCCAAACCGGATATATTCACAAAAGCGACGTGGAAAATGCGGTAAGTCAGGCAACAATTTTGGAAGGTATTGGGCTAAAAAATCCGACAAATGTCTATTCTAACGCCTCAAGAACGAAGGCGATAAAGAATTATCCTCAGGGTTCTATATTGAAATACCAAACATTTACATCCCAATGGTATAAGGCAACGGTTTACATCAACGGCAAGGCCCAAACCGGATATATTCACAAAAGCGATGTTGAAAATGCGGTAAGCAATCCCGCAAGTCTTCAGGGGATAGCATTAATGAATCCTACGAAAGTATTTTCCAAAGCCACCACTAATTCTACTGTTTTAAAAAGTTATAAAAATGGAACCATCTTAAATTTTAAAACATTTACCAATAATTGGTATAGGGCCGAAGTTTATATCAGCGGCATTAAACATGTAGGTTATATCTATAAAAGTCATGTTGAGACATTGTACCAAAATCAGACCGAAATGCAAGGTCTTGCCGCAAAATCGCCAACCAATGTTTATGAAAAACCGTCAACGGATAGCAGGATAATTAAAAAATATGGAGCTAACAAAGTATTAAAGTTTAAAACTTTTTCTCCAAATTGGTATGTAGCAACCGTTATTGTTGACAACCAAATATACACCGGTTATTTATACAAAAAAGATATAATCACAGGGCCGGTATTTAAAAAATATGATATTACATTAGATTATTTAGTGGATAAGCAAATGGCGGTAAGTCCGACAACGGATTTGTACGGCTCGACGGCCTATGTGGCAACAGCTTATATAAAAGATGTAAAAAAATCCGGGAGTACCTATCAGGGAACCGTAAATGTTACGGGCACGTTGAATGTGAGGGAAAGTCCTTCGGAAAATTCGAGGATCGTAGGCAAGCTTTCCAACGGATCCAAAGTGACCATTTTGGATCCCAATCCAGTACCAGGCGGCGCCTACAAATGGTATAAAATTCGTTTCACGTGGAAATTGGCGAAACGAGAAGATGTAAAAAAATATGCCAATCCTGAAAATTTCGAGTACGGAACCGCGGAATTTTACCAATTCCTTAATTTGGCGGCACCGGCGGGATTAGATCCGAATGAAGTCAATGCCAAGATCCTTTACAACAAAGGAGCTTTAAAGGGTACCGCACAGCATTTTATCGATGCCGCAAAAAAATATGGCATTAATGAAATCTACTTAATGGCCCATGCGTTCTTGGAAACCGAAAATGGAACTTCACAATTGGCCCAAGGTGTGAGAATCAAGAAAAATAGTGACGGCAGTTATACGATTCTTGACCAAAGTTCCAAGGAAGGCAAACTCGTTTATAATTTCTTTGGCATCGGAGCCTATGATTCGAATCCGGTTTTGGGCGGCGCCATAATGGCGTATGAAAACAAGTGGTATACAAAAAAAGAGGCAATCATCGGCGGTGCTGCCTTTATCGGAAATAACTATATCAAAGCCGGCCAAAATACCCTTTATAAAATGCGATGGAATCCCGACTTCATTCAAAAAGAAAAAAAAGCAGACCACCAATACGCAACGGATATTGCATGGGCGGTGAAACAAGGGAAGTATTTCAAACAAATGTACGATCTCTTTGACAAAAAGGCGCTGTTTTTTGAAATTCCCGTGTATAAATAAGAGTGGATTAAAAATATTTTTAAATAACGGTACGGGTTCGACATTTCCGTGAGCCCGTGCCTTTTTTTATTCTATTGAACGCGCATTTAAAAGACCCTTATAAAACGCGGTGAAGCAGTTTTGTTCCGAAAAACCTTAAATTCTTGATACAGTAATTTAAATTTTATTTTCAGATCGTTAATATTTGTAAAAATTAACAATATGAAGAGGTAAGTATGTTATTATTATTGAAGAACCCACCTTATTTTAAATGGATGAAATCTCAAACAGGAGTTGTGTGTTATGACCAAAACAATCTTAGTCACCGGCGGAGCGGGTTATATTGGTTCACATACAATCGTGGAGCTTTATCACGCAGGTTATGAGGCGGTCATTGTCGACAATTTTGTCAATAGCCACCCTCATGTCATCGATCGCTTGGAAAAATTGATCGGTGTCAGGCCGCCAGTGTATGAAGTCGATTTATTAAATAAAGATCAATTATATGAAGTTTTTCAGGAAAATGCCTTCGACGGGGTCATTCATTTTGCCGGATTGAAAGCTGTCGGGGAGTCAAACGAAAAACCGTTACTTTACTATAAAAATAATATTATGTCTACAATTAATTTATGTGAATTGATGAGCGAGTTTAACGTAAAAAATCTGGTGTTCAGTTCTTCGGCAACCGTATACAGTCCGGAAAATCAAATGCCGGTTACGGAGGAAAGTTTGTTGGGTCCGACCAATCCCTACGGCAGAACAAAGCTGTTCATCGAGGAAATCCTGAAAGATCTCTATCAATCGGATCAAGAATGGAAGATTACCATCCTCCGTTATTTCAATCCGGTCGGGGCGCACAGCAGCGGATTGATCGGGGAGAGCCCCAGGGGAATTCCGAATAATTTAATGCCGTACATTACCAATGTTGCCATCGGAAATTTGGAAAAATTGAAGGTTTTTGGAGACGATTATGATACGAAAGACGGTACGGGAGTCAGGGATTATATCCATGTGGTGGACTTGGCGAAAGGACATGTCAAAGCCCTGGAAAAAAACAAGGCGCCCGGCGTAAACATTTATAATATGGGAACGGGAAGAGGATACAGCGTCTTGGAAATGATTCAGGCCTTTGAAAAAGCGACTGGCCGCAAAATTCCGTACGAAATTGTCGGGAGAAGAAAAGGGGACGTTGCCATCAGTTACGCGGATGTACAAAAATCGAATAAGGACCTGGACTGGAAAGCGGAAAAGGATATCCATGAAATGTGTAAAGATGCCTGGAATTGGCAATCCAACAATCCGAATGGATATGAATAAATGATTCGCTGCGGCGTTCCCCTTAGGCGTGAAGCGCGGATAGCGTTTCACGCCCGCCTCGAACCGCGGGTGGGGGCGGATGCCTGTTCTATTGTTTTTTTAAGCTTGAAAGGGTATAATTTCTTAAGCGTAAAAAACCCTTATTTTTAGTTCTGAAAGGACCATTTTATGAAATCGGCATTGTTGGTGTTGAGAGAGCAGATCAAACATTTTTATTTGATCCGAAGGCTTTCTTGGTATGAGTTGAAGAGCAATAATAAAAACAATTATTTGGGCATCGCCTGGGAAGTGATCAACCCCACCATTCAGATTTTGATCTACTGGTTTGTTTTTGGCAGCATCAACAGGCGGGCGAATATCGAAGTGGTCCCAGGCAAGGATGTTCCTTTTATCGCATGGCTGGTGGGCGGTTTTATCCTTTGGAACTTCTTTTACCAGGCCACGATCCAAGGGTCGAAGTCGATCTATACCCGGCTTGCCATGTTATCGAAAATGAATTTTCCCATGAGCATCATCCCGAATTTTGTGATTTTCTCACAGTTTTATGTCCATTTGTTTATGCTGCTGATTACGATCTTGTTGCTCAATGGAATGGGATTTTATGTAAATCTCTATTATTTGCAGCTCATTTATTTTATATTCGCTACATTTTCTTTAGTGTTTTCCCTTTCTTTGATCACGTCTACCCTTTCGACCATTATACGGGATGTCCATATGTTCCTGAATGCGACATTAAGGATGTTGTTATATTTGTCTCCGATATTATGGCCGATCGCGGGGATCATTGACCATCCGACCATCTTGTTCATTATGAAAATCAATCCCTTGTACTATATTATCGAAGGCTACCGCGCCGCCTTTTTCGGGATCGAGTGGTATATGATCACCCATTGGAAATATACCGTCTATTTTTGGGCATTGGTTCTCGCGCTCTTCACTTTCGGTTCGATGCTGCACGTGAAGTTCAGGAGACATTTCATCGATTATTTATAAAGGCTTGTGATCGATCATGGAAAAGGCAATCATCGCAAAAAACGTGACAAAAAAATATAAGCTCTATAAAAACATGAAGGAAAGGCTGTTGGATTTAATTACTCCCCTGAACTACGGGGAGGATTTTTACGCATTGGCCAATGTCAGTTTTGAGGCGGAAAAGGGGGACGTGATCGGGTTCATCGGCGTCAACGGATCCGGCAAGTCCACCCTTTCCAATATTATCGCCGGCATCGTCCCGGAGACATCCGGCACGGTTCAAGTGAACGGGGAAGCCTCCTTAATTGCCGTTTCCGCAGGATTGAAAAACGATTTGACGGGACGGGACAATATCGAATTAAAATGTTTAATGCTCGGTTTTTCGAAGGAAGAGATCAAAAGGCTGGAACCGGATATCATCGAGTTTTCGGAACTTGGAAAGTTTATCGATCAGCCGGTCAAGTCTTATTCCAGCGGGATGAAATCGAGGCTGGGGTTCGCCATTTCCGTCACCATCAATCCCGACATTTTAATTATTGATGAGGCCCTTTCCGTCGGGGATAAGGCCTTTGCCGAAAAATGCCTGGAAAAGATGCGGGAGTTCAAAAAAAGGGGTAAAACCATGATCTTTGTCAGCCATTCCACCGGCCAAGTGAAGGAGTTCTGCGACAAGGTGCTGTGGCTCGAATACGGAATGGTCAAGGACTTTGGCCCGGTTTCTGAAGTTGTTCCGAAATATGAAGCGTTTATAAAACAATGGAGAAAAATGTCCGCGGAAGAACGGAAGGCGTACCAGGAAGCCGCGCTGCAAAAACAAAAGGAAATATTGGCTCAAGTTCATTGAATCCGTTGGTGGAGAAAACTTCTTTTCCCAATAAGGAAAGAGGGAACTTGCCCCCGGGTTCATCATTCGTGATTCGGGGAAAAATCTTATCCGGTCGGACCGGACCGTTTTCTTTTATGAATCCATGATTGGAGAAAAGACTGCGCGAGGCATAATTTAGACGGGTTATTTTATCAGGTGACCTGTTGGGCATGAGTCCGATATCGCACCGGGCACATGCCTTTTCATTTTGCCTTGATCCGTTGTTGTATTAATCTTCCATATCGTTTTCCGGTCCTTTTCCTAAAGTGTTCCATGCTTCTAAATTTCTTGCGAATAAAGCAATATCCGTAGATCAAATCACAAAAATCGATATTCCATGAACATAAAGACCCAAAGAAACCGGATGAAGTCCAGGAATTTGTGTAAAAAGAAGTGGGCGCAAAGCCATTCTATTTTTCGGAAGGCGATGTTCCCTTGACTGGGAGCAGGATTTTACACAAATAGGAGGGCTTGATCAGAAACCGCACACTCCATGGTTGGCCGTGTCCGACATTTCGGGCGCAGTCCGGCATTGGGCGATGAAGTTCAAGAATTTGCGTAAAAGAAGCGGGAGCAAAGCTGTTTCATTTCCGGGGGGCTATGTCGCCCGGACTGGGGCAGGATTTTACACAATGAAACATGAGGAACGCGAGCGGCCAGGCGAGGGTCGCTATGGAAGTCCAGCCGCCGTTGGTCCATTGGGCAGAAAAATTTAACAATGCCGCGGCGCGCACAGGACCGGTTCCCGGGTCTTGGCTTTCCGTTCCGGTTGCGGGCACCGGGGGCTGTCCGAATTTTTTAACATCTTTTTTACGGAAAAAATTAGAGAAATTTAACAAAATAAGTATACAATACTAATAAATGATTCAAACCGGTATGGTTCTTTGCCAAAAATTGAATAATGATTAATTACAGAAGGAAATGAATGGCTAAGTTTATCTTTCCCGCATTTCTCCGGATAATGGAAAATCCCCTTTGGGTCCATGAACGGATTTCCGCTTCAGGATGAATAAGATTTCGGGTGATTCGATGCAAATCGTGAAAAAATATGCGTTCGTCATGCAGATCGTTTTTTTGCTGGGTTCCCTTGTTTTTCAACGGGATTGGGCCGGCTACGGGTTATCGGCGGCCATTTTTTTGTTGGCTTTCCTCAATCGGAAGGCGGGATTTTATTTTCTTTTCGTCTATTTTTCCGTTCGCCCGTTTGTGATCGAGCTGAATCCCGGGATGAAATTCGCCGGAGATCTGGCCATTCTCGCCCTGTTTTTCCCTTTGTTCTATCAAAAAGGATGGGGAAGAAATGCCGATTGCCGCCGCTATCGGTTTATCGGTTATTTTCTCGCCTTCAGTTTCATCGGGTCGCTCGCGGCTTTCCTGTCCGGCGTTGACATTTTCGCCCTTTTCTTTCAATGGCGGGCGTATTGGATCACTTTGCTCCTCGTCTTTATTGTGGCGGAAATGAAATGGACGAAGAAGGAGATCGCGAATCTTCTCCTTCTGACGGTGGGCATGGCGGATCTCCTGGCCGTCTGCGGGTTGGTTGAGAAGATTTCGTGGCGCACCCTCCTTTTGCCCGAAAGCTGGCAGAATTGGCAGCTCTCGGGGACAAACCGGATCCGCATTTACGGCCTTTTGGCCAATCCGAATGTTTTGGCCGGCTATTTTGTCATTGCTTTTGTTTCGGCGATTGCGCTCCTCCGGCGGAATCCCTCCGCGAAATCCAGATGGTTTTTCATGGGAAGCGCGGCCTTGATTTTCGGAGCCTTTCTCCTCACCTATTCAAGGGGAACGATGATCGCCTTCCTGCTGGCGGCCGTCTTCTATTATGCGGCAAAAAGGGAATTTTCCGCGGCAAAACCGGTTCTCCTTTCGGTATTATCGGCCGTTCTTCTCGTCTACTTGCCGGCCGTTGCCTTGGCGGATATGGTAGGGAAAAACTTCATGGAGGGAAACGGAAGCTTCCGGGAAATGCCTGTTGGTGAAGGGGGAAAGCGGTATTCCGATCTCCTTTCCGGGGAGATGATTGAGGAAAGCGCCCAGTGGGGAAGAATATATATCGTGAAAAAAGGATTGGAAATCTTCATGGACCACCCGTGGATCGGGACGGGTTTTGCCACCTTCGGCGACTCGGCGACGCTGGTCCGTTCGTCCCCCATCTATGAAAAATACCGGCTCAGCGAAGGCATATATACCGACAATCAATACATACAAATCGTTGTCCAATCCGGATTGGCCGGCACGGCCTGTTTTTCCCTTTTCGTTTTCGGGATGCTCCGGGCCGTGCGGAGATATGCCGGAGAAAGGGAAGCGCGGCTCCTTTTTTACGCCTTTTTTGCCATGGCGGCGATCGGCAGCGCTTTTTATAATATGTTAGAGGACAAAATTTTTACCTTATACTTCTACAGCTTTCTGGGCTATCTGTTGAACCGGCGGAAAACCGGTTTTCCGGACCGGCGGGAGGCGAAAGGCTCAGGGATCGGTTGAGAATTCCGCCTGCCTGGAGCTGAGGATGGAGACGAAAAAATCTTCAAATCTTTTCAGCTGAGGGCGGCCGGAAGCGGCTGCGGAATCCGTCTGTCTTTGGCGGGGCAAGTTTTTAAATTCAGCCGGGACCGGGGGATGGGAAAGCGGCCCTCCGTCCGACCGGGAAAAATTCATTCGGATTGGATTTTCCCCGGTAAGCGGAGAGCGGCCGGCATTCCCGACTTCCATGAAATGATGAAGCCAAAAAATTGGAACAGCCTATGGGAAGAAAGCTGTTCAAATGAGGAATGGAAAATGGGAAAATGGCCAGCAATCGTCAAAGCGGCAGGAATCGTCACTGCCATAACGGCTATCGGGAAAATTCTCGGTTTTTTGCGGGAATCGATCATCGCCGCCTTTTTCGGCACGTCTGCGGAGGCCGACGTATTTTTCGTGGCGAGCCTCGTTCCGACCATCCTGTTCACCGCCCTCGGGACGGCGATTCAGGCCGGCATTGTTCCGATTTACCTTCGGGAGAAGGAAAAAAACGCGAAAGAAGCGGCTCATTTGATCGGTTCGCTCGGCGCCTTTTTTGTGTTCGTTTCCATTGCCGCGGCGATCCTCGCGATCCTGGCCGCCCGGCCGCTCGTCTCCTTCCTCGCGCCCGGGTTCTCTGCGGACCAATTGCGGTTGGCCGAACGGCTGACCGTCATCCTCGTCCCCGCCATCGTGTTTATGACGCTCACTTCCGTTGCCTCCGGGGTTTTGCATGCCAACCAAAAGTTTGCGATGCCGGCCCTTACCTCGACGGTGCAAAATCTCGCCGTCATCCTGTCGGCCCTTTTCCTTGCCCGCCCCTTTGGCGTCATCGGTTTGGCCTGCGGTTTTCTCGCCGGGACGGCCCTGCAATTTTTTATCCAATGGCCGGGTTTGAAAAGATACCGGGTCCGGTTTCCTTTCCCGCCGCAAAAAAGGGGGATTTCCTTGCGGGAAACCTTATCCGGCTTTTATCCCGTCATCCTTGCCTCCGTGGCGGTGCAAATCAACGGCGTCACCGACCGGATGATCTCTTCAACCCTTGACGAGGGCAGCATTTCCTCTTTAAATTATGCCTATCGGTTGTTATGGCTGCCGTTAAGCGTCATGATCGGCCCGCTGATCACCGTTTTGTATCCGTCCATCGTCGGATCCGCACTCAAAGGGGCGAAGCCCTTCGGCCGGATCGTCGGGCAAGGGTTCCGGACGATCATCTATCTTTCCATCCCGTTTATGCTCGTGATGATCATCAGCGGAAAGGCGTTGATCCGGCTCGCTTTCGAACGGGGCGCCTTCGATGCCTCGGATACCGTCCGCACTTACGGGGTGTTTATTTGCTACGGGATCGGCCTGGCTTTTTTTGCCCTAAGGGACTACTTGATGAATTGTTTTTATGCTTTGAAGGAAAACCGGCTGGTGATGCATTCCTGCCTTTGGACGGTATTGCTGAATATCGGCTTCAGCCTCCTTTTGTCCCGTTTTTACGGCGCGGCGGGGATCGCCCTTGCCGGTACGATGGCCATGCTTTTCCAGACGGTTTATTTGCTGGTCCGTTTCCGGCGGAAGAGCGGGCTCGTGGTCAGCGGGACGGAGGGATGGCGGGATTGGGGCAAATATGCGTTGCTTTTTGCCTTCCCCCTTTCGCTCCTTCTTCCGGCCCGCGGAACGGTCGAGAAGTTTCCCGATATTGCCGAACTTTTTTTGGTCAGCGCCCTGGTCTTTTCCTTTCATTTTTTCCTTTCCTGGCTGTTGAAAATGGAAGAGCCGAAAAGGTGTCTGGCCCTCTTGGCAAAGAACAAATCCGTTACCTTCGGTGAATAAAGATTGCAAAGAAGGGAAAAAGCTGATGAAAAAGACCGTTGAAATTTTGGGGATTTCCTTTTTTCATACCACAAGGGAAGAATTGAAAGACATCATTTTGCAGCGGGCGGTCCGCGGCGAAAAATGTTTTATCGTAACGGGGAATCCGGAGATTGTCATGCATGCGAAAAAAAATCCGGAATACCTGCATGTCATCCGCTCCGCAGACTATGTGATCCCGGACGGTTCGGGGATCATCCTGGCGTCGAAAATTTTAAAGAGGCCGCTCGCCGAACGGATCGCCGGCTTTGATTTTATGGGTGACATGCTGAGGATCGCCGCAGAGCGGTCCTTGTCCGTGTATTTGTTGGGAGCGGAGGATGCGGTGGTGAAAACAGCGGCCGCCAACATCCAGAAGCAATATCCGAACATCCGGATCGCGGGCTTCCATCACGGCTATTTTGACCTTCGCGATGAAGAAGTCGCCCGCCGGGTCGTCGCGGCAAGTCCCGATTTCATTTTCGTCGCCTTAGGTTTTCCCAAACAGGAGATTTGGATCCATCGTTATCTCCCCATGTTTGAAAAGGGCGTTTTTATGGGGGTCGGCGGCAGTTTTGATGTGCTGGCCGGGAAGGCGAAGAGGGCCCCGGAGTTTTGGCGGAGGCTGAACTTGGAATGGCTTTACCGCCTGATCCAGCAACCGTCCCGCTGGCGGCGGATGCTGGCCCTGCCCGAATTCGTATTGGCCGTGTTGAAAGAAAGATTTTAAGCGGTCCATCGGTTCAGGCCGCCGGGAAGCCGGGCAGGAAATAAGCGGGAAAGAAGGACGGGAGAAAGTCCGAAAACGGCAGAAATGCGGCAGGAGGGACGCATCGGCCCGGAAAGGCGAAACCGAAAAGAGCGGAGGAATCCGGGGCGACAGGCAGCTTCGTGAATTCCGGCGTGAAGCCCATCAATTGGGAATGGCCCGACCGGATTTTGCCCGCAAGGATGGCGATGTCTTCGTACCTTGTCAAAGCGGGGCTGTGGAAATAACGGTCCCCGGTTCATGGCCGGCATCCCGATCGGCACGAATATTTCCCCATACTGGGGCATTGGCTTTCTTTGGTCGGCGGCCGGCAGCGGAAAAAACAATGACCTGCCATGATGCGTGATCTGAAGGGCAATTGCTTATCAAGATGCGGATCGCTTGCCTGGGCGGCGCGAGGGGCGACCTGCGACGGGAATTTTTATCCGGCAAAAGGCTGTTACAGAACCTCCGTTTTCCCAATCGCCCGCTTGCCCGATGCGTTCGCCATCCGAAGCTATGATCAAGCGGGCTTTTTTCAAATTTTTTATAAGAGGGTAGGAAAATGCATATTTTACATTTGAATGCGGGCAATGAAACGGGCGGAGGCATGATCCATATTTTATCCCTGTTGAATGAGTTCAAGCGGAACGAGTTCACCCTCGGATTGTTGGAAGAAGGCTTGATGCAAAAGAAGGCGAAGGAACTCGGCATCCGCACCGTGCTGTTTAAACAGCGGGGAAAATTCGATGTTTCCGTCATCCGATCGGTTTGCCGGTACATGAAGGAGCATCATGTCGATATCGTTCATACCCATGGTCCGCGGGCGAACGTATTGGGGATGATCATCAAGAAAAAAACCGGCCGCAGATGGGTATTGACGGTGCACAGCGATCCCCGGGACGATTTTTTGGGCGGGGGATTGAAAGGAAGATGTTTCACGGCCGTCCATCTTTTCGCCATCAAAAAAGCGGATCATTGTTTTGCCGTATCGGAGAGATTTAAAAAAATCTTGACGGAGCTGGGGATGGAGGAAGAAAAGATCACGGCCATCCTGAACGGGATCGATTTTCGGCGAACGCCGGAACCTTACGACCGGAAAGCGTTCCGCTTCCGGGACAATGATTTTTTAATCCTCATGGTGGCGAGGCTGGAAAGGGTAAAAGGCCATGAAATGGCCCTCCGGGCGTTGAAAAAGGTGGCGAGGGCCCATCCGAATGTCCGCCTTCTCCTTATCGGAGACGGCAGTTTGCGGAAGGAGCTGGAGGACAGGGCAAAAAAAGAAGGCATCGGCGAAAGGGTGCATTTTTTCGGCTACCGGCCGGACGCGGAAAGATTTTATCCGATGGCGGATGTCGCCCTGCTCACCTCTTACAGCGAAAGCTTTCCCTTTGTTTTGTTGGAGGCGGCCCGGGCGGGCGTGCCGGTCATAACGACGGACGTGGGCGGGGTGCGGCATCTGGTGCCCGATCGCCGGTACGGATGGGTGATCGATGTGGGGGACGAAAACCAATTGGGCGAAAGCCTGATGGAAGCCGTGCGGTTGAAAGGGGAACAGAAATTGCGGGAAATGGGCGAACGGTTGAAAGACCGCGCTTCCCGGAGGTTTTCCGTCGGGCATTTTGCCGAAAGCGTATATGAGGTTTACCGGAAATGGGTTTGAAAGGGGCGAGCGGCCCTTTTTTTATTTGGTGGAAAACTGTCCGCCGGCGCCAAATTAAATACCCGGGAGCCGCGGTCCGGAATTGGCGGGATCGGCGGACGTGCCGATTTGAAAGCGGGCGTTTTGGGGAAGGGACCCGGGAAAAATGCCGGATACATGCCGAGAAATTTTCCCCTGGCGGCGCAGTCCGCGACGGTCCCGACACCGGACGGATTCTTTGGACAACATCTTCGCGGCTCCGGGGACGGAGAGGCAAGCTTTTTCCCGGACCGCCTCCTTCAGCCGCCCATTCCCCGCTGCCGGTCTTTTTCTGGTTCATATCTGGACAATCTTATAAAAAGGAGTGAAAATCATAAGATTTTATTAAAATCATATATTTTTCAGAAAAAATCGTTGACATTATGAAAGCGATTACTTAATAATAAAGATGTAAACCAGATTTAAACCAGAACTTAGGGGTGGGAGAAATTGAAAAAGAAGTGGTTAGGCGTATTTTTGGCCGTTTTGTTGGTCCTGACGCTCTTCAGCGGCTGCTCATCCAAGAAAAGTTCAAGCGAAGAAAATTCAGGGGGAGAGTTAAAAGGGGAATTAACCGTTTGGATCCATCCTTTCGTTGAAGGGGACTTGAAAGCGAAGCAGACGGAAATCTTCAACAACGTGGCGAAAAGCTTCAACGAAAAATATCCGAAGGTAAAAGTCAAATTCGAAGAAATCCCTTGGGCCAACAGGGAGCAAAAGATTTTAACCGCCTTGGCCTCCAATCAGGGACCGGATGTTTTCTACATTATTCCGGACATGATGGCCCAGTTTGCCGAAAAAGGGGTGCTCACGCCCATCACCGATTTATTGGGCGACGACTGGGATAAGGAGGATTTTGCCCAGACGACGCTGGATTCCGTCACCTATAAGGGCGAAATTTACGGCCTGCCGATCCTGCGGGAAGTCCAAACCTATTTTTACAACACAAAAATATTGAAAGAAATCGGCGGCGATCCGAATCGCCTCCCGACCACCTGGGATGAATTCAATGAATTGGCGAAAAAAGCGGTGGAAAAGGGATACTTTGCCAGAACCTTCGAGGGAGGGAACACCCCGAATGCCAGCCTTTATCCGCTGATATGGCAAGCCGGCGGGGACATCATCGATAAAAACGGGAATGTGGTGATCAATCAGCCTGAAGGGGTCAAAGCGTTGGAATTGATTCAGGATTGGTATAAAAACGGTTACATTCCCAAAGATTCGATCAACTCCCTTGACCATTTCACCCCCTTTGTCGAGAACAAGATCCTGGCCGCCTGGGGAACGGGGGTCACCGTCAACCTGATGAAGGAAAGGGGCTTTACGGATTTCGTCGTCGGTCCTCCGCTGAAGGATAAGGAGACCGCCACCTTCGGAACGACCGGGATGTTCGTGGTTGCCGCCAACAGCAAAAATAAAGAGGCGGCCGCCCAATTGATCAAGGAAATGACCAGTACGGAGCACGCCAAGGCCTTCAATGAACTGACCAAATATATTCCCGCAAGACTGTCCGCCCTGTCGATTTACGATAATGACCCGGTGATGAAACAATTATCGGAATATGTCCAATATGCCCGGCCCGGCGTCATCCATCCCGTCGCCCGCACCGTGATCCCGAAGATCCAGGCGGAAATGCAAGCGATGATGGAAGGGAAGAAAACGCCGAAACAGGCTGCGGATGACATGGCCAAGGCGATCGAAGAAGAGAAAGAAAAAGAAGGATTGTGATTCGGGGGGATCTTTTTCCCCTTCTTCTTTTTCCCGAATCAGAAAGGGTAAAGGAAAGGGAGAAATTTGGAGGGTTCATGACAAGTGAAAAATTTCAATTTTAAAAAGCATTGGAGCCGGTACGGCATCATCTACCTGTTCCTCGTTCCCGTCCTGATCCATTTTTGCGTTTTTCAGCTGTACCCGATCCTGTTAAGTTTTTATTTGACCTTTACGGACTGGCCGGTGATCGGGGAACCGAAATTTGTCGGCCTGAAAAACTGGATGCAATTTTTTTCCGACCGGCTGGCTTGGAAGGCCATCTGGAATACGGTGTTGTTTTCCCTTTATTATATTTTGCCGACCATGGCATTGGGTTTGCTTCTGGCCCTGTTGATTCAGACCCACAAAAAGGGGACGGGGATCTTCAAAGGGATCTATTTTCTTCCCGTCGTCACCTCCTTCGTGGTGATATCGGGGATTTGGGCCTGGATCTTTAAAGGCACGGAACAGGGATTTGTCAATATGTTTTTAACGGCCGTCGGCTTGGAACCCCAGCTGTTTTTGTCCGACTCAAGGCAGGCTTTGATGGTCTTGGCGGGATTGAGCATTTTTAAAGTTTGCGGCAGCACGATGATCTATTACTACGCCGGATTGCAATCCATCCCCCAGGAATATTATGAGGCGGCGAAGATCGACGGGGCGAACAGCTGGAAAACGTTTTGGAAGATTACGTTTCCTCTTCTGCTGCCGATCCATTTTTACGTGGCCGTCATTACGACGATCGGATCGTTTCAGATCTTTGACTCGGCATTCCTTTTGACGTCAGGCGGTCCGGACTACGCGACGACGACGATTGTCTATTATTTGTACCAGGAAGGATTTGCGGGCCTGCGCCTCGGCTATGCGAGCGTCTTGGCATATGTTCTGTTCTTTATCATCTTGGTGATTTCCATCATCCAGCGAAAATTCTTGGACAATGAGCTGACATACAAATAGGCGAATGGGGGGAAGGGAATGGGAAAGAAGCTCTATCGCCAATGGCCGTACATCCTTCTCGTGTTTTTTGCGTTCCTGTTTTTAAGCCCGTTTCTCATCATGCTGATCGGGTCCTTTGTGAAAATGCGGACGGTGGTGGGCAATCCGTATTTGTGGCTGTTTCAGGAAAACCTGACCCTCGACAATTACCGGTACATTTTTGCGAACGGCCGGTTCATCCAGTGGATCGCCAACTCCCTCATCATCACGATCATCCCTGTTTTGTCCCAAATGTTTTTTGCCGCGATTCTCGGGTATATTTTTGCGAAGAAGCGGTTTTTCGCAAGGGAATTCATTTTCTGGGTGATGATGGCGGTCATCATGGTTCCGAACCAATTGCTCATCATTCCCCGCTACATCGTGTTCAAGAATCTGGAATGGATCAACACCTATTGGCCGTTGATCGTTCCCGAATTATGGGGGGTCCTGGGCGTTTTCTTCGTCCGGCAGTTCATGATGACCCTGCCGAAGGAGCTGGAGGAGGCCGCCTATATGGATGGGGCCAACGATTTTACGGTTTTCTTCAAAATCCTGCTTCCTTTGTCCAAGCCGGTCATCGCCACGGTCGGCACCTTCGCCTTCATCGGCTGCTGGAATGACCTGCTGACGCCGCTGATCTACACGACGAGCGAAGAGATGTATCCCTTGACGGTGGGGCTGGCGTCGATGCTGACGAAGGAAGGGAACTTCGGCGTTGAAATGGCCGGATCGGTCATATCCTTTATCCCCACCTTTCTCATCTTTCTGTTCTTCCAAAAATATTTTGTGAAAGGCATTGCGCTGAGCGGCTTAAAATAGGCGAAAACGCTTGAAGAAATCCATGTTCGGAAAGGAGTATGCGGCGATGTCGGAAAAAACGAATCGAGAAGAATTTCAGGCCAAATTGGAACATATGATTTCGACGTTAAGGAACCAAATCATGAACGAAGAGATTAAAGTCGGGGAATATCTGCCGTCCGAACAAAGCCTGGCCCATCGGTTCGACCTGAGCAAAAATTCCGTCCGCAAAGGGTTGGAAACCTTGGTTTCCGAAGGGTTGATCGTCAAAAAGTCGCGGGTCGGAAATCTGGTCGTGTCCAACAAGCCCTATGATCAGGTCATTTTGCGGGTGGGCTATTATCCCTCCCTTTTAAGGGAAGCCAAGTTTTCGGAGATCGTGAAACAGTTTGAACAAGGCCACCCGAACATCAAAGTTCAAACCATCCCATTGCCCTATACCCAGTATCACCGGACGGTGCTCGACTTTTTCAATAATGACATGATCGACGTGGTGTCGGTCAACTATAACGATTTTTGCGAATTTCCGAATCCCGGGGAGATTTTCGAACCGGTGGAGCAAGACGAAAACATCTATCCCTTTTTGCAGGAGCCTTTTCGGTCGCCGGAGGAGGGCAAGGCCTTTGTCAGGCCCTTCATCTTTTCACCGATCGTTCTGTGTTACAACCCGAAACATTTTCAAGACAACCGGATGCCGCTTCCCGACAGCAGCTGGAGGTGGGCGGACGCGTTAAAGGCGGCCAAACAACTGACGGAGGAAAGGGCCGGGGAACGCCATTTCGGGGTCTATTTCCATCCCCTTTCCCTGAACCGCTGGCCGATCTTCCTTTTGCAAAATCATGTGTATTTCAAGCGGGATGAAAACGGCGGCGTGTCCTTTGACGGGGAGAAGCTGACGGAAAGCGTGAACATCATCCGGCAATTGTTCATCGAACAGGATATTTTGCAAACCTTTTTGTCCGACAACGACAGGGACGCGGAAAAGTTGTTCGTGCAGGAAAAGGTTTCGATGATCGTTTCCTCCTATTTCAGTTTGAACGAGTTCATCGAAACGGATTTGCGGTATGATATCGCCCCGCTCCCCTATCTGAGCGAGCCGCAGACCTTGCTGTTGATCATCGGCTTTGCCGTCAACAAACATTCCCGTAAGTTCGGGGCGGCGAAAAAATTCATCGATTTTCTCGGCTCGCCCGCCGTTCAAGGTTACATCCGGAGGAATACGTTGAGCATCCCCGCCGTGAAAACGGAAGCGGAAAAAAGCGGGGACGAGGCCGTTTACAAACCGTCCCGGTTTCATCTTTTCCGCGAGATCATCCCGACCTACCGCTTATATTCCCATCTCGGCGTGACCTATGAGGAACTGGGCGAAATGAACAATGAATTGCGGCTGTATCTGTCGGGAATGCTCCCGGAAGAATTTTTTGTCCAACGGGTTCGTTCCATCTTAACAAGGCGAATGAAATCCAACAAGATGCGGAAAGGAGCAAATTAAATGAAGGTTGTCGTCTCAAGTGACAGGACCGTCCGTTTGGAGGAGCGGGACATCCCGAAAATCAAGGATCACTACGTTTTGATCAAAACGAAGTATTCGGCGATCAGCCCCGGAACGGAATTGTCCCAAATTGAAACGAGCGACGGACGGAAGGTTTGCCTGGGTTACAGCGCGATGGGGGAAGCGGTGGAAGTCGGCGAGGGGGTGGACCGGATCGCCAAGGGGGATTATGTCGCCTGTTACGGCGCCCCCTATGTCCAGCATGCGGAATATTTGCTCGTGCCGAAAACCTTGTGCTGCAAAGTCCCGGATCATGTCGATCCGAAGGCCGCCGCCCTTGGCGGTCTGGGCGCCATTGCCATCCATGCGTTAAGAACGGCGAACCTCCAATTCGGCGAATGGGCGCTTGTGGCCGGCTTGGGGATCCTCGGCCAGCTGATCGCCCAAATTGCCCATGCCTCCCTTTACCGGGTGATCCCCTATGATGTTTCGGAGGCGAGGGCGGAGAGCTTCCGCCAAACCGCCGGGATTCCCGCCTTTACGACCCTTCGGGATCTGGAAAGGACGATCGAAAGGGAAACGAAGGGATACGGGGTGGACGCCGTGCTGCTGTGTGCGGGAGGCAAACATTCGCCGTTGACCGGCGACAGTTTGAATTGGGTGCGGGATAAAGGGAAGGTGGTGATCGTCGGCGACATCGAGCCGGTGTTTCCCAGGGAAAGGATGTTTGCCAAGGAAGCGGAGATCCTCATTTCCCGGGCGGGCGGCCCGGGAAGATACGATCCGGTTTTTGAAAAACAGGCCGTCGATTATCCGTACGGGTTCGTCCGCTGGACGGAGGGAAGAAATGTGGAAGAGTTCATCCGCATAGTCGCCGAGGGGCGGATCAACGTTTCCCCGTATTTAACCGAGGTCGTCGGACTGGATCAAATCGAAGATGCCTATGCCGAGCTCGTCGATAAACAAGGCCCCGTGCTTACCAAGATCATCAAGTACGAGTGACCGGCGGCCGAAAGGCGATGGCCGCGGCGGGCGTCAGGATGGAATCGGCAAAAGGAAGGACGGATCCTCCCGGGAGAAGGGTACAGCCGAAAGAGGGAGCAGGGCTCCGCGGCGGGTATCCCCGTATTTTTCCGCAAACGGAAAAAGGCTGGTTCCGCGGGAAGGATCGCCGGGAGGAAGAGATTTTATCAGGGGTCCAGTCGCGCAAAAAGGAAGCGGGAATACCGGCGCGAAGGGGAAGGAGTCCGCAAAGAGAATCTGCGTATACGGGAGAAGGGGAAAGGCGATGCGATTCAGAGTCGGAATCATCGGGATCGGTTCCATCGTGGAAGAAGTTCATCTGCCGGTTTTGGCGAAACGGAAGGACGTCATCCTGGCGGCCGTCTGTGACGTCAATGAAGAACGTTTGAAAGAAATCTCCCGGAAATATGCGGTCCCGAAAAGCTATCGGGACGGCCTGGAAATGATCGCCCGGGAGAAGTTGGATGCGGTTGTCATCTGCACCCCGAACTCCGCCCATATTCCCTATGCGGCGGCGGCCGCGGCGAAAGGAATACATATTTTCCTTGAAAAACCGATCGGCGTAAACCCGCAGGAAGCGGAAGACATGATCCGGACGGCCGGGCAAAACCGGGCGATCGTCATGGTCGGGATGGTTTCCCGCTTCCGCAGGGATGTGCAAATCGCCAAAGAATATATCGAGAGCGGAATGCCGGGGGATATTTATTACGCGAAGGCGCAGTTGCTGCGGAGGAGAGGGACGCCGAAAGGCTGGTTTACCGACCGCTCCTTTTCCGGCGGCGGCGTCCTGATGGACATCGGGGTCCATGTTTTGGATGCGGCCTGGTGGCTGCTCGGCTGCCCCCGGCCCCAAAGGATTTCCGGCCATGCGGTCCAAGCCTTGGGAAACTATGAAACACGCTTTCTGTCCTCCTGGAAATCCAGCGGGAAGACGGCGAAATCCGTCCACGATGTGGAGGATTTCGCCGCCGGGTGGATCCGCTTCGAAAACGGAACGGTATTGGCGCTGGAAACATCCTGGGCGCTGAACGGGAAACAGGATGAAGGGCTCTCGATGCAAATATACGGAACGAAAGGGGGAATTTCCCTCCCTCCGTTAACCCTCTACCGGGAAGAACGGAGGATCCTGTCGGAAATCCATCCCCAATTCGAGGAAAATCACCCGTATGAAGAAGAATTTCAGCATTTCTTCGAATGCATCCGAAAGGGTAAGACACCGGTTGCCGACGGCGTGCAGGGATTGCGGGTGCTGGAAATGATCCGGGCCCTTTACGAATCGGCAAGACAGGGGCGAGAGCTTTCCCTGTAAGCCGGCTTCCCGCGAAGGGGTCCGGAGGGGGAAAATCAGAAAAGCTGGCTTTCCTTTTGTAGGCCCTCTCTTTCATTCATGGCCCCGGCCGGGTCCGAAAGTCCGAAAAACGGCCCGCGCGTTGTCGCCGTCCCCGCATCATTTTTTCTGCGGGCGCGTCCGAAAGGAGACCCCGGCCGCCGGCGGCGTCCGGGGCCGGGGGCGCGGGCTTGCCCCGGGCCTTTATGGACCGGCAGGATGCGGGAATGTTTTTCTCCCGGGAAAGCCGGTTCCCGCCGTTTCGGTTTAAAGCGCTTTCTTGCGATCTTTTCTCAAGGGATCGCGTGTCAAAAACGGAACAGAAAGGATGGTCCGAAATGTTGAAAGTGGGCGTGATCGGCGTCGGTTCCATTTCCGAATATCACATCCGGCCCTATTTGGAGCATGAAGAGGCGGAGCTCGCCGCCTTGTGCGACATCCATGAAGAAAGGCTGCAGGAAAAAGGGAAAAGGTTCAACGTTCAAAAGCTGTACACCGATTACCGGGATTTGGTAAAGGATCCGGAGATCGATGCGGTCAGCATATGCACTTGGAACAATTCCCATGCGGAGATCGCCATCGCCGCATTGGAGGCCGGCAAGCACGTCTTGGTGGAAAAACCGTTAAGCCGGACGATGGAAGAAGCCGTCAAAGTGGCGGAAGCCGTGAAAAAATCCGGGAAGATTTTGCAGGTGGGTTTTGTCCGGCGGCACGCAAGCAATGTCAAGGTTTTGAAAAAGTTCATTGATCATGGCGATCTGGGGGAAATTTACTACGCGAAAGCCTCGTGCATCCGCAGGCTCGGAAATCCCGGAGGATGGTTCAGCGACAGCGGACGGTCCGGGGGAGGGCCGCTGATCGACCTGGGGGTTCACATGATCGATTTGTGCTGGTATTTAATGGGCAAGCCGAAGCCGGCATCCGTAAGCGGAAGCACCTACCGCAGATTGGGGAACCGGGCCCATATCGAAAATCTGTCCTTCTACAAGGCCGCGGATTACGATGAAAAAAGGAACACGGTGGAGGATCTGGCCAACGGTTATATCCGGTTTGAAAACGGCGCGACCCTTTATGTGGATGTCAGCTACACGCTGCACGCGAAAGAGGAAGCGGTGACGGCGAGCATTTACGGGGAAAAGGGCGGCGCGGAAATCGAGCCGAAACTGCTGATCGTCACCGAAAGGCATAACACCATTCTAAATATGGCACCGCAGATCGACCATCCCGAATTCGATTTCCAGGAAGCCTTTTATCATGAGATCGATCATTTCGTGCAAAGCTGTTTGGGCAGGGAAAAACCGTTAAGCCCGGTGGAGGACGGCGTGGAAATCATGAGGATTTTAACCGCCCTCTACGAATCGGCGCGGTCGGGAAGAGAAGTTGTCTTGTCCTAAGCGGCGGAAAGCGGAAGGCGCCCGGGCATGCATCCGGGATGGGGCGGTTAAAGAAGGCCGGCGCCGGCAGATCCGGCCTTCTCCGGACCGTTCAGCGGCTTTGGACTTTCCCGGCCGGCGTGGAGGGTCCGGATATTTCCTCCTTTGCTGCGGAAAATTTTTTGCCCGCCCGGGGAAGAACCGGCCGGGAAGCCTTCGCCAGAGTGAAAAGAGGTGATCGTCCATGTGCATTCGAAAGATTCACGGAAGAAAAGGAAAAGGGGCAACGGATCCGGATGGCGGCTTCCGGCCGCTGACCGGGGAGGAGGGGGCGGGCGTCCTTCCATCCGAGAGGGACGTTCAGCTGGCAGAGATCCTTCAGCAACTGAAAGATGCGGAATACGGCCGGTGGCTGCCGCCGGAACATGAAGCCCTTGAAGATCCGGAGCGGGCCGCCACGGCCGCGGAAATAGGTTTCATAGGGGGGAATCGCGTGAAAATTATCCTGGAAGGAAGCCGGAACGATGGAAGGCGGATGTTGTCCTTGGACGAAATCAGGGAGCGGCTGGAAATGAACAGCCGGACCGGGGATGATCTTTTGGCTATCGAAGAGGAACTGAGCGAAGAGGGGCTGGCCTATTTGCTGGAAAGCGGAAATCCCCTGTATTTCTCCCTGCCCTTCCTGCTGGACCATTGGGATGCCGTGCAAAAAAACAAGCGGGAGGCCCGCCGCCATTTCTATTATGATCCGCTGCTTGCGCCCGTTTATCCGAAATTGCGCGAGCATCTGCCCGGCAAAAACGGCGTGCTTCGGGCAAGGCGGATTTCCAAAGGGAGAGAAAGAAAATACCCTATTGCGGACCTCGTCTTCCTGGAGGAGTTATTCGGCCCGGTCCGCGATCTTCATTTGAAAAGAGGCAGGGAAGACGCCCCGGTCTCCCACCACATCCTGGCCTTCGCCGCCGGCGAAGGGACGATGGGCCATTACGAATGGACGGCCGCCCCCTATTTGAAGGAGAATTTTGAATTCGAGTTCAGTTTCGAAGGGGGCGTCATCTGCTGGAACAGCGAAAATGCCGACCCGTTTCTGGATCTCACGATTCCCGGGGACGGCCGGGACAGCCGGCAAGGGCCGGGACAAGCAGGAACACCGGTCATTCGATTGACCCAGACGGATTTTCCGGAAGGGAATTGGGCCGGCCGGATTTTGGAGAACGCCAGGCCCCTTTCGGAGAAGACCGCCGCTTCCATCGAACGGTTCCGTCACTTCTGGATGAAGGGGGAGAAGGGATGAACATCGGCATCATCAGTTTTGCCCACATGCATGCTTACAGTTATGCTTCCGCACTGAAAAAACTTCCCGGCGTACGGCTTTCGGCCGTTTACGATGATGAGGAAGAACGGGGAAAGAAGGCCGCGGAAATGTTTGGCGCGGCTTATGATCGGGATCTGGAACGATTTTTGGACCGGGATTTGCAGGCCGTCATCGTGTGCTCGGAAAACAGCAGGCACCGTTATTTTGTGGAGAAAGCGGCCAAGGCAAAGAAACATATTTTGTGCGAGAAACCGATCGCGACCAACTTGGAAGACGCCCGGGCGATGATCGATGTTTGCGAAAAGAACGGGGTCATTCTGCAAATTGCCTTCCCCGTGCGCTTTTTGGAACCGATCGCCCGGCTGAAAAAAATGATTCAAGAACATCGATTCGGCGAGATCATCGCGATCCGCACGACCAACCGCGGGCAAAATCCCGGCGGGTGGTTTACCGATAAACGCCTTTCCGGCGGAGGAGCGGTGATCGATCATACGGTCCATATGGTGGATATCATGCGCTGGTATTTGGGCAAAGAGGTGAAAGAGGTGTATGCCCAAGCGGGCACGGTCTTTGGCGCCCGGGGCATCGATGATGCGGGATTGCTGACGTTGACCTTTGAAAACGGTGTCGTCGCTTCCCATGACGCCAGCTGGTCGAGAAACAAAAATTTTCCCACATGGGGAGACGTGACGATTGAAGTGTTGGGCACCGAAGGCCGCGCGGTTGTAGATGCTTTCAAAGAACATGTGGAGGTTTTTTCGGACCGGGGAAAGCCCTTCATCCGCGATTTCTACGGTTTTGATATGGATTATGGGCTGATCCGGGATTTCGTCCAATGCGTCCGTGAAGGAAGGGAGCCGTCCATCACCGGCTATGACGGGCTGAAGGCCGTGGAAGTGGCCCTGGCGGCCTATGAATCGGCAGCGAAAAAGGCGCCGGTGCTTCTTTGAGGTACGGTTTTTGGATATGGTCGGGATCCCGAATGTGGCCAGCCGGCGCCGGTGCTTCTTTGAGGCGCGGGCTCCCCGAAAGGAGAACGGTTCCGATAAGATCGCCGCGCCGCTATGGTGGTCCCGCCGGCGGCGGTTTTTCCGAATGGGAACGGGTTCGGTGCTTTGCGGATATTCCGAAGGCGGATCAAGTGGTTTATAGAACGATTTTCTCAAATGGGCGCCGGCAGTTTTTCACAAGGCTGATTCTCCGAAGCGCGCCGCGGAAACGCCGCCGGCGCTTCCTAAGGAAGCGGAATCGCCAAGAACGAGGGTTTTATCGGGAAGGCGCCGGCCTATCCAAAAAGATATCACTTCTTGTGGGGCTGAATCTCCCTCAGGGAGGATGCGAGCGAAAAGGAGATCCGGCAAACCGCCGGAAACAAGGAGAAAAAGAAAAGGGGTGGGGATCAAGGATGCGGACTTTGGAAGAACTGGAACAACGGATGACGGCTCCTTCCGGACGGCTGATTGAAGATATGAAAAAAATTGACGGGGACATGATGATCTTAGGCGTCGGCGGGAAGATGGGGCCAAGTCTTGCGAAGCTGGCGAAAAACGCGATCGATGCCGCGGGATTGAAGAAAAGGGTGATCGGCGTTTCCCGCTTTTCCGACAAAACTTTGAGGGAAGAGCTGGAAGCGTGCGGCATTGAGACCGTGGCCTGCGATCTGTTGAATGAGGAGGATTTGAAGAAGCTTCCAAAGGCGAAAAACGTGATCTACATGGCGGGAACCAAATTCGGCACCGTCGGGAACGAACATTATACGTGGGCCATGAACAGTTATTTGCCCGGGAGGGTGGCGGAACAATTGCCCGATTCCCGTTTTGTCGTTTTTTCGACCGGCAACGTTTATCCGCTGACCCCGGTGAAACTCGGCGGATCGACGGAAACCGATCCGCCTTCGCCGATCGGTGAATACGCCCAATCCTGCCTGGGAAGGGAAAGGATCTTTGAGCATTTTTCCAAAAAAAGGGGAATCCCGGTATTAATCTTCCGGTTAAATTATGCGATCGATCTGCGGTACGGGGTGCTTTTGGAAATCGCCTCCTCGGTTTACCGGGAAAAGCCGATCGATTTAACGATGGGGCATGTCAACGTGATTTGGCAGGGGGATGCGAATGAATATACCCTCCGTTCCCTTTTGCACTGCAAAAGCCCGGCCAATATTTTAAATGTGACGGGTCCGGAGCTCATTTCCGTCCGCCGGGTGGCGCTGGAATTCGGCAAACGGTTCGGGAAGCAGCCGGTATTCGTCAATGAGGAAGCGGACACCGCCTTATTGAGCAACGCGGGCAAATGTTTTCAGCTGTTCGGCTACCCGTCCGTTTCCTTATATCAAATGATCGATTGGGTGAGCGAGTGGGTGCAGGAAGGCGGTCCGACCCTCGCCAAGCCGACCCGTTTCCAGGAAAGGGGAGGTGCCTTTTAATGGCGGCCGTTTTGCAGGAAGAATTGCTCAGGCATTTGCAGGAGGGAACAGTGATTCCCGCCCACCCGCTCGCCTTGACGGAAAGGAAGGAATTGGATGCGGAAAGCCAAAAACGGCTGACCCGGTATTATATCCGCGCGGGAGCGGGCGGGATTGCCGTCGGGGTGCACACGACCCAATTCGAGATCCGCGACCCGAAATACAATTTGTTCGAAAAGGTTTTGGCCCTTGCGGCGGAAGCGGTCGAAGAAGAGGGGGTCAAACGGCCTTTTTTGAAAATCGCGGGCATCTGCGGGGAGACGAAACAGGCGGTCAGGGAAGCGGAAATCGCGAAAAGTTTCGGCTATCACCTCGGCCTGGTCAGTTTGGGCGGTTTGAACCATTACAGCGAACGGGATCTTGTCCGGCACGTGAAGGAAATCTCCCGGATCCTTCCCGTCTTCGGTTTTTATCTGCAGCCCGCGGTGGGCGGCCGTCTGTTGAGCTATGAATTTTGGCGGGAAGCCGCGGAAATCGAGAATCTGTACGCCATCAAAATCGCCCCGTTCAACCGTTACCAAACCCTCGATGTGGTCCGGGCCGTTTGCGCGTCGGAAAGGCGCGGGGACATCGCCTTATATACCGGGAACGACGATCATATCCTATTGGATTTATTGACGACCTTCCGCTTTACCATCGACGGAAAAACGGTGGAAAAGCGGATCGTCGGCGGGCTTTTGGGCCAGTGGGCGGTCTGGACGGCCAAAGCCGTGGAGTTGTTGGAAGAAATCAAAAAGGTGCGCACGAAAGACGCCATCCCGGCCGAATATTTGGCGCACGCCAACGAATTGACCGATGCCAACGGGGCCATTTTTGATGCGAAACACCGTTTTGCCGGATGCATTTCCGGGATCCATGAAGTATTGCGCCGGCAAGGATTGCTGAAAACCGCCGTCTGCCTGAGCGAAAAGGAAAAATTGTCTCCCGGCCAGGCGGAAGAAATCGACCGGATTTATGAGATGTATCCCCATTTGAACGATGATGAATTTGTGAAGAAGTTTTTATCCGACGATTAATGATCTGTGTCCCTTTTGTAAAACGGAAAGTTTTCCGGACCGCCAAAAAAGCGGTCGCCGCAAGGCCGGAAAATCGGAAAAAGGCTGAAGCCGTCCGGGGTTTATGGACGCGCCGAATCAAGAAGGGCAGCGCCGCATCAAAGGCCCTATCGGCCTTTTGGCCTCCGGTCCCGTCTTTGCCCATATCATCTGGGGCAGGATTTCCCCAATCCGCCGGACGCGGGTTTCCATCAGTTGATACGTCCGAAGCAGTCTTGGCTGGCGATATATCGGTTTATCTGTTGCATCCCTGTTGCCTGTAAAACGCAACTCAGACCGTTTCAAGGCGGAACAATGATATTGCGGGAAGAAGGAAGCGGCCGTGGCGGGAGCAAAAGGAGAAAGTCGGAGAAAGGCAAAAACCGGTTCTCTTGAAATGGTGATCTGTCCGGATACAAGTCCGGCCGGGAGATTGGATTCTGGCGATTTCTGCCAATTCCGTTCGAAAGCATGTCCTTTTTAGGGCGGGGAATCTTTCCCGCCCGTAATATTTTTCGAGGTTTCATCTATGTCCGAGAGGGTTGATAAATGGGATAATTTGATGCAAGTTTTCAACCCGTGAAAAAAGGGCGTTAAACTTGGATTGGAACGCGGGAAATGAGATTGATCATCTTAAGAGGGGGAAAGAAACGGAACGATGTCTTTCCTATTATTTTTTATTGCAGGTTTGGAAGTAAAGGTGCCGATTCAATGAAACGAAAGGAGAGGCTCGTAGAAGGAATATGGTCACTGGAATCGGGAGAAATCGAAGAGCGATGAAAAGAAGGGGGAAGGGGCGCACATCAGCCGAATGTTGGCTTATGAGACAGCCCCTTCCCGATTTGGAGGTGGAAAGGTTAGCCTTTTTTTATATGGGATTCCGAAGAGATGACGGATATGGTTTCTTCGTATGTGGATTTTCTTGCCGGATCGGCAAGCAGTTTTAAACTGATCAGATCGATGAGATAAAAGGTGCTTAAATCGATCCCTGTGGAAAAATATCCGTTTTTCACCGGATGCATCGTCCATAACGTGACATCGGAGGCTTTGGTCAAGGGAGTTTCCCCGTATGCGGTAAAAGAGACAACTTTAACGCCTTTTTTCTTGGCTTTCTCGATCGATGTAATCAGATCTTTTGTTTGTCCGGAACGGGAAAAAGCCAAAATCAGATCCTTTTCCGTACACAGGGCGCTCCGGATCAGCATCAAATGGCTGTCCGTTATCGACTGGGAAGAAAGACCCATCCTGCTCAAACGGTAGTTGAATTCTTGAGCGGCCAGCCCGGAACTGCCCAGCCCGTAAATGTAAATATTTTTCGCTTCGACAATCAGCCGGATCACTTCCTGGATCTGCTCATTTCCATTTAAGTTTTGGATGTTATCGATCATGTTTTTATAATGGTTTTTTAAAAAAACATGGATATCATCATGGCTTTCATATTGCAGTTCCTGGGCCAGCTTCACTTTTAATTCGACAAAATTCTTGCATGAAACCTTTTTTGAAAATCTTGTGATGGTAGAAGTGGAAGTTTTCGTTTTCTTCGCTAATTCTTTAATATTGCATTTGGTTGCTTCTTCAGGATGGGAAATTAAAAAATTGGCGATACGCTTGTCTTTTTCAGAAAGGGAAGAATATTTCAATTGAATTTCTTTTAAAAGGGTGCTCATTACAGGCTCCTTTCCACAATCCTTAAACTTCCTGTAAAAAAAACCGCCCCGATCAATTAGTTGTCCATCCGGAGATTTTTAATCGAATTCACGAAACGTTGCGTGATCAACTGGGGCCTGGTGATGGCACCGCCGACGACGACGGCGTGGGCGCCCAAGAAAATGGCTTTCGCAGCCATTTCCGGGGTAATGATGTTTCCCTCGGCAATTACAGGGATGCGGATTTCCTTCAACAATAATTTCAGGAATGAAAAATCATCGTCATAAATATGTTTCCCGGAAGTTTCTTTCGTGTAACCGTAAAGGGTTGTGGAGATGCAGTCGAAACCCAGCTGTTCTGCTTGCAAAGCGTCTTCCAGGCTGGAGATGTCGGCCATTAATTTGACTCCGGGGGCTTTTTCCCTTGCATAGGCCACTAAATCTGCAAGTGAAACTCCCCCCGGTCTTTTCCGCAACGTCGCGTCTAATGCAATCATATCACATTTTGCCGCAAATAACTCATCCATTTCTTTTTTTGTCGGGGTTATAAAAACTTCGCTGTCGGGGTAATTCCTTTTTACGATGCCGATAATGGGGAGCGGCACCTCTTTTTTTATAGCCATGATGTCTTCTTTGCTGTTGGCCCTTATTGCGGCCGCACCCCCTTGGAATGCGGCCAGTGCCATTTTCGACATGATGAAGGAACTGTGCAGCGGTTCATCCTCGAGGGCTTGGCACGAGACAATAAGGGAATTTTTGATTTGATTTAGCAATCTACTCACCTACAATTTCGGAAATTTCATTTTTGATGATCGTCACCTGAGGTCCGTATATAATTTGGATTCCTTTTCCTTTCATCAATACCCCTTTTGCCCCGGTCTTCTTCAACAGTTCTTCATTGACGGCACCGGGGTCGTTGACCGTCACCCGCAGACGTGTGGCGCAGCAGTCGACGTTCACCAAATTTTCCTTGCCGCCCAACGCGTCGATGATCCTTTGGGCCCTTTCGGCCGAACCGGTGACGATAGTTGTTTCTTCATCGTCTTCCCGCCCCGGGGTTTTTAAATCGAATTTTTTGATAAAGAACGTGAACAAGAAATAGTAAACGAAAAACCACGGGATACCGATTAACGGAACGAACATCCAATTGGTTTTGTCGTTCCCTTGGAGAATGCCGAACAGGATAAAATCGATGAAGCCGCCGGAAAAGGTTTGCCCGATGGTGATTTTAAAAATGTGCGCCATCATGAAAGCCAAACCGTCTAAAAAGGCGTGCAAAACATAAAGGAACGGTGCAATAAACAGGAATGAGAATTCGATCGGTTCCGTAATCCCGGTCAAGAAAGACGTCAAAGCGGCCGAGCCCATTAACCCTGCAACAACTTTTTTCTTTTCCGGTTTTGCCGTTTTATAAATGGCGTAGGCCGCCCCGATTAAACCGAACATCATCGTAATGAATCTTCCGGACATGAAGCGGGCAGTTCCGATATAAAATTTTTTCGTATCCGGATCAGCCAACTGGGCGAAAAAGATACGTTGCGTCCCTTCGACGAGATTGCCGTCGATGATCATGGAACCGCCCAAACTCGTCGTCCAGAAAGGCATATAAAAGATGTGATGAAGGCCGAAGGGGCCAAGCAGACGGAGGACGAAACCGTAGATCAATGTCCCGACATAACCGGTCGCTTCCACAATTCCTCCCATTTTATAGATGCCGGACTGGACAAATGGCCATACGATAAACATGACCGCACCCAACAGGATGGCGGCAAAGGAAGAAATGATCGGGACGAATCGGGAACCGCTGAAAAATCCCAAAAATTGGGGTAGCTGTTTTTTATTATAACGATTATGAAGCCATGCCACCAAAATACCGCAAATTACACCTCCGAATACCCCTGTTTCGAGGGAATGAATGCCGAGGACGGACCCTTGACCGACAGATGCGGGATTTTCTGTATTCACTTGTCCGGTGATGGTTAACAGGGCGGAGATCGTCGCATTCATGACAAGGAAACCGAGCATTCCCGCAAGTCCGGCCGTTCCTTTGTCAGTTTTGGCCAATCCCACCGCCACACCGATGGCAAAAAGAATGGCGAGGTTGGCAAAGATGATATTTCCGGCACTGGACATGATGGTAAAAATCCCTTGGAGCCATGGTATGTCCAAAAACGGATAAGCTTTAACCGTGTTCGGGTTGGATAAGGCTCCTCCAATTCCCAATAATAAACCTGCCGCAGGCAATACCGCAATTGGAAGCATAAATGATTTACCGAATTGCTGGGCCCTCTCGAAGAAACTATTCATCAAAATACCCCCTGTTGCGAAAAATATTTTCACCAATATTTTATACTATGTCTGCAAACGAATACAAGACCGGTTTTGAACTTTATGAAAATATTTTTTAAAAGGCTCTGATAAATGTTATTGGTGATTTATCCTGCAAATGAAATGCTATAGAATCGGCGATATTCCTTCGGAAACACAGCCGGACGGGACCCGCCCGCTGAGGTGCGAGCGGGGGCTCCAGTGTGATCCACGGAAAGAAAGCCGAATGTATCAACGATCAACAATGGAGATGAACAGTGCCGTTTTTTTGGAAATATGGGAAGGGATATAAGGAGATTCATGGACAGAAAAGCATGAAGGCTATTATAAAACCCATGGAATTCTGTTGAGTAAAGCGCAGAGATTCGTTAGAATGGAAAAGTTTTCTGATCAATTTATCTTGGCAGGAATTTCATTTATACCTGGATAACAGGAACCCGAAAAAAGGGAGGACGGATTTTTGCGGAATCGTCCTCCCATAGATGGCTATTATTGGAATCCCGTATTTTCTTTTTCCATATATGCTTCCATCAATAAATCAGCAATATGCACCGCGCGCATCGTTCCGGAAAGGCCGTGCCGTTCGATTCCCATTTTCATTTGCATGAGGCATCCCGGGTTGGTGGTGACGATGGTGCAGGCATTGGTCATTTTGACCTTTTCCATTTTATGATCGAGGATTTGATTGGCCATCTCGGGCTGCAATATATTATAAATCCCGGCCGATCCGCAGCATTTGTCCGCGCCGTCCAGTTCCACGAAGGCGGCCCCTTCGATCGCCTGAAGCAGTTTCCGGGGCGCGTCATGCACCCCCATTACGTTCCGCAAATGGCAGGAATCCTGGTAGGTGAGGATTTGTCCGGGCAGATGCAGGGGGACGTTTTTGTGAAATTCCAATTCCACCAAGATTTCCGTCATGTCTTTTACCTTGTTTTTGAAACGTTTTGCCCGTTCGCGCCAGTCGTTTTCATCTTTCAATAAATGGTCGTAATCGACCAAGTAGCCGCCGCAGCCGCCGGCGTTGAGGACGATATGATCCGCATCCGTTTGTTCGAAGGCCTCAATATTTCGTTTTGCCAATTCTTTCGCCTTTTCCTTTTCGCCGCTGTGGCCGTGGAGCGCCCCGCAGCATCCCTGGTTTTCCGGAACGACGACTTCGCAACCCGCCAGCTGCAGCAGGCGGATCGTATTTTCATTGGTTTTGAGAAACAAAGTATCCATTAAGCAGCCGGCGAAAAATGCGACGGTCGCCTTCTTTTCCCCGATGGGCGGGAAATGCCGCCTGCGGCCTTTCATCTCTTTTTTCTTCGGAACATCCGGCAAAATTTTCTCCATTTCCGCCATCGTTTTCGGGAACAGCTTGAGAAAACCGATTTTCCTCGCCACTTTCTGCAATCCCGAACGCTGGTAAAAGCCGACCAGGCTCGTGGCCGCCTGCATCCGGCTCTGATGGGGGAACAGCCCTTCAAACACGGTTTTGCGGACCGCTTTGACGGGCAGGGAGCGGGCTTTGTGCTGCTCGAAGATGTGGCGGGCTTCCTCCAAAAGATGTCCGTATTTTACCCCCGCGGGGCAAACGGGTTCGCAGGCCCGGCACCCGAGGCATACGTTCAGGGTATGCTCCACTTCCTCGTAGGCGTCGATCATGCCGTCGCGGACGGCCTTCATTAAGGCGATCCTTCCCCGGGGGGAATAATATTCTTTTCCCGTTTCGATATAGGTGGGGCATGCGGGGAGGCAGAATCCGCAACGCATGCAGTTTAACAGTTCGTCCTCGTCCATTTTTTCCCGAAAGTCCTGTTGGACGGATCTCTGTTTTGTCAAGGAGGACATTTGCTTCACCACGCTTTGCTATTTTTTCAAGGCAGCTTAAACGGCGGCCGACCGCAAGGGCGATTTTGAAGGAAGTTCGTGACGGATTTTTATAAGGAGCCGAGCCCCTGATCCTGCAAGCAGGAATCAGGAGGTTGCCCGGCTTTCCTCCGGGGCAAGGATTCCCGGGCGTGATCACAGCTGCCGCGCGTTCAGGACCGGTGCAGGATCACCTTTTTCCTCGTTTCTTTGGCGAAGATTTTTCCGGGGTTTAAAATATTGTTCGGATCGAGGGCCTGTTTGATTTGTTTCATTACCCGGATTCCTTCTTCCCCGAGCTGCCATTCCAAATAGGGGGCCTTCATTTGCCCGACGCCGTGCTCGCCCGTTATCGTGCCGCCGAGTTCGATCGCTTTTTCGAAGATTTCCGCAAAGGCCTTTTCCACCCGTTCCATTTCCTCTTTGTCGCGGATATCCGTGGTGCAGGTCGGATGGAGGTTCCCGTCTCCCGCATGGCCGAAGGTGGCGATGGTGACGTCGTATTTTTTCGCGATCTCGTTAATGGCTTTTACCATTGCCGCTACTTGGGAACGGGGAACGGTGGCATCTTCCAGAATGGTCGTCGGCTTCAGCCGCGCCAGGGCGGAGAGGGCGGAACGGCGGGCGGCGCTCAAAGCATGGGCCTCCTGTTCCGATTTCGCCGTTTGCACGGAGATGGCGTGCTGTTCGTAACAAATGTTTTCGATTTTTTCCATGTCCTTTTGAACGGTTTCGGCGTCCCCGTCCTGTTCGATGAGCAGGACCGCCTTGGCGTCGGTGGGCAGACCGATCTTCGCAAAATCTTCCACGGCTTTTAATGTCGGCTGATCCAAAAATTCCAAGGTGGCGGGAATGATCCGGGAGGCGATGATTTTGGAGACCGTTTCCGCCGCCCGGTCGATGTCGTCGTATAAGGCGAGAAGGGTCTTCTTCGTTTTCGGTTTCGGCAGCAGTTTCAGCGTCGCTTCCGTTACAATGCCCAAGGTGCCTTCCGAACCGACGATCAATTTCGTCAAGTCATAGCCGGCCACGTCCTTCGCCAGCTTTCCGCCGGTGCGGATGATGCCGCCGTTGGCCAGAACCACTTCCAATCCGAGGACGTAATCCTTCGTAACCCCGTATTTCAGCCCCCTTAAGCCGCCGGAATTTTCGCTGATATTGCCGCCGATCGTGGAGATTTTCATCGAGCTTGGGTCGGGAGGATAAAACAGCCCTTTTCGCTCGACGAATTCGATCAAATGCTGGGTGATGACGCCCGGTTGGACCGTTACCGTCAAATTTTCCTCATCCAGCTCCAAAATTTGATTCATGTGCCGGAAATGCAGAACGATGCCGCCGTTTACCGGCGACGTGCCCCCCGACAAATTCGTGCCCGATCCCCGGGGGACGATCGGGATTTTGTGCTCGTTGCAGAGCTTGACGATTTCCGCCACTTCCTCCGTATTTCTCGGAGCCACGACGCAATCCGGCATCGACTGGTACAGGGGAGTCGCATCATAGGAAAAGACCAATCTGGCACTCTGGGAATCTTCTACATTTTCCGGCCCGACGATGGAGATGAGTTTTTCTTTGAAATCTTCGGTCAAGAGAGGCATACGCTCACTTCCGTTCTTTAATGGGATTTTTTCTGATCGTTGGCTGATCCTGTCTTTAGGTGATCCCTCTTTAAAATGAGAAATCGGCATGCATGTGAACAGGTTGCATATTGCAGGCATGTTTGGCATACAAATCCATCTGGGCAAGCGTTTTGACAGCCCTTTCATTATTTTGCAGAAAGAAAACCCGTTTTCCACGGTAGCTATTTGGCTATACTTCATTATATATAACTTTGAAATTTTCTTCCAAACAAAATTTTGAATGAAGCTGAATTGATTTTAAGCGTTTTTTCTTTGATAATTATTTAAAAAGGAATTTCGTCTTGCCGATTATCATGTTAAATATTGAGCAGATTTCTCCCCGGTTCTCCGGCCCAAAAATGCTCGGGAACATGGAACGGCCGGTCCTTACGGAGCCGATGAATGGGGTCGGAAAATGAAAAAAAGCCAATAACTGCTGACGCTTGGAGGAAAACGAAATGAGCTCATTGTTATCGAGAATTGAACAAAATTTATCGAGGCTGTCCGATGCGGAAAGGAAAATCGGGCAATATATTTTGGAGCATCCGAACCTGGTGCCGCATATGACGACCAAGGACTTGTCAAAAAACAGCGGCGTCAGCGAGTCCAGCGTCATCCGCTTTTGCAAGTCCATCGGGATCGGAAGCTTCAAATCCTTTAAACTCGAACTCGTTAAAGAATTGACATTGACCGAGATGAATTTGACCGACTTTTCCATTCTCCATAAAAAGGACGGCCCCTATGACCTGTTTCAAAAAGTGACGTACGTGAATAAATCGGCCATCGAGACGATCCCCGCCTCCCTCGACCGCAAGGAGTATGAAAAGGCCATTGATCTGATATTGAACGCGGAAAAGCTGGTTTTTTACGGTGTCGGCGGATCGGCAACCGCCGCATTTGACGGTTATTACAAGTTTATGCGGCTGGGCTACCATTGCACCTTTACCCATGATTTCCATTCCCTGTTGTCGTTCATTCCGTACATGGGCAAAAACGATGTGTTTTTTGCCATCAGCATGTCCGGGAAAACGAAGGATGTGTTGGAATTGTCCCGTTTTGCCCAGCGCAAGGGAGCGAAGGTGATCGCCATCACGAATATCGGGAAATCGCCGCTGTATAAAGAGGCGGACATCCGTTTGTGCACGCCCGTCGTCGAGTCCGATTACCGAATCGGGAGCATCCCGTCAAGGATGACTCAGCTTACGATTATCGACGCCCTTTATTTAAGCATTTTCCAGGCAAAGGGAGAATCGATCCTCAGCCAGTTCCATGAGGCGAGAAATGAAGTCGTTCGCTTGAGAAGATAAAAATTAAGGAATATGGCGGGAAGGGGAATTTCTGTCCGTTTAGAAATTAAATTTCATAAAAATAAAGAAATAAATTGACAAAAAATTTCATTAGAATTACAATTTAATTGAAAATAAAATTCTATACAAAGGAAATAAAATTCTATAAAAGAGGGTGGCCGGATGCTCGAGCAACTGACAACAGAAAAGAGAAACCCGAATACGATGGATATAGATCAGATGTCCATTAAAGAAATATTGCAGATTATGAATAAGGAAGATCAATCCGTACCGATAGCCATCAGCAAAGAGATTGACAAAATTGAAAGCGCTATACAAATGGTGATTGATTCCTTTCGGCGCGGGGGAAGGCTGATCTACATCGGAGCGGGAACGAGCGGACGGCTGGGGGTTTTGGACGCGGCCGAATGTCCGCCCACCTTCGGAACCGATCCCGCCATGGTTCAAGGGATTATTGCCGGAGGAAAAGAAGCCTTTACCCGCGCCGTGGAGGGAGCGGAAGACAATGAACAAATGGGAGGTGATGACCTAAAGGCGATTCGGCTGACAAATCTTGATACGGTGGTTGGCATTGCCGCAAGCGGAAGAACCCCGTATGTGATCGGCGCCTTGAAATACGCCAAATCCATCGGGGCGAAAACGGTAAGCATCAGCAATAATAAAAATTCGATTATCGGAACATTGGCAGATGTGGCCATCGAAGTCGAAACCGGCCCGGAAGTGCTGACGGGTTCCACCCGTTTAAAGGCCGGTACCGCGCAAAAATTGATTTTGAACATGATATCCACAGTCTCCATGATCGGAATTGGGAAAGTGTACAAAAATTTAATGGTGGATGTCCGCCCGACCAATCATAAACTGATTGAACGGTCGAAGCGGATCATCATGGAAGCCACCGGGGTCGACTATGAGACGGCGGAAAAATTTTTCGAAGAAGCAAAGCGCAATGTGAAGGCGGCCATTACCATGATTTTATTAAATTGCAGCTACGACGAGGCAGTGGAAAAATTGAAAAAGGCAAAAGGATTCATCCGAAAAACTTTATAAACGTTTGGGGGGTAAAAATTGAAAAAAGAGGAAAGATTGGCCAAAGAGATATTGGAAGCGATCGGGAACGGGGAAAATATCCAATCTTTCAACCACTGTATGACGAGGCTGCGTTTGCAATTAAAAGATTATCAAAAGGCAGATATCAACAAAATCAAAGAAATTGACGGCGTCTTGGGTGTCATCGAAGATGATACGCTGCAAATCGTCGTCGGTCCGGGGACGGTGAACAAAGTCGCCGACGAAATTGAAAAATTGACCGGGATTCGGAAGGGAGAAACGCTGAACGTTAACGAAGACGACATTGCAAAACTTACGAAAGAACAAATCAAAAAGAAAAACAACACTCCATTTAAAGCGCTTTTAAGGAAAATCGCTTCGATTTTTATCCCGTTGATTCCAGGGCTGGTTGCTTCCGGTATTATTAACGGAATCGCCAACTTCGCCATCAACGCCGGAGTAAGCAGAGAAGAAACTTGGATGAAAATTTTGCTTCTCTTGGGCGGCGGAATATTCTCCTATTTGGCCATCCTCGTCGGCTGGAATACGGCCAAAGAATTTGGCGGAACGCCGGTTCTTGGGGCTTTGGCGGGCATCATCATCATGAATCCGGCATTGGCGGAAATCACGTTGTTCGGTTCGGCATTGACCCCGGGACGGGGCGGATTGATCGGTGTTATGTTCGCCGCCTGGTTGATGGTCTATTTTGAAAAGTTGTTCCGAAAAGTGGTCCCGAGTGCAGTGGACATTATCTTTACTCCCTTATTGGCCTTATTGACGGTAGGATTGATAACGATTGTCGCCGTGCAACCCATTGCCGGGGTTTTGTCTGACGGCATTACCAACGGGATCAAGACCATATTGGATGTCGGCGGTGTGGTAGCGGGCGCCATTCTAGCGGGATTCTTCCTGCCGCTTGTCATGGTCGGATTGCATCACGGATTGACGCCGATCCACCTGGAACTGATAAACACGCTGGGATCCACCCCGCTTTTGCCGATACTGGCGATGGCAGGAGCCGGTCAAGTGGGTGCCGCGATCGCGGTCTACGTCAAAACGAGGAACAAACGTTTGCGGAACATCATCAAGGGCGCTTTGCCCGTCGGATTCTTGGGTATCGGTGAACCGTTGCTGTACGGTGTAACCCTTCCCTTGGGCCGTCCCTTCGTTACCGCCTGTTTGGGAGCCGCCGTCGGAGGGGCGTTTCAAGCGGTCATGGGCACTGCCGCAAAAGCGATCGGTGTTTCCGGATTGACGTTAATTCCGTTGATTGTGGACAACAAATTTCTCATCTATTTCTTAGGCCTTGTCATTACTTACATCAGCGGATTTATCTTTACCTATCTGTTCGGATTTAAAGAAGAAATGGCAAACGATATCTAATCCTCATATATGGAAAAAGGGAGAAATGCCTTCGGCTCTCCCTTTTTTCTTCCCTTACCGAAAGGAGATGTGGCGATGCTGGGCATATCCGTTTATTTGGGGGAACCAAGCTTCGAGAAGCAGGAAGAATATGTGGAAAAAATGCGCCGAATCGGGTTTTCGCAGATTTTCACTTCTTTGCATATCCCTGAAGACGATCAGGCCGTTTACAAAGAAAGGATCCAATCGCTGGGGAAGATTGCAAAAAAATTGGGCATGGAATTATATGCGGACGTTTCCACAAAATCTTTGCAAAGATTGGGTTTATCATGGGATGACGCGGATGTCCTCTTGGATTGGGGGCTGACCGGTTTACGGATCGATTACGGGATCCCTGAAAAAACCGTTGCCGAACTCTCCAAAAAGGTGAAGATCGCCTTAAATGCCAGCACCCTTTCCCAAGAGCAGCTGGAGCTTTTGGATCGGCACGGAATGGATGTCCGTTCCGTGGAAGCGTGGCACAACTACTATCCCCGTCCGGAAACCGGATTGGGCAGGGAAGGGTTTTCGGAAAAAAATGAATGGCTGAAAAAACAGGGCTTGAAGGTTATGGCCTTCGTTCCCGGAGACGGGGAAAGGAGGGGGCCGGTCCATGAAGGATTGCCGACTTTGGAAGATCATCGGCATCAATCCCCTTTCGTTTGCTTTCTGGATCTTCGCCATCACTTTGGTGTCGATAAAATCTTTATCGGCGATCGGTCGATCGGGGAACATACTTACAGGCAATTTGAGGCGTACCAAAACCGGTTGATCATCTTGCGGGCCAAATATTTTTTGAACGATATAGATTTGAAGGAACGGTTCTCGGTTCCCCAATCGAACCGTCCGGATGAGGCGAGGGACGTGGTCCGGTCCGAACAGTCCCGTGTGGAAAAACTCGCCGGAAAACCCGTCCGTCCGGAAAATACGACGGAACGGCCGGTTGGCGCCATCACGCTGGATAATGAAAGATACGGACGATATGAAGGGGAATTGCAGATCGCAAAAAGAAACTTGCCCGCCGACGAAAGGGTGAATGTGATCGGAAGGGTGATTGATGAAGACCTGCCGCTTCTCTCCTATATCAGAGGCGGGACCAAATTCCAAATTATTTGGGTTTAACCCGGTTTAAAAACCCGCAGAATTTTGGCACATTCTGCGGGCTGATTTTTTTCTCTAGCGGTTTCGTCGAGGCCATCCGCCCATCGGTTTGCGTATTAAAAAACGGTAAAAAACCGCCCGTAATTCAACTGATCTCCAAATGCTCCTTCAACAGCGTCTGCAATTTTTGTCTTTCGGCCTCCGGGACGATGTAATAATAAATCCGGTCGATCATTTTGCCTTGTCCTTTGATTTGATGCTGGTGGATGTTTTCGGCTGCCTGTTTATAATTTTTTTGAATGGAGACCATTTCGGAAAAGGTCAAGTTCGTCCGGACGTTTTTCCCGAGGGCTTGGAAAATGTCCCCGTAACGGGCGAGGGTGCTGAAACTGGCCCCTTCCTTGATCACCTGTTCGATGATTTTCCGCTGCCGCTCTTGCCTTCCGAAGTCCCCCCGCGGATCCTCGTACCGCATCCGGGAATACTTTAAGGCCTGCTCCCCGTTCAAAGTGATTTTTCCCGCGGGGAAATGTTCCCCTTCATAAGTAAAGGCAAAATCGTTGTCGATGGCGATTCCGCCGACGGCATCGACAATCTCTTTAAATCCTTCCATATTGATTTGGATGAAGTAATCGATGGGAATGTCCAAAAAATTTTCCACCGTGTCGATGGCCATCTCCACACCGCCGTAGGCGTAGGCGTGGTTGATTTTATCCTCGATCCCTTTTCCGACGATTTCCGTCCGCGTATCCCGCGGAATGCTGACCATTTCGACGGATTTTTTCTCCGGATTGACGGTCATGACGATGATCGTATCGGAGCGGCCCCGGTCGTTTTTCCGCTGGTCCACGCCCAAAAGCAGAACGGAGAAGGGATCGACTTTTTCCAAACGGACTTCTTCCTCCCGTTTTTCCGAAACCTTGCGGATCGGCTTGTGCATCGATTCCATCGTTTTTGAAAAGGAGTGATAGATATGATATAGGTAGCCGGCGAAGGCGGCAAGAAAGAGCGTCAGCACGGTCAATACGATCCGTCTCCATTTTCTTTTTTTCGCTTTTTCCAAAAAAATTCCCCCTTTCGACAAAAGTTGACTTAAAGGCTTCTCTTTTTCATTTTTTTCCAAATGAGTCAAATCATCAATGGTATAGACGAAAGAATGAAAAAAATGTTACAACCGGTTTTTCGCCCCGGCAGGTTATTCCCGGCTCCCGCGCGTGTCTTTCCCCCTTTCCATTACCGGCCGGTTTCCGCTTCCTTCGCCTTAAGGTCTTTCCCTCTTTATACAGGGATTTACATATTTTGTCAAACCATGTTTTTTTCCGCTGATTTTGTCAAATATTCGGGAATCCACGATCCGGACGAGGAAAGAAAAGATGCCCGGTCCGGACCGGATCCGAATGGCGGAAGGAATTTTCGGAGGAAAAAAGGTTTGTAGAAAAATATCGTAAAATCTATAATTTTTTATATTTACATAACAATTTCGTTATGATAGTTTTAAATTATTACAAAATTAGTTTAATTATGGTAATGGGGGGTGCAATCGGGCGGAAGGATTTCATTGTATTCCATTTTGTAAAATTTCAATTTCATAGGGAAAGGAGCAGATGAATGGCAAAGAAATTTTTTAACATTTTTTTCGCTTTTTTGTTGATTTTTTCAGCCTTTTCCATCCAGTTGCCCGCATATGCCAAAACCGGCGGTTTGCCGGTCAAAAAGCTGGATGTGAACCGTCCGGAAATCAAGCCCGGGCGGACGCTTTCCGAGAGGGACGGAAAGCGGTACGATCCGGATGAAAAGGTTCGCGTCGTCGTGGAATTGAAAGAGGATCCGGCGCTCGTCGATTTGGCGAAGAAAAACGTAAAATTTTCCGAATTGACGGCGGCTACGCGGAAAAATACGGAGAAAAAAATCCTGGAAGAGCAAAACCGGGTGAAAGAACAAATCAAAGACAAAAAAATCGCCGTTAAATTTTTGCATGAATTTACGACCATCTATAACGGTTTCAGCGCGGAAGTAAAGTACAAGGATATCGCACAAATCGAAAAGATCAAACAGGTGAAAAACGTCTTCATTTCCAATAAATATGAACGCCCGAAAGAAAAACCGGAGATGAAATACAGCAAAGAATTGGTCGAAGCCCAAAAGGCATGGCAGGCAACAGGTTTTAAGGGCGAAGGGATGGTCGTCGGGATCGTCGATTCGGGCATCGACTACACCCATAAAGACATGAAATTGACGGATCCATCGAAGGCCAAATTATCCAAGGAAAAAGTGGAAAAGCTGGTCAAAGACAACGGGCTCCCCGGCAAGTTCTATACGGATAAAGTCCCTTACGGGTACAATTATATGGACCAATCGGATGAAATCCGCGATCTTGGTTCGGCTGCTTCCATGCACGGCATGCATGTTGCCGGGATCGTCGGCGCCAACGGGGATGAAGCGAACGGGGGCATCCTGGGGGTCGCTCCGGAAGCCCAGCTTTTGGCGCTGAAAGTCTTCGGCAACGATCCGGATGCCGGATACACCTACGGCGATGTTTATGTCAAAGCGATGGACGACGCCATCAAATTGGGGGCCGATGTCCTGAATCTGAGCTTGGGTTCTCCCGCCGGATTCGTCTCGCCGGATGATCCGGAACAGCAAGCCGTGAAACGGGCCGTGGACAGCGGGGTCCTCGTTTCCATTTCGGCCGGGAACTCCAATTATTTTGGAGATGGATATCTCAATCCTCCTTTTGCCTCCAATCCTGACTACGGGGTGGTCGGCTCGCCGGGGGTAGCCTATGAATCCCTCCAAGTCGCCTCCTTTGAAAACAGCTCCATCGATTTGGATGCCTTTAAATATGACATCGATGGAACGAAGGGAACCGTCGGCTATAAGTCCGCTTCAAGCGCCCATCCGAAGGATTATTACGAGAAAACCTTTGAGCTGGTCCATGTCGGATTGGGATACCCGGAAGACTTTAATGGGAAAGATGTGAAGGGAAAATTTGCTTTAATCCGACGGGGAGAAATCTCTTTCGTCGAGAAAACGTTGAACGCCCAGAAGGCGGGGGCCAAAGGGGCGATCATTTACAATGATAAAAAAAATCCGGAAGGTTACGTGGACATGGCCACGGATCCGGCCATCGTCATCCCGCAGCTGTTTATTACCAATGCGGATGGAGAAAATTTGGCGAAAGCCCTCGATAGCGGGAAAAAGGTTCAAATCACCTTTGGTGATGATAAAGTCACCATTGCCAACCCGGAAGCGGGGAAAATGAGCGCCTTTTCCTCCTGGGGCTTGACGCCGAATTTGGATTTCAAACCGGAAATCACCGCTCCCGGCGGGAACATCCTTTCCACCCTCAACGACAATCAGTACGGGATCATGAGCGGCACCTCCATGGCGGCGCCCCATGTTGCCGGCGGCGCGGCGCTGGTCCTCGAGCGGGTGGATAAGGAATTTAAATTGACCTTGGCCGACCGGGTGCATATGGCGAAGAATCTGTTAATGAACACCGCCCAACCGGTGAAAGACGGGGAAAACACCTATGAATCCCCCCGCAGGCAGGGGGCGGGCCTGATGCAAATCAACGCGGCCCTGTCCACTCCCGTCGTGGTGACGGAGAAAAACACGGGGGAAGCGAAGGTCGCCTTGAAGGAAGTCACCGAAAATACGGTTACCTTCCGGCTTACGGCCACCAACTTTTCGGACGAAAATGTGAGCTATCAGGTGAAGGGCACGGTGCAGACCGATGAGCCTGCTGATGGTGGAGGAATCTACGTCGTGGCTCCCGATCAGTTGGGGTCTTTGGATCTGGCCGAATACGGGGCCACGGTCATGGTGAACGGTCAGGAAGAAGCCAGCATCAATGTTCCGGCCCACGGTTCCGTTGATTTTACCGTCACCGTGGACGTTTCCGAAGTGGATGAAGATTTGAAAGCAGTTTTCCCCAACGGTTATTGGCTGGAAGGGTTCATCCTTTTGACCGATCCTTCGGACACAAACCCGGCCCTCTCCGTGCCCTATGCCGGCTTTAAAGGGAAATGGGATCAGGCGCCCATCGTTGACGCGCCGGTCTGGGATCTCGAAACCTATTACGGATTCACGGGCGTGCTCACCCCCACCGAAGATGGAGACTATTCCTACTTGGGATACGATCTCGCTTTGAAAACTTACAATCCGGAAAAAATCGCCATTTCTCCGAACGATGGCGCCTACAACAAGGCAGTGCCGGTCCTTTCCCTGCTCCGGAACGCCAAATCCTTGCAGGTGAATGTCCTCGATGAGGACGGGAAACTGCTTCGCGTGCTGGCGACGGAATATAATCTTCCGAAGAGTTACGACGCGACTGCGCCCTATTATTTGTCCGATCTCTGGGGATGGGACGGCCTCGTTGAGGGAAAACCGGTGCCCGACGGGCAATACTATCTGGAAATCGTGACGGTCATCGATTATCCCGGCGCGCGGCCCCAGTCTTTAAAATTGCCGGTCAAGGTGGACTCGAAGGCGCCCCAGATCCAGGCAACTTTCGATACGGAAACGGGAAAGATTGCCGCCAAATTTTCCGATGACAAGGGCGTACAATATTGGGAAGTGCTCCTCGACGGACAATCGGTGTTTGGCCCAATCCCGCCGGCGGTAAAGGAAGTCCAACTGGAAAAGATCGTGAATGAAAAACAAAGGCTGGAAGTCGCCGTCTATGACGATGCCGGCAACCAGGCGAAGACCGTTCTGCAGGAAGGCAAAGATATAGCCGGTCCGGAAATTTCCGGGGTTTCGCCGGAAAAATTGGCTGTTCTCAATACTTCCCCGGTGGAAGTATCCGGATTCGTTTCCGATCCGTCCGGCGTGGAAGCCGTTTACATCAATGGGGAACCGGCGGAACTGGAGTATAATAACTTCTTAGGCAGCTACGTCTTCTATAAGGAATTGGAGCTGGACGACGATTACCACGAAATTAAGATCAAGGCCGTCGACAAGCTGGGCAATGAATCGCAAATCGTGCGCAACTTTATCGTCGATACGACAGGGCCCGAATTCGATTTGACCCAGGTGCCGAAGACCGTCAGCCCCGAGACGGTAACGGCGAAAGTAACCGTCGGCGTCAAAGACAACTTTGACTCGTTAAGGGTGTATTTGAACGACAGCGAAATCTTCCATAAAGATTTGAGCGCGCCGTACGGCAAGAAAGAATTTTCGCAAACATTGGAACTGACCCTCGACCTGCCGGATGACGAAAACACCTTCACATTGAAGGCGGTTGACGTGGCCGGGAACGAAACCGTCCAATCCTTCACCATCGCCAAGAAGGAAGACGGAGATGACAACGGCGGCGGTGATGACGGCGGCAACAACGGCGGCGACAACGGGGGCGGCGATAACGGCGGAGGTGATAACGGCGGCGACAATGGCGGTGACGACGGCGGCAACAACGGCGGCAATGGAGGCAATGGCGGCAACAACGGCGGGAACAACGGAGGAAATAACTCCGGCGGGAACGACACCGGAAATGGGAATGACAGCGGCGGCAACAACCAAGCCGGCGGAAACGACAGCACCGGCGGAACGGATACGGGAACAAACGGTTCGTCGGGCAGCCTCCCGGATACCGCGACAAACCATGGGAACCTCCTGGCCGCGGGACTGCTGACCATCCTCACGGCCTCGGCGCTGGCCGTTTACACCCGCTTCCGAAACCGAAAAAAAATAATGGAATAAACGGATAAAGAGATTGTCCCAAAAGTGTTCGCGGCGCGTTCGCTTTTGGGACGCTTTTTTGTGCCGAAAAAAGAAGACCGTTCCCTTTTAGGTCCCTAACCCTGCCTGAAAGGAGGGTTTCTTAACCTGCAGCAACTCATATGCCAATGAATCTTGAATTCTCATCCCCGTACATCATCTTTCCCGGATCGCGGATCCGGCGGAGGAATAGTGGATCCGGCATGCTCGTTCCCCGCGATGGGCGGAAGCCGCCAGGCCTTCCATCCGAAGGTCCGGTTCCTTCGCCGCCCGGTTTTTTCGTGGGCCTTGCTCAATCATTTGGGGGTGTCTTAAGTTCACATAGTTCATCTTCGCCGGATTGCGGAGGGAGCGGAGGAAGCGATGACTGACCGTCTTAAGTTCACATAGTTCATTCTTGCCCGTTTTTTTCGCGCGCCCGGAATGGCGCAAACCTTCGGAAGGAAATTAGCGGTACTAAGGCCCAGCGGTCTTTTCCGCCGGCTGAAAGGAAAGGGGCTTTTCCGGCGCGGAAGTCAAGGAAACCGGGGGCTGTCCCGAAGACAACGGGGGCACGGATCCGGAAAGGCTTTCCCGGCGGGGCGGAAAATCACGTATAATAAAACCAGCAAAGGAAAAATTGAAAAGAAAAGGCATTTTCTTGAAGTGGAGGAAAACCGATGAAAATCTTGATGGTCACCGCCTTCGCCTATCCCCACGGCGGCGGGCTGTCCTCCCATATAAAAACATTGAAGGCCGGGTTGGAACATCGCGGCCATGGGGTGGATGTTCTCTCGTTTTCGGATGTTCCCCTTGTCAAGCGGTATTGGGTGAGGGGCGGCAGCTATCTCCGCAACCGCCGGGAACACGGTGCGGGGTTTTATTGGAGCCAACAAAAACGCAGCGAAATTTTGCGAAAAACTTTGGCGGAAGCTTCTTCCCGTTACGATCTGATCAATGCCCAGGATGTGATGGCGGCGGCCGCATCCGCGGCCACTGGCCTTCCCGTGGTGCTGACCGTCCACGGCTATCTGGCGTACGAAGCCGTCAGCAAAGGAAGCGTCGAACCGGGCGGCATCTACGAAAAACGGCTGCTGGAGATGGAAAAAAAGGCGTACCGGCTGGCGGACCGATTGGTGGCGGTGGACAGGCGCATCCAAGCTTATGTGAAAAATTTAAGCGGAAAAGAAGCGGCGGCGATCCCGAATTTTATCAACGCGGAGGAATTCAAGCCAGATAAGGAGGATAATGAAAAATACCGGGAAGAATTGGGCTTTTCCCAAGAGGATTTTATCTTTTTTGTCCCGAGAAGGTTAACGGAGAAAAACGGGGTTATTTATCCGGTTTTGGCCTTTGCCGCGGCAAAAGAGGACTTGCCGGGAGCGAAACTCGTCTACGCCGGGGCGGGGGAGGAAGCTGTACGGCTGAAAAGGGAGATCGGCGGAAAAAAATTGAACGGCCGCGTCCTTCTTCTCGGCGAAGTGCCCCATGAACAAATGATGAAATATTATACGATCAGCGATGCCGTCCTGATCCCGAGCGTCCATTCCGCCGGGGTGGAAGAGGCGACGAGCATCTCCGCCCTGGAGGCGATGGGCTCCGGTTCTCCGGTCATCGCCTCGGCGGTAGGGGGATTAAAGGAAATCATCGCCGACGGGGAAGACGGTTTGCTTGTGGAGGAAAAAAACGTCCGGGAGCTGTCCCGGGCGATGACCGCCCTTTTTCGTGACGCGGAGTTGCGAAAACGGCTGGCCGGCCGGGCCCGAAGGAAGGTGGAACAATCCTTTTCCCATCTGGCGGGCGCGGAAAAATTCGAACGGGTATACATGGAGGCCCTGCAAGAAAAGAAACCCTTGCGCGGTGCGGCGGATCAAAACGGGGAAGCACGCCCATAAAGGAAAAAGGGCGGGACGGAATTGAAATGCCGGCCCGGCCCTTTATCCTATCCGTTTTTCTTATAAACCGGCTTGGCGTAAAAAATGAAGCGTTCCGGCGCGTTTCCGATGTAGCGGAAAGGATAGCAGGTGGTGACCGTCAATATTTCCTCGGGGGCGGTGGAACGGATGACGGAAGTATCATCGGCGTCCACGATTTCGGTATCGTAAATTTGATACTCAAAACTGCCGTAAGGAAGCTCCAAAATGAAGGAGTCGCCGATTTCCAATTGGTCGAATTGCCGGAAGACCGTATCCCGGTGGCCCGATAAAACGATCTGGTCGTTTTGCAGCGGAAGAGCCGTCCCTTCGTAATGGCCGACGCCCCTTTCCAAATCGTCCTCATCCGTGCCTTCGACGATCGGGAGCTCCTTGTTCAATTTGGGCACGAGCAACAGGCCGATCGTGTCTCCTTTGTTAAAGGCAAGCTTGTTCACGTCGATGGATTCGGCCGGCACTTTTTTGCCGTTGACGGTGATTTGCTTCTTGTCGATCAATTCTTTCGCCTCTTCTTTTTTCGCTTCCACCTTTTGCTTGCCGTCCCAGATTTGAAACAGGGAATAGCCGACGAGCGCCGCCCCGGTCAGAAACAGAAGGGCGGCGAAAATTTTTAAAAATTTGTTCAAACCGATCACCCGCAACCAAAGATTTCGAATTATTCAAAATTCCCTCGCCATTATTTTACTATAAGCGGCTTCAAAAATAAATCCGGACATGGAGGGCGGCTGCCCGGGAAAGCGCGACAGAAATACGACGCAAACGACGGAATTTCTCCTTCTTTTCTCGGCAATATTCGGCAAAATAAAAGGTCCGGCGGACTTTCACGTCCGTTCCGGGCCCCTTCCGCTTTTCGATCGCTCGGATGGATGTTAAGGCTTCCGTTCAGCTGATTTCCAAATGATCCTTTAAAATTTTTTGGAAATCGGCCAGTTCCTCTTCATCCGCGAAATAGTACCAAATATTTCCGATATATCCCCCCGAGCCTTTTTTAAACTGCAATTGCTCTACGTTTTTCCGGGCGTTGCTGTAGTTTTTCTGGATATTCAAAAGGTCGTTGAAGGTTAAATTGGTTTTTATGTTGTCTCCCAGCGCAGCAAACATGTCCTGGTAATTCCATAGGGTGGAGACGCTTGCCGCCTTATTCATGATCGCTTGGATGATCAATTTTTGCCGCAGCTGCCTGCCGAAATCTCCCCGGGGATCCTCTTTGCGGATGCGGGAGAACACCAGGGCCTCTTTTCCGTCCAGCGTCACTTCCCCTTTGGGGAAATGGTAGCTGCCGTGCCGCAAATCCATGTCATTATACACGGTGATTCCCCCGACCGCATCCACAATTTCCTCGAAGCCTTCCATGTTGATTTTGATATAGTAGTCGATCGGGATATCCAAGAAGTTTTCCACGGTTTTTACCGACATTTCCACACCGCCGAAGGCATAGGCGTGGTTGATCTTGTCCTTCGTCCCGCGCCCGACGATTTCGACGTAGGTATCCCTCGGAATGCTTAACATTTTGACCGATTCCGTTTTCGGATTGACGGTCAAAACGATCATCGTGTCCGAGCGTCCCCGGTCGTTCGGCCGTTCGTCCACGCCGAGGAGCAGGACGGAAAAGGGTTCTTTGTCTTTCAGGGACAACTCCGTCTGCCGTTTATCCGATTTGGCAATCGGCTGGTGCATCGTCTCGAGGGCTTTGTTGGCAGAAATCAGCATGGATATTAAATAGGCGGAGACGGCTAAAAAGAGGACGGCCAAAACGATCAGGAATATTTTCAGGCGCCGTTTTTTCCGTTTTCGTTTCCACTTTTCCGAGCGCATGTTCCTTTCCCCGTTTCTTTGGATTATCGTTAACCGTTTGAGGCAAAATTTGACAACAAATGCATGTATAATCTTATTCTTTTTTCCTCTCAGCGTCAATATCGTTGAGAAGATTCCGGATTTTCCATTTTTCCGGGCTTGCGATGCCGGGGTTGGAATGATTTCCCTGTTCCCATCCCTTCCCGTCCCATTTAGACCGTCGGGAATTTCGCGAGAAGGCCGCCGGGTCCGCTTGTCCGGGCAGCTTCCTCCGAATCCTTCTTCATGACTCGGCCTTATGGGATGGCCGGAGCAGGTTTTCGGCATGATCGGCCGGATATTGTTCTGCATAGGACCGGTATGTCCGTTCTTCAGGGTCGGAAAATGCGGCATCGAGAAAAACGCACAGTCCCACAAGGACGGATTCCGGCATCTGGAAAAAGTCGTACGACACCCCATGGGACGGTCCGCCATCTCCAACCTTTTGTTCTTCATTTTAGCACTTACGTTCAACAAGGGAAAAAATTTGTCCGGCATAAACGAAAAAATAACCGTCATCCCGGAAAGAACGTCCATGATCGCGGGACAAATGTCCATCATCGCATCCGTTGTCCGATTAACCGGGGCGGTTTGTCTAACACGACACAGTTCCCTTTTCAATCATGGCGGAGTTCGAACGGACATGCCGATCGCTCGTCCGGTGACAACTGCTTTTTCCGGCGGGGGCTGCGGAGATGCCGGTGGCTTTCCCGGCGGCAAGCGCTTTTTTCCGAAAGGTCCCGGATGCGGGACTTTCCTCATGGATTCCCGCGGCCACCCAAATCTTCCTTTTTCTCCGATCCGGGCCGTACCTTTCCGAACATGGCGGGCGGTCCCCGATTTTGGACAAATTGGCAAATTTTTTTGAGCGCCGCCGGCAGCATGCTTGCATTTACAAAATCTTAATCTAAATTTAGAATAGATTAATAGAATCTTTAAGGAGCGAATCCCGATGGAAAAAAATACATCCTGCGGCCGTCGGCCTGTTCTGTTTCTCAAGAAAGCCGCAGCCGAATTCACACGGAAGAAAGCTGCCGACAGGGGAAGCGGCCTGGGCATGCCCCTTTTGGCAAACGCCGGTTTTCCCGGCGAAGCCGTTTCCGGGACCGGCCGGGAACAAAGGGTTGACGGACGACCGGGCAATCGCGGGGAAGCAAGGTCCCATTTTCGGAAGGGCAGCGGGGAAGCCGTCCACTCGCCGGCAGATGCGGCAAGTTTGCTAAAACAGCGGGAACGGGTTGGCTGAAGCGGCGATGGCAAGGGAGATCTTGATCGAAATCTACCTGGCTTTTTTCAAAGCCGTTTTTGCCCTTTTCAAGTGGCTTCCCCTGCAAGAAAAGGTGACCTTTGTCGTATCCTTTAAAGCGAATCCCCTGGCGGTCTATAAAGAAATGGAACGGCTAAATTTCCCAGGAAAAGTGGTTTTCCTTTGCAAAGGAAACTGTTACCGATCCGTGAAAAATGCGGTGAAGGAAAAGGTTTACCGAATCGAGTCGAACCATTTGTTCCATGAACTGGCTGGGATCTACCATCTCGCCACCTCAAAAGCGATCATCGTCGACAATTATTACGGTTTTTTGGCGGCGGCCTCCTTTAAAAAAGGGGTAGAGTGCATTCAGATTTGGCATGCCGCCGGGGCCGTGAAGACTTTCGGCTTGAAGGACAAGACGATCCGAAATCGGTCAAAGCGCGCGTTGAAAAGATTCAAAAAGGTTTACAAACAATTTCATAAAGTGGTCGTCGGCTCGGAGGAATTCGGGAAAATATTCAAGGAAGCCTTCCAGCTTTCCGAAGCGAACATCCTGCCCACCGGCGTCCCGCGGACGGACTTTTTTTATGACCGGGAACGGCATGAAGAAATCCGGAAGGATTTTTACCGGAAATATCCCGAATTAAAAGGAAAGAAAATCGTCTTGTACGCCCCCACTTACCGGGATTATGAGGAAGAAAGAGCTCTCTCCCTAGACGTCGGCCGTTTGTATGAACGCTGGAAAGGGGAATACGCCCTGCTGATCCGGCTGCATCCTTCCGTGCAAGACCGGCTGGATTTCGACGATTTCAAAGGATTCGCCTACGATTTTTCCCGCTATCCGGAGATCAATGACCTGCTGGTAATCGCCGATTATTTGGTTTCCGACTATTCTTCGGTTCCTTTTGAATATGCCATCCTGGAAAAGCCGATGGTCTTTTTCCCTTACGACCTGGAAAAATATGAAAGGGAAAGGGGCCTGTGGAAAAAATATGAGGAATTGGTTCCCGGGCCGATCGTCCGGTCCACGGAGGAACTGATCGCCTGCATTGAGAACGATTCCTTTGACAGGGAAAAGATCAGGGCATTTAAAGAAACATGGAACGCCTATTCCCAAGGTTTTTCCAGCCGGAATCTCGTCCTGTACCTGTCCGATTCACTGGCGCTCCCGCAAGTCCAGAAACGGGGCATGGAAACGACGCCGCTTTAATAAGTTTCATCGGAAGAAAATCGCGGTTCCCAGTTTGACGCGGGGGAGCCGCTTTTTTTTTGAAATTTTCCATGCCGGCCAAGCTTGTCCGGCGAAAATGGGGCGCCCCTTTGAAAACGGTCCGTGGTTCCCGTCGGATCGGATATTTTTTGCGCCAAACGTCCCGCATATGTGCAAGGCGAAAAGGGCCATGGATGCTGGCCAAAGCTGCCGCAACCAAAGGGAACGGATACAAGATTCTTTTGCCCTGTGGCATCCGATTGGCCCTTGCGCAAAGGAGATCTTCCCGAATGGAATGGGGATCAGGGAACAAAACAACATGTTTACGCAAGAAAAATATAGGTTTTGCCGGCGGCAGGCCTTTGCGTCTCCCGTCCATTTCTTTGGTGGAAAGGATAACGGCCGGGGACAGCTTTGTCGGGGCTCCAAAACCGTTCAACAAAAATAGGACAGGCGGGCTCCGGCTGGTATAAAAAACTGGGGCCAAGTTTGGTCGGACTTTTGACAAAAGTTCGAGAAAAGCGATGCGATCGGTTTCCGTTCAAAAACCGTTCAAAAAAAGGGTTCCGATTTCAATTATACTAGTGAACGGGGACAGCATAGACGATGGAACGACGCGCGTTTCTTTATGGAGATACGGAAGTATCGCCTCCGGAGGAAATGGGACGGAAATCAGAAAGGCGAACCACGGAAAGAGTTGATCGGCGGGGGGAATTTTTTCCGCGGTGCCGGACCCGAAGGATGCGGCGTTGAAGATGATCCGGCGGAAAGCATGAGCGAATCGGGGCCTATGATTAACAATGGATGCGGCGTTGAAGATGAGCCGGACCGTGGCTGTTTGCGCGCAAGGTTGCACGAAAGCCTCGCGACGGAAGCCGGTCCGGGAGGCGGGGTATTTCCGATAAATAAATTCCAATCGCCATGTAACCTAATCGTGGAAATTTCGTCAAAAAATGTTAGGATAGATAGGGAAAGATTTTCCGGTCGGCTGCTTCATTCCTTGATTAACGGCGCCGCCTTTAGGGAACATTGACTATAGGCAATATTGCGGTAAGATAGATATAACAGATTTTTTCCTTTCCTGTTTTAAGGAGGATCATTCATGGCCCTTTCGTTTTTGGCAAGCTTCGTGATTTCTTTGGTTTTGACGCCGTTCATGATATTCTTGGCCAAAAGATGGAAAATCGTTGACCGCCCGAACGAAAGAAAGGTGCATCAACATGAAATCCCGTTGCTGGGCGGCCTGGCGATCTATCTCGGTTTTTTGGTTTCCATCCTTTTTTTGCAGCCTTCCCATCCGGTCCATTTTCCGCTTTTGCTCGCCGGCCTCGTCATCCTCATTACGGGGCTGATCGATGATAAATATTCCATCCCGGCGTGGCAAAAGCTGGCCGGCCAATTCATCGCCGCAACCATCATCATTTTTTTCGGCGACATTACCGTTACCTATATTAACGTTCCGTGGGGAGGCGTTTTGGAATTCGGCATCTTCAGCATTCCGATCACCTATTTATGGATCATCGGCGTGACGAATGCCATCAATTTGATCGACGGATTGGACGGCCTTTCCGCGGGCGTTTCCGCCATCGCCCTGCTCGCCATGAGCGGCATGGCCTTCATCATGGAAGATGCTTACGTTTTTTCCATGGCCGTTCTTCTCGTCGGCAGCATCCTCGGGTTTCTGCCTTACAATTTTTATCCGGCAAAGATCTTCATGGGCGACACAGGGGCCCTTTTTCTCGGTTTTATGATCTCCGTCTTGTCGTTGTTGGGATTTAAAAACATCACCTTCATTTCCTTCATTGTGCCGATACTGATTCTGGGGGTTCCGCTTTCAGATACGATCTTTGCGATCATCCGGCGGATCGTCCACAAAAAGCCGATCAGCAAGCCGGACCGGTCCCATCTGCACCATTGCCTGCTGAATCTCGGCTTTACCCACCGGCAGACGGTGATCATCATTTATGCCATCAGTTCCCTGTTTGCCCTGTTCGCGTTCATCTTCTCGATGACGACCGTTTGGGGATCGATCCTGCTGTTGGCCATCGTGATCGTTTCCCTCGAGATTTTCATTGAGAAAATCGGCCTCATCAGCCAGAGCTACAAGCCGCTATTAAGGATATTCGAAGGATTGCGGGATTTCGGCCGTTCCCGGAACCGGTAAGCCCGGTCGGCATACCGGGCGGGCAGAGGCGCGGGCGCGCCCGCCTCAAATAATGGTTTGCGGCGAACGCCCGATTTCGCCATGCATTCCTTCGGCAATTTTGGATCGAACCGATTCGGACAAGCTGCGGAAGATTTTTCTGCGGCTTTTTCTTTTTTGGTCCTTTGTCAAATGTTGGGGTGGGGGCATACGGCCTTACCCCACATGGCCCCCGATTCTTTTATACTTGTATGTAAGCAGTATCCTGGTCCTTGCGGACCCGCGTCTCGCCGTAACAACCTTTGTTCATCCACTCATCTTGGACCTTGTCCATTTCCGTTTCCATGCCTTAAGAATGGGCCGCCGTTCCCCTTCAAAACATCACCGTTGCCGATGGATGGGGATGTGCACCGGGAAAGGACCGCAGTTCCTGCAGCATGTTGCCTTTGCCTATGGCTAAAGATTTGCGCCGGGCAGGGCCCGCCGTCCTTAACGGGCAACACATCGATGCCGCCTGCGGGATGGGGCGTTGCATAGCGGGAAGGGCCAGGTCCCTGATATGCAGAATAGCCAACGGATAGAGCTGTACGTGGGGAAGGGACTGCTCTTCCTCATCTGGCAAACATGGATTTTGCCGGTAGGGTCCATTGGGAAAGGACACGCCCCGATCCGCCTCTTTCCGCTTTGCCCCTCGTGGCGGGGGCCGACGCCGTCCGCTGTCCTGAGAATTTTTGATCCGGAAAAAGTCAATGAGCGGAGGGCGTTTCCCGATCCGGATGCGCCCGCCCGGCTTCGGACACCGTACGCATCCCTTTCTTGGCACCTGGAGAAGAAAAACGAAAAAATGGAAAAAAAGTGTATTGACAGCCGATGTGTATTAATCATATAATACACATGAAGTGTATTACACGCTTAATACATTTTTTTATGCCGGCGGTGTATTAAGCTGTTAATACACCAAGGACGGGATCCAGAAATCCAATCGACCGGGAGTTTTGCCAATGACAGTGAATTTCAATAATCGGGAACCGGTATATGTCCAAATCATCCGGTATTTCAAGGAACAGATCGCCAAAGGGGTTTTTGAGCCGGGGCAGGAAATCCCGTCCAGAAGGGAGCTTGCCCATTGGTTGAAGGTCAATCCAAATACGGTGCAAAGGGCGTATAAGGAAATGGAAAATCAAGGATTAATTTTTACCGAAGGAAATTTGCCAAGCCGAGTCACCAGGGACGAGAAAATTTTGCGGTCGGTGCGGGAGGAGCTCATAATGGAGGCGGTCCACGCCTTCGTATCCACCGTCCGATCGATCAATGTCCCGGTCGAGGAGGCGGTCGCGCTGGTCAGGGAATTTTACGGGAAAACGGGAGAGAAAGAGGGGGACCGGAATGATCGAAGTGAAAAATATTAAGAAAAAATTCGGCCGGAAACAGGTCCTGAAAGGGGTCAGCTTTACGGCGAAAAAGGGAGAGATCACCTGCCTGATCGGGGTCAACGGCGTCGGCAAAACGACGATCCTGAAGGCGATCATGGGGCTCACCCCCTATTACGGAGGGGAGATCCTGATTAACGGGAAAAGAATCAATAAAGCGGCGTATGAAAAAATCACCTTTATTCCGGACGCCTTCATCATGCCGTCCTCCATGAAGATTTCCGAGGCGATGGCGTTTATGAAGGATTTTTATGCCGGCTGGAACGAGGAACGGGCAAGGGAGCTGCTCGAATTTTTCCGATTGAAGGAAGAAGACCGGATCGCCAATCTTTCGAAAGGGAATGTGGCGAAGGTCAACCTGCTTCTCGGGCTGGCCCTTGACGCGGATTTTGTGCTGATGGATGAACCCTTTTCCGGCATCGACATTTTCACCCGGGAACAAATCGCCGAAGTGTTCACCAGCCATCTGATCGAGGATCGGGGCGTCATTATTACCACCCATGAAATCAATGATATCGAACATCTCATCGACAAGGCGGTCCTGTTGGATGAGGGCATCGTCGTCAAGGAGTTCGCCGTGGAAGAAATCCGCGAAAGGGAAGGAAAATCAGTCGTTGACGTGATGAGAGAGGTGTACCGGCCGTGAACAAATACTTGAAACTGCTCAATTTTGAACTGAACCGTTTTTTTAAAATCTATTTGGTGCTGATCGTCCTGACCGTCGTTCTGCAAATGACCGCGGTCATCGTCGAGTGCAGGCAATATTTGAAGCAAGCCAATGAAATGATATATGGGATGAATGCATCGAAGGAACAGTTTTTGGCCGATTATGGACAAATGTCTTTCGTGCATATTGTTACGAACGGATGGTTTATGTGGTCGATCGCCATCTGCGCCGTTACGTTGATCATCTATGTCTTCTTCATCTGGTATCGGGATTGGTTTGCAAGGAACACGTTCGCCTACCGGCTTTTGACCCTCCCGACGGACAGGATCAATGTTTATTTGGCCAAAGCCACCGCCATCTTTCTGATGGTGCTCGGGCTCATTTCCCTGCAGCTGATCCTTTTTCCGGTTGAACAAGGGATTTTCCGGGCGATGATCCCGGACGATTTCAGGCAAGATCTGTCCACGGCGGACATTATTACCTTCTCCAAATACTTGACCGTTTTATTCCCCGGGACGTTGATCGAATTTGTCGCCCGCTACGGCGCCGGATTGATGGTGGTCTTAGTCTTGTTTACCGCCATCTTGTTCGAACGGTGCTACCGGTTCAGAGGGATCTTTTTCGGGGCCGGATACTGCGCCCTGGCCGCCGGCATCTTTCTATCGCCGATTTTGATCGAGATGTTCACGGAAAAAGTGTATTTATACCCGATTGAAAGGTTTTTTGCGGAAGTGGCCCTAGGGCTTTTCGTGTCCGGCATGTCGATTTTTATAAGCCGATTTCTATTAAACTACAAAATAAGGGTGTGACAGGGGATGCATGTGAAAAAGTATTGGAGATTGATCCTCCTTGCGACGGTCATCGTTTTTTCGGTGGGTGTGTATTACGTTCAAGCCAAGATAGCGGCCGACCGCTTTCCCGATTTTGCGATCAGGAAGGTAAGCGGGGATGAAAGGGAGGCCGAGCCCATCTACATTGACGGCTTTTATAATGAAGGCAATAAGGAGGAGACCCTTTGGATCCGCGCCGGAGGATCGGAATATTGGCGGCAGCGGTCCTATTTCGATCGGTTGGAAGGGGGAAATTTTATCTCCTTCACCAAACATCTGCAGAAAAAATACCGGAATTTCATGCGGGGAAAGGAAGAGAACGACGCTTACTATTTTGAAGACCGGGATTTTGTCGGCTATGCCGCCATCGAAACGAATCTGCTCCGCGGTTTTGAACCGACCGATTTTGCCTTTACCGTCGCCTGCCTGGACAAGAAAAGGAAGGACACGGTCTCATTCCGTCTGCCGGTTCCGGACAGGGAACGGTACACGATGGTTTATGTGGAAAAGGTCCACGTCATGAACGGGGTGATGAAAGTCATAACGACCAATCAATCCTATAATTCTAATTCGATCGAGTCCCATGTGTATACCATCGATTGGAAAAGGAAAAAGATGCTCAGTGACGAAACCGTTTTTTCCGTTTCCCAAAAAAACGGCGAGATGTTGGTTTATCCCGTGAGCTTTGACAGGACGAAGCTGGACCGGTATGTGGTGTTTTCAAAAAGAAGCTTGGAAGAAGTGCCGGAGAAAGACGGGGAAGGCGATATTACCACGCAGGAAAAAACCGTGGAATTGGCCGCCTATGACCTGGAAACCGGCGAACGGAAAAAGATCGGCCTTCCCGAAAAGAACGTCGCGGAAGCGGAACCGGCCCTGGTCAGCGGCTCCACTCTTTATTTCCAAAAACTCGCGGAAAACGGCATCCAAATCATTGCTTATGACTTGGAAAAGGGAAAGATCATTTCCGATCGGGTGTTTGCGGTCCCGCGTTCGGAAAGAGACTCTTCTTTGCGAGACAGCAAAATCAAATTGACGAACGAGAAGATTTATGTCGCCGTTCCCGATACGGATGCGAAAACCGGGAAAATCCTGATCGGCGATCTGAAATCGGGGAAAACCTTGTATGAAGGAAGAATCGCCGCAAAAGAAGGGGAAGACCTTCCGAAAGGTTACCGTATTACGCTTTTGGATCTTAATGTGGAAGGGTCGTTCTGACCGCCGGGGGGAAAAGCGATCCGGTTTCGGACGGCCTGCCCCTTTCGGCCTTGCGGCGCTCGCCTCCATCCCGCGGCAAAAACCGCCCAAGTGCTGCGCTTCATCCGATGGAAACGGCAAATGAGACGGTTCCGGCGGAACGGGCGGCCGTCCGCCGGCCGAAGGGCAAAGGGAAGTTTTCTGGAGCAAGGGAAAAAGGAGCCGGAAACTTTGAAAGTTTCCGGCTCCTTTGCCGATTACGGTAAATGTTTCGGGAATCCAAGGATCCGCCGCCGATTCTTTTGATCTGTGCCGGCTTTTTCCGGGATTTCCCTCCGGAAAACCGGAACGGATGCCCCGGCGGAAAGAACCCGTCCTTTTGGTTTAACGGGTCCGTTGCGGGTTCCCCGGTTTAAGGCGTTCCAAATTTTTTATGTTTTTGGGGGGACCCTGGATCAGGCCTTTCCGAATTTTAATGCTGCACCAATTGGTCTTCGTCGGCGATGCCGAGATGTTCTTTCAGCTCCCGGGAGATCTCGGCGACGGACTCCTCATCGAGGTCGTAGTAATAAATATTGTCGAGATACAGGTCTTTTCCTTCCAGCTTCAACGTTTCGATCGACCGCAAGGACCCGGCATATTTATGAAGGGCCACAAGGTTTTGGAACGTAAAGTTCGTGGTCAAGTTATCGCCCAAGCTGTTCAAAATGTCATCGTATTTCGTGATGGAAGAGATCGAGGCGCTTTTTTCGATGATCGCTTTTATGACTTGCTGCTGTCTTTGCCCCCTGCCGATGTCGCCCAGGGGATCTTGCTTCCGCATCCTGACATAGGCGAGGGCCTCCTCGCCGTTCAAGGTTTGCCGGCCGGCATGGATCGTAATGCGATTTTTCCGGTCCTTGCTGTCCATTTCCGAGAAGGTTTTTTCCACATCAACGGTAATGCCGCCGATGGCATCGACGATATCCATGAAGGCTTCAAAATTCAATTTGACGTAATAATCCACCGGCACGTCGAACAGTTCCTCGACCGTTTCAACGGCCAAATCCACGCCGCCCCAGAAATGGGCGTGATTGATCTTCGTTTCGTAATAGCCCGGAATATATACCCTGGAGTCCCTTGGGATATGGACCATCTTGATCGTTTTGTCGTCCTTGTTGAAGGTGGCCAATATCAAAACATCGGAGCGGCTTTGTTTTTCCCCTTTCCGTTCATCCACCCCGATGAACAGGACGGAGAAATTGTCCTTTCCGGGGTAGACGGCTTCCACCCGCTTTTCCGATTTCTCGCCCCGTTCCAGCTGCTTATGGGCTTTGTTCGTTACGTTCGCGGCGAGGGTGGATAGGTAGATGCCGTAAGCCACGACGAGGATCAACAGGGCTGTCAGGGCATAGCCAAGCCAGCGCCACTTGCTTTTTTTCTTCTTCCTTCTTCCGGTTCTGCGATTTCCTCTCAATGCACGGGTTTCCTCGACCATACTTTTTCCTCTTTCGCAAAAAATTCGGTACAGCGCCCACTATTTCGGATTCACGATTTCCCTTTCCACATAATCGGTTTCGCCTTCGCTGATGAGCGCTTGCCCGTTCGTTTTCTCGGTCATCCATTGGCGGAAAACGTCCTGTTGTCCTTCCTCGACGTAAGTCTCAATTTCCACCCGGTCAAAATAGCGGATATCCTTTATCGGATAAGGTGAATTTCTCAATTCGTTTTCGATTTTCCCCAACCAGCTGTAATCGATGAAGGTGTGCATGATGCGCATCAATTTCCGTTCCACTACCCCGGCGGCGTCGATGCCCGACGATGCCGCCCGGCTGTAGGCCCGGACTAAACCGCCCGCCCCCAGTTTAATGCCGCCGAAATAACGGGTGACTACGACAACGGTATTTTTCAAGCGGCGTTTTTTCAGCACTTCCAGCATCGGGATTCCCGCCGTACCGCTCGGTTCGCCGTCGTCATTGGCCCTTTGGATCTGATCGTGTTCGCCGATGATGAAGGCGGAGCAATTATGGGTGGCGTCCCAATGTTTCTTTTTGATGGTCTGCAAAAATTGATAGGCCTTTTCTTCGCTTTCCGCGCGATCGACGTAAGCGATGAAACGGGATTTCTGGATGACGATTTCGTCCGTCCCGAATCCTTTGACCGTATAGTAGCAGGAGAGCACCGAATGTCCCCTTTCTGCAAATGCAAAAACGTACTTCAATTATTATAATTCTTCCTTCTGTTTCGCGCAATGAAGAAACGGGATCCTTTCATCCTTGCGGGCCGGGGAAGCGTTGCGGTTTTTTCCCCTGTCCGGTTGATTTTTTTCCCAGGAAAAAAACCAGAAATAAAAAAATGAAGAAATTAATGGTAATATAAAGGGAGGGAATGCTCCCCAAATTGGGACTTTCGGCCTACTGCGAGGGGTTAAACAAATGGCCGTTTTTCCTTTATTATAATAATACTAGTAATAATTTTATAAATAGAAAGTTTTCGGGATTGATCGCTTCTCCTGCCTTCGTCATCCTTCAACGGAAAAATGCATTTTTTTACCAATTATATAACAGATTTCGCTCGATGAAAAGGCGGCTTTTTTCTTCTTTCTTCTTTTTAAAGGGGAGTAACATCGATGGGAACAAAATATTTGAATCCCAAAATCTTTGATGAAATTCTCGATAAAATGGTGCAGACCGTCGATAACAGCAAGAAGGAAATCATCTACATCGGGGAGCAATGCCGGAATGACTATCAATCCATCCTGGAAGAGTTGAACCGGGTAAAAACGATACTGCTGGAAACGATCCGGGAAGGGGATGAGCTGGAGAAAAAAGCCCGCCAGGCAAGGAAAAGATTGGCGGAGGTCAGCCGTCAATTCAACAAATACACCGAAGAGGAAGTACGGGAGGCCTATGAATACGCCCATTCCCTGCAAGTGAAGTTGACCGTCACCCGGCAATTCGAAAAACAATTGAAGGAAAGACGGGATGAAATGGAAAGGCGGATCGCCGGATTAAAGGAGATGATCCAAAGGGCGGACAACCTTGTCTCCCAAGTCAATGTCGTCCAAAATTATTTGACCGGCGATTTGAAAAGTATTTCCGATTACATCCATGACACGAGCGCCAGGCAGGAATTCGGCCTGAAAATTTTTGAAGCCCAAGAGGAGGAGCGGAAAAGGCTGTCCAGGGAGATTCACGACGGCCCGGCGCAAATGTTGGCCAATATGATGATGCGGGCGGATTTTATCGAAAAGATCTATACCCATAAAGGAATGGAAGAGGCTTTAAAAGAGATCAAGGAATTGCGGAAAAACGCCCGGGACGCCTTGTATGAAGTCCGCCACATCATTTACAATTTGCGCCCGATGGCATTGGACGATCTTGGGCTCGTCCCGGTTCTGAAAAAATATTTGAACACCATTGAGGATTACCATAAAAAACCGAAGATCAACTTTGTTTACATCGGAAGCGAGGAAAGATTGCCGAGCAAAATGGAGGCGGCCGTCTTCCGCCTCATTCAGGAATCGGTGCAAAACGCCCTGAAGCATTCGGAAGCCGACACGATCGAAGTGAAACTGGAAATCACCGGCGGCAAAGTGAACGCGTTGGTTAAAGACGACGGAAAAGGATTCGACGTCAACCAAATCCAGCAGGGAACCTTCGGGATTTTGGGCATGAAAGAACGGGTGGAATTGCTGAACGGGACATTTCGGATCCAATCCAAAATCGGCGAAGGGACGACGGTTTTCATCGGGATCCCGATCAAAGAGGACGGATGACGGCCCGCCTTCGATCCGTCAAGGCTGGAAGGATTCGGGACGCTTCTTGGGATTTTATCCTTGACGCCCATGCCCCGATCCGTCAAGGATCAAGGGAATCCCCATCCGGACCGGTCCCGTCGCCCGGCAAGGATATCGGCAATTCTCCGGAAAGGGCAAACGCATTTTTACCCATCATTGCCACGGCATGACGGTCGAATATCAGTTGTCCGGCCATGGGCCGGGCAACGCGAACGGTGCAAAGGGAGGGATCGATTTTGAAAACGAAAATCCTCATCATTGATGATCATCAATTGTATCGGGAAGGCATTAAAAGAATTTTGGAGTTCGAGGAAGGATTTGAAATTGTCGGCGAAGGGGAAGACGGGACCCAAGTCATGTCCCTCGTCCGCCGGCTGAAGCCGGATGTCGTCATTATGGATATCAATATGCCGAATATGAACGGCATTGAAGCGACGAGAAACCTGGTGCGGACATTCCCCAATACGAAGGTCATCATCCTTTCGATCCATGACGACGAAACCTATGTCTCCCACGCCTTGCAAACCGGTGCCAGCGGTTATCTTTTAAAGGAAATGGATGTCGAGGCGATGATCGAGGCGGTAAAGGTGGTGGCCGAAGGCGGGTGCTATCTTCACCCGAAGGTCACCAACAACCTGGTGAAGGAATACCGCCGGCTGATGGAAACGATCGTTAACAACAACCAGGGAAGCGGCCAGCGGCTGAACAGTTATCATGTCCGCCGGCCGTACCATCTGTTGACGAGACGGGAATGCGAAGTTCTCCAATTGCTGGCGGAAGGAAAAAGCAACAAGAAGATCGGGGAAATTTTGTACATCAGCGAAAAAACGGTAAAAAACCACGTTTCCAACATTTTGCAAAAGATGAATTGCGTCGACCGCACCCAGGCGGTGGTCGAGGCGATCAAACGGGGCTGGGTGGAAGTCGGATGATCTGTCCCGGACAGGCGCAAAATCCGCCTGCCCGGTTTTTTGCTGAAAAAATTCTCCGGGAAAAAGAAGGAGAAAAACGGCTGAAATGGAATAATAAATATTGGGCTTTCGCACCATGACGCAAACGACAATCGGCAAAGGGGGATGGTACATGAAAACGGCCATCGTTACAGACAGCACCGCCTATATCCCGAAGGACATCCGGGAAAAATTGAGAATACACATGATTCCGTTAAGCGTTGTTTTCGGAAATGAAAGTTACAAGGAAGAAGTGGAGATCACCATTGATGAATTTTATGAAAAAATTCGCCGGTCAAAGGTTCTCCCGAAGACGACCCAGCCTTCGACGGGGATGTTTACGGAGTTGTTCGAAAGACTGGCCAAGGATTATGACGCGGTCATCAGCATCCATTTGTCCAGCGGGATCAGCGGGACATACCAGGGCGCCGTTACCGCCGGAAACATGGTCGATTCGATTAAGGTTTATCCCTTTGACTCGGAAATCAGCTGCATGGCCCAGGGGCTGATCGCGATCGAAGCCGCGGAGATGGCGTTGAAAGGGGAGGAGCCGGAAACCATTCTGCGGCGGTTGGAGCAAATGCGGGCCAACATGCGGGCCTATTTCATGGTGGACGATTTGTCCCATCTGCAAAGGGGAGGCAGGCTTTCCGGAGCCCAGGCCTTGATCGGAAGCCTTTTGCAAGTGAAACCGATCCTCCATTTCCAAAACAAAGTCATTGTTCCTTTTGAGCAAGTCCGCACCCGGAAGAAGGCGGTCAGCCGGATTTTTGAGCTTTTCGGGGAGGATGCGAAAACGGGGCGGCCGATGAAGGCGGTGATCATCCATGGCAACAGGGAGGAAGAGGCATTGAAATGGAAAGAGGAATTGTCCGCCCTGTACCCCCATGTGGAATTTTGGATCAGTTATTTCGGCCCGGTGATCGCCACCCATCTGGGCGAGGGAGCCATGGGCCTGTGCTGGATCAAAGATTGAGTTTTTATTTCCGCTGAGGGAAGCATATCCGTTTTTCCCGCCGGATCTTTCTCTCCTTTGCTTAAGGGCTCCTTCTTCCGGAAGATCCATGCCCTTAGATGCGGCCGGAAGGTTTCGGACGGAGGAAACCGTTGTCCGCCGGCCGCGGCTTCCTGTCCGTATGCCGTGGCGGGAAGTTTTTCCTCTTTCACGCCGTTTGACCGCGTTTGGCCGCATGCTTCGTGCCAAGCAGGCGATCGGAAAATGTCTTGGCTTTCTCTGCCAAGGCCGCCGGCTTGATGGGTTTCTGCTTTCGGAAGGTCAGCCCATTATCGGCCGCTGCTCCCCTCCGGGACCTCCGGCCATCCCAGGACTGCAGGTTTCCCTTTTCCGGGCGGATGGACTTCATCCCCGGACCTGCAACCATCCCTTTTCCGGGGCTGAGTTTTTCCGGAGGCTTTCCGTACCGGGTCTATGCGTTTTTGGCCGGTTCTTTGCCCGGATGCGGCCGGGTTTTTCCTTCCGCCAGCCGCCGGATCGTGGCCCGTTTTCCCCGCTGCGGTCCGAAAGCCTTTTTCCTGCCCGTCGGCAAGTTTTGTCCTCCGTTTCATTTTCCCCAAGGAAGGGTCCGCCGGGGGTCGATTTTGCCGCTCTTTTCGTTCCCCGCGATCCGGAATGGACGATCCCGCCGGCTGCGCCAAAAGCCGTGCGGATCCTCAATCCCTCCATCCGATCCGGATGGTCCTCTTTTCCCTCTTCTTTTGATCCGAAAACCTTCATTCCCTCATTTCGTGTTGAAAACTTCCGGATTTCCATATCGAACCGGGGTGATGGTCTTGCGCTTTTGCCTGGAGGACGGATTTCTCCGTCCGGAGCTCCTGTCGAAAACGAAAGGGGAAACCGCTTTTTTCCGCATCGACGATTTGCGGGAGATCCCCGTGCGGGAGCGGGATGCTTCCTTTCCCTTTGACCGTTCCCTGCAGCTCCACCTGGCGGGGAAGAAACTGCTTCTCGAGGAGATCCCCTTTCCGTTGGCGCTCGTCCATTTCCATGCCGAAAGGGGCTATATCGCTTATGGAAAAGGGGTGGAAAGGCGGAGCGGAGGTTATTTTTGCCACCGGTGCCACAATGAAAATCCGCGCCTTTTCCACGTCTTCCCCTGCGCCCGCTGCCGAAGGGAATGCGCCTATTGCCGGCGATGCCTGATGACGGGCAGGATCAGCCAATGCACCCCCCTTCTCGAATGGCGGGGGCCTGAACCTGCCGTTCTGGGCCGGGGGCAGTCCGCCTGGCAGGGGGAATTGCAGCCGGCCCAACGGGAAGCGGCCGGCCGGATTGTCCGGGCCATCGAGAAAAGGGAGGCGCTGATCGTTTGGGCGGTATGCGGAGCGGGAAAGACCGAGATGCTTTTTCCCGGCATCGGGCGGGCTTTGAAGGAAGGGATGCGGGTGGCGATTGCCACCCCGAGGACGGATGTGGTCTTTGAATTGGTCCCCCGTTTGAAACGGGCCTTTCCAACCGTTCCGGTCGCCGCCTTGTACGGCGGCAGCCAGGAACGGTTCCGCTTCGCCCCGCTCTCCGTTTCCACCACCCATCAGCTGCTCCGTTTTTACAAAGCCTTCGACGTGCTCATCATCGACGAAGTGGACGCCTTCCCCTTCTCCTGCGATGAAATGCTGCAAACCGCGGCGAACCGGGCAAAAAAGGACACGGGGGCGCAAATTTTTTTGACGGCGACCCCGAGCGAAAAATGGAAAAGGGAATGCCTCCGGGGATTGAGAAATTGTGTGATCTTGCCCGCCCGTTTTCACCGCCGTCCCCTTCCCGTTCCCCGTTTTGTTTGGTGCGGAAACTGGCGGAAGGCCATTCGGAAAGGGCAGCTCCCGGCCAAAGTGGCCGATTGGGTGAGGGAACGGGTGCGGCGCGGCAAACGATGCCTCGTCTTTTTTCCCGATGTCGAGCGGATGGAGCAGGCGCTCCCGCTGTTTCTTTCCTTCTGCCCCGGCGCCTTGTCCGTCCACGCCAATGATCCGCAGCGGAAAGAAAAGGTGGAAAAAATGCGAAAGAAGGAAGTGCTTGTTTTGCTGACGACGACCATCCTCGAACGGGGTGTCACCTTCCCCGATATTGACGTGGCCGTGGTCGGAGCGGAGGACGATATTTTCACGGAAAGCGCCCTCGTCCAGATCTCCGGACGGGTGGGCAGGCATCCGGACTATCCGGACGGGGATGTCGTCTTTTTCCACTACGGGAAGACAAGGGCGATGATCGAAGCGAAAAAACACATCATGTGGATGAACCGGGAAGCGGAAAAAAGAAAACTTTTGAGCCGATATTAATCGAAAAGGAGGAATCGGGATTTGCCTTTCTTCCGGTCCTGGGATTGTTTGTTGTGCGGTTCTCCCTTCGTCCCGGATATCGGCTGGAACACCTTTTTCCTCGGAGAAGCGAAGGAGGAAGTTTGCCGGGAATGCCGGAAAAAACTCGTGAAACCGGAGGGGCCCCTTTGCCCCCTCTGCAGCAGGCCGTTAAATAAAGCCGGGGAAAAATACCGCCGGGGGAACCGGTGCCGGGATTGCCATTTTTGGGAAAAAAGCGCAAAATTCCGCGGCGTCCTGGAAAAAAATATTTCCCTTTACGAATACAACGGCTTCCTCCAAGAGGTTCTGTACCGGTTCAAATACCGGGGCGATTATAAAATCGCCCGCGCCTTTTCCCGGGATCTGAAAAACGCGGTGAAACGGCTTCCCTTCGATGCCGCCGTTCCGATCCCGTTGAGCGAAGAGAGGCTTTACGAGCGGGGATTTAATCAGGCGGAAGCGCTGATCGCCGAAGCCGGCCTTGAGCCGCTGCATGCCCTGACCCGGGTCCATTCGGAAAAACAGGCAAAGAAATCGAAAACGGACCGAATCCTTCTTGCCGGAGTTTTTCAGCTCCATCCGGCATCCGGGGATGTCAAGGGAAAAACCCTTTTGCTGGTCGATGACGTTTATACGACCGGCTCCACCGTGCGCCATGCGGCGCGGGTGCTGAAAGAGGCCGGAGCCCAAAAAATCCTTTCCCTGACCGTGGCAAGAAGTTAAATTGTTAATTTTTTTTCCAATTCCTGTTTTCTTTTTTTTATAATGGAAATGGACGGAATATTTTCCAGAGCGTATGCGCATGAACTTGGAATGTGAAATTATTTCCTTTCGTTTATCCGGAAAAAATGTTCGTCTGCGGGGGAGTGGAGATGAATCTGTTGAATTGCCCGAAATGCGGCAAATTATTTGTGCAAAACGCCGGCCAGGAACTTTGCCGGGAATGCTTTTTGGAAGAGGAAGAGGCCTTCCAAAAAGTCAACAATTTTCTTCGCGACCGGAAAAACCGGATGGCTACGATGATGGATATCATTGAAAACACGGGTGTAAGCCAGGATCTCATCATCAAATTTATCCGGAAAGGGCGGATTCAGGTCATCCATTTTCCCAACCTGGCCTATCCTTGCAGCCGCTGCGGAAAATTGATCAGGAAAGGGAACCTGTGCGAGGATTGCATAAACGAGCTGCGCAATGATTTGGAAGTTTTTGAGAAGGAACGGGAGCGGCAGGAAAAGCTGCATCTGAACACCTACTATATTAACAGGGGACCGGAAAACATGAAAAAATAACGGGGACGGCGCCGGCGGGATCTGGCCTTCGAAAGATCATTGGCGGTTTTGCGGAAGACCGGTTGAAAGCGATTCCGAAGCCGCCCTTTATTTTTGGGGGCCTGCGGGGCCCCGGGAAATTCCTGTCCGCCGGGCCTCGGTTTCAAAAGAATCCCGGTTTTAAAAAGCCCGCCGGCAGACCTCCGCTGCGGCATTCGGATCCTGCCGGCGAAGTCCGAACGGGCGTTTCACATGGCGCAGCCAGAGGAAAATCCGAAACGGAGGATGACCTTCCTGCCAAAACGGGCCCTTGCAGCACCCTCTTCTTCCGGGCCGGGAAGGATTCGCCCGCGGGCGGGCCGGTTGAAATCGGAAGAAAAGAACCATTAAACATTGGGATGATGATGACGATATATATGCTAGATGAACGGAGCGGAAATGAAAGAGAGGGTTGGATATGAAAATCGATCCATTCGGTCCGACCGGAATTCACCCTTACAAACAGCCTTATCCCAGGGCCTTATCGGCCAATCATAAAAAAACGAAGGACCGGCTGGAAATCTCCAGCGAAGCGATAAAGCTGCAGCAACACTCCTCGGTGATCGCCGACAGGAAAAAGAAGGTTTCCGAAATCAGGAGCCAAATCGAGAGCGGGACGTACAAGATCGATGAAAAGGAACTGGCCAAGGCGATCTTTCGTTATTATTTCGGCGATCGCTGAGCCGATCAACATTTTCCCGGGAGGTGAAGGGGATGGACGTGCAAGGGATCATCGACATATTGGCCAAACAAACGAGGATCTATGAAAAACTTTTCCAGTTGGCGAAGGAAAAAACGGAAGCCATCAAAGTGAACGATATCGATACCCTCAACCGGATCACCGAACAGGAACAAGTCCATGTGGCCGAGCTGCAACGATTGGAATCGGAACGGGCGGGACAGATGGAAAAGGCGGCCGGAGGAAACGGTTCCCTGACGCTGTCGGAATTGTTGCAAAAGGCGGATGAAAAGGACTTGCTGCAAAAGACGGCGGAGGAATTAACCGACATTTTGAAGAAATTGAAAGAAGCGAATGAATTGAACCAGGAGCTTTTGTATCATTCCTTGCAGTTCATCCACTTTTCGTTAAGCCTCATCCAGCCGGGCGAACCGGCATCCGGATACGGTCCGGGAGGGAACCATAAGGCGCCCGAAAGACGGCAAAGCAAACCGTTGCTCAACACGAAAGTGTAAATGATCAGGAACGGAGGAAAAGGAAGATGATTCCCACATTCCACGGTTTAGAGACGGCAAAAAGGGGAATTTCGACCCAGCAATCCGCTTTATTTACCGTCGCCCATAATATCGCCAATGCCAATACCGTCGGTTATTCGAGGCAGCGGGTAAGTTTCACCCCGACGAATCCTTATCCGGGAACCGGGCTCAACCGGCCGGAGATCCCCGGGCAAATCGGGACGGGGGTAACGGCGGGAAAAATCGAAAGGATCCGCGACGCCTTCCTCGATCGCCAATACCGCCTGGAATCCAATAAACTCGGCTATTACGCCACGCTGGCGGATTCTTTGGGAAAAATTGAGGAGATCATGAACGAGCCGTCGGAAAGCGGCCTCCATTCGGTGATGGAGAAGTTCTGGAAGGCCCTGCAGGATTTGGCGAACCATACGGAGAACACCGGCGCCCGTGAAGTCGTGGCCTCCACCGGGGAGATGCTCGCGGAAACGATCAACTACTATTACAATTCTTTGGTCCGGATGAAAAATGAAATCGGAAATCAAATCTCCGTCAAAACGAAGGAAATCAATACCCTCCTTTCCCAAATCGATCAGCTGAACAAACAGATCGCAAGCATCGAGCCGAGCGGCCAGCTGCCCAACGATCTGTATGACCGCCGGGATTTGCTCGTTGACCAGCTTTCTTCCTTGGTCAACATCAAAGTGAAGACCGTCGTTCCGAAAAATTACGGAAAGGCCGATCCATCGGCGGTCGGGGTCTATCAAATCGAACTCGTCAAAAACGACGGTTCTTCCTACGCGCCGCCGGTTTATCTCATCCACGCCGACCCGGCTTCCGGCAGAACCGCCGTCAATGAGGTCAAGGTGCTGGATGAAAACGGGCAGTCCGAATCCCTGTCGGGAAGCGTGCAGACGGTCATGGTCGGGGAGCAAAGTTTGCCGGATTTCTCCTTCCTTGGGGAATTGGGGGCCTTGATCGAGAGCTTCGGCTATCAGGACAGCGGCCAAGTGAAAGGGATTTATCCGGAAATAATTCAAAAACTGCACAATTTCACTTTGGCCTTCGCCAATGAATTCAATGCCGTCCATCAGGCCGGATACAGCCTGGGAGGAACCGACCCGTCCAATCTGGCCTTCTTTGTATTCGACAGCGCCAATCCGGCGGGAACGATCCGGGTCAGCCAAACGATCCTGGAAGATACGAGCAAAATCGCCGCCGGGCTGAATTCCGGCGATTCCGGGGATAACGGAAACGCCGCCCTCCTTGCGGCCATCAAATCGAAGAACTTTAACGATTATATTACGAAGGCCCAACTGCCTCCCAACATGAATGGAACCATCGATTCCTATTATGCCGGCATTATCGGCAAATTGGGCGTCGATGCCCAAAACGCCATAAAAGACCGGGACAACGTCCAGGTCTTGGTCGATTCGGTCGATTACAACCGGAAATCGATCAGCTCCGTTTCTCTAGATGAGGAAATGACGAACATGATCACGTTCCAGCATGCCTATAACGCATCGGCAAGGATCATCACGGTCATTGACGAAATGATCGATAAAATCATCAACGGCATGGGCATCGTGGGACGTTGAAGAAAGAAATAGAGGGCAGGCCCGGCGGCGGGCGCACATCGCCGCCCGCCGGGAGGGGCGATAAGGATTTTCAGAGAATTCGAGGATAGGTGGTGAACGCGATGCGGGTAACCCAATCCATGTTATCCCAAAATATGATCCGGAATCTGTCGACAAGCTATAATCGATTGGAAAAACTGCAAAATCAGCTGCTGACCAAAAAGAAAATTACCCGTCCTTCCGACGATCCGGTCGTGGCGATGCTCGGTTTAAGCTACCGGACGGATGTGAACCGTATTGAGCAGTATCAAAGAAACATCGGCGAGGTTACCAACTGGCTGGACACGACCGATGCCGCCCTGGAAGAGGCCGTCCAGGTGCTGCAGCGGATCCGGGAACTGACGGTGCAGGCGGCCAACGGGACGTATGAAGAAAATCAAAGGGGCTTCATCGGGAAAGAGATCGAGCAGCTGAAGGAGCAGCTCTTGCTGATCGGGGACACGGATATCGCCGGAAAATATATTTTTAACGGATCGAAAACAAATGTGCGGCCGAACGGGACGTTTGCGACAGGGGATATTGAAATTGAAGTCTTTAACGGCATCCGGATGAAGGTGAACACGGACGGGCGGGCCCTTTTCGACGATTTATTTGAGGACACCGGCGTCCTTCAACGGCTGATCAATGATCTGAACAATCCCGCGGTTCCGGACGACCAGCTGGACGACTATATCGGTGAGATCCAATCGGTCATCGACCGTTTCCTGGCGGAGCGGGCCAACATCGGCGCCAAGCAAAACCGCGTCGAGCTGATGGAGGATCGCTTATCGAAGCAGGAGGTCTTCGCCAAGGACGTTTTGTCCGCGAACGAAGATGTGGACGTGGAAAAGGTGATCGTGGAACTGACGACCCAAGAATCCGTCCATCGGGCGGCCCTTGCCGTAGGTGCCCGCATCATCCAGCCGACCCTCGTCGATTTTCTGAATTAAGCTATTCCTGCGCGGATAGCTTTTTTCTTTATGTGCCTGCCCCGTCGTTTTGCCTGCGGGGGTAAAATGTTTGGGAAACAAGGGGCTGATAAACCCCGCGCCGTGGTTTAAGGCCCGCTTTTTATCCCGCCGGTCGGGGGAACCGAATGGAAGCGCGGCGGCTGAAAAGGGCATGGGAGTGCGGGCGATTGGTTTGACTGAATTTTTTCCCGCCGCAGGATGATCGGCAAAAAAAGAGAAGGCTCAGAAAATAAAAGTTCCCACGGACTTGCCAGAAGCAGACGCCTTCTCTTGCGCAAGATTCATCAAAATTTTTTTCAAGGATTTCGCGAATGCGATTGACCGCTTTTCATCACAACTTGGCGAGAAGACTCCAACTTCTAAGCGTTAGCGAAAGTTGGAGAGGAATCGCCTTCTCTCCTTTCTACATATTTTATGTAATACTGTATATTAGTGAAAGGAGGTGTAATGATGAATTTAACACTGACTGCTAAAATCAAAATAAATCCTACGATTGAACAAGCAATTATTTTAAAAGAAACTATGAATGATTATCGAAAAGCCTGTAATTTTGTATCCGAAATTATTTTTCACTCTAAAATTTTAACGCAAGCTAAATTACACAATATGACTTACGGAGACTTACGTTCTCAATTTGGTTTGCGTTCACAAATGGCTCAATCCGTCATCAAAACGGTTATTGCTAAATATAGAACCATAAAAAGCGATGGTCACTCTTGGACATTGTTATGTTTTAAAAAACCTCAATATGACTTAGTTTTCAACCGAGATTATTCTTTAAATAAAGGTTTGTTTTCTGTTAACACATTAGAAGGACGAATCAAAGTACCTTTTGAAATTAAAGGATTTGAAGAATATTTTGATGGCACTTGGACATTTGGCACAGCGAAACTTGTGTACAAGCACGGAAAATGGTTTTTGTACATTCCAATGTCCAAAGAGATAGAAGAATGTGATCTAAAAAACATTAATCAGGTAGTTGGAGTAGATTTTGGAGTTAATTTTGTCATCACCACCTATGATTCCAATGGAAAGACATTCTTTTGGAATGGACGACGAATCAAACATCAACGTGAAAAATACAAACGATTGCGTAAACAGTTGCAACAGAAACGAACTCCTTCTGCCCGCAGAAGATTAAAAGCTATCGGTCAACGAGAAAACCGTTGGATGCAGGATGTTAACCATTGCATTAGCAAGGCACTCGTTGAACGATATGGAGCAAACACGTTGTTTGTTTTAGAAGATTTAACAGGTATTCGACGGGCAACAGAAAAAGTCCGCAAGGAAGATCGATATGCCATGGTGTCTTGGGCTTTTTATGATTTACGCCAAAAGATTGAATATAAAGCCTTAAAACATCGAGCAAAAGTCATTACAGTTGATCCTAAATATACCTCACAAACTTGTCCAAAATGCGGACATACTGAAAAAGTCAACCGAAATAAACAAACACGTACATTTTGTTGTAAAAATTGTCACTACCAATCCAATGATGATCGAGTGGGTGCTATGAATCTTCAACGAAAAGGAATTGAGTACATCGTTGAAGAAACCATGCAAGCATGACTTGGGTGGTTGGGTAGTCGTCAACCTGCCCTGATGTGACACCAATTGAAGGTAGGAGTGCTTAGCACGTTGGTACTACTGGGTAGTCGCATGCTCCCACTTCAAACTTCGTCAGAAGTTAAGTGGGAGCAGTTGACGATCCGTGAGACAATGAACGGGAGGGAAAGGGATGCGGCTTCCGCAAATCCGGATGGAATCCGTGATGGCCAGGATCGGCCTGGTGCGGGAAAAACCGGTCCAGTCCATCGAACAGCCGAAGGCGATCGTTACGATCCGGCAGCCGAAAGCCATCTTGGAAATCGAAACGGAAAAGGGAAAACTCGTCATCGATCAAACGCAGGCTTGGGAAGACCGGAATTTGCAAAATATTTTGCGGACGAACGAAATGTATGCGGAGAAAGCCTATCAGGAATGGCTGAAAAACATCGCCCGAAGAAGGGATCAGGGCGATGAACTGATGCGGATCGAAAACGGGGGAAATCCGATCGCCAGACAGGCGGTCGAAAACAGCGAAGGGGAGGAAAAACGGTTCAATGTCGGCTGGGTGCCTTCCTTTTTCAGCGTCAAATTCCATTATAAACCGGCGAAGGTGCATATCCGTGCCGTGCCGCAAAAGCCGGTGATCGAGGCGCTGCCGCGAAAACCCGTTCATACGTACATCCCGGGAGAGGTCCGCGTGTATATGGAGCGCTGGCCTTCGTTAAAAATCGATTTCGTCCATCTGTTCGACGAAAAGGTATAGAGGGTGAAACCCATGAAAATTAAAACGAAATACTTTGACGAAATAGACATTGATGAAAAGGATATGATCACTTTTGAAAACGGGATCCCCGGATTTTGGGAAGAAACGAGGTTTGTGATTCTCCCGTTTACGGACGACGGGCTTTTTGAGATCATGCAATCGGTCTCGACGCCGGAACTCGCCTTTGTCATCACCGATCCTTTCTTCTTTTTTAAAGACTATGCGTTTGATTTGGAAGATGTGGCGGCGGAACAGCTGGGGATCGAAAGGCCGGAAGACGTAAAGGTTTCCGTGATCCTGACGGTCCATGATCCCTTCGAAAACACGACCGCCAATCTGCAGGCTCCCGTCGTCATCAACCGGAAAAACCGCAAGGCGAAACAGGTCGTTTTGAACAATGTCCCCTATACCACCAAGCATCCGCTGTTTCCGAAAAAGGGTGCCGATGCCGGCGGAGGGGTGAAATGATGCTCGTATTAACCAGAAAAAACGGCCAATCGATCCAGATCGGGGAAAACATCCGCATTACTATCCTGGACGTCCAAGGGGAACAGGTCAAGATCGGCATCGAGGCGCCGAAATCGCTGGAGATCTACCGGAGTGAAATTTACGAACAGATTCAAGCGGAAAACCGGCTGGCGGGCAGCCTCACGCCAGGCCTTTTGGACTTGGTAAAAAAGTCCTATAAAAATTAAAAAATTTGCCTGTTTCCATTAAAACTTTTCCCTCGCTTTCCGATATAAAGGATGCAACGGTTTACGAGGGCGGCCGACCTCAAAACCCGTTTACCAAAACGTTCACAAGGATGTGAACAAAAAAATTCAAGGAGGAATCGGTAATGAGAATCAACCATAACATTTCGGCGTTGAACACCTATCGCCAACTCTCTTTCAACAACACCCAAACGGCGAAAAACCTTGAAAAACTTTCTTCCGGTTACCGGATCAACCGCGCCGGCGACGACGCCGCTGGTCTCGCCATCTCCGAAAAAATGCGCGGGCAAATCCGCGGTCTGGAAATGGCGACGAAAAACGCCCAAGACGGCATCAGCCTGATCCAAACGGCGGAAGGCGCTTTGAATGAAACCCACGCGATCCTGCAACGGATTCGTGAACTGGCCGTGCAAGCCGCCAACGACACGAACACCAACAACGACCGTGCGGAACTGCAAAAAGAAGTGGATCAATTGCTTCAAGAAATCGACCGCATCGCCAATACGACCCAATTCAACACCAAAAATCTGTTGGACGGTTCATTGTCAGGGTCCGGATTGATCTTCCATATCGGCGCGAATAAAGACCAAAATGTGACGCTGAAAATATCCAGCATGAAAGCTTCCGGTTTGGGCGTTGGCAGCATAAAAATCGATTCCCAATCCGGCGCGAATGCTGCGATCTCAACCATTGACACCGCTATTGACACAGTTTCATCCGAACGGGCGAAACTCGGGGCCATGCAAAACCGTTTGGAACACACCATCAACAACTTGGGTGCCGCCGCTGAAAACTTGACGGCTGCCGAATCCCGGATCCGTGACGTGGATATGGCAAAAGAAATGATGGAATTCACCAAGAACAGCATCCTGACCCAAGCCGCGCAAGCGATGCTGGCCCAAGCCAACCAATTGCCCCAAGGCGTCCTGCAATTGTTGCGCTAATCGGCAAACGAGAGACTTCGAAGTCAATTCTTCGGAGTCTCTTTTTCTTTGCTTGCGGATGTAACGCCGGCCTGCGGGGGAATTTACAGGTCCGGCATAGGCGCAGGTCTGCGGGTGGGACCGGGCGGGAGCAACCGCTTTCCCGAATCATACCAATGACTGGGACGGCCGTGAAACAACGGCCGCTTTTTCGTGAAAAGGAAATTGGAAATTTTCAAAGTATGAGTAAAATATTTGCGGGCAAAGTTTAGCCCTTCAATAGGTGAGCGATCGAAGACGCCCTTTTCAAGTAGGTGAGCGATCGAAGACGCTCATCCAATGAAGGGGGAACCCGGCATAAGCGCGTCGGGTAAAGACAAATCATGAAAAAGGGGCTGACTTGGCAGAATAAATAAGACAACTGAAGGAGCAAAAACCATGGAGTATCAAGAATATCCGGATATCCAAACGATTGAAAAGATTGCTTGGAAGGAAATGGCGGGAATTTTTTCAACCATCGTGAAAAGAAAACGGATTTCTCCGCATCATTATATTCACTGTACCTTTTCTGTTTTTTGTTAACCTGTTAGTGGCATCGATGTTGGACAAACGGCAGCGGATGTCGGACACGGGAAAGGATGATGGACATTTTTTGCCCGATGATGGACGTTTTTTCCCGGATGATGGACATTTTTTCTGTGATGTTGGACAAATTTTTTTCCATGTTGGACAAAAAATTTCAAATGATGGACATTTTTTTGAAAATGTTGGACAGTCCCATGCGGTGTTGGACGTTTTTTCTCAGATGTTGGACGATCCGGTTATAATGTTGGACAGTCAGCCTGGGAAGGCGGACGGAATGTTGAAAGATTTCCTCCAGATGTTGGACAAAAAGGATCCATTCTTGAACATTTGGCAAAAAATATCGAACATTGTGCTTTGGATGTGGAACGGTCCGGAGATGAAGAATAGGAAAATGTCGAACATTCCGGTCCGGGAATCGTATGTGTAAAATTTTTGGTCCTTTGTCAAATGTTGGGGTGGGGGCCTGCGGCCTTACCCCACATGGACCCCGATTCTTTTATACTTGTATGCAAGCAGGATCCTTGCCCTTGCCCGCTCGAAGTTCCTGAATCCATACGCATTTCGCTTCATCACTTTCGTGTGGTTATTGATCCCTTCCAAAAAGCCATTCGTGCAGCCAAAAATAAAACTGTTCAGGATTTCCATTTCCCAATTCCTCAAAGTCCGAACACAGCGTTGAAACGCTTCAATCCCTGACTCTTCGACCCGTCGATAAAATTGATGCAATTCTTCCTTGGTTTGAAGGATGCCTTCCGTCCCATTTTCTTTGGCCCGTTCCAGCCAACGGCAAAAGGCCTCTTTCCGTTCATAGGCTTTCTTCAGCGCCTCCGACTTCTGGAGGTATCGGTTGAAATACCAGCGTTCCTTTGCGCTTAGTTCCTCCTTCTTTTTATAAAAGATCCGCCTCATCCGCTTGCATTTCTTCCGGTCATACTCACTCCATGCGGCCTGCTCGTTCCTTCTCACCCGATCAAGCGCCCAATTACGCATACAGGTAACGGCTGATGGTTTTCTTCTTCCGATTGGGCAAAATCCTGCGGTTCTCCCGTTTGGCCGTCGGCGATGATCACCTGGTACTTTCCGGCGAGCGTGTCCCCTTTCTATTCATCGATGGCGATCACTTTCGGCAATTCGGGATGACCTTGCAATTCCTTTTTTACCACCGCATCAAAACGCCGGATCACCGTCGAAACCGAGGCCCCAAACTGGAAAGCCAGGTCTTTGAACGTTTTGGCATGAATGCTTCGCACATTCACGGCCTGGTTCCACTCTTTGGAAAACCGCTGATACCGCTCAACGAACGGATTTTCTTCCACGAACCGTTTTCCGCACGCTTGGCAGGCATATCTTCTTTTTCTGTAAAAAAGAACCGTCGGCCGCTCAAACCATTTGAAATGCCGAATCTTTTGAATGCGGTAGTCGTGGATTTTTCTCCCTTCCGTACCGCAGCGGGGTCAACGGTGGGGCTTCACAGGCATTTCGACGTAAAGGTGAATCGAATGTTCACAGATTTCCACTTTGTTGATTTTCACATCTTTCAAACCGGGGAGAAATAGGTTACGATTCAATGGACACGTGGCTC
>Ga0207865_100164_pt1 | contig 80909 bp, 74 predicted proteins | sample HigsolmetaAR204D_FD_184836 | JGI IMG/M metagenome (GOLD analysis project Ga0207865, IMG submission 184836) | Ionic liquid and high solid enriched microbial communities from the Joint BioEnergy Institute, USA - AR20-4-D (SPAdes) (version 2) ... | reverse complement strand
GTGCGGAAACAGCGCGTACGACTGGAACACCATGGCGATGCGCCGCTGCGCCGGCGGCAGGTGCGTCACGTCCCGGCCGTCGATGTGTATGGTGCCGGTGGTGGGCGTGTCCAGGCCGGCGATCAGTCGCAGCGTCGTCGATTTGCCGCAGCCCGACGGACCGAGCAGCACGGCAAACTCGCCTGACCGGATTTCGAAATCTATGCCCTTGACGGCCTGGGCGTCGCCCCACTGCTTGGTAATGCCTTTAAGAGAAATCGCGGCCATCTGCGGCCCCCTCCCGATGTCTGATCAATGCTGCGCGGCCGCAGCGGCCGGCGCCGTAGCGTTGGCGATGGTTGCGTAAGCCTGGCCGAACCACTGCGCGAACGCAGCCCGCTCGTCCTGGCTCATGTGCAGGCCGCACTTGGTGCGGCGCCACAGAATGTCGTCGGGTTCGCGCGCCCATTCGTGGCGGATGAAATATTCGGCTTCGCGCTCGGTCAGCCCGCCGCCGAAATCACGTCCCAGCGCCGCCATGTCCTGCGCCTGGCCCAGGATGTCCGGGCAGCGCAGCCCGTGGCGCGCGAACAGGCGCGTCACGTAGGCCTGGTCCAGCCCAGGATAGCGCGCAATCATCGCCGCAAGCTCGCGGCTGCGCTCGCCGCGGGCGAACCCCCCGCCCGGCAGCGCCTCCTTGTGCGTCCAAGGCCCGCGGCCGGTCTTGAACCAGGGCGCGAGCTTTTCCATGACCGATTCCGCGAGCCGCCGGTAGGTCGTGATCTTGCCGCCGTACACCGATACGCAAGGCAGGCCTTGGGCGTCGTCGACGATGAGCGTGTAGTCGCGGGTGACGGCCGACGGGTTGTCGGATTCGTCGTCGAACAGCGGACGCACGCCCGCGTAGCGCCAGACGATGTCCTCGGCGCCGAGGGGCTTGGCCAGGTAGTTGTTGACCGCGCGCAGCAGGTAGGCCTCTTCCTCAAGGCTGATGCGCGCGCCGTCGCGCATGTCGGCCTGCTCGACATCCGTGGTGCCGATCAGCGTGTAACGGCCCTCGTACGGGATCATGAAGACGATGCGGCGGTCGTCGTTTTGCAGGATGTAGGCGTGCTCGCCCTCAAAAAGCCGCGGCACGACGATGTGGCTGCCGCGCACCAGCTTCACGCCGGCGCCGCTGCGGCGGCCGTTGAGCGCGCGGTCCATCTCGGCCACCCAGGGGCCGGCCGCATTGACGATGCCCCGCGCCTGCAGCGTGATGGTTTGCCCGGTGGCTGCGTCCTGCAGCGTGCAATGCCAGGCGCCGTCGCGCCGCTCGGCAGAGACCAGGCGGGTGCGGGCCAGGATGCGCGCGCCGTGTTCCTGGGCACTGAGCAAATTCAGGATGACCAGCCGTGCGTCGTCGACCCAGGCGTCCGAATAGGCAAAGCCGCGGGTCAGGTCCTGCTTCAGGCCGCTGGGCGCGCCCATGCGGTCCAGGCGGATCGCCTGCGAGCGGGGCAGGCTGATGCGCCCGCCGATGTGGTCATACAGCCAGAGCCCCAGCCGTATCATCCAGCGCGGGCGCAGGCTGGGCACGTGCGGCATGACGAAGCGCAGCGGCCAGGCGATGTGCGGCGCGATGTCGAGCAGGTGCTCGCGCTCGCGCAGCGCTTCGGCCACCAGGCGGAATTCGTAGTATTCCAGGTAGCGCAGCCCGCCGTGGATCAGCTTGGTGCTGGACGACGAGGTTGCCCCGGCGAAATCGCCCTGTTCGCACAGCGCCACCGACAAGCCGCGGCCGGCCGCGTCGCGCGCCACGCCGGCACCGTTGATGCCGCCACCGATCACAAGAAGGTCGTAAATCTGTCGCTGGCTCATTTCTTGCCTCCGGCGCGGCTCGCGGCCGGCGCCTCTTCGACCAGTAGCCTGGCGGTCGGCTCATCGACCACCAGTTCGTTGATGAAACCACCGCGCAGCGCAGCGCGCAGCGCGGCCGCCTTGCCCTTGCCGGACACGACGCACAGCGAGTGCGCCGCGCGGCCGAAGCGGTCCAGGTCCGGCCCGCTGCTGCGGGCATTGAGCGATACCTCACGCCAGCGGCCGTCCTCGCGAAAGAACACAGTAGCGATGTCGCCCACCACGCCCTGCCTGCGTATGCTTTGCATGTCCTTGCGGTCCAGGTAGCCGCCGGTGTAGACATGGCTGCCGGTCTCGGCCACGCCGATGCTGTAGACCACGATGGAGGCGCGCTCCTGCAGGGCACGGATGGCCTTGACGCTGCGCTCGCGCCACAGCGCCTGGCGCGTTTCCGGGTAATCGAAGAAAGCTGGCACCGGAAAGCTATGGGCGCGCCCACCGTAGTTCTGGGCAAACCGCGCGACGATCGATTCGCCGAAGGTATTGACGATGTCCATGCCGGTGGCCGAGCCGTTGAGCTGCACGACCTCCACGCCGTGCAGCGGCTTGGGCGACAGGCAACCGGCGATCGCCTCGACGGTGTGCCCCCAGGCCAGGGCCAGCACGGTGTTGGGCGCCATCAGCGTGTTGAGGTAGGCCGCCGCATGCATGGCCACGCGCTGCATGGACTCGCGCGGGCTGGCGGTTTCGGGCACGGGAACGACCTGCACTGTCCGCAAACCGTAACGTCGCTTGATTACGCTTTCTATCGAGGCCGACTGCGCCTGGGGATCGTTGATCCGGATTTCGACCAGGCCGTTCTTGGTGGCATAGGACAGTAGCCGGGAAACCGTGGCGCGCGACGTGCCCATGTCCTGGGCGATCGCCGCCGTCGTCATGTTCTGGATGTAGTACAGCCGCGCCACGCGCAAGGCGGCATGGACGGTGTCCTGACGGGTTTCGGAAGGCATGGGGCCGGCCTGAACAAATGATCAACGATGTTGAACGTTTGTAAAGTTAACGTACCGGCGCGGCAAACGCAAGCGTCCAGGCGCAAGCAGGCCAGCCCGTGCACCGCGGACAAGGCGCGCGGACAAGCCATGCATGGGGGGGGTCCCTGACGCGGGACAGCCGGCAGAACGCGGTCAGGACTTGCGCGCCGGCCGTGGGCGCGTCGCGTCGGCCGGCGCCTCCAGCCAGGCCAAGGTATCGAGGTAATCCAGGAAATGCCGCAGGTAGCTGGGCGACTGCGCGTGCATCAGCGCCAGCGCCCGGTGCGCGAGCAAGGCGGAGTTGAGCGGCCCGGCGTTGCCCGGTGCCTGTGCCAGCGCGGCGCGGGCCTGGCGCTCGATGCGCTGGCGCGCGACCAGGCTGCGGACGTCTTCCAGCATGGGTGGCTGCCCGCCGGCGGGGTCGGCTCGAGGTTCCGCCTGCCGACGGCCGGCCAGCCGCTTGACCAGGGCCGTGAGCGCGCCCGGCCCGCCGGCGTCGCCCTGCCGGCTGGCTGCGCCTTGCGGCTGTGGCGCCGCAGCAGTGACGGCACCTTCGTAGCCGCGCACCGCGCGCGCCAGCTTGGCCTCCAGGACCGTACGCGTGCGCCCGGTGCTGGCCGCGGCCCGCCGCGCCAGCGCGGCGAGGAAGGCGAAGCGCACCGGATCGCGCCGGTCCAGCCCCTGCGCGCGCCAGGCATCGAGCTTGGCCTGCAGGGCTTCGCCGGCGACGCTATCGCGAGTCATGCTGCCCGTCCGATTGCGCCGCCCGCCGCGGCACCAGCGAGATCTCCACCCGGCGGTTGCGCGCCTGCCCTTGCGGATCGGCGTTGGATGCCACCGGATGCTCCGCGCCGAAGGCGGCGGCAAACACCGACGACGACGGGATGCCCTCTTCGATCAAGGCGCGCGTGACGGTGAGCGCGCGCAGCGCCGATAGCTCCCAGTTGTCGGCGAAGCGGTTGCCGAAGCGCACGGGTTGGTCGTCGGTGAACCCGCTGACCATGAGCATCTGGTCGCGCGCTTGCAGGTAGCCGGCAAGCGGCCCCGCGATGCTGCGCAGCACCTGCCTGCCCTCTTCCTGCAGCTGGTCGGAATTGAGCGCAAACAGCACGCTGCCGCTGATGCCGATGCGCCCATCGGTCAGCGTCACCCTACCGGCGGCAAGCGGCCCGGCCAGCGCCTGCTCCAGCTGCTGGCGCTGGCGCTCCTGCTCCTGCCGGCGCGCGACCTCTTCTTCCAGGCGGGCCGACAGCTGCGCCTGCATCGCGACCACGCCGGCCACGACCAGGACGAACACGCCCAGCAGGACCGACATCAGGTCCCCGAAAACGGGCCAAACGGGCGCAGCGGGCTCCACGCCCCCTTCGATCTCTTCCCTCATGCCTTGCCGGCCTCGTCGGCGCGGGCCGCCACCTGCTGCAGGTCCTGCACGATCTGCTTTTGCGCCATCAGGCTCAGGTCGACGACCTCGCGCGCCTGCTCTAGGTAATAGGCGAACTGCTCGTCGCTGCGCGCGGTCGCGCGCTCGAGCGCCCCGCCCAGGCGCTCCAGGTGCTCGACGAGCTTGTCGCTGGATTGGCCATAGGCCTGCACCGCCGCGCCGAAGGCCTCGGCCAGGGCGGCGATTTCGGCCACGCTGCCGGCGGCTTCAGCCGATGCCGCATCGAGCTTGTCGGCCTGCGCCTGCACCGTTTCGACGAAGCGGTCGCCGGCGCGCGCCAGCATGTCGGATGACGTGGCCACCAGCGCGTCGATGGCCGCGCGCTGCTCGGCGCTGGCGTGGTTGACCGAATCGAGCAAGGTGTCCACGGTTTCCAGCAGGCGGGTGCGCTCTTGCAGCACGGCGTTGTCGTGCGCCAGGCTGTCCGACAGTTTCTGGCGCAGCTCGGCGATGACTTCGGCGGCGGCGCGCGGCGCCTCGGACGCCGCCTGCACCAGCTTGCCGATCTCGGCGATGGTGGCCTGGGCATGCGCTTCGGCCTGCGCCGAGATGTCATCGGCCGCGCGCGCCAGCGCCTGGCAGATCTCGCGCTGGCTGTCCGCGGCCTGCCGGCTGGCCTGCAACCATTCGTCGCGCAGCAAGGCGTGGGCAGTCTGCAGCGTGCCCGTCCAAGCCTGCAGCCGCTTGTCGTCGCGCTCGGCAAGCTCGGCCTGCAGCGCAGCCTGCGACGTCGCCAATGTTTCCAGCCACTGCGCCGCCTGGCGCTCGAACGCGGCCACCGCTTCGCCAAGCGCCTGCCGGTTGCCGGTGGCCAGCTGCTCGCTCGAGCGGGTTTGCTCGGCCAGCGCCTGCTGCCAGGCCTGGCCCATGGCCGCGGCGGTGGCCTCCAGGCGGGCGGACACCGCCTGCAGCAGTGCCTGGCTGCGCTGCTCGAAGGCGTCGGCAAACCGCTGCAGCGCCGCCGCCTGCTGCTCGACCTGCTCGCGGCCGGCCTGGCGCTGTTCGGCCAGCAAATCCTGCCAGCGCTGGGCAAGCTCCTCGGCGGCGGCATCCAGGCGCGCGGCCACGCCCTCGAGCTGCTGCTGCGCGGCCTGGGCCACGTTGGCGTGCCAGGCGCCCGCTTCGCGCGAAATGCCTTCCATGGCGGCCTGCACCGCCGGACGGATGGCCGCGTCGGCCGAACGGGCGCTGGCAGCAACGGCCTCGGCAAGCGATTGCTCCATGGCGCCTGCCAGCCGCGCGTAGGCGGCTTCGGCCTTGTCGTGGAAGGCCGACTGCCCCGCGGCCAGGCGTTGGTCGATATCCTGCCCGCGGCGCTCGATGGCATCCATCATGGCCTGCAGCCGCTCGGCCAGCGCCGGCAGGGCCTGCGCCTGCTGCTGCAGCAAATCGACCATCTGCCGGCGCTGGTGCGACGGCGCATAGGCCTGCAACGACGTGGCGATGCATGCATCGAGCTGGCGGGCGGCTTGGTCGCGCTCGCGGCGGTCCAGCGCGGCCAACAGTCCAAGGGCCGCAGATGCGGCCACGCCGGCCACCGATGTACCGAAGGCAAACCCCAGTCCGTGCACCGGCGCCGCGAGCGACGCGCGCATGGCCTGCAAATCCGCCGCGCTTTCCAGCGCCGCCCCCGTGCCGCGCAACGTCGCGATCATGCCAAGGAAGGTGCCCAACATGCCCAACAGCACCAGCAGCCCCACGATGTATGGCGCGAGCACCGGACCGGGCAGCGCGGCGCGCGTGCCCTCGATGCGTAGCCGGACCGCGTCGCGCAACGCCTCGGGCATGCGGGCCAGCCACGCGACCAGGTCCTCGGGCGGGCCGGACAATCCGGCGAGGGCCTGCGCCAGGCCGCCGGTGGCACGGCGCTGCCGTCCGATCTCCAGCGCCCCCGCCGCATAAAACGCAACGATCAACGCGATGATGCCAAGCGCCAGCGGGTTGACGCCGACGTAGCCCGCGCCTATCCACAACGGCACCGCCAACCCTGCGGCAAAAATGATCGAATAAGCGATGTGTCGGGTCATGGGATTGCAGTCAGCGGCCGGCGAGCACTTCGGACAGGCCCGCGACCGGTTGAAAACGAACGTCCAGTTCGGCCAGCAATACGCTGCGCGCATCCCGGCGGAATACGGCCAGCCAGGCGTCGGACTGGCCGGCATCGCGCTGCAGGCGCTCGAACCGCCCCTGCAGCAGGGTGGCGATGCCACCGAGCAAGGCGCGTTCGCGCGGCGCCAGCGCCTGCTCCAGGATCGCATCGACCGCCGCCAGGCGCGCCCTGGCGCCGCCTTGCGCGGCCAGCGTCGCGCGCAGGCGGGCACGTTCGGTGCCGATGCGCGCGGCCATGGTGCGCTGCAGCAGCAGGTAGCGCTCGCGGTAGGGCTCGTATTGCGCGGGCGCCTGGCTGCCGGGATCGGCGCTGCCGGCCTGCGCAGGGGATTCGCCGAGCAGGTCGTCGGAGGCCACCGCCTGCACAAGCGAGGCGCGCACCCGCTCGCACCGCTGCGACGCCGCCGCATCCGGTGCGGCGGCGGCAGGCGCGATCTCGCCGTCCAGCACCCGGGCAAGCGAAATCGCATCGGTCCAGGCCAGCCAGCCGGCCAGCCGCTGCGACGGCGGCACGCCCGCGTCGACGGCATCCAGGTCCGTCAGGCGCGCAAGCAGGCGTATCAGCGCCGGCCCCACGGAACCGGCGCGTTGCAGCGTATCGACCATAGCAGCCGGGCCAAAAAGCCGGCAGTTTACACGCCGTCTGGGCCCGGCACGGCCGGTTTTGGCCGCGCGGCCGCCGCCTTATTGCCCCGGGCTACTGCGGGAATCCCGCGCGTTGCGGCCAGTAGTTGGCGAAGCGCCGGATCTGCACCGACCCGTAGACGCCGTTGCGGAAGTACGGTTCCTGGTCGAGCCAGTCCTGCGCCGCCTGCTTGTCGGCGAACTCCGCGACGATCAGGCTGCCGACGATGGCCTGGCCGTCGTCGGCAAGCAACGGGCCGGCAAAGGCCAGCTGGTCGGCGATCCGGGCGACGTGGGCCTTGTGCTCCGGGCGCAGCTCGACGCGACGCTCGGCCATGCCGGGGTTGTCGGTGCAAATCAGGGCAAGCAACATGGCATCCTCCGTCATTGTGTGTCGCGTGCCAGCAGCCGGGCCGGCCAGTCGGCCACCGCGAAGAAATCCAGCTGCCCGTGCCCGCTCGCCTGGTAGGCGGTGTTGGTTTGCTGCGCCAGCGCCGTAAACGGCATGGGCACGCCCCTGGCGCGCCCCCACTGCAAGGCCAAGTCCAGGTCCTTGGCCACCGTGTCTATCGTGGCCATGGCGGTCCAATCCTTGCGCTTGAGCATGTCGAGCTTGTAGCCGATGACCGGGGACGCACCGGCGCTGGCGCCGATGGCATCCAGGATCATCGTGCGGTCGATCCCGCTTTGCTCGCCGAAGGCGAGCGCCTCGCCCACCAGGGCGGGCGTGACGCCGACGATGATGTTGACCAGCAGTTTCAGCACCCGCGCCTGCTCTGCCGTTCCGCAATAAGTAAGCTTGCTGCCCAGCTTGCCGAGCACGTCCTTGACCGCGTCGAAGCGCTCGGCCGGCCCAGAGCAAAAGATGCTTAGCGTTGCCGCCGCCGCATTGGCGGTACTGCCCGAGACCGGGGCGCGCAGGTAACCGCATCCGCTTGCCTGCAGCCGGGCGGCCACCTCCGCCGAGGCCGACGGGGAAACCGTACTCATGTCGACCAGCGTCTGTTCGGGACGCATCAGGCGCCCCAGGCCTTCGGGGCCGTCGACCAGCGACAGCAGCACGGCATCGGACGGCACCATGGTGAATACCACGTCGGCATGCCCCACCAGCTGCGCCACGCTCGCGCACGGCGTGGCGCCCTTGCCGGCAATCGCTTCAAGCGCCTGCGGCACGACGTCGTACGCGGCCACGTCGTGGCCCGCCTTGACCAGGTTCTCGCACATGGGCATGCCCATCTTGCCCACCCCTATCCATCCGATCGCCATCGGCGCGCCGGGCTGTTCGACTGTCATGGTCGTCATCCTCCCAAATAAAGATTGCGGACGATTTGGCTATCGGAAAGCGCCGCCCTGGACGTTCCCTCGAATTCGATGTGTCCGTGCACGATCACGTAGCCGCCGTCGGCGATGCGTACCGCCTGGTGGAAGTTCTGCTCGGCCATCAGGACTGTCAGGCCGAGCGAGGCCTTGAGCTGCCCGATCGCGTCGATGATGCGCGTGACCAGGATGGGCGCCAGGCCCACCGACGGCTCGTCCACCAACAAGATCCGCGGCGCGGACATCAGCGCCCGGCCCAGCGCGACCATTTGCTGCTCGCCGCCGCTCATCGACCCCACGGGCTGGGTGCGCCGCTCATGCAGCCTGGGAAAGATGTCGTAGCACAGCGCCAGGTTGCGCGCGCGGCCGGCGCGCGCCTTCTTCGGGAACGCGCCCAGCAGCAGGTTCTCCTCGACGGACAGCTGCGGAAACAGCCGCCGCCCTTCCGGCACCAGGACCACGCCCAGTTCGACGATCTCCTCGGTAGTCTTGCCCACCAGGTCGATGGGCTGGCCGTCGATGACGGCCACGATGCGCCCGGCCGACGGCCGGACCAGCCCCATGATGGCGCGGATCAGCGTGCTCTTGCCGTTGCCATTGGTGCCCAGCAGGGCCACCGTTTGCCCCGAGCCGACCGTCATGGACACGTCGTGCAGGACCTGCACCGCACCGTAGCCCGCGCTGACGGACTCCAGGACCAGACTGTTTTCGCTATTGGCCAAGGTAAGCCCTCTCCACTTCAGGCATGGCCAGCACCTGCGCCGGATCCCCGCAGCCGATCCGTTCGCCCGCCACGATCACCATGAGCCGTTCGGAAAAGCGCGTCACGGCGCGCATGATGTGCTCGATCATGATCACGGTGGTGCCCGCCTCGTTGATTTCGAACAGCAAGTCCAGCACTTCGTCGACTTCGGCGCTGGCCAGGCCCGCCATGACCTCGTCGGCCAACAGCAGCGACGGGTCGGTGGCGATGGCCTTGGCCAGCTCGAGCTTGCGCAATTCCACCTGCGTGAGCCGGTCCGGCAGCGCGCCGGCCTTGTCGACCAGGCCTGCCCGCTCGAGCGCGCGGTCCGCCCGGTCGCGCACTTCGCCCATGGGCATGCGCCCGCCGCGGTGATTCATCAGCGGCATGCAGGCGTTTTCCAGGACGGTCATGCTGCGGAACGGGCGCGGCAGCTGGAAGGTGCGGCTGATGCCGCGCCAGGCCCGCTGGTGGATGGGCACCCCCTTGAGCGGCTGCCCTTCGAAGACAATGTCGCCTGCCGTGGGCACGAGGGTACCGGCGATGCAGTTGACGAACGTGCTTTTTCCGGACCCGTTTGGCCCGATCACGCCCAGGCGTTCGCCCGCGCGCACGTCGAGATCGATGCGCTTGATCGCGGTGAACCCGCCAAACCGCATCTGCAACCCCTGGACCTGCAGCTGGATCGCGCTCATGGCCTGTTCTCCGGTCGAATGAGTCCAAGGATCCCCTTGGGCGCCGCGATGAGGAAGGCCATCATCAGCAGGCCCACCAGCAGCAGGTTGAAGTCCGAACTGATGGTGACCATGGCTACCTGTTGCACCGTTGCCAGGACCACCGCGCCGATCACCGGGCCGAGCCAATGCCCCAGCCCGCCGATCAGCGCCATGGCCATGGTGTTGACCGCATAGGCCAAGCCGAAGGCCGAAGCCGGCTCGACGAAGGTGCTGTAGTAGGCGGCCGGCGCCCCGGCCATGCCCATCAGCGCGCCGCTGACCGTGGTGCCCAGCAGCTTGAGGCGGAAGGTCGGCACGCCGGAGGATTCCGCGGCGACTTCGTCATCGCGTATCGCCCGGAAGGCGTAGCCGATGCGCGATCGCTCGATGCCGCGCGCCACGCAGACCGCCAAGGCGCTCATCGCCAGCATGGCAACGAACAGGTACTCCACCGGCGAGGCAAGCATCGCCGGCGGCTGCGGACGGATCATGTACGCGCCGCGGGAACCGCCCAGGTAGTCCCAGTTGGTGACCAGCGTCTGCAGCAGCACGGCCAGGCACAGCGTGGCGATGGAAAAGTACGCGCCCCGCAGCCGCAGGGTCAGGTAGCCCATCAGCAGCCCGAGCGCGCCGGCCACCGCGGCCGCGCCCAGGATCATCGCCGGCAGGCTGCCCACGCCGAGCTTGGACAGCAGCACGCTGGTGTAGACGCCCACGCCGAAGAACCCCGCCGTACCGAAATTGACATAACCCGCGTAGCCGCCCAGGATGTTCCAGGCGGTGGCCAACAAGATGTACTGCAGGACGACGTAGGCCGAGAACCACAGGTACTCCGAGCCGGCCATCCTGAAGACGACCGCCACGGCCAAGGCCGCGACCAGGCAGCACAGGCTGAACCGTGGTGTCGAGAGAGGTTGTTTCATGGTCATCGGACCTCTATCGGGCGAACAGGCCTTGCGGGCGCACCAGCAGGGTCAGCAGCAGCAAGCCGAACGCCACTGCCAGCGACCACGCCGGGCCGACGTAAGTGGAGGTGAAGTTCTCCAGCACGCCGAATATCAGTGCCGCGAGCCACGTGCCGCGCAGGCTGGCCAGGCCACCCAGGATGCAGATCGAAAAGACGCGGCCAATGTAGGTGTGCCCCGACCACGGATCGACCGGCTGTACCAGCAGCAGCCCGCTGCCGGCCAGGCAGGCCGCGGCGATGGCGATGCCGAAGGCGATCCGCTTGACGCGCACCGGGTCCACGCCGACGAAGCGCAGCGCCTGTTGGTCCTGGCCGACGGCGCTGACCGTCCGGCCGATGAAGGTCGATCGCAGCCATCGCGACAGCGCGACCAGCACCGCCATGCCAAGGCAGAACGGCACCAGCATGCGCAGCGGCACCTCGACCATGCCGATCTGCCACGTCGTCCAGGAGTACGGTGTCTCGATCTGGCGCTGCTCGGGTCCCAGCGCCATCGACATCGATACCTCGATGACGAACATGACCGCGAAGAAGAAGGCCAGGCCCTGGATCGCAGCATCGCCGCGCTTTTCGAAAAACCGGAAGTACACGCCGTAGAAGCCATAGCCCAGCGCGAAGAACGCCGGCAGCAGCAGCACGCCGACCAGCACCGGATCCAGCCCCGCGGCCGTCGCGCACAGCATGGCCACCATCGCGCCCAACACCATGAAGGCCGGGTGCGCAATATTGACCACGTCGAGCACGCCGAAGGCCAGTGTCAGCCCTACCGTGGCCAGCGCGTAGAACCCGCCCAGCAGTAGCCCCGAGACTAGGGTATTGACCAGAAGTTCGATGTCCACGACTGCCTCCGCGCTATTGGAACGGCACGGCGAGGTCGCCGGACTTGTACTTTTCCGGATACAGGATGACCTGCTTGCCGGCTTGCTTGAACTGGTCCAGCCCGCTGTCGTCGATGCCGCGGTACTGCACCAGCAGGCTCCGGGGTTCGGCCCACTCCCCGTTGGCGGCAAACTTGATTTCGCCGGCAATGGTCTGGAACGTCCCGTTCCTGAGCTGCTCGGCCACCAGGGCCTGGTCGGGCTTGGCCGCGGCCTCGATGGCCTGGCCGAGCACCTCCATCATGGCGTAGGCCATGGGCGGCACGTAAAAGCCGAGCGGATCCACGCCCTGCTTGGCGGCGATGGGCCGGTACTTGTCCAGGAAAGCGTCCACGCCGGGAAACTTCATGGTTGCCTCGGGCGCGAAAATGTCCCAGGTGACCAGGTTGTTCAGGGCTGAGCCGTTTTGCTGCTTGAAGCCGCCGATCTGCGGACCGATCATCACGCCGCCCACCATCGACGCGGACAGCTTGGTTTGCCGGATGGCGCGGATCAGGCCTGCCGAGTCCACCGGATACGAGGCCAGGAAAACCAGGTCGGGCTTGGACGCCTGGATGGCCCGCACCAAGGGCAGGAAGTCCACCGTCGAGGGCGGATACGTGCGGTCGTACACGACCTTGATGCCCGTGCCTTTCAGGTTTTGCTTGATCCCGTCGGCAGCCGCCTTGGAAAACTCCGCGTCCAGTGCCACGACGGCAATGCGCTTGGGCTCAGGCTGGATCGTCTTGGCCACCTCCACGAAGCCCTTGGACAACTGCAAGGCCCCGCCATCACCGAGCGGGATCATCGAAAAATAGCGGTCGTAGTTGAAGTGCGCATTGACGCTGGTCCCCATCAGGCCCAGGAACACCATCTTGCGCTGGATGACGATGGGCATGGCCGGAACGATGGCTGCCGTGCTGTAGCCCGACACCACGAAGTCGACCTTGTCGACGTCGAGCAGCTTGGTGTAGATGCCGGGGATGGAGGCGCCGTTGCTCTGGTCGTCGTAATACACCAGCTTGACCGGACGGCCGAGCAGCCCGCCCTTGGCATTGACGTCCGACTCCCATATCTGCATGGCGATCAGCGCAGCCTTGCCGTTGGCCGCCAGCCCTCCTGTCAGCGCCATGGAAAAGCCGATCTTCAGCGGCTCGCCCTGCGGGGATTGCGCGCCTGCGCCGCCTGCGGCGCCCAGCATCGCCAGGCCCAGCGCAACCAGCGCCGCCCGTCGCGTCACAGCCTTCATGTCCGTCTCCTCTGTAAAAGTGATCCTGCCCCCACGCCAGCCGATGCTTTCGTCCTGCGGCCAGCGCCCTTGCCACACTGCGCGATGCGCGCGGTCAGCCGTCGATTTCCGTGTTCAGCACGAAGTCCGGCGGCACGGCCGGCCCCCATAGGTGCAGCGCGTCCTCGGCCGGATAGTCGCCCGTCGGCCATTGCGTGCCGGGCGCGATGTAGTCGATATCGAAGGAATACTCGGCGAAGCTGCCCCAGGGATCCTTGACGTAGCGGAAGTAGTTGGACCCGATGACGTGCCTGCCCACGCCCCACCCTTCGCCATAGCCGGCGGCAGCCATCTGCTCCATGCCCACGCCGACCTCGTCGATGGACGCCACGCACCAGCTCGAATGATGAAAGCCCGGCCCGGCCGATTTGGCCAGCGCGACCAGGTGATGGTCACTGCCGTGCGGTGTGTACGTGAACGCGATCACGTCGCCGGAACGGTCCGCGAGCGCCAGGCCCAAGCCGCCACCGAAGAAAGCAAGCGCGCGATCGACGTCGGCGGTAAACAACAGGATGTGGGACAGGTATAGCGGCCGGACCTTGCCGGCCTGGCTGCGCGCCGGAGCGCGTCCCACGGCCGGATGGCCGGGGCCGGTGGGCGGCGCGAACTCGCGTGGCCCGGGCGACGACGGCGAGCATTTATCGGCCACGCGCACCTGGACGGGCGTGCCGTCGGGCGATAGCACCCACAGCCCGTCGCCGTCGGCGCCCGGCGGCGCGGCCGTCGGTCGGGCGCCGGCGGCCTGCAGTTGCTGGGCCAATACAGGCATATCCGGCGCATAGGCGCCAAACGACAGCCACAGCAGCTTCTTGCGCGGATAACCGCCCAGCACTCTGCCCCAGCGATGCGGGTGCCCGAAGGTGTACAGCCCGAGCGCCTTCCCCTCGCGGCGCACATCCAGGCCGAAGGCCGAGAAAAAATGCTCGGCCTGGGCGAGGTCCGGGACGCCCAGCGCGAACTCGTCGACGGAATGGATTGCTGCTCTTGAAACGGCCATGGCTCCACCCATTTGTTATCGGTTGTCGGCGACCGGTCTTTGCCGGCTTGCTGCCCCGGCGGCGCGCCAGCGTCACGCGCCGCGTTGCGCCGGGCATTCGCGCAGGTCAAACCACCCGCTGGCGCTGCGAACCCAGCACGCCCCCGTCCAAGGTCATGACGTCGCCGCGCTTCAAGTACACGGGCGGTTTCATGCCCAGGCCCACGCCTTCGGGCGTGCCGGTAATCAGCAAGTCCCCGGGCAACAGCGTCATGAACTGGCTGACGTACGACACGATTTCGGCGACGGAAAAAATCATGTCCGACGTATTGCTGCGTTGCCGGACTTCGCCGTTGACTTTCAACTCCAGCGGCACGTTCTGCGGGTCGGCCAGTTCGTCGGCCGTCACCAGCCACGGCCCCACGGGCCCGAAACCGTCGAAACTCTTGCCCTTACCCCACTGGCCGTTGCGCTTGATCTGCCAGTCGCGCTCGGAAATGTCGTTGGCCAGCACATAGCCGGCGACGTGCCGCAGCGCGTTTTCCTTCGACACCTTGTGCGCCTTGGTGCCGATCACCAGGCCGAGTTCGATTTCCCAGTCGGTGGCTTCGGAGCCATCAGGCAGCCGGACGTCGTCGTTGGGGCCGGCGATGCTCGTAAGCGCCTTGGTAAACACCACGGGCTCCGTGGGGATGGGCAGGCCCGATTCTTCGGCATGCCGGCGATAGTTCAGCCCGATGGCCACGAACTGGCGGATGCCGGCCACCGGCACGCCCAGCCGCGCCTCGGGCGGCACCAGTGGCAGGCGCTCGACCTGTATGGCCTTGAGTGCCTGCAGCTTTTCCGGGGCCAGCCATTCGGGCGTCCAGTCATCGACCAGCAGCGACAGGTCGCGTATGCCGCCTTCCGCATCCAAGATCCCGGGACGCTCGATGCCGGGCGGTCCGAAGCGAAGCAATTTCATGGCTTTCCTTTTTGGCGAATGATGAAACGAATGGCGCCGTGGCACCAGCATCCGGCCCAAGCCCCGGCAGGACGGGCAAGGCGGCTGCGCGTCCTTTCGCCTTGCCGCTTGCCCTATGCCTGGCTCCCGGTTGTTCCTGCACGGTGCAAATGATATATTTTTTGAACGACAATATATATAGGGTTTGTACTTATACTTTGCAGTCTCCGGCATAACCACTTCGCAAAGGAAGCGCCTTGCTGTCTCCCGCCTCCTCCAACCCCACCATGGCGTCGGCCCTGGTCGACCGGCTGCGGTCGGACATCGTCGAAGGGGTCTATCCCCCGGGGTACCGGCTCGTCATCCGGGACTTGTGCGACCGCTATGGCGTGAGCCTGATACCGATGCGCGAAGCCTTGTCCAGGCTGACCGGCAGCGGCTTCGTGATCGCGGAAAGCCAGCGGGGCTTCCGCGTGGCGGCGGTATCGCTCGATGACATGATGGATATCGCGCGCACGCGCGCGCTCATCGAATGCGAAGCCCTGAAACTATCCCTGACCCATGGCGACGTCGCGTGGGAATCGCGGCTGGTCGCCGCGCACCACCACCTCAGCCGTTTGTCGCTACGCGACGACGCGGGGACGGGCCAGCTGTCGGCGCAATGGGATGACGCGCACATGGCCTACCACGACGCCCTGATCTCGTCGTGCCGGTCTCCCGTCCTGCTAGAGCTGGCAAACAATTTGCGGCAGCGCGCGGCGCGCTACCGCTACCTGTCGGTCAAGGCCGAAGCGCAGCCGCAAGCGGCCAAGGCCGCCAAGCAGCAGATGGCCCACCCGCCGCGCGATGTCGCCGCCGAACACAAGGCCTTGACCGACGCCGCACTGGCGCGCGACGTTGACCTGGCCTGCGAGCTGCTGCGACGCCACCTGGAGACGACGGCCGAGCTGGCACGCCAGGAAATGCTCGCCCGAAGCGCCGCCGCGGAGTGAGCGGAGGGTCCGCCAAGGCAGCTTGGCCGGGGCGCGTTGCTCGCCCGGCAGCATATCCGGGTCATTGTTAGCAAAAGAAGAAGGCGGAAAACGGTCACCCGGTCACCGCTACAAGAGGGCCGGCGACCGGGTGCGGGGCCGGGCTCGGTCGGCGCGAGACCATTGACCCACGCCACCGGCCGGTACGCTCAGCAAAATTCGTGGCTATTCGTGATCGTACAGAATCGCGCGATGCTGCCCATGGAGTTCTCATGCTCCTGCGCGCTGTGGGCCGCGCAGCAGTCTTCTAGCACATGCACCGCATAGTCGCGATCGTGGGCATCGCGCACGGCGGCCTGCACTACCGCTTGCGTCGACACGCCAGACACATATAGCGTGTCGACGCCCAACGCGCGCAGCTGCGCCTCCAGGGTGGTCGAATAAAACGGGCTGACCCGGTGCTTGACGACCTGTACGTCACCGTCGCGTTGCTCGAGGTCCGGATGGATTTCCGTGCCCCACTGCCCCAGCTTGAACAGCCCAGCCTTGGGTGCGCCGCCGAATACCGGCGACTTGGGCGGGCACTCGGGATAGCCTGCCGAAAACCCCACGCGCACGAATCCGACCTTCATGCCTGCCGCCCGCGCCCGCTCGATGGCGCGGGCCGTATTTGCGATCACGTTGCGCGCGCGCACCTGCTCGCCAAGCGGGCCCGAGCCGTTGGGGCCGTCGGGATGAACCAGATCGTTCTGCATGTCCAGAACGAGATAAAGCGACGTCATTGCCTTTCTCCTGTTAGCCGTGTGAGACGGATGCCGCGCCGGCTTGGCGCTAGTCGCACCACATGCCGCCGTTGACGTTGAGCACCTCTCCGTTGACGAAGCCCGTGGTGCGGTCGGTCAAGTAGAGGACTGCGCGCGCGACGTCCTCGACCGACCCCATGCGCCCGACCGGAATGGCGGCCCTCAAATGGGCGGGGAAAGCCGTCGTCATCGCCGTGGCTATGGGCCCGGGCGCCACCGCATTGACGGTCACGCCATGCGTGGCGAGCTCGCGGGCGAGGAATACCGTCATGGCGTGCACGCCTGCCTTGGAAACACCGTACGCGATGTTTCCCGCGCGTTGCTGCTCACCGGGGTCTATCCACGGACGGGCGTTACCGCCGTTCTTGCCCACCACCGAGCCGAGGTTGACGATGCGGCCGTAGCGCTGCAAGCGCATAACCGGCATCACTGCCTGGCAGCACAGGAAGGTGCCCTTGAGGTTGATGTCGAGCACCCGATCCCATTGCGCTTCATCAAGTTGCTCGGCGCTGCCGAAAGCCACGACGCCCGCGGCATTGACCAGGATGTCGATGCGGCCATGCCGGCCGAGCACCTCGTCGACCAATGCCGTGCACGCTACCTTGTCCGTGACGTCCAAGGCGCGCCACATCCCGTCTGGCCCGTCCTCACTTTCGAACCGTACATCGGCGCGCACGACCACCGCGCCGCTACGCGCCAGCGCCGCGGCCACCGCCTGGCCAATTCCGCCTGCCGCGCCGGTAACAATGGCAACCTGGCCGGCATGGCCTGGGCAGCCGCCGCTAGCGCAAGAATCGGAACCCGGCTTCGTCATTCGATCGGCTCCACCGACGCCTTGACGATCTTGGCCCAGCGCTCCGTTTCCTCCTTGAGGAAAGCGCCGAAGACATCTGGGCCGTCGCCGCTAAGTTGCACGCCCATTTCGTCAAAGCGTGCCTTCGCGCTGGGCTCTGCGATCGCCTTGCCTACCGCGGCCGCCAACCGATCCACCACCATGGCGGGCGTGCCGGTCGGCGCCATGACTCCCCACCACACCGAGACGAGGTAGTCCTTGTAGCCCTGCTCCGCGAACGTGGGCACGTCTGGCAGCGACGGCGAACGCTTCGTTCCGGCCACCGCCAGCGCCTTGACCTTCCCGGCCCGAATCAGCGGCAGCGCGGTAATTTGATTGATAATCATCAAATCGATGCGCCCGGCCAGCAAATCGGTCATCGCCGCCGCACCCCCCTTGTACGGGACATGCAACAAGTCGATGCCCGCCACCGACTTCAACATCTCCGCCGCCAGGTGCTCCGACGTGCCGTTGCCGCCTGAGCCGAAGTTCAACCGGCCAGGCTTCTGGCGAGCAAGCTCGACCAGCGCGCCAAGCGAGTCAATCGGCATGTCCTTGTTGACGATGAGCACGCTAGGCACCTGTCCCACCAGCGCCACTGGCGTGAGATCGCGCCGCGGATCGAACGGCATCTGCTTATACAAGCTGACATTGACTGCCGTGGCAGGCGAAGCCAACAGCAAGGTGTAGCCGTCGGGCTTGGATCGCACCACGTAGTCCGAGCCGATATTGCTGCCTGCTCCGGGGCGGTTTTCCACCACGACCGGCTTGCCCAGCTCATCGCCCAGCGATTGGGCAAGGATCCGCCCGACTGTATCCACCCCGCCGCCTGGCGCGTAGGGCACGATGAGATTGATGGGACGGTCCGGGTATTCCTGCCCGTGGCCGGGTCCGGCCAGCATGGCCAGGCTGGCGATGACGCCGTATGCCAATTTTCCGATTGCTCGCATGTCTTCCTCCTGTCCGCGTTTCGATGCGCTTGGTTCTATCCGTTTGGTTCTGCCATCCACTTAGCTGGCATGCGGGTAGACAGGGCCGTATTGGGCACGCAGCTCCTCGAGCTGGCTGGCCGGCGGCATCGCATACATCGCCCGCCGGGAAGTCCAGGTGCCGCCCATCGCTGCGCGCATGCGCACGACCGCCTCGCCCAGCTTGATCAGCGCGACCACCCCATTGAGGATGGGAACCTGGTCATTGATTCGATGCACGCCGTGCCGTGCAAGCAGCACCATGAGCACGCCGATAGCCGGAATGACAACCTCGGCGTCGCTTGCCACTACCTTTTCGGCCGCAGCAAGAAATTGATCCACAAGCGCTCGCCCGGCGTACTCGTCGGAAAAACCGGTTTCCAAATCGACGAGCCGGTCGACGGTCATGCGGTGCACCCCAGCAAGCCGCCCGGCCAACCCGTACTTGGTAACGTTTTCCACGATCTTGGGCGCATGCTTGGCGTTGCCCGTGACCAGCGCAAAGTTCGCGCCCATCGTGCATGCCAGGTGCGCGGACGTTTCGCACAGCCCCAAGACCGGCATGTCGGTGATTTCCCTGGCCTCGCGCAGCCCCGGGTCGCCGATGTTGCCGATCAGGAATGCGTCGAAGCCTTCGCGGCTTGCCCGCTCGACGTTGGTCAACACCTCTTGCGCTTCGATGAACTCTAGGTAGCGGTATTGATCGCCGATGCCGCCACGCGTCTCGATGCCATGCACTTCGACCTCGGTATCCGGGTCCTTGACGCTGTCTATCACCTCGCGCAACGCACGGTTGTAAGCCGGCCACGACGCCATGCGCGTCAGGCTCTGATACCAGATTTTCATGCTGCTTCGTCTCCTGTCCCGGCCTAGCCGCCGGTGTCGCTGCGTCCGTGCCAGGCACGCGCCACGCCAACACTGCCAACAGTGTATTGACCCACTTTTGGTAAATAAACTGCTTATCGATAAAAATACTATTAACCTTTGATTAAAATTTTGGCGGGCAATCGCTGCACCAGCGGAGATCGATTCCATGCCTCAGATGACCAGCCACCTGCCACACATTGCCACTTTCGTGCGCGTGGTCGAAGCGCGTGGCTTTACCGCCGCCGCTCGCCGCCTGGGAATCTCGACGGCGGCCGTCAGCAAGGCGGTCACACGCCTGGAAAACAGCCTGGGCGTCAAGCTCATCAATCGCACCACGCGCAGCATTTCGCTGACCGACGATGGCGAGATGTACTTTCGGCGGTGCCGGGACATCTTGTGGGATCTCCAGGAAGCCGAAGCCGCCGTCACGCACGCCAGGGTGACGCCTCGGGGCAAGCTGCGCATCCAGCTGCCCATCGGGCTGGGTAGGCGCGTGATCCTGCCCGCGCTCACGCAACTGACTCTGCGCTATCCGGAGTTGTGCATCGATGTCGACCTAAGCGACCGGGTGGCGGACTTGGTCGAAGAAGGCATAGACGTGGCGGTGCGCATTGGCGAGCCGCGCGACTCCCGCTTGGTCGTGCGCCACCTGGCTAACATCCGCTTTGTCACCTGCGCCAGTCCTGCCTATTTGCGCAAGCATGGCATGCCGCGCACGCCCGCCGACCTGGCCAAACACAACTGTGTCGCCTACGTCGTGCCACAAACGGGGCGCTACCACGACTGGGAATTCCTGCACGACAACCAGCGCATCGTCTTCACCCCGCAAGGCTCGCTAAACGTCAACAACGCCGAGGCCCTGCTGGACGTGGTGGAAAGCGTCGGTGGGATCGCCCGTGTCGCAAGCTTCGTGGCGGCCGACCGCGTGCGCCGCGGCACCTTGCAGCTCGTGCTCACCGACTGCATCGCCCCCGGCCCGGCGATGTACATCGCGTACGCGCAAAATCGCCACCTGTCGCCGCGGGTGCGGGCATTCGTGACGCTGATGGAAGAGATCATCCCCGCGGAACCACCGTGGGAAAAAGAAATGGGCCTGCCGCCGCAGGCAGCGCCCAATCAAGTTGACCGTCAGGCCGGCGCCTGATCCGCCCCGGGCGTGGCCGGCTTGCGCACCCAGTCACGGGCGCGCTCGGCCAGCTGGCGGAAGCGGTCGGAGATTTCGCCCAGGCGGGCGTGCCACTGTGGATCGGGCGCCTGTCCGTCGGTGACGACGAAGAACGACTGCATCATCATCGCCAGGGCCAGCGGCTCGAGCAGCGCAGCCTTGAATGCCCAGGCAAACAACAGGGCGAATACGACGCTGCCGGCACTCCAGGCGCCCGGCATCCAATATACCAGCGCCGCAGCCGGCGCCAGCGCAAGCAGAAAGATGATCAAGGACAGGGCATAGACCATGAGTGACAGCCAGGCGGCGTTCCTGAGCATGGCCTTGTGGTTCTGGCCGTACAGCACCAGGGCCTCCTCGACCGCCGCCCAGGGGTTGTCCGCGCCCGTGCGGATTGCCCGCGCAAGGATCACCTCGTCGACGAAACCCACTGCGATGCGTAAGACGGCCCGGACCACGCGCATGAGCGCGTCCAGGCCGGGAAGAGGCAGCATGCCGGCAATGCCGGACAACAGCCCGGTCATCGTGCGGATGACGCCTTTTACCAGTTGATCCACGGCGAACAGCACGCTGACTTCGCCGAACCGGCTACGCACGATCGCCGTGCCGTAGGCGATCTGCCCTTTGCCGGCAGGCAACGCCTGTCCGTCCATGAGCGCCACCAGCACCGCGATGTGGCCAGCCTTGACCAGGTACAGCAGGTATTCGCGCGCCAGGTAAAGCAATCCGGCCGACAGCCCGAAACCGATCGCCCCACCCCAGAAAGCGCCACCAGCCGGCGCATGCAAGAGCGATCCGATGCCGTAGCCGATGCCAGCACCCGCGCCCGTCACGATCACGAAGCCGACGGCGGCGCCGAAATAGACCAGGATGCGCAATCCGATATAAGGCGCCGTGCGCGCCATGAGCACCAGGGCCTTGCCGACGTTGAAATCCCACATCCCGCTTCCCCCCAAAAACGCGACGATCAACCGTCCGGTCGATTGGCGGCAAGCATACAGCAGGCCATGGCAGCCATCCATGCATGGCCAAGTATTCGCAATATTGCGCGATTTGGATCGACTGCCAGCGAAGCCCTATCGGACGGGGGCTGGCCCCATGCGCATCGATGCGTTTGCCGGCGGGCCTGCGTCACGCCAGGATCACCTTGCCGCCTGCATTTTCGCTGCACGCGATGGCCGCCTTGAAATCGGCAAGCGCAAACGTCCGGTCGTAAGACAGCGCGAGCCGGCCTGCGGCGATCGATTCCGCCAGCGCCTGCCATATCGCGTCCAGCTCCCGGGCGGACTTGGAAGCCATCCAATGGTCGATCCCGAACCCTTCGATCACCAGATTCTTGTAGATGACGTCGCCATACGCCAGCTCGGTGCCATCCGGGCTCAACCGCCCGTACAGGATGAGCTTGCCCGCCGGGGCAGCGGCCTTGATCAGTGTCGACCCCAGCTTGCCGCCGACCGCATCCAGGATGGCGTGGGCCCCGCCGCCTGTCGCGTCGATGATCGCCTGCTCCAATTGCGGCGAGTCATCGAGAAGCACGGTATCCGCCCCCAGGCGCAACATGGCCGGCTGGTTGCCAGGCTTGCGCACCAACGCCAGCACGCGGATCCCGCGCAGTTTGGCCAGTTGCACGATGAGCTTGCCAAGCGACGAGTTGGCAGCGGACAGCGCCAGCCATTGGCCACGCGCCAGGCCCGCGCGCTCGAGCAAGGCGTAGGCGCTCATCCCGTTCAGGCTAAGCTGGCAGCCGACCTCCATCGGAATGGCGTCCGGAATGACGCGTAGCGCCTGCACCGGGACGTTGACGCGCTCGGCCCATGTGCCTTGGGCCCGGAATGCGACGTGCTTGCCGACGAGTCCCGCGTCCATCCCTTGCCCCACCTTCTCGACGATGCCGGCGCCTTCCAGCCCCGCAATCTGCGGCAGTTGCGGGCGCTGCCGGTAAACGCCCTGGATGAACATCTTGTCCGACGGATTGATCGGACGCGCCAGCACGCGGACCTGCGCTTCGTGCGGCGCCGGGTCGCCGATGTCCCATTCGGCCAACGCAAGGGTATCCAGCCACGAACCCGTCTGCGCGAACACCACTGCCTTCATTTCGACCTCCATGCAGTCACTGATGCCCATTCGCCTGCTGCCAATTCCTGCGCGGCCTCAACGGACCGAAGGCAACGCCTGCCCCCTCTTGCGGATCACCCGATGCGCGCCTTCCGCCGCAAAGAGCCCCAGGAAAATCAATGCAGCCCCGACCCATCCCAGCCGGTCGGGCGCGACCTCGGGCAACAGTGCAGCGCCGAGCGCCCCCGCTGCGGCGACGGCGATGTAGATCGTCGACGCGTTCAGGGCGAGCAGGATGGGTGCCAGCGCCGGCGCGATGCCGATGAGCCGGTGCTGCTGCGGCACGAGCACGCCCCAGCCGCACAGCCCCCAGACGACGAGAACCGGGATGGCGGTCGCCACGGCTGTGCTGGCCGCCGGCAAGGCGAGGAAATCCAGCCCCACGACCGCGATGGCAAGATTGATGATCCGGCGGCTGCCGTAGCGGTCGGTCAACGCCCCGGCGACGAGATTGCCGATGGTTGCGGCCGCGCCCCAGGTGGCGATCAGCGCGGCCAGGACCTGCCCGCTTCCGCCCGTGGCACGTTCGAAGACCACGCTTACGTAGCTGTAGACCGTATACAGTCCAGCCAGCACGAGCAGTGTCGTCGCCAAGGTAAGCACCACGCGCGCATCGCGCAGCGGCGCCAGGCGCTCGGCCAGTGAAAGCCGTGCTGCCGCCGGTAGCTGCGGCAGCGCAGCAGCAATGCCCAAGCCCGCCAACGCGCCGATTGCCGCGACCAGCCACATCGTGGCGCGCCAACTCGCCACGCTGCCGACCAGCGTGCCGATCGGTGCGCCCAACGCCGTCGCGCCGCTCAAACCGGCCATCACGATGGCCAGCGCACGACCGCGTGCTTCGGGCGCAACCAAGGCTGCAGCCGCGGCACTGGCCGCCGGCGTGTACATCGCCCCGCCCAGCCCGGCCGCGACCCGGCCGGCCAGCGCCCACCCGAAGTCGCTGGCCAATGCGGTCAGCGCGTTGCCCAGCACAAATATGGCAAGGCCGATGCCCAACACCCGGCGGCGCGGCCAATGCGCCGTCAGCGCCGCCATGATCGGTGTCATGACCGCGTAAGCCAGGGCATAGGCCGTGATCAGCTGCCCGGCCGTGTCGATGCCGACCTCGAAGCTGCGCGCCACCGCCGGCAGCACGCCTGCCACGACGAAGCTGTCGGTGCCGATCGCAAAGGTGCCGGCAGCCAGTGTGATGAGCCGAAGATTCATCGCCATAACCGCACCATCGTAATAACATTAGTTACACCATGGGCCGCGAAAAAACGGCCATGTCCATGGCCGTTCCGCGGTCATCGGGACCCGCGCAAAATCCGATTGAGCAAATCCTCGATGGTCACCCCGGCCAGGCGGCGCCGGAGCAACCCTGCCAGGTCATCGTAGACGTCAGTCAACACGGGTTGTATGCCCCTGCCGATCGGGCATGCCTGGTTGGGCCGCGACGCGTGCAGCGCAAAAATCGGGCCCTCATCCACGGCACGGTAGACATCCAGCAGGGAAATCGCGTCGGGGCGCTTGGCCAAGGTCCATCCGGCGTGGGCGCCGCGGCGGCTCTGGACGAGCCCCTGCTTGGACAAGGCGCCCAGCGCCCGCCGGATGATGACCGGATTGGTGTTGACGCTGCGCGCGATCCTGTCGGACGTCACCGGGCCGGGATCCTTGCGTGCGACCAAGGCCATCCAAGCCAAGATATGCGTCGCGACCGTCAATCGGCTGTTGGAACTCATGGCGTCCCCTACCTCAAATGAAACTATAGTTGTTACGACAGTACATCGTCAAGCTGCGCCAAGGCCGCCGCGCCGGGCCTTCCAGGCAGCCACGGGCCGCCCCGTCATCGCTCGCGCCGGCTGCGCGGCCCGGCCGTTACACCACGAACCGCCCACGATGCCGCGTGAACTCTTGTTCGGTCACGACACTGCCCCACTGCGCGCCCTCGGCTTCGTGCATAAGCTGAAACCCGAAGGAGGTGTAGAGGCGGTTCGCCGCCTCCAAGCCCTTGAAGGTCCATAGGCGGATCGCCGGGACGGCACGGGCATCACAAAAGGCGACGGCTTCGGCAAGCAGCTTCCTGCCGATACCGCTGCCGCGATAGCCGTCATCCAGGATGAACCAGCGCAAGTGCGCCTCGCCGGTGCCGAGGTCTTCGCCGTCTATGGACACCGACCCGACGATGCGGTCGCCGTCCAGGGCACACCAGATCCGGTTGGCGGGCCGATCCAGGCGGCCGGCAAACTCGGCAAGGCCGGCGGCCACTTGGCTTTCGAAGAACTGGCCGAATCCCGCATGCCTGGCGTAGTAAGTCGCGTGCATCTCGGTGACGCGCCCGACCAAGCCAGGCCGGTATCCGGAGTCGATGCGGATATCGCCGCGCAGGGCCTGTGCCGTTCCCAGGCGGCGCGCCCGCAAGGCGCGCGCATACAGCATCAATCCCTGCCGGATCGCCTGCTGCTGGCCTTGCGGCAGCTGCTGTAGCGCCGTGCTGACCTGGTTGCGGCCAAAGGCGTGGATCTTCTTGACCAGGCGCTTGCCCCGATCGGTCAGGGTCAGCAGCTTGGCCCGCCCGTCGTCCTCGCTGGCCGTCTCCTTCAACTCACCGGCCTCGATCAACTTGCCGATCATGCGGCTAACCGACGATTTATCCAGGCCAAGCACTTTGACGAGCTGGGCCGCCGTCATGGCGCCCTGGATGTCGATTTCCAGCAGCGCGTGCACCGCCGAGGTCGAATAGCGGGTGGCCGCCAGCGTGGCGGCCATGAACCCCAGCTCGCGAACCATGGTGCGCGACGCCGTGCGGATGTCCTCGACGGTATGAAGATCCACGTCCATGATGTATCCTATTTGGTTGCATAATGCAACTTTCTAGTTGCACAAAACAATCATTCGGAACCACGCGTCAACACCTTGCCCCCGCATCATTAGGGCGCCGCGTGAAGCAGTACGCGTAAGCCGAACCCCAGCAGCGCCAACCCCGTCATGGCATCGAGCGAGCGTGTCAGCGCGGGTGTGCGCAGCCAGCGCGCCAATGGGCGCGTGGCCAACACCAGCGTAGCGAACCACAGCAGGCCGAGCGCCGCGTGAATGCCGGCCAGCAACGCACCGAACGCAATGGCGGGCACGTGCTCGGGGATGAATTGCGGCAACAGGCTGACATAGAACACGCCGATCTTGGGATTGAGCAGGTTCGTCAGCAGGCCGCGCACGAACCACCGGGGATCCCGGTCATCAGGCAGCTGCGCCGGCACGAATCCGCCCGATGGCTTGAGCGCCTTGGACAACAACTTGGCCCCCAGCCAGAGCAGATAGCCCGCCCCGGTCAGCTGGATCACGGCGTACGCCAGCGGGGAAACCGACAGCACTGCGCCCAGCCCTGCCGCCGTGGCCAGCCCCCAGACCATCACGCCGGCAACGATGCCGCTTCCGGCAAGCATGGCCTTGTATCCGCCTTCGACCACGGCCGTCCGGAGCACGAGCGCCGTATCCATGCCCGGGGTCAGGGTCATGAGCAAAGCCGTCAGGCCAAACCCCAGCAACGCGGCCGTAATCGTCATGTCACTTCTCCCTGTGACGCTGCGCGGGCTGGCCGCGGCCTGCCAGGGCCAGCAGCGCGGCTGCCACCAGCAGCACGGCGCCGCACCACAGCACGGCGTCCAACCCATACCGGTCGGCGAAGGCGCCGGCCAGCAACGGACCAATGGCCTGGCCGACGGCAAATGCCGTCGTGAACAACGCCATGGCCCGCGCGATCTGTTCGCCAGGCAGGCATTGGCGCAACAGCACGCCGACCGAGGCCGGCACGATAAACACGCTCGCCCCGAACAGCGCGGCTGACACCGGCATGGCGGCGTCGAAGCCGGATAGCGGGATCAGCGCGCCAGCCAGCGTCGCCATGCAGCTCAAAGAAAAGGTGTACTGCGCGGGCCATGCCCCCAGCGCCCGGCGCCAGACCAGCGGGACCGCCGCCGCGGCCAGGCCAAGCAGCACCCACACCCAGGTGTCGAACTGCCACGACAGGCCGCGATGCTGCACCAGGGCAAAGATGAAGGTCATATAGGCGATGTAGCCGATCCCGAAGCAAAAGTAAGCGGCTAGGCACGTGCCAAGCGGATGCAGCGACCATTGGAGCCGGCTGCGCTGCTGCGCCGTTGCCGCCTGCCCGTCCTGCGTGCCGCGCAGGCGCCATGCGTCCACGATGGGGTAGATCGCCATGAGCACGCCGGCCACGCCCAGTGCCAGCCAAGCCATGGGCCACGCCTGGACACCGGACCCGGCAAGCATGGGGTTGACCAGCAGCCCGGAGGCGACGATGCCCACGCCGGCGCCGGTGAAGTACAGCCCCGTGGCCGCCCCGCGCCGGCCCAGGTCGTGCTGGTAGCGCAGCTGGACCAGCGCGCCGCCGCAGGCATACGACCATGCCGCCCCCACGCCGGAAAGCAGGCGCAGGGTGCTCAACCAGGCCAGGCTGGCATGCCAGCCCCGTGGCGCATAGCGCCGCCACGCAGACGATGAGCCCGCAAATGAACAAACCGGGCGTGCTAAACCGCCGCAGCAACCAGTATCCCGAGATCGCACCCAATACGTAGCCGACGGCGTTGGCCGTATTGAGCCATCCGGCCTGGGCATAGGTCCATCCCAGGTCGGCGCGCATGGCCGGCAGCAATAGCGCATAGGCAAAGCGTGAAAGCCCATTGCCGATGGCCACCGCCAGGCCCAGCCCGAAGGCCGGCCAAAGCGAGGACGGTCCTGGCGAGCGCATCGTCCACACCCGGTTTCAAGCGCAGAAGGCGAGGATGCGCTGCGCAACCTCTTGCGGCGCCTCGCGCTGCGGGAAATGCCCGACGCCATCGAGGACCGTCCTTTCGTAGCGCCCCTTGAAGTAGCGTTCGCGTCCCGCAGAAGTATCGACATGGTTGCAAGCGTCGGCCGCCCCGTGGATGACCAGCGTCGGCACCGCCAGCACGGGCGCGGGCTGGAGCCGGCGCTCGTCGTCGGCATAGACCGGATCACCCGGCACAAACCCCCGCCGGTGCCGGTACGAATGCAGCACTACCTGCGGCCAGTCGTCGCCCTCGAATGCTTGGGCGGCCAGCGAGAAGTCGTGCTCCTCGTACCATCCGGGCGGCGACCACGTGTCCCACATCATGCGGGCGAACGCCACGCGGTCTTGCGTGACTGCGCGCTCGCCGCGCGGGGTGGCCATGAACCAGTGGTACCAGTAGTTGCGCGCCTGCGTCAGGGACAGCGGCTGGTTCGGGTCGTTGGTGCCGTAGCCCACCGACAGCATGACCAGGTGCGACGCCACACCTTCGCGAAGCCCGCAGGCATTGGCCGCGGCCCGGGCACCCCAGTCGTGGCCGACCAGCACCGGATCGCGCAGTTCCAGGGCATCGATGAAATCCAGCACGTCACGCCCCAAGGCGGACAGCTGCCCGCTGCGCGGCGTCCATTCCTGGCGGAACCGGGTCGGCGCAAACCCGCGCAAGGCCGGCGCCACCACGCGCAACCCCGCGGCGGCAAGCGCACGCGCCACGGGCCGCCAGCCAACCGGGCTGTCCGGCCAGCCGTGCAGCAAGATCGCCGTGCGCTCGCCCTGGGGATTCCATTGCAGGTAGGCGATTTCCAACCTGTCGGTCGGCACGAAGAGAAAGTCCATGAGGCATCACTCGCAAAGGTGGCACAGCGGCGAGCTTAGCGTTAGCATTGTGGTCGATTATTTAATAATCGACGATTTTTTATTGATATTTTGCGTTCAATCCCCCCGCCCAGCCCATGAACGTTTCCTTGGCTCCCAATGGGCCGCCCCTGGACCTGGTCCTGGTGCGCACCTTCATCGAAATCGTCGACAGCGGCAGCTTCGCCGCAGCCGCCGACCAGCTGGCGCTGACCCCTTCGGCGATCAGCGGGCACATCCGCCGCCTGGAGCAAGCCACGGGCACCGCGCTGCTGGCGCGCACGACGCGCCGGGTCGCGCTGACCCAGGCCGGCGAAACCCTCTACGCCTATGGACGCCACCTGATCGATTTGGAGCGGGAAGCGCGCGCGAAGCTGCGTGGCCTATCGCTGCGCGGGCGGCTGCGCATCGGCGCATCCGAGGATTTCGCCAGCGCCTGGCTGCCCCAAATACTGCAACGGTTCCGGCAATGGCATCCAGGCACGCGCCTGGAAGTCAAGGTCGCCATCACCGGCGAACTGCTGCACCTGCAGGAAGCCGGACGGCTGGACATCGTCTTCGGCAAGCAGTGCGAACGCGTGCAAGGCGCAGGCACCCTGCTCTGGGAGGAACCGATACGATGGGTCATCGGCGCCGAACATCGCCTGCCGGCGGACTCGCCGATCCCCCTGGCGCTGTTTCCCGAGCCCTGCGTCTACCGCGAAACCGCCCTGACGGCGCTACGCACGACCGACCGGGCCTGGCAGATCGTGTTCGAAAGCAGCAGCATGGCAGCCTGCCTATCGGCCGCGCGCGCGGGCTTTGCCGCCACCGTCATCGCCGACAGCCAGCGCACCAATGACTTGCGCGTGCTCGGACGCGGCGACGGGCTGCCGGATTTGCCCAAGGCGCGGTTCTATGCGTTCGCGCTGGCAGACAGCCCAGCCAGCAATGCCCTGGTCGACGCCGCGAGAGAATTGGCGGGCATCCGCCTGGCGCGCCGCGCATTCGGATGAAGCGTGCAGCGCCCCGCCTATCACGGGCACCCAGTCGGCAGGATGCGCCGCGGCGCGCCGGTATCAGGGATAGCGCCGGCCGTCGAATGGTTCGCCCAGCAACACGCAGCGCAGCGTCATGTGGGCGGCCTGCACCTGCCCCAGGTCGCCATCGATGAAGTCGCAGTCGATCAGGTTTTCGTCGCCGGACTTGCGCGACGTGTAAAGGTTGACGTTGACGTTGACGCCGCCCTGGACCCATTTCAGCTTGGCCGGGTCGACGCCTTTGCCCGTGATGCGCACGGTGCCCGGGCGCGGCGCGATCTCGAGGACTTCCTTGCCGACGTCGACCATGCCGAGCTCGTCGACGTGCGCCTGGCCTTGCCGGTTGGGAGCACCGGAGTACGACGCCAAGACCGTGACGGTTTCGTGCCGGGCGGCCAGGCTGGCCTGGGCCTTGTCCGAAAGCGCCAGCTCGAAGTGAAAGCCCTGGCCGGCCTCGCCCGCCCAGGCCGAGGTACCCGCCAACAGGGCTGGCGAGAGCACCGCCGGCCAGAGGGCGCTACGTGCCCGCTTCAACCACTGGGCAGGCCATTTCATGCAGGTCATCTTGCGCTCCTTTCGCTGGGCGGCGACGGCCGCCCCACCAGGGACAGCCGCCTTGCGCCGCCGGTCTCCATCGGCCGCGCCGCCACATGCGCACCGCCGCAACCAGCGCCCATGCGCCGACCGCGCCGCACCCCGGTCACGCCGCCCGACGCTGCGTCTTGTCCAACGCCGCTATCAGGGCGAACGCGCCGCACGCCACGCCGGCAAAGGCCGGCAACCCGTGCGGCGTCAGCTCCATCGCCAGCCCGCCGATCAACGGGCCGGCCAACGCCCCTATCCCCCAGGCGATGGACAGCAGGGCATAGACGCTCACCAACTGCCCGCCCTGGTAGCGATCGCCCAGCACGGTCAGCATGGTCGTGTAAATGCCGACGAACGCCCCGCCCCATGCGAACAGCAGCAGGTAGGCCAGCCACTCGTGCGCCAGGGCGGCCGGCCAGGCCAAGGCGCCCGCGGCCGACACCGCGGCCAGGATGACGGCCAGGACATGCCGGTTCATCCTGTCGCTCAGCCACCCGATCGGAAGCTGCAGCACGATGGAGCCGATCAAAAGGATGGTCAGCAGCAGGGTCGCCGATTGCTCGGACCAGCCGAGCTGCATCGCGTAAATCGGCAGCAGCGTCAGCCCGGCCGATTCCAACCCGGCGTTCATCGCCGCGGCGGCAACCGCCACCGGCACCAGGCGCAGGTACTTGAACGGGCTTTCCTTGGGCGGCTGCTCCGGAGGCGGCTCCAGGGGACGCCCGGCCTGCAGGACCAGGCATGCAGCCAGCGTCAGCGCCGCACCGATGATGAAGGCCAGGTCCTGCTCGCGCCCGACCAGCGTCAGGATCGCCGGCCCGAGCGCGATGCCCGCGGACATGGCCGTCACGTAGATGGCGATCGTCCTGCCGCGCTTGGCCTCGTCGCTTGCCTGGCTCACCCAGGCTTCCGAGACGACGAACATCGTCTCGGAAGCGGCCCCCAGGGCGGTGCGCAGCGCAAACCATAGCCAAAAAAACGGCATCGCCGGAAAGGCCGCAAACAACACGACGGCCAGGATGAGCGCGCCCTTGGCGAGCTTGGCGAAACCATGGCGAGACAGCAGCGCCGGCAGCGCGGGGGCGACCAACAGCACGCCGATCGCATACATGGCACTGTTGGCACCGATCAAGGCTTCGGTATAGCCGGCCTCGGATAGCTCCAACGCAATCAGCGGCGAACTCAGGCCATACGTCAGGCCGAAAGTCGCCGCCGTCAGGATGATGATCGCGATCGTCCTTGCTTGCCCGGTCAAGCCGCAGCCCTCTTGCTTTGGGCGCGCTCGCGCCGGTAAACGAGCCGCCTGCGCGCACGCAGCGCCTCGCTGATGCGCCGTCGCCAGCGGCGCTCGCCGTACTCGACCACCTGGTGGAGCAGCCGGGCATAATCGAGCACCAGCCCGGGCGTCCAAGTCATCGCCTCGGCGCGGCCGCGCACGATGCGCATCAGCCAGAAATTCGGATCGCTGACGATGCGCAGGCAATCGCGCCACGGCCGGCCGGTGTCGCACGCGCCTTCCATGGCCGCGTCCAGGGCCTGGATGACCGTCGTGGAGCAATTGCGCGCGGTCAGGTTATAGGTGTTGTCGCGGGAATACGCATCCCAGAACGTGCGCAGCGCCCGCGGGTTGAACCGGCGGAAAGTGACCTTCTGGTCGGGCATGCACCAGGCGGCGGCCTCGGCTTGCAGCGATTCGTTGAAGCGCCCCGGCACGTCGTTTTCCCGGGTGGCCAGCAGCAGCGGCCGGAAATCCTCCGGGCTGTGGTCGATGTCGTCGGCTGGATAATGGCTGATGTACAGGTCCGGCGGCATCTCCAGGGCCGCATGGCCGGTGGAAATGACGCCCTTCCTGTCGACGGCGGCCACGTAGCGGTCGATCAGCAGGCGGCGCTCCGGATCTTCGGCCGAGCCGACCGCAGTCCAGACATGGACATTGAGGACATGGTCGCCGTCGGCCGCGGGCTGCCCCTCGCCGACCACCGGGTGCACCTTGCCGCCCTGCCACCAATTGCGCGCGGCATAGAACGGCAGCGACGTGATCGACGCCCCATCGGGCAGTCGCCGCAGCGGCAGCGACATGCGCACCAGCGCATAGCCCGAGGTCAGCAGCAGCAAGGCAAAGCAGAAAGGCACCGTCAGCAGGTGCGGAATCGGCCAGGCGAACAGGATCATCAGCGCCAGGCCGACTTCGATCAGCCCCGCGACGATGCCCACGCGCCAGCGGGGGCTGCGCACCACATAGGCCGACGCGATGCGGAAAATTCCATCGACCAAAAAGGCCGATCCGAAGACGAGCGCCGCGCCGATGTTGTCATCCCAGGGGACATTGAAGATCAGGAACGCGGCAAGCAGGAACACCAGCCCACGCAGGGCGTCGACCCAGTGCTTGCGCACTCCCCGGGATAGCGCGGCGATCAGTTCAACGGCGCCTTCGATGACCAAGAAGAACGCGAAGGTGTCCTGCACCACGGTCAGCACGCCGTCGCTGAGGTCGAAGAGGATCAACGCCCCGAGCGCCATCCACACAATCCCGGCGACCATCAGGTAGCGCCACATGGGCTTTAGCGCACGGGCGCCGAGAAGGAGGAAAAGCAGCCTGATCATGAACGCAAAGACAATGCCGCAACAGCCGAAACCCTCGTGCGCTGGCGCCGGGGCGGCCAAGGGCGAGCGACGTCTGCGCAACGCTGGGTACTATGCCATAGGACCTTGGCAGTTGGCGATGCAGGGCCGCCGCTGGCGTTGTCGTACGCCAACAGCAACCCTCGCAACCTTGCGAATTCCGTGCCCTGCCCGCTAGCCGGCGCGTGCACCGTGGCCGCAGTCACCAGCCATGGTGTCACCGCCGGCCAAGCTGCCGCGTCAACGCCTGTGAGAGCCCCTGGTGGGACTTTGCCGGCGGGCGACTGTAGCTGCCGGCGCGGGCCTTAATCGGCTGCAAATCCGCCAGCAGTTGCGCTTGCCGGATGGCACAGGACACCCCGTCTACCACCGGCACTGGCAAGCGATGTGCAACCGAACGCGCCAGGCCGGCCAGCGGCGCGCCGGCCAGGATCAGCACGTCCGCGCCATCTTCCTGCACGGCCGCGTCGGCCAGCGCGACAAGTGCCTCGCCATGCTCCTGCTGGACTGTCCCGGGCCCAGACAGCGGGCGGTCGAGCGCGCGTATGCCGGCCAAGCGCGCACCAAAACCGTAGCATTCGATGACCTCTCGGTACCAGGCTTGGATGCGCCGCGAGATGGCTACGATGCCAATGCGTTGGCCCAGCAGGCTTGCCGTTGCAAGCGCAGCCTCGGTCAAGCCGATGACGGGCACGGCCAACAGCTCGCGCAAAGCTGGCACGCCCGGATCGCCGAAGGCGGCAACGACAACGGCATCGTGGCCGTCGGCTTGCCCGGCCGCCATCTCGGTCACGGCTTGGGCACCGAGCATCGCCTCAAAGCGTGTTTCGATGTAGGCCACGCCGGCCGCCGCGGTCGCAAACGTCAGCACCGTGTTCGGCCGGGCGCTGCGGCGCGCCTCGGCCTCGATCAAATCCGTGACGGAAGTGGAAATATTGGGATTGAGCACCAACAGACGCGTCGGCCCATCCGGTGCGTTGCGGTCTGTCATGGCGCGCTCCTGGCGGGAAGAAGCGAAGGCGCGCCACAGCGCAGGAACGTTCCCTGCCCTGCCTGGCTGCGCAACTGTTCGCCGTCCCAGACGACCTCGCCGCGCAGCAGCGTCAGCGCCGGCCAGGCGCGCAACGTCATGCCTTCATAGGGCGTGTAGTCGACTGCATGGTGCAGCTGCGCATTGCGCAACACGCGCGGCCGCTCATCCCATAACACCAAGTCGGCGTCCGCACCCACCGCCAGGCTGCCTTTGCGGGGATGCAAGCCGTACGCCTTGGCCGGGTTGGTCGCGGTCAGCTCGACAAACTTTTGGGGCGTGATGCGCCCGGGTAGCACCCCTTCAGACCAAAGCAGCGCCATGCGCGTCTCCAAACCTGGGATGCCGTTGGGAATATGACGAAACGGCACCTGCCGTCCGCCCGGCTGCTTGCCGTCTTCGCCATCGAAGCGATACGGCGCATGATCAGAAGAAAAAACGGTAAACAGGCCATCGGCAAGGCCGCGCCAAATGACCTGCTGATTGTCCCGGTCGCGCGGTGGCGGGCTGCAGATGCAGCGTGCGCCGTGGTAGCTGTCGTCGATGCCCAGGTCCTCGGCCGTCAGGAACAGGTACTGCGGACAGGTTTCTGCAAAGACGTTCAGCCCGTGCGCCCGCGCCCAACGGATCTGTTCGACGGCCTCCCGTCCGGAGACGTGAACGATCAGGATGGGCACGTCCACGAGTTCAGCCAGGGCGATGGCGCGATGCGTGGCCTCGCGCTCGGCCAGCATCGGCCGCGCGTGGGCGTGGTAGCGCGGCGCCGTCTGACCCGCCGCCTCCAGCCGCCGGGTCAGCCACTCGATGCAGTCGGCGTTTTCGGCATGGATCATCGCCATGGCGCCATGCTCGCGCGCCACCGCCAGGAGATCCAGGATTTGCCCGTCATCGAGCCTTAGGCTGTCATACGTCATGTAGATCTTGAATGACGTATAGCCCTCGCGGATGAGCTGCGGCAATTCGTCGTGCAGGATCGCGGGAGCCGGATCCGTCACGATCAGGTGAAATGCATAGTCGGCATGCGCCTTGCCCTGGGCCCGGCGATGGTAGTCGTCGACGGCGGCGCGCAGCGACTGGCCTTTCTGCTGCAGCGCAAACGGGATGACGGTAGTGGTGCCGCCGCAAACGGCCGACCGGGTCCCCGTGTCGAAATCGTCAGCCATGCACACCGGCGCAGGTTCCGGCTGGTCGAGGTGGCAGTGGGCATCCACCCCGCCTGGCGTCAGATAACGCCCAGCCGCGTCAATTTCACGGACGCCGGCCGGCAAATCGCGGCCCAATTGGACGATGCGGCCGTCGCGCACCGCGAGGTCGCACTCGAAAACATCGCTCGCCGTGACGGCGCGCGCATGGCGGATAACAAGGTCGAAATCAGGCATATCTGGCGTGTGGGTTCAGTGCGCGGCAGGCGCCGGCCCGCGCCGTTGCGGGTCCGGCTGCCGTGGCCGCCGGGACATCAGGCAGGCGCGGGTTCTTCAGGGCGAAGCAACCCGAGGATGCGGCGCTTGTAATCGTTGAATTGCGGGCTGGTCGTATCGCGCGGGCGCGGCAGATCCACCTTGATCAGTTCGCGGATTCGCCCCGGACGGGCCGACATGACCGCGATGTGCGTGCCCAGCGACAAGGCTTCTTCGATGCCGTGGGTGACAAAGACGATGGTGCTGCGGCTTTCTCGCCAAATACGCTCCAATTCGGCATGCATATCCGTCCGCGTTTGCTCATCGAGCGCGCCGAACGGCTCGTCCATCAGGATGACCTCGGGATTCATGAGCAAGGCCCGCGCAATACCCACCCGTTGGTTCATCCCGCCAGACAGCTCGCTTGGATAATGATTCTCGAATCCGCGTAACCCCACCATGTCGATGTAGGGCTGGGCCTGCTTGCGGCGCTGTGTCTTCGAAAACCTCCGCATACGCAAGTGCAATGCGACGTTTTCCCAGACGGGCAACCAGGGCATCAGCGTGGGCTGCTGGAACACCACGCCGCGGTCCACGCCGGGCGCCTGCACCGGCCGTCCGCCGACGCAGACCAAGCCGCTGGTTGGCCGATCAAAGCCGGCGATCATGTTCAGCAAGGTCGACTTGCCGCACCCGCTTGGCCCGAGCAGGCACAGGAAATCATTGCGCTGCACCGTCACGCTGACGTTGTCCAGCGCCTTGACGGCCGTGCCGCGTTGCGCGTCCTCATACAGCCGGGTGACGCCTTGGATGCTGATCAGCGTCATCGCCTACCCCTCCTTCGACTGCAAGGTTGACCCGCGCTGCCAGCGCAGCACGCGCCCCGATAATGCCTTGATCAACAGGTCGCTGGTAAAGCCAAGCAGGCCAATACTGGCCATGGCGGCGATCACGATGTCATAGCGCAGGAAGTAGTAGGCATCCCACAGCACATATCCGACGCCGCTCTTGACGGCGACCATCTCCGCCGTGACCGTCAGCATCCATGCCGATCCAATGGCGATGCGCAGCCCGGAAAAGATGCTCGGCAACGCCGCCGGAAAGACGATGTAGCGCAGCAACATCCCTGGGGTGCCGCCAGCCATCGCACCTGCACGCAGCAAATTTCGGTCGCAGGTCTTGACACCATGGATGGTCGATAACAGCACGGGAAAGAACGATCCCAGGAAAACCAGGAAGATCGCTGGCTTGTTCGCGATGCCAAACCAAATGATAGCCAGCGGAATCCACGACACCGGGGGCACAGGCCGCAAGACCTGCAACACCGGCTCGATCAGCTTCTCGACGGCGCGCGACCAACCGATGGCCATGCCCAGCACCACGCCCAGCAGCGAGGCCAACGCAAAACCGGCAAGCACCCGGCCAGCACTGGCGGCCACGTCGAAAACCCAGCGGCCGCTGTAGGTCTGGGTATTGCCGTCGGTGGCGAAAACCCAGTCTGCCCAGGCCACCATCACCTGGGAAGGCGCCGGCAGCAATGCCGGTGGCAGTACGCCGGAACGCGAGAACAGCTCCCAGGCGGCCAGTAGCAACACCGGGACGATGGCTCGCTCAATACGTCGATACAGCCGTCGCCAGGCCGGCGCCACCGGTGCCCGCCTGGGCGCTCCGGACATCGTGGACGAAGAAGACTGAGTCATCGCCAAAGTTCTCCTTAATAGCCCAACTCGGTCTTGGGCTTGCCGGTAACGGCCTCCAGGAAGCGGTAGTCGAGATTCTTCTCGACCGCTGCCGAGACGTCGTTGTTGATGTACTTCAGGTCCTTCATCATCTGAGCGATCGCCACCGCCGACGCGCGGTGCAGCCGATAGTCGGGATACAAGTTGGTGGCGGCTGCCGTGGCGATGGCTTTGTCCAAGCCGGTCACCTTGTGGATGGTGTCGACGAACAAGCCCTTGTCCTGCTCCATCAGCGCATTGACCTTGATAATGGCGCGCACCGTTTCCTCGACTGCGCCGGGCTTGGCAGCAATCACGTCCGAGCGCGTGACGACCAGGTTGGTCAGATTGCCCGCCGCCTGATCGTACGGGAAAGCGAAGAACTTGGCCGCCTTGACCTCGCGGATCTGCGTGGCAAAAGGATCGACCGAACAGATCAGCTCCACCTCGCCCCGGCGCAGCGCCTGGACGTGATCCGACGGGTTGGGGATGTTGACGAACTGGACATCCTTGTTGATGTCTATGCCTTGCTTGGCGAAGGCGCCTCGCATGTGTATGTCCTGCGCATTGCCACGCGAGGCCGCCACGCGGAAGGGCTTGCCCTGGGCCTTGTATTCGGCGATCAGCTTCTTCAGTCCGTCCCAATCGTTTTCGGCCAAAGGCAGATCGTTGCCTACCAGGATCTGCGAGCCGCCGTTGATCTGGCCGGAGATCGCCACAAGGTCAAAGCCCTTGTCGAGCGCCGTGGCATAGTGCAGATAGGTCACCTGGGCTACGTCTATGCTTTTCGACACCAGCGCCGTGAGCACATCGTTGCCAGTGTTGAAGCCAATCGCCTCAATCTTGACCTTGCCTGCATCGGCCTGCCCGGGCGTGAGCGACATCGGCGTGCAATGGGCGCACTTGGCATAGCCGAGCTTGACGACGTCCTGCGCTTGACCAGCCGCCGGCACGGCGGCTGCCGCCGCAAGCGCCAAAGAAACGATGAACTTTCGCATGGCAATCCTCGAAGTGAAGAAGGTTTCGGATGCAGCCGGCGCGATTGCGGCCGGCTGCCCACCCCTTTTGCGAAAGCAATGTCCGTGCCACTTTGTATCCAATCCGTCTCTCTTTTCTGCCCCAGGGCGGCCGCGGCATCTACCCTCTTCGCGCGCGCTGGTTGTGCACATGGTTGGATACAACCGCCTTGACTTGGTGCACGCTGCACCGGCGCCAAGCATGCCGGCCTCGGCTCAGTAAGGGCGACCACAGTCGGTCCATAGCTCACGCGCAGCGGCTTCCGCCTCTTCGCAGACGGTATACAGGTCGACGCGCGTCGGCATGCCTTCTTCCACCAGCGCTTCCCCGGCGACGAACACCATGCGTACGTCCCGGCCCTGGGCGGTATGGACCAGCACCCCCAGCGGGTCGACGTGGGGCCGCAAATGTGGCCGCCGGGCATCGAATACGACTATGTCGGCGGCCTTGCCGACCGCCAGGCTGCCGATCTCGTCATCCATGCCGAGCGCCCGTGCGCCGTTGAGCGTGGCCATCTGGAACACCGTTTCCGGTTGCCAGCTGAGAGAGACGCCGCCCTCCTGGACGCGCGCCGTCGCCAAGGCCCATCGCATCAGCTCCACCATGTCGGCATCTTGCGTATCCGTGGCCAGCGCCACGTTTACGCCGGCACGCACCAGCATGGGCGTGGGCGCCAACCGGCCCGACACAGCGTTGCACTTGGGAATATGTACGGCATGGGCACCCGCCGCCGCGAAGCTGCGCGCGTCCGATTCACTCATGTAGATACAGTGGCCGCCCAGCAGCCTATCGTTGAGTAGACCGACATCGGCCAGCACTTGAGTCGAACTGCGTCCCGTGCGTGCCTTCACGCGCTCGACCTCCAGGCGGCTTTGCCCCACGTGCATGTTCACCCGCAGCCCCAGCCGACCGGACAACTCCGCCACCTCCCGCAGGAAGCCTTCTGAGCACGTATCGACCGCGTGCGCGGCAAGATTGACCCGCACCCGGGAATGTCCCTGCCATCGGTCGTAGAGATCCATAGCCGCGCGCAGCGTCGCCTCGCCAATCGCCGGGTCGTAATGCCAGTCGCCGTGCGCCACTTTGGCGAAGTCCACGTCGTGCAACCGCCAGCTCGGCGCCAACCGCAATCCCAGGTCGGCCATGGCTTCAGTGGTGACATCGGCGTGCACGAAATGATCGCCGATCATCGTCGAGCCAAACAGCAGCGCCTCCAGCGCGCCCAGCCGGGCGAGTGCTCGCGCCTGCTCCGGCGTCAGTGCCGTGCCTTTGGGTATGCCGGGGGTATACGACGGCGCAAACCCCAGGTCGGCCGCCACGCCGCGCACCATGCACAGAACGGAGTGGGTATGCACGTTCACGAACCCGGGCGTCACGAAGTGATCGCGCAGCGGCAGCGTCCGACGCGCCTCCCACCGTTGTGGCGGTTCCGCATCGAGCCAGGCGATCCGTCCGCCTCGCACGCCAATGAATGCATTGCGGATCAACGGACACGCAGGCTCGGCAGTCAGCGCATTCGCGCCCAAGAGAACGAGGTCGAAACGCTGCACGGGCGGTACAGATATGTCGGACGCAGTCATCGGGGTTTCCGGATCGAATGGATCATCCCTAACCGAACAAAACCTTGGCCAGGTCCACCTGTGAATCCTGCTGGTCATCAAGGTTGAGCGACCGCTCGATGTGGTGCAGGTGCTCGACCATCAGCGCCTGGGCGCGTCCGGTGTCACCAGCTTCGATGGCATCGACCAGGCTGGAATGCTCGTGATTGGGGCAGGCCGCGGCCGTGGGTGCCTCGAAGGTCAGGATGGCCAGGCAGGTCAGCGGCGTCAGCTCGCGCATCATGCGCTTGAGGATGGTGCTGCCTGACAGCTCGGCAAGCAGCACGTGGAACTGGCCGGACAGCCGCACCGCCACGCGCCGGTCGCCTGCGGCATGCGCTTGGTGCTCCTGCTTGATCAATGCCCGCAGCTGCTTGATCGCACCGGGTGCCTTTCCTTGCCGGATCCGCGCGATCAGCCGGGCGGCGACCGCCGGCTCCAGCGTGCGCCGTACCTCCAAAACATCGTGGGCATCCTCGACGGTGGGCGTGGTCACATAGGCACCACGGTGCGGATAAACCGTGACTAGCTGCTCCACTGCCAGCCGCTGCAATACCCCGCGCACCTGCGTGCGGCTGACCGAGAAAAGCTCGGCGACCCTCTCCTCCGACAGTTTCGTTCCTGGCATCAGCCGGTGCTCGACGATGGCCTCGTAGATACGCTGGTAGATGCCCGTTTGAGATACGGCCGCCGGTGCAGAAACGCCAGGACGGTTTGCCGGCTTGGTCGCTCGGCCGTTGATTGGAATCGCCATGATGAAACCGTGGAAGCGATAGTTGGGAGGAAGGTAAAAACCGCCAGGCACCAACGCCCAGCACAGGGACTAGCGCAGGCATGGGAGGAGTCAAAGATCAAACAGGCGGCCCCAGCCGCGCACGCGCTTCGGGTCAACCCCGGCCAGGCGCAACGATCCCCACACGGCGGTGGCCACGGTATCGAAAACCGGTACGCCCAACTCCGCTTCCAGCCGGGGGACCAGCTGCGCCGCGCGCAAGTTTGTGCAAAAGGTCGTCAGACACTGGGGCATTCCTTCCCGCGCTGCGTCCCTGGCCATGGCCTCGATCTGCCCCTCCGTCACCTGTGCAAAAGAGAAGTTGACGCTCAGTCCCAGGTGACGCTCCGCCACGCACTCGAACCCATGATCCGCATAGTTGGCGATGATGCGCTGCTGCACCTCGCGCAAGTAGGGCGACAGCAGCGCAAAGCGGCGGCATCCGGCCTGGCGCATGGCCTCGTTCAAGGCCAGCACCGAGGTGCAGGCGGGGACGCCGGTTTCTGTCTCAATGCGCGCGCACAAAACCTGGTCCCGCTCGAAACCCAGCCACCCTGCCGAGGTGCCATTCCAGGCGATCACGTCGACCTGCGCATCGGCTAGCAGCCGCGCCGCCTCAAGGATGGCAGCGTCATCGAACTGGCTGAGCGCCTGGTCGCGCAGCGAGATTTCCGTCACGCGAAAACGTGCAAAGTGCGCGGACACTTCCGGAATCCCGGCGAGCATGGCCGCCGTCAGGGGCTCCAAAGCCGTGTTGGACGACGGAGTAAGCATCCCCAGCCTGACACGCCGCGCCGGGCCGCGAAGCGAAGCGGCACTCATAGATGCACCCCCTGACCGGGGCACCGAGACCGGCCGCTGCCTGGCTGCCGCATCGCGGCAGATCGCCTTACCCCCGACACGGGCTCGGCAAAATGATCCTGGAGACGGACGGGCGAGAAATGGCCACAAGACGGAAGGGCAAACATGACGGGAAACTTTCGGCACAACACAACACCCCGTCTTGTTGCAAGATCCATGCCATCACCGCCTCCCGCGCAGCTGGCCCGCCATCGCCGCACCGGCGCCCTCGTATGGGGCAAAACCTGCGCCAACAAGAGACGCGCGCACCATTTGTATGCAATAGGGTCACGCAGCTGTATCCGATATGCCGGAAAATTGTGTGCAAAGCGTCAACACGAGCGCTGTGTCGTCCCCTGCCAGCCGGCCGCCGCCATCCGATCGGGCACCTATCCCGGCGCCGGAAAGATCAGCACCCGGAACGGACCAGAAAGCCCTAGCGCCACCGCTACGTCGCCCACGGTCCCGCGATAATCAGTACTGCGTTGAGCACCTGGACGGCGATCGCCGCATCCGGCCGGCTGGCCCAGCCCTTGATCAGCGGCACGATCGCACCCATCAGGACCAGGTGCTGCACCAGCCCCCAAGCACGCCAGGAAAATCAAAGCCCGGCGCGGCAGCCTGCCCGCGCCGAACATGGCGTGGGCCGTCCATGCTGTCAGCGGCACAAAAAAGCGCCACCGCCGTCAGCCATCCCGGGTTGTAGGCCGTCCCAGCCATGATGCCACCCGCCACGTGGGCCACCGCATTGATCCCGTCACCCCGTATATCGCCAGCCTTCCCAGTCAGGCATACCGTCGCAAGGATAGCGGGCAGCCGGACGGTGCGCCAATCCTCGCCCCATCCCCCCGGCGCGACGCGGCCACGCGATTGCGCGCGCCAGGCGCGGCGTCGATAATCTCGTGCGGCCGACGCAAGCGATCCGACCCGCGGCCTGCAGCCACGCGCTGCGTCCAAGGTACCGGCGGGGGCCACGCCGTCACCGCAGCTTTAGGACCGGCGTAGCCGGCATGACATGGATGGAGATGAATGGCAATGGAAAACGGCAACGGCGAACGCCCCAAGATCGTCGTCCTGGACGACTGGGAAAACGCGCTGCACGACCTGGTCGATTGGCAAACCTTGAAGCGCCACGCCGACGTCGACATCCACAGCCAGGCGCTGCGCGGTGTGCAGCTTGAACAGGCGGTGGCCGATGCCAGCGTGCTGGTGCTGCTGCGCGAGCGCACGCCCGTGGACGCGCAGCTGATCGCGGCCATGCCAAGGCTAAAGCGCATCGTCTGCACGGGCGCCCGCAACCGCACCCTGGATGCGCAAGCCGCCCAGGCCGCCGGCATCACCATCGTGCACACGCGCGGCGGACCGTCCAAGGCCAGCACCTGCGAACTGACCTGGGCACTGATCCTGGCAGCCAAGCAGCGGCTGATGGATGTCGCCCTGCGCACCGATCGCCGGCAGTGGCGCCCCGCGCAGACCTGGCTTGCGCCCACGTTGGCGGGCAAGTGCCTGGGGGTGATCGGCCTAGGCGACATCGGCCAACGCGTCGCCGCGGTCGGCCGGGCCTTCGGCATGGACGTCGTCGCCTGGAGCCCCCACATGACAGCCGAACGCGCCGCAGCGCACGGCGCCACGTCCGTGCCGCTGCCCGAGCTGCTGCAAACCTGCGACGTCGTCAGTCTGCACCTGGTGCCGTCGCCGCCGACGCGCGGGCTGCTCGACGCGCAAAAGCTCGCGCTCATGCCGCCGCACAGCATCCTGGTCAACACCTCGCGGGCCGAGCTCATTGACACGCCCGCGCTCGTGCACGCCCTGCAATCTGGCCGCCCGGGCTTTTGCGCGCTGGACGTCTACGACGACGAACCGCTTCCGCAAGACCATCCCCTGCTATCACTGCCCAATGTGCTGCTGACACCGCACCTGGGCTTTGTGTGTCGGGAGGTGATGACGGCATTTGCCGAGGACGTGCAGCGGCATTTGGTGGAGTACCTCGGCCTGCCGGCCGATTGAAGGCTGCAATGGCGCGGTGCCGGGCTGGCCAGGGCGGCTGCACCTAAGCCAGCGGCTCGCGAGGGATGGGCTGGGGAACGCCGCACTTTTGCAGTAGGAAGTCGATCAAGGTGCGCACGGCGCGTGATTGATATCGACTGTGTGCATAGACCAGATACATCTGGCTGCGGTCCAACGACAGCGCGTAATCCTCGAGACTCGTCACCACGTCGCCAGCGGCGATGTCGCTTGCCACGACGTAGTCGGGCACGATGCCCACGCCCAGGCCTGCCCGGATGCCATCGCGCAGGAAGGGAAAACTGCGCGACAGCAGCGTCGGGTGCAAGTGCAGCTCGCTTTCGCGCCCGCCGCGCCGCGCGGTCAGGTGCGCCCGCCCGGTAATGCCGCCGGTGGTGATGATGGGCACATTGGCGAGCTCCTGCAGGGTGCGCGGCATGCCATTTGCCCGGGCCCACGCCTGTGACGCGCAGGCTACGTAGCGCAACGGCCCAAGGTTGCGCACGACAAGCGAGTGCGGCGGCTCGACCATGACGACCACGGCCACGTCGACCCCGTCGCGCGCCAAGTTCTCGACGAAATTGCCGAAGCGCAGCTCGAGCACGATGCCGGGATACAGCCGCTTGAACTCAATGAACCACGGCGCCATCACCAGGTGGCCGTAGCCCGTGGGCACGCTCAATCCCACGCGGCCGGTCAGCCCTTCGGTCCCCTGCCGGGCCGCTTCGCGCAGGATGGCCGTCTCGTTCAGGATGCTGACGGCGTGCCGGTAGACGCTTTCACCGACCTCAGTCAGCTCGTTGCCTTGAGGGGTACGGCGCAGCAGTTCCGCACCCAAGGACTTTTCCAACTGGGAAAGGTGGTAGCTGACGTTGGCCCGTGACATGCCCAACGACCGGGCGGCCTGCGCCAGGTTTCCAGCGTCGACGATCTCGACAAAGATGGACAAGGAAGACAGCTCCATGCCTCATGATCGAATTTATTTGACTTCATGTCAATGATCCTTGTAATTGTCAACAGCTGGATGCCGTAGATAATGCCCGTTATGAACAAAAAACTTGACTGAGAGGAGAGGCGTGGCAGCTTCCCAGCCCCTGGCCGGCATCCGTGTGCTGGATCTGTCCCGCGTGTTGGCGGGACCCTTGTGCGCCCAAGCCCTGGGTGATCTGGGCGCCGACGTCATCAAGATCGAGCATCCTGCGCGCGGTGACGACACGCGCGACTGGGGCATGCGGGTCGGCACCCGCAATACGTCCTACTTCAACAGCGCCAACCGCAACAAGCGCTCGGTCTGCATCGACCTGCAGACCGAGGACGGTCGTGCACTCGTGCAGCGCCTGGCCGCATCGGCGGACATCCTCATCCAGAACTTCAAGCCCGGCGGTGCAGAGAAGCTGGGCTTGGGTTACGACGCGTTACGCGAACGCAATCCCGGGCTCATTTACTGCTCGATCTCGGGTTACAGCGCACTTAGCCCGGAACGTCACCGCCCCGGCTACGACTTGGTCATCCAAGGCGAGACGGGCATCATGGCCATGAACGGCGAACCCGGCCAAGGGCCGCTGAAGTTCGGCGTCGCGGCCGTGGACATCTTCACGGGCATGAATGCGGCGCAGGCCATCCTCGCGGTGCTCTACGAGCGCACCCGCACCGGGTGCGGCCGCCACGTCCGAATGGCGTTGTACGACAACGGGCTGGCGATCACGTCCTACTACGGCCTGGCCGCCCTGCTCGCCCGCCGCGATCCGCCCAAGTTCGGCAACTCCCATCCCGCCATCGTCCCCTATGGGGTGTTCGAGGCCAAGGACGGCCCGCTCGTGGTCGCGGTAGGCAACAACGGACAGTTTCGCCGGTTTTGCGAACAGGTCATCGAATGCCCGGAGCTTGCCGACGATCCGCGCTTTGAGAAGAACATCGACCGATCCCAGCACCGCGACATCCTGCTACCCATCATCGAAGCACAGCTGCGCCACTTTGCGCGCGACACCCTGATCGAACGCCTGCAACAGGCCGATATCCCGTGCGGCATGGTTTACGGCCTGTACGAAGCGCTGTTGGCCGATCGCACGACCGAAGCTGGCATGCTGCATCGCTTCGACGACCCCGAAGCCGGCAACCAGGCCATCCATGCCCCGCCCTACGTCATCGACGACCGGCGCATGGATGTACGGCTGCGTCCCCCGCACCTGGGCGAACATACCGCCCAGGTGTTGCAAGAGACGCTCGGCCTAGACGAGGAGACGCTGCAACGGCTCAGGCACGGCAACGTCATTCAATAACAGCCACTACATGGAGGAAAAATGAAACAACCGGCCCGCTGCACCCGTCGCCAGTTCCTGCAGGCGTCCGCCATGACGCTGGGCGCCTCGCTGATGCCCCTGCCCGGCCTGGCCACCCAATGGCCCGAACGCCCCGTGCGCATGGTCGTGGCCTTTCCGGCCGGCGGCCCCACCGACACGATCGCGCGCTTCATCGCCCAGGTCCTGGGCGAACGCCTTGGTCAGACCATCATCGTCGAAAACCGTCCCGGTGGATCGGGGTCGGTCGGCACGTCGCAATTTATCCGCGCCACGCCCGACGGCTATACGATTTCGATGTTCGGCATGCCGGCGCTCATTGCCCCCATCGTCCACCGCAACAACCTGTACGACGTGCGCAAGGACTTCACCTGCGTGGCCACAGTCTACGACCTGCCCTACGTGATCGTGATCAATCCGAAGCTGCTACCCGACGTGCACGACTTGCAGCAACTGATCGCCGCCAGCGCCAAGCGGGAATTGAACTACTCCAGCCCCGGCGCAGGCAGCATCGCGCACCTGGCGATGGAACAGTTCAAGCAACTGAGCAAGGCACGCATGCTGCACATCGCCTACAGCGGCAGCGCCCCTGCCATGACCGACCTGCTGGGCGGGCAAATCTCGGTCATGATGGCCGACATGATCGCGGCCATCCAGCACATCCAATCCGGAGCGCTGCGGGCCATCGCCGTCGGCTCCGAATCAGGCAAGAAGTTCCTGCCGGACGTCAAGACCATCGCCGAGCAAGGCTTTCCCGGCTTCGAGGCAAGCAGCTGGAGCGGCCTGATCATGCCCAACGGTACCCCCCAGGCCGTCTCGGACCGCCTGAACCAGGAGCTGTCCGTGCTGCTGGCCGACCCACAGATACAGGAACGCATGCTCAAGCTGGGCGCCATCGCCACCTACCAACCCTCCGCCGACATGACCCGGCGCATGGCATCGGAATACGAGCGATGGAACCGGGTCGCGCACGAAGTCGACATCTGGAACACCTGATGTCCAGCGTCATCGCTAGCGCATGCCCACCTTGATTCCCAATGCCCGCGGCAACCAAGCACCGAAGCGGGCCAACGCATTGGGTGTCTTGCCCGCCGCCTCCGCTTCCTCACAGGCCAAGATGGCTGCCCGGACGAGCTTTCCTCCCTGCGTCAGGAACGGTTCCGGCGGGAAGCGGGCGACCGTGCGCCGGCAAAAAATGGACTGGGACCATTGATTTCGCTCCCCGAGCACAAGCGACGAAAGGCATTCGCCGCCAATACGCGTGGCGTTGACCCCGTGCCCGGAGTAGCCGGCGCCGATGAAGACATTGCCTTTTCCCACGGCCTTGAAAAAGGGCAGCCGGTCGGCCGACATGTCGATGCCGCCGCCCCATGCCTTGTCCACGCCAACACCTTTCAGGGCCGGCAACAGCTGGTGCAAGCCCGTGGCTGCGCGCAGGGCGCTCGCCCTGTCCCGGTTGAGCTTGGCAGGATCGAGGTTGTAGGCCGGAACGATCGGGCCGGAACCCGATCCCATCAGCACGCGGTCTTCGCCCGCCTTGCGAAAGTAGTGCAAGAACATCCGGGCGTCGGCCAGCCCTTCGTACGCGTGCCAGCCGGTCCGCGCGGCCAGGTCGGGAACGGCTTGGCTCATGACGGCATATGAGGAAAACACCGCCAAGCGGCCCACCACGTCCCGGTGGTTGGCCAGCGCCACATTGGTGGCCAGCACGACCTTCGCGCAACGGATCTCCCCGCCCGCCGCCTTGACGACGCAATGCGATCCCTCCTCGAGCGCCGTCATCTTCGTGTTCTCGAATACCTGCACCCCCGCCAGCAGGCACGATCGCAACAAGGCGCGCGCCAGGCGCGCCGGCTGGACGTTGGCGCCTTCCGGGAAGAACAGGCCGCGGCGAAACACCGGGGACCACACGCGACGCATCACCTCGTCGTGGCTCAGCGGCACGACGCTGTCGGGCACGCCCAGCCGTCTCGCCACGTCGACCATCTGGTCCAGCTTGGCATCCTGGGCGGGAATGAGCGAAACCCGCATGTTGCCGGATTCCCGCCACCAGATGTCTATGGGCGCGGTGCGGCTGTATTCGCGTATCGCATCCTGGGCGGCCGTGCCAAGGCGAGCGGCTTCCAGCGCGGCCGCTTCGCCCACGGTGTTGCTTAGCGTCAGCAGCGAGGCGTAGTAGCCGTGCACCTTTCCACCGTTCATGCCACTGGCGCCCGACCCGCAGCGGTTCGCCTCGATCAAGGCTACCTGCAGGTCCGGCTTCTTCTGCTTGAGCAGCAAGGCGGTCCACAATCCGGTGAAGCCGCCGCCCACGATGGCGACATCGGCGTTGACGATGCCGCGCAGGGGTGCGAGCGGCGGTTGGTCATCATGCTGCAGGGCTTCCTGGAACCACCAGGATACGTGGTCCGGTTGGGGGCAAGAGACGTGGGACATTGTCAGGCCACAGAGTTGGACAGGTTTAGGCGAAATGGCAAGCCACTGCATGCTGCACGGCGCCCCGCGCGGCAAGCGCCGGTTCTTGCTCGGCGCAGACCGCGGCAGCCAGCCGGCACCGCGTCCTGAAGCGGCACCCGGAAGGCGGCTGGGTGGGGGTCGGAATCTCCCCCTTGAGGGCAATCGTGCGGCGGCTTTTCTCGATGCGCGGATCCGGGATGTTGGCGCTATCGACGAGCGCCTGGGTATAGGGATGGGCGGGCTTGCCCAGCACGGTGGATGCGGGGCCGTATTCCATGACCTTGCCCAAGTACATGACCGCGATGTCATCCGCCATGTTGGCGACCACCGACAAGTCATGCGAGATGAACACGTACGACAGCCCCAGCGATCGTTGCATTTCGTGCAGCAGGTTCAGGACCTGTGCCTGGATGGAGACATCCAGCGCAGAAACCGGCTCGTCGCAGATGATGAGCCGCGCGTCGCCGATCAGCGCCCGCGCGATCCCGACACGCTGCAGCTGTCCGCCGGACAAGGAGTTGGGATGGCGGTCGGCAAAGGCTGCGCCCAGGCCAACCCGCTCCAGCATCGCCCTTGCCCTGGCATCGCGCTGCGCGAGCGGCACCGACCGGGCATGGATATCCAGCGGCTCGCGCACGATCTGCGCGATCGTCATGCGCGGGTTCAGCGAACTGTAGGGCGACTGGAACACCATCTGCACCTTGCGCAGCGCCTGCTTCCTGGTGGCAGGCGACAAGGCGTCGAGGTCCTGCCCGTCCAGTACCAGGCGCCCGCTCGTCGCCCGCAGGGTGCCAGCCAGGATACGGGAAAGCGTCGACTTCCCGCATCCCGATTCGCCCACGATCCCCAGGGTCCGGCCCGCCCGGACGTCCAGGCTGACGTCGTTGACGGCCGACAGCCTGAGCGCGGGGCGAAACAATCCCCGCGGGATCAGGAAAGTCTTGGTGATGCCTTCCGCCTTGAGCAAGGCCGGGGCGGCGTCCGGCCCGCCTGGTGCCACGCTCGCCGACATACTCATGGTTGGGCCTCCATCTCGCAGTGGTGGCACGCCGCCTGCCTGTCCCCGGGAAACCGGCGCAGCACCGGCGCGCTGGCCTTGCACCGGGCATCGGCGCGGTCACACCGCGGCTCGAACGGGCAGCCGGCAGGCAGGCCGCCCGGCGGCGGCGGGGCGCCCGGAATGGACGACAGCAGCTGCTTGGGCTGGTCCAACCTGGGGATGGATTTCAGCAACAGGCGCGCATAGGGGTGCAGCGGCTGTGCGAAGGTGTCTTCCACCCGACCCTGTTCGACGCACTGCCCCGCGTACATCACCAACAGCCTGTCGGCCAGCTTGGCCACCGTCCCCATGTCATGGGTAATCAGCAGGACCGACATTCCGAAGCGATCCCGCAAGGACAGGAGCAGTTCATTGATTTGCGCCTTGACGGTCGCATCCAACGCCGTCGTCGGCTCATCGGCGATCAACAATTCCGGGTCCAAGGCGAGCGCCATGGCAATGAGCGCGCGCTGGCGCATGCCGCCCGAAAACTGATGCGGATAGTGGTTGACGCGCTGCTCCGGTGCGGAAACCCCGGTCAGCCGCAATAGCTCGACCGCCCTTTGCATCGCTTCCCGCTTGGGGGTCTTGCGATGCACCATCATGACTTCGGCGATCTGGTAGCCGACCGTGGTGCACGGGTTGAGGGCGCTCAGGGCATCCTGGCTGACAAAGCCGATCCGCTTACCGAGCAACGCCCGGCGCTCCCTGGGCGGCAGCGCCAGCAGGTCCGTCCCCCCGAGCAGGACCTCGCCGGTCACTTCGAGATGCTTGGGCAACAGGCCCATGATCGCCTGCGCCGTCGTCGTCTTGCCCGAGCCGGACTCGCCGATGATGGCGAAGATCTCGCCCCGGGCAATGTCGAAACTGACATTCCTGACAAGGGAAAGCGCACCGCTGCGGGACCTGAGCGTGACACCCAGGTCCCGCACCGACAGCGTGATGCCAGAAGGACTATTCTTCACGCCGGATTGCGCCTTTACTTGCTGACCTTGACTTCGTGCAGCAACAGCGTGTCGCCAGAGTTGGCTTCCCAAGTGAACTTCTTGGAAAAGCCATACAGCGCCGCTGCCTGCCAAATCGCCGCGATGAAGTACTGGTCATGTACGTACTTCTGGATGTCGTGGAAGATCTTCGTGCGCTTGGCGGGATCGATTTCCTGGCCTGCCAATGCGGCCAGGCGGTCGAACTCCGCGTCCTGCGTGATGGACAGTGCCGAGGACGAATGCAGGAACGAGTTGATCTTGCTCGCATCCCCTTCGCCGAAATCCCAGCCGATGATGTAGAAGGGCCCGGCGCTGCGGTTCTGCATCATGTTGATCAGCCGGCCCCACTCCAGGGTCTGCGGCGTGACCTTGAAGCCCACCTCCTCGAGCTGCCTGTTGATCACGTTGTAAAAGTCCCGGTCATTGACATACCGGCCGTCGGACGTGAAGGTTTCGAGCTTGATCGGCGCCTTGTCCTTGAGCAGCCGCTTGGACAGCTCGGGATCATAGGCATAGGGCTTGATGCTGGCATCGAACTGCACCACGTTCTCGCTCATCGGCACGCCGTACACCCGGCCGTACTTGCCCAACAGGCCCTCCACCATGTCTTCGACATCCAGCGCATGCGCAAAGGCCTTGCGCACGTCGATGTCGTTGAACGGTGGCTTGGAGGAATCAAGCAGCAGCGTGTGCACCAGGCCGTTCGGGCTGGCTATCACATGGACCTTGTCGCTCTTTTCCAGACGCTCCACGTCGGTGATGGGCACGCGCTGGATGATGTCGACTTCTCCCTGCACCAGGGCATTGACGCGGGTCGCGTTCTCCGGGATGAAGGTATAGATGCCCTTGTCGATCTCCGGCTTATTGCCCCAGTAGTCTTCGAAGCGCGTCAGCACCAGGCGCTGCCCCTTCTCCCAACTTTCCAGCTTGTAGGGGCCCGTTCCCATGGGCGTGTTGGCCAACTCGGCATTGTCCTTGCCCTCGTAGTACTTCTTGGACATGATGAAAAGCCGGCCGCTTCCACCCAGCGGCTGCATGCGACGCATCAAGACCGGGTCCGGGACCTTCGTTTCGATCTCGACGGTATAGGGATCGACGACCCGGACGTCCTTGATGCTGCTGAGCTGGGAAAAATGCGGCGAACTCAGCTTGGGATCGAGGATGCGCTCAATCGAGAACTTGACATCCTCGGCGGTCATCTCCGATCCGTCGTGGAACTTGACCCCCTTTCGCAGCTTGATCTCCCAAAGCGTCGGAGACACCGCGCGGTATGACTGCGCAAGCTTCGGCTTGAGCTCCTTTGTGGCGTAGTCGATCTCCAGCAGGGTTTCGTAGATTTGCGTGACGATCACCAAGTCGGTGCCGTTGGCAGTCTGGGACGGATCAAGCCGGTCCAGTCCGCCGCTAAGCGCTACGCGCGCGGTCACGGGTTCGGCCGACCAGGCCGGACCGGACGCAAAGGACAGCGCCATGGCTGACAAGGCGCCAAGCGCAAACCGCTTCAAGGTGCTGCGAGTCGATGACTGTAATGGTTTCATGATGGACTCCTAGGACGGTCGGACTGCCACGCGAAAGCTGCGATGAAACTCAGTTGGACGACTTCTTGGGACTGATCCTATCCCTCAGATGCTCCCCCAAGACATTGATGGACAGCACAAGCAAGAAAATGGCTGCGCCTGGAAAAACCGTCAGCCACCAGGCGGTCTGCATGTAATCGCGCCCTTCCGACAACATCCTTCCCCAGGTGGGCGTGGCGGTCGGCACACCCAGCCCGACAAACGAAAGGCCGCTTTCCATGACGATGGCCGAGCCCAGCATGAACGTGGCCAGCACGACGATGTTCGGCAGGATATTGGGCAGGACGTGCCTGAACAGGATGCGCGGCACCGAACCCCGCATGACGTGGACGGCCTCGATGTATTCCTGCTCGACCACCACCAGCGTTTCCGAATAGGCAATCCGCGCGAACGGGACCCAACATCCCAGCGCGATGACGAATATCACCAGGGGAATGCTGGGGCGCAGGATGCCGACGACCGTGACGGCCAACAGGAAAAAGGGAAATGCCAGCTGGATGTTGGTCACGTAAAGCAGGGCATCGGCCATGCGCTTGCTGCGGTATCCGGCGATCATGCCGAGTCCGACGCCGACGAGCACCGCCAGGGCAACCGCGGCGGCCGAGACCGCGATCGCCGGACGCGCCCCCGCAATGATCTGCGACAGGACATCGCGCCCGACCGAGTCCGTGCCCAGCCAATGGATGCCCAGGCGGCTTTCCGCCCCAGGCGGCAGCAGCCGGCTGCGCAGGGACTGGCGCGCCGGGTCGATCGGCGCCAGCGCATCACCGGCCACCGCGAAGACGAGCAGGGCCAACAAGACGACGCTTGCTGCCAGGAAAACCAGGTTTCCCTTGACCCACCGCGGGCGGCGTTTTGCAGTCTGCTGCATTACTTTTGCCTTAGCTTCGGGTTGACCACACGTATCGCGATCTCGACCAGGAAGGTGACCACGACAAAGCCCACCGCCACGTAGGCCACAACCCCCTGCACCACCGGGAAATCCCGGCGCTGGATGGACGTGATCGCCAGCCTGCCGATGCCCTGCCAGGCAAACACGGTTTCGGTCAGGACCGCACCGCCTATCAGGTTGCCGATCTCCAGGGCCAGCAGCGTCAGGATGGGAACGAGCGAATTGCGCAGCACCGTTCGGCCGATCACCCGGTATTCGGGCATCCCCTTGGCACGGGCGGCCGTCACGTAGCTTTGCGGCAGCGTTTCCAGCACCGAAGCGCGCGTCAGGCGGGACAATCCCGGAAAGACATACAAGGCCAGCGTCAGTGCGGGCAAGACCAGATGGGCGGGGCTGTCGGACCCATATGTCGGAAACAGGTTCAGGCCGACGGCAAAAATCTGGATCAGCAGCAGGCCGACCCAGAACGACGGCATGGACGCGCCAACCACGGCGACGACCTGGACGGCACGGTCTATCAACCCGCCCTGCCGGATGGCCGCGACCACGCCCAGCGGAATCGCAAACAGGCAGGCCAGGGACAGGGACGTGGCCGCCAGCACCAGCGTGTTCGGCAGATGCCGCATGACGATGGAAGACACCGACTCGGCATCAAAGTAGGAGCTGCCGAAGTCGCCTCTTGCCGCATTGGACAGATAGTTGAAATACTGCGTAAGCAGGCTGTCGTTTAGCCCCAGCCGCTGCCTCAGCTGCTCGCGCTGCTCCGCAGTCGCTTCCTGGGGCAGGATGATGCTGGTCGGATCGCCACTCATGCGCACGAGCACAAACGTCAGCGTCAATGCGGTCAGCACGACGCATATGCCCAATATCGCCTGGCGAAGCAACACGCTACCCATCAGTCTTTCCGTTTAGAACCGTACAGATGGCGGAAGGTTTGCCTGCGCCATTCCAGCGCCGCGGCGGTTCCCTGCGTTTCGACGATCTGCTGGAAAACGCTACCCGCTTCCTTCACGACGTAGCTCAGGTACGCCGTCGACTCCGTCCAGGACTGCAGGTGCGTGCGCATGCCGGCCGCCTCGTAGGCGCGGTTGATGCCTGCCTTGGTCATCTGCAACGCCGCCATGGGCATGGCGACCAGGGTTTCGGCCAAGGCGCGCGCGGTCGACATGAGTTCGTCGGCCGCCACCACCGTCGTAACGAATCCCGCGTCACACGCTTCGGCCGCCGTCAGGCGCCGCCCCGTCAGCAGCACGTCCTTAGCCCGCTTGTGGCCGGTCATCCACGGCACCATCATGAAGGCCGGCCCCGCTCCAAACTGGATCTCCGGTTCACCCAGCTGGCAGTCTTCCGATGCGATGGTGAAGTCACACGGCAGCATCAGCTCGAAGGCACCGCCCAGACAGTAGCCGTGCACCGCGGCGATGACGGGCTTATCGCAATCCCAGATCGCCCACCGTGCGCGGTTGGCCACCCGGGCAAGCAAATGCAGCTTTTGCGCATGCGCCCGCCCGGCCACCTCCTGCTCGAGGTCGAACCCGGAAGAAAACGCCCTGCCCTTGCCCGCCAGCATGATGACCCTGCATTCGGGATCGGCGCCAGCCTGGATGACCGCATCGCCAATCTCCTGGTACATGGGCGACGTCAGCGCGTTGAGCTTTTCCGGCCGATTCAGCCAGATCGTCAGCACGCCATCCTGGCGCTCCTTAACAATGGCGGACTGTGTCATCGCTCGTCTCCGGATGGGACCAGGTTCCGGACACGGCATCGTACGTTCCGGTCAGGGTCGTTCCCTCGCCGTCCACCAACCGCTTCTTGGCGATCTTGTTGGAACCGGTCCTTGGAAATTCCGCGTAGTACTGGACATAGCGAGGCACCTTGAACCGGGCCAGGTGCTTCCTCGCATGGTCCAGGACTTTTTCGGGCGGCACGTCTTCCGGACGGAAGCCGTCCTTCAGGATCAGGCAAGCCTTGACTTCCTCGCCCCGCATGGCGTCCGGTACGCCATGTACCGCCACATCCTTGACCTCCGGGATCGTCGACAGCGCGCTTTCGACTTCGGTGACCGAAATGTTTTCCGCGCTGCGCCGTATCATGTTCTTGATCCGGCCGATGATGTAGAAGTAGCCGTTTTCGTCCTTCCACGCCAGGTCGCCCGTGCGGAACCACTGGCCGCGGAAGGCCTCGCGCGTCGCTTCTTCTTTCTTGTAATAACCCTGCAGCATGCCGGGACCGGCAATGCACAGCTCGCCCTGCTGGCCGTCCGGCACTTCCTTGCCTTCAGTATCGACGATGATGGCCTGGCGGTAAGGCAGCACCTTGCCGCACGTCCCTAGCGCCGTGGACTTCGCATCGCCGATCCGGCATCCGATCGCAAAGCCGATCTCCGTCATGCCAAATGCATCCCGGACAGGCACGCCATAGCGCGACTCCAGCGACAGCCGCAGCTCCGCTGGCATGCCGAAGGTGGCGATCATCGTCAGGCTGTGGTCCTTCTCGATCGGGTCCGGGTCGAGCATGGCAACCGGGTTGGTCATCCATGCCATGTCGTAGCGGTAATCGCGCACGCGCTGCCGGAAGCGGCTCAGGCTGTACGCGGGCGGGACACACAGCGCCGAGCCATTGAAGGCAGCCATGACGAAGCGCCAGAGCGGGCCCATGTAATAAAACGGCAGGTCGCATTGGATGCGCTTCAGGCCCGGCCACATCGCGGCGGCGAGCTTGCCGCACAGGATCCAGTACCGGTGCGAAAGCAAGCATCCCTTGGGCCAACCCGTCGAGCCCGATGTGTACTGGATGTTGACGATATCGTCGGCACGGATGACGGCCTTGCCCGAAAACGCCTCGCCGGCCTTGTCCAACAGGTGCTCCCAACGGCGGAATCCGTCGATGTCCGCCCCCCACACGATGACGTTCTCCGGCTTGAGCAGAGGCGCCTTGTCGCGCACCGCCTCATAGGTGGCAAAACGCTGGCCATCGAGCAGGAACACGGTCACGTCGCCATCGGTCAACCAGTATTCCAGTTCCTTCGGCGTATACCCCGGGTTGATGGGGATCATGCGTGCACCCAAGGTCCCGATGGCCAGCCACGCCACCAGGAACTCCGGGACGTTGGGCAGCATCACGCCCACGTGCGTGCCCTGGACCACGCCGGCGTCCGCGAAGGCGTTGGCCGCCTTGAAGACCATTTTCTGCAGGTCGCGCCAGCTGATCGGCGGCCGGTCGGCATCGACGAAGATCCAGGCAGGCGCGTCGCCATGCCGTTGCACGGCCTCCTGCAACAGTTGTGCCAGGTTTTCCGGCAGCGGCTCGCTCTCTACGCGCTTGCGGAATGCTTCGTCGCTTTCCGTCCACAACGCATTCGCTTCTGCTTGGGGAATCATTCGTCTGTCGCCTTTGGATCGCTTGAAGGGGTGGCCTGCCCGGCCGGTTTGGGTGCGGAGAAAAAACCTTCCGTAGAGCCGTACCCTTCGTAGTTGGTACGGTGAAGCTTGTACAAATGCTGGCCGAATCGGGCAGCGTCGTAGCGGTCCATGTTCATACCGAGCTCGAGCGCTTCCATTTCCACGCGCACGGCCGTGGGTGGATGCCGCTTGATCAGCCGAGCGATCTCGTGCGCCCGATCCATGAGCCGGTCATGGGGCACGACCTCGTTGATGAGCCGGATCTTTTCCGCGCGCTCGGCATCGATGAATTCCCCCGTCAGGGCGAGCCACGCGGCATCGGCCGGTGCGATGTGTTGGGCCAGGCGCGTGACGCCTGACAACCCTGCTGCGCCAAAATTGACCTCCGGGAGCCCGAACTTCGCCGACGGCGTGGCGATGCGGATATCGCTGTGCTGCAGTACGCAAGCCAGCCCTGCTCCCAGGCAGTATCCGCTAATGGCCGCGATGATGGGCTTGTAGCGCCGGTGGCGAAAGACATCCTCTTCCCAGCCCGGTCGCGAAGGCGTGTCCCCTTCGTCCTGGTGCAGGAAAAGATAGGCCTCGAGCTCCTGCTGGCGGGTGCGCGGCGGACGGTACTTGTTTTTTATGTCGTCGCCGGCGCAAAAGGAACGGCCCTCGTCATAACCCGCGCCGTAGAAAATGCCCACCCTGGCATCGCGATCGATCTCGAACTCGCGCAGGCAGGCGTAAAACGTCTTGTAGGTTTGCGGCGTCAGCACATTCATTTTGCCGTTGTTCAAAACGAAGTGCGCGACCCCGTCCTCGACGCGGTACTCCAGCATCTGCCGTTCCCCCTTTCGCGTCTTTGGACATCCGTCGGACATCCTGTCGACGCGTCACGTTATGCAGGCATCCTAGTGGGGTAGATTTCGACGGTCAATAAGTTTATTTTCATACATCGATATCTTTTAATTATGGGCAATCATGGATATACGACAGCTCAGAGTGATCCAGATGGTCTGCGAAACCGGCTCGGTGACCGAGACCGCCAAGCGGATGCATGTCTCCCAGCCAGCGATCAGCAAGACGATCAAGCTTGTCGAAGAAGAGACCGGCCTTCAGCTGTTCGAGAACATCCAAGGGCGCCTTTTCCCGACGACCGAGATGCAGACCCTGCTACCGGAGATCCGCCGCCTCCTGAACACCCATCAGGACGTCAGGAAGCAGGTCGAGAACCTGCGCGCGGGAAAATCCGGAGTCGTGCGGCTGGCCATCTCGCCGTCGCTAATGCCGAGACTGGCCGCGCCGGCCATCCGCCGCTTTCAAGCCGCACGGCCCGATGTGGAAGTCAAGGTGTTCGCGACGTCGACACGCCAGGTCGTTGCGATGGTGGCCAACCACGACGTCGACGCCGGCGTCTGCCAGCCCTCATCGGGCGATCCCACCGTACACGCCCTGCCTATCTCCACCGCGCGGGTAATCTGCATTCTTCCGGAGAACCATCGGCTTGCCCGCAAAGAGGCCATCAGCCCCTTCGACCTGGACGGAGAAAGTGTCATCACCTTCCCCGACACGGAACCGACGGCCGTGCGCGTCGTCGACGCCTTCATCAACAGCGGCGCAAGGCTGAACAGGACGATCGAAACCAACATGAGCTTCACCGCATGCTGCCTGGCGATGCAAGGCTGCGGCGTGGCGCTTGTCGATTCATTCATTCATACCGCCGACTACTTTCCCAAGCTGGCGGTCCGGCCCTTCGTGCCCGAGATCCCGCTGCACGTCAACCTGCACGTATCCAGCCTGAGAAAGCCTTCCTTGCTGGTGCAGGAACTCGTCCAGGAACTGATTGCCGTCGGCAAGCAGTTCAGCGGCCACGCCACGCCGGCGGCGACGTCCCCGCGCGGGCGCCGCGGGCGCGCGGGCGCGCCTCCACGCCGCGCGGCAGCGCGGCGAAAGGCAACCCCCGGCGACTGACCCCGGCTTGCGCGCTAGCCGCCGGGCAGGGCAAGGCCCGCGCCACCCCGCCACCCCACACATGACGCCTCGCGGCCATCAAGGATCCTGCAACTTGCTTGCGTACTGCTGCAGCACGTAAGCGGCCGATGCCTGGACCAGCTGCCTGGCCGCCTGCCCGGCGCCAGGCACATCGCGCGCCAGCAGCGCGTCCGCCAACCGCCGCCAATGCGCGGCCGATTCCCGGCGGCGGGACTCGGAAGCAAATACCGCCCCTCGCCCACGGACCATGACGCGCCACAGCGCCTGGTTGGAAATCTGGTCGTACATGCTCTTGACCCACTTGCTGCGCGCGCCGTCTATCAGCATCTGCTGCACTTTCAGGGCTTCCTGCGTGTAAGTCAGCGTGTCGACCCCCGACGCTGCGAGCGTCTCCAGCGCGCCGGCTGCGAGATGGAATGCCCGCAGCGCGTCATCGGGCGCCAGGCGGGCGGCCCGCTGCGAGGCCAGGCCCAGCAGCACCGCCCGCAGCTCGTACAGCTCTTCGAGCTCCTCGAAGTTAACCTGGGCCACGCGCGCGCCATACCGGGGCGTCCTTTCGACGAAGTGGCTGCGCTCCAGTTGCGCCAAGGCCTCGCGGATCGTCGCCCGGCTGACGGCATGCTCTTCGGCAAGCTGGGTTTCAAGCAGCCGCGCTCCCGGAGGCAGCTCGCCGGACAGGATGGCCTGCAGGATCTGTTCGGCCACCAACGAGGGCAACGATTTCGCCATCCGGCCAACGATGCGATTGGAATTCTGGTTCTGGTTTAGGGTCATCGCTAAGGTGCGAGCGCTAGATCAGCAAGGGGGATCTACTGTACTATGCACTCATTGTCGACAATCGACAATCAACAGTCGACAAACGTGACGGCGTTTTCAGGAGAAAACAATGAGCAGGCTACCTGGGTTTGTTGCGACACTGTTTTCCGCTGCCGGGGCGCTGGGCCTGGCCCTGCCCGGCTCGCCGGCGATGGCACAGGCCGATTTGTGCGCCCAATCGACCATCGAACTGGTCGTGCCGTGGGCGGCCGGCGGCGGCACCGACGTCCATGCGCGGCTGATCGCCCAGCCGCTGAGCGAGCGCCTGGGCAAGCAGGTCGTCGTCGTCAACCGGCCGGGCGCGGGCGGCGTGGTGGGCACGACGAGCTTTGTTCACAACGCCAAGCCCGACGGATGCTCCCTGCTCATGGCCACGGGCGCGACGAATACCGCGGCCCCGCACATCTTCAAGGACCTGAAGTTCAAGCCGCTGGAGGACTTCTCCCCCATCGCCTTCGTCGCGTCGGCCCCCAACCTGCTCTACGTCCGGGCCAAGTCGTCCTACCAAAGCGTCCAGGAGGTCATCGACAAGGCTCGCGCCGCGCCCGGTAGCATGACCTACAGCAGCGGGGGCGTCGGCGCATCCAGCCATCTGGCCGGCGCGCTCTTTGCCGAAAAGGCCGGCCTGCAACTGGTCCACGTTCCCTACCAGGGCGGCGGTCCTTCGATGGCCGCGCTCATCGACGGGCAAGTGGACATTTCCCTGGACACCGCCGCGCAGATCGGCCACATCCGCAGCGGCAACCTGCGCGCCCTGGCCGTGGCGGCCGAAAAGCGGCTGACCGCGCTGCCCGACATCCCCACCTTCGACGAAGCCGGCCTGCCCGGGCTGTATTACTCGTTCTGGAGCGGGATCGCCGGGCCGAAGGGCATGCCGCCGGCCATGGTCGAGCAGCTCAACCGCGAGATCAACGCCGTGCTGGCGCTACCCGGCATCCAGCAGCAGTTCTTCAACAGTGGATCCGAACTCAAGGTCGGCATGACGCCCGCCCAGTTCACCGAGTTCTGGCAATCAGAATACGAGCGCAACGCACACATCGTGCGAATCGCCAACGCGCGTGCCGACTAGCCCCGGCTGCTTGCGGCACACCACTGACCAACCGAATCGATCCAGGAGTCACCCAACGATGAGCACCCCAATCAAAGTCGTCGTCACCATGGATTGCGAGCCCACGACGGCGACCAGCCATCCCACCGCCACCGGCCCGGCCACTTGGGACCTGGGCGAACGGGCCACCTGCGGCTACGCGGAAATTGCCAGGGAATTCGGCTTTCCCGTCACCTACTTCATCCACCCGGAAGCGGCGCTGGCCCAGGCCGACATGTTTGACGGCCTGCGCAAACAAGGCGCCTGCCTAGGCCTGCACATCCATGCCTGGAAGTACGCCATGTGGCGCCATGCCGGCAAGCGCTACATGCGGCACTACGGCGGCCTGAGCGCGGACGAGCAGCGGGCCATACTGGCCGAGGCCGGCGCCCTGTGGCAGGGTGCCCTGGGCGAATGGCCCAAGTATTTCCGGCCCGGCACGTTCTCGGCCAATGATGCGATTTTCCGGGTGCTTGCCGAAATGGGCTTCCTGGGTGGGTCCTGCTCGGTGCCCGGCCGGCTCATGCCCGAAATGCAGGCCGCCTGGGTTGGCGCCGAACCCGACCCGCACCGAGCCCACCCGGACTTCCGCCTGATCGCCGGCGAGCTCGACTTCGTCAACATGCCCTTGGCCGTGGACTTTTCCATCTCGCTCGAGGGCCGCAATGGCCGCCGCTTCCACCCCGACCTGCGCCCGGACACCGACTGGCAAACCCAGTATGGGCTGACCTACGACACCATCGCCGAAAACATCGTGTCCCAGGTGGTCGCGCGCCAGCCCGCAGTGCCCGTCATCAACCTGGTCTCGCACAACCACTACGACTATCGCGACCCGCAGGCGCCCGCTACCATACGCCTGCGCGACTCGCTGCGCGCGCTGTGCGCGGCAGCGGAAAAAGCCGGGGTGCAGCTCGTGGGCGCCACCCTGGAAACCGTGGTCAAGGACGTACTGGCCATCCCGCCCAAGATCGCGCCCTTCAACTACGAAGGCAACATCATCGACAAAACCGTCGCCGCCGCTTCCTAACCCCCCAAGCAGAAGGATACGCAGCCATGCCTTACGTACGGGTCGAAATGCTCCAGGGACGAACCGAGGCGCAAAAAGCCGCCATTGCCCAAGCCATCACCGACGCGCTGGTAGCACATGCCAAGGCCACGCCGCAAAGCGTTTTCGTCGTCTTCGATGACGTACCGGCCGAAAACTGGGCGATCGGCGGCACGCTCATCTCGCAACGCGCGAAATCCTGACCCATCCGCCGCCGTTGCCCGGCAACTGGGCAGCAGGCGGACGGCCGCCCCCAGACGACACGATCGGCCGACCGTCCGTTTGCCATCCCCTGACCCGGCCACGCGCGCCTGGCGCGCGGCCGGGCGCATCGCTTGGCCCCGCCGGGTGGTTGCGGCTATCCCCGGCGGGTGGCTGCGGCAGCCGGCACCACGCACCGCCCGCCGCCCCAGGCTCGAGCCGCGCGGGTCAAGCCAACCGCCAACACAGATAAGCGACCAGGACAGCCGCGACTGCCAGGTCGGACACCATGGCCAGCTTTTCCGGCCGGGCCACCGGGCGGTTGCGGACATGCTGGATCCCGGCCAAGGCGTAGAACACGGCCCCGGCCAATGCCAGGCCGTCCGTCCATGACGGGACATACAGGCTCGCCAGCGCGGCGATGCCGATCGCCAGGTTGCCGAAGGCGATTTCCCGCACCAGCGCGTGGGCCTTGGGGTCGTCGATCTCGAAAATCCGGCTGGCCGTAAAGGCGGGCTTGAACAGCTGATAAACGCCCGCCGCCACCAGCCGCCATCCCACGCCCCAGTACACGAACCACTTCCCGACGGACGCCATCACATCGGCCGTGCCGCCCGCAACGTCCTGCACGACGCAGGCAACAGGCAGGACGAACATGAAGAGGAGGACGACGAGGAGTTGTTGCATGGTTGGAAAGCGAGGTCGTTTTGCGCAACGCCAGTTGCACGACGATCGGGCCACGACGCAGCGCCGGACGTCGACCGCATCATCCGTGGCGACGCCAGCCATGAGCCGTCCGGACAAGCACTAACTTGCCGCCAGACAGCAGTCTTTACAAATTCTGTGGAAATAGGTCGAATATGATGCTTACATCATGCCATGAAGTACCGTCAAGCTGGCTGGCCGTCGACGCCGTGCCCGTCCGGCAGCCCTGCTTGCTGCGATCGGAAATTCGTTCCAAACGTCGGGCCATGACACCGCTATTTTGTACCCTGGATTCGGAAGGCATAGCCGATTTGATCCGCAAGGCCCGGACATTCGTGTGCTTTGCCGGCCCGGGAATCCAGCTTGCCCCCGCGCAAGCCATTGTCGACGCCGCGAAGCGTTTAGGGCCCGAGATGATCACTGTTGCCCTGGACTGCGAAGAACGCACGATGCGGATGGGATTCGGCGACATCGAGGCCGTCAAGGCATTAATGTCCGCCGGCGTTGCAATATACAACCGACCAAGACTGCGGACAGCACTGGTTGCCGTCGACAACGAAGGGTTCTTGTACACGCCCACGGCCCTTTACCTTGAAGCCGAGCCCACGGGCCAAAGTGCCCCGAACGCCATGCGCTTGTCCAAGGAACAGCTGCGGGAAGCGCTGGCCCGCCTTTCCCCAGCGGCCAAAACCATTGCGACCGCCCAGGCGAAAACCGAAGAAGAGCGTCAACGCATCGCCAGCTTGCCGCTGGAAATCGGAGGCGAGCAAGTATCCCGGTCGTACCTCGACGCGACCGAACGACGACTGAAAGAGGCTCCACCCGTCCAGTTTGATGTCGCCCGCCAAGTTCGCGTATTCAGTTCTTACATGCAGTATGTCGAACTCAAACTCACTGGCGCGGCCATCCAGCGGCGCCGCATCACGATCCCGTCCAGCATCCAGAGACTGGGCATCGGCAAGGACCTCGAAGGACGCCTACGCACCACCTTCGACCTGCTTGAAAAGGACGACAAGCTGTCCTCCAAAGAATTGGAGAACGAACTGAACAATATCCGTCAAAGCTTCACGCCATCGCTTGGCAAGACGCACGGGCGCGTCGTCCTGAAGTCAGCAAAACCGCAGCTGGAAAAGCGTCTCTCGCAATTCAGGGAAAAGCTGGAAAACCACCAGGAGAACGTCAAGCAAAATCTCCAAACAAAACTTGAGGCATCGCGAAAACAGATCGTCGACTACTACCTGCCGACCGTCAAGGCGACTCCTCCCGACGCCCTGCTCGGCCAGCTCCTCAACGACGAATCACTAGAGGAAAAAGCCCAGGCGTGGCTGGACAACGAACTAAGAAAAGCCTTTCCGACAGTCGAATCGCTCATAGAAAAGATGGAGCTGGACGTACAGTACAAGGACGTGACCTTTGAAACGCTGAACAGGAACGACTTCCTTGACGCTGTGAAAAAGGTTTTTCCCCTGGTCGACTGGGACAAGGCTTACAAAGAATTCCTTGCTGCCGGCCAGGCTGAACAGCAAACGGCGGCCAATTCGCCGCCCGCTTGACGCCCGGGCTCCGGCCTGCGTGGCCAAGGCCCTAATCCCTATCCTCATCCTCCGGTATCTCTTCAGCCAAGACCAGCTCCTGCGCATCGGGCGTATCCGCCATCCACACCGGACCTTCGGTGTGGCGCACGGTGCGCTCCGGTGGGTCGTACGCGTAGGCCGCGCCGTCCCGGCCGCGCGCCGGCCGGGCATAGTGGACCAGATGCTCGCCGGTCAGCAGGTTCCAGCTGATTTTGAGCGGCGCATGCGCCCCGGTGCGGCTGTAGCGTTCGGCATCCAGGCCGATGAGCCGCATTTGCCCGGCCTTCGCGTCGTAGCGGTACCGGTAGGTCGCAGCCGTGGCGGTCGTCCCTCCGGTCACGTCCTCGACGACCAGCACATTGCGGCGCAGCGATAGCACCGCCGGCGCCAAGGGGTCGTCGGGCAGCACCGCCTCGCCGATCGCGCGATAGCCGCCCTGCTCCCCTTCCCGGAAGCCGGCCAGCACCATCAGGATGCGGCCGTCGGCCCGGCCGACGAACGCAGTGTCCGGCAACCCGTCGCCGGTCAGGTCGACATCCAGGCGCGCTTCGATTTCGGCGCCGTTGGCGATGTGTATCTTCAGCTCCTCGTCCGATGGCGGCGCAAGCGGCGGGCCGGCGAGCGCCGACGCCGCCGCAAGCGCCGCCGACAAGACGAACCAGACCTGTTTCCACATGAGAACCCCTCCCCCTCAAACCCCAAAACAGTCGGTCTATGCACCTACCCGCCTGTAATGTCCACCCACGTGGAATCATGCAGGCGCTCCCGGACCGGATATTGCGCACATTCAGACCGGCCAGATCCGGGACACTGACGAAAGCGCGAGCACTACAGACAACCGGGCATCGCGGTCGGCCCCAGCGGCGCGGCGGAAACAGAAGCAACCAGCGCAAGGGCCGCACTGATCGACCGGAGCGTCGCATGGGCGTTCCCCCCGTCGCGAGCGTGCGGCGTAACTTTATAAGCCCAGCGTCGTTTGGGGAATAGGCCTGGGGGGAACGGGCCGATCTTCCCAAGGAAGTCGGGCCACTGCCTGTCTCAGTTGCGACGCGCGGACAATGCAGCCAACAATGATGCCTCGGCATTTCACCGAGGAAATCGGGCGGCTGGCCGAAATCGCCGGTGAGTACCTCAAGGCTTCAATGATGCCTCGGCATTTCACCGAGGAAATCCGCCGCTGATCGACCAGCCTTATGACACATACATGCTGCTTCAATGATGCCTCGGCATTTCACCGAGGAAATCTTGTTGGTTGGAAGGAGTTTAGATAATGATTTATTATGCTTCAATGATGCCTCGGCATTTCACCGAGGAAATCATTAGTAGCGTTAGTCTCATCTAGTCATCCCCCTTCCGCTTCAATGATGCCTCGGCATTTCACCGAGGAAATCCTGTTCCAGTACCAGATCAACTTGACGGTGCTCGACCAGCTTCAATGATGCCTCGGCATTTCACCGAGGAAATCCTGATCGATGACGCCCTGACTGGTGCAGATCCCAGGGTCGCTTCAATGATGCCTCGGCATTTCACCGAGGAAATCCATCAGGGAGTGCGCCTACACCCACCGGAATCCGCTGCTTCAATGATGCCTCGGCATTTCACCGAGGAAATCCGGCCCCGCTTGCCGTCAGCCGAGGCGCCCGCATCGCCGCTTCAATGATGCCTCGGCATTTCACCGAGGAAATCGTACGTGCACAAGAAAAAGGGCACGCTGGCCGCGCTGGCTTCAATGATGCCTCGGCATTTCACCGAGGAAATCGCGTCCTTGACGGCCTGGACGGTGGGGAAAGTCGAGCTTCAATGATGCCTCGGCATTTCACCGAGGAAATCTCGAAGGCATACAGCACGAATCCCAGCGGGTCATGCCGGCTTCAATGATGCCTCGGCATTTCACCGAGGAAATCCAGCCAGCCGTCAGGCCCGACCATGGGCGGCCCCATCCGCTTCAATGATGCCTCGGCATTTCACCGAGGAAATCATGAGTGCGAGCCTTACGGGCATCTGGCAGTCAACGGGCTTCAATGATGCCTCGGCATTTCACCGAGGAAATCCATGTCTGCGTCCGAGTTGAGCCGCAAGCTCACCAAGCTTCAATGATGCCTCGGCATTTCACCGAGGAAATCAAGGCTCGCAGCGGCCAGATGCCACTGGCGGATTTCAAGCTTCAATGATGCCTCGGCATTTCACCGAGGAAATCGAGTATGTCGCAGTCGAGGAGTTGCGGGCCTATGACGCTTCAATGATGCCTCGGCATTTCACCGAGGAAATCGAAGCTTCACGGCAAAGCTGCGGGACCCATCCGCAACGCTTCAATGATGCCTCGGCATTTCACCGAGGAAATCCGCGATCCATAGAACCGGCGATTCGCCGATCTTCGGAGCTTCAATGATGCCTCGGCATTTCACCGAGGAAATCCTGCTGTGAAGTGAGGGGCAAGCGATGAATATTTTTGGCTTCAATGATGCCTCGGCATTTCACCGAGGAAATCGCGGTAAAGGCGCCGGCCATTACTGAATCACGATTCCGTGCTTCAATGATGCCTCGGCATTTCACCGAGGAAATCTGCCTCGTATATGTAGTTTGTGGGGCTTGTCTTTCGGGCTTCAATGATGCCTCGGCATTTCACCGAGGAAATCTCGCCGCTGAATGACATGCCTTATGACGCCTACATGCTGCTTCAATGATGCCTCGGCATTTCACCGAGGAAATCGCTTGACGATCATCCCGGCGTTCGTCGGGCCTTCCCACGCTTCAATGATGCCTCGGCATTTCACCGAGGAAATCGGCTCGGACACCGTGACCCTGGACGACGGCTCTATCCGGCTTCAATGATGCCTCGGCATTTCACCGAGGAAATCTCGCTGACCAGTTCGTATGTCGGCCTGTACGGTGCGATGCTTCAATGATGCCTCGGCATTTCACCGAGGAAATACCAAGGTTCTGCCAGAGGACGCCGCGTTTTTCGAGGGCTTCAATGATGCCTCGGCATTTCACCGAGGAAATCGATGCCGTCGACTACTACATGACGGCGACCGGCAAGCTTCAATGATGCCTCGGCATTTCACCGAGGAAATGCGGGCAATCACGCCAGCCAGTTGGGTGGACAAATGGCTTCAATGATGCCTCGGCATTTCACCGAGGAAATACCGTCACGTTCCGCTGATGCAGGTCGAATTCCCGGCGCTTCAATGATGCCTCGGCATTTCACCGAGGAAATTCTGCGTTCAAGAGAGAGCACGGATCTCGTTTCGAGGCGCTTCAATGATGCCTCGGCATTTCACCGAGGAAATACGTTGCCAAGCTGCCGATGCTGCGGCAGGCCAAGGCGCTTCAATGATGCCTCGGCATTTCACCGAGGAAATCCGGCTCCGCGATGATTGCGTGCATCGCTTTCGCCGCGCTTCAATGATGCCTCGGCATTTCACCGAGGAAATACGACTGGATTATCACGCAGGTCGATGGCTAAGCATGCGCTTCAATGATGCCTCGGCATTTCACCGAGGAAATCTGGTAATGTCCGGAACGGCCTGATTGATCAGGTCATCGCTTCAATGATGCCTCGGCATTTCACCGAGGAAATTTTGCAGCACCTCGTAGAACCCGCCCAGGCCAAGCTCTTGCTTCAATGATGCCTCGGCATTTCACCGAGGAAATCCGCCAAGATGGGCCTGGATGTTCGTAAGAACGCCAGGCTTCAATGATGCCTCGGCATTTCACCGAGGAAATGGGCCGGGATTGGCCATACGACGTTGTGATAATTGACGCTTCAATGATGCCTCGGCATTTCACCGAGGAAATTCGCCTTGTCCTCTTCTTTCCACGCCTGGATTTTGTCGCTTCAATGATGCCTCGGCATTTCACCGAGGAAATCGCCACTTCTGCCTCGCCCACGTAACACGGCTCCGGAGGGTCAAGTGCGAGAGGTACCCTACCGGATCGCCTGTTCGACGAGTATAGCAGGGCCAGCCCACTTTCATTTCATACTAATGTCATGTTTTTAAAGAACATTTACCATGCGAGGGGTTCTCTACGCAACGGGCGCCGCCATAGCGCTCGCGGAATTGCGGCGGATCAAACTATCACGGGCTCCTTAGTGACCGGCTCGAAGCCTTTCTTGCCAAGGCTGATCACCCGGGGCACCAACCGTTCTGCACTACCCAGGTCGATGACCAAGACGTGATCTTCCGCATGGTGAATGATCGTGCCCAGTGCTGCCACCATTTCAGCATGGTGACGGTCGGTCAACCGACACTGGAATACGGACAGTTGGACCCACTCGCCGTAAGCTTGCATAAGCCGGAAAACGGCACGCCATCGCTTGGGATCGGCAATATCGTACGCTACGATATATAAGCGGTCACTCATGGTCAGCGGGTGATAAAGTTAGGATAATCGTCTATCTCACCCAACAAAAATCGGCCAAGCAAGCGCGCCTGGATTTCAAGCAGGCGACGATAGCTGACTGGGTAGCCGAAAACCGGATGAGTGACTTCCTGGCTCATGCGCCGCTCGAAGGCCCCGATCAAGCGTTTTCGGCCGTCTGAATCGAGGTTCACGCTAGTTCCCACGTGAACGAAATCGGTTGGCTTTACTTCACCGTTGTTGATTGCCATCAGCACGGCGGAATCGGCAAGCAGCGGACGAAACGGTTCCATCATGTCTAAAGCCAGCGCAGGTCGCCCGTAGCGCGGTTGGTGATAGAAGCCGCAATATGGATCCAACCCGACTCCGCTCAATGTTACTGCCCAACTCCGCACGAGCAAGGCATACGCGAAAGAGAGCATGGCATTGACCGGATCCTCCGGCGGTCGACGATTTCGGCGGGTGAAGTCAAAACGAAATGACGCGTCGTCACCTTCACGCTTGATAAGGTTGGCAAACTGCCCAAAGTAGCGGGCTGCTGCAACACCCTCTATCCCCAACAGCTCTTCCAGGCTGTCGGCGCGCGCCGCTTGATCAGCGAATCGCTTGAGCTCGCCGATGACCAAATCCAGGTTCTGTTTGCCGCGCCAGTTCCTGCGCAACAGTGTTCGCGAGTTTAAGATCTTGGCCCGCACCCAACCTTTTGCTAGGCGCAAACACACCTTTGGATCAAAGCTGCTGCGAAACTGCGCTATACGAAGCTCGATGTTCTTGTGACCGATACCATGGGTATGTCCAAGAAACCAACCGCCGAACGTGTGCCAGGTAACAGGGATTTCCCGCCTCATCAGTTCGTGCAAACAGGGGGTGGTCAGGTGCGCACCACCCATTAACACCACCTGTGATATGTCTATGAGGCGAGCGCGCGCCACCGTGCTGTCTTCAACGCTGACTTCTAGCGTCTCGCCGTTCTTACTCAGTCGCGCGCGGTTTTCCTGTACGTACAGCGGCATGGCTTCTTCCGCGCTAACTAACAGTCTGCGCGGAGGTCGATCATCCAGCCGACGAAGGAAATTCACTTCATCGGGCAAGCAGATAGTAACAAGAGAGCAACGTGGGCATTTCGGACTGTCTTCCAAGGGTGGAGGGATCCGCCCTCCCGCAGCGATAAGGCGCAGCCCATTGATAGCCGAAAGTGTGGCGGACCTGAGTGCCTCGTCAAACGGAACGCGCACGCGTTCGCGCGACCCTTGGAAGTACAAGACTCCTTCAGTGCACCGATACCCATGGTCTTCCAGGATCATCCCTTGCGCGCACAGTTGTACGCGTTCAGGCTCATAAGCGCCACTTGGTACATGGGGGCGTTTCCCTTTCTTGTAATCAACTGGAATGAGTCCATCACCGTCCCCCTCGATGAGATCGAGCCGGGCTATCAACCCGAGTCGATTGGATGACAGGGTGATAGATCGCGCATGGATCCGCTCACCGTCTTCTGGCTGCCCGGCCGCCGGTAAGTCGCCTCCTGGCTGATCCACGCGCCGATGTACATGCCGCCCAGCCACGGTATCTGCCGAGTCCGCCCATTCTCCCTGCACCCATTCCATGTACGCGAGCCGCGGGCAGTACTGGTACTCATTGACCATCCGCACGGGGATAAGGGGCTGGTCGCGGATGAACTCCGGAAAAGGTAGTGGCAGTTCCGGCTGCACCCACGGGCGCCCCTCGCCTTTCCCGTTGTCGCGGGCTTTTTCTACCTCATCGCCATCCAGGGACAGTTGACCGGAAGCTTCCATGTCATCGTTCGGAATCCTGCGGCAACCTACCTACAAGAACACCGAGGCTGGGGCGAATGAACCATATCCGCCTTGCTCTGCCCGCAAAATCGCAGACTCCAAGACGGTCTCGATGCCCATCGCGCGGTTGGCACCTGGGTCGGCGACGAAGCGCCCCATGCGCAGCAGGCTTGTAACGGCATCGGCCGTCAGGGCGTCACGCCAGAGTGGCCAACGGAATTTTGCATCCTTCCATCCGCCCGTCACGCATGGCGTTGCCACCTGGCCCCCGAGGGGCGCAAGGGGAAAAAACTGCAGTCCGACGAACGCCAGCCAATTTGCGCCTGGCACGCTGCCGCGCTTTTCGCCCGACGGATTGGCGGCGCGCAAGGCGTAAATGCGGGCAGCCGCGGCATCCCAGGAAAGACTGGGCAAGGTGGAAGCGTTCTTCCATGGACCGATCAACGCTTCCTCGATATGCGCGCGCCCAATACCGCCGCGCAAGTCTCGCACCATGGCGAGGAACATTTGTTGGCCCGCCGTAAAGTGAAAAGCCGTCGGCTTGACATTGCCGTTGTTGTCGACGGCCGTTTCGGTGCCAAACGCGGCGGCCATGGCCAGCGATCTCACCCGTCGCTCGTGACCGGACTCGACCAACCCCAGGAAGAACGCCCGCAGGGCGCTGGTCGTCGGTTTGAGATCGCGCTTCATGCGGTCTGCATTTTTCGCAGCCCGTCTCCCCTCTGGCTGACCCCGCGAGGGGGGTTCCGGTCCGTCCTCGCCGTCACCGTCTTGCAAATCGGTCGCCGCCTGATGGCCGATGGGCGATGGTTCCACGAGGTTTCCACTTTCGTCATACGCCAGTTCGAGCGCCGGTTCCGATTGCCACGTCTGGCGGTCTTTGAGTACCGCGTCGACGACGGTTTCGATATCCGGTACACCCCAAAGCCGTGGACGCCAACGACCGTCGTTTTCCCATGCCAGACGAGGAAGGGGTGCGTTTTCCGCGATGGACTGCTCGTGCAGAATTTTGAGCGTGCCCAATGCGGCAAAGAAGCCAAGCGGATTCGTACCGTCGAGGCCAGTCAGCAGTGCGTTGCGTTCAATCATGCAAAGCCTCTCCTTCGCCAAACTCACTGGCACGATGGTCGGCTAGTCGAAGTATTGCCTCCAGGTAGGCGAGCCCCCACCACCCATACCGGCGTGTCAAGCGCCAGAAACGATCCGCGACGCCGGAATCCAGTCGTTCCAGCCGGTGCCGGGTCGTCGCAGAAAACTCGACCACTGGTGCCTGGTCCGATGGCGACAATCCGATGCACACCGGCATGTCGTCGGGATCCTCGATGGCCGGCGCAAACGGGCGGCAATAACCATGGTGACTGCCAACCAGATGTAGCACCAGGTCTAGGTCGTGGGCGTTTTCCCGAACCCAGTCGCTTGCCTGCGCCATCGCTACCGAAAGGAGCTCGTGGCGATATCCGTCCGGATAGCCTGCACGCCGCCTCGCCAAACTGCGCGCAGCATGGTCTCGGTCAATACGGCTGGACTTGGCCAGGGGTTCGGCCTGCAGGGCCAGCCGGACATCGCTGCCGCCGACCAGCCATCGCTGGAAACGCGGATCAACCTTGCCGAGGTCATGCAGCCATCCCGCTAGTTCCAGATCGGCAGCGATGTCAGACGGCAGGTTGACGCTGTTTGCAAACTTTCTGGCCCAGGCACGCACGTGTCCCAAGTGCGCCGGCAGCGTGACCTCCTTTGCCATGAACGACGCCCCGTCGTCCTCCGAGCTGAAGTCGGAAACCCTTCCCATGTCCGACCGACGGTTGCGCGCGACCAGGGTTACCGTACCGTCGACATGCCGGATGACCTGATATCCATGGCATAACGCCCGTACAGCATCAGCAAGGTCCGGATGCCTTGGCTGCCCCAAGCTGGCGATCCACTCATCGAAGGCACGCCGCCATTCGCCCATGGTCGCCTCTTCCAAGAGCACGGGAAGTTCCGGCGCGTCATGCCAGCCGGATGCCAACACTTGCTTGTGCAAGCGCAGCGTGGCACGCCCCCGGTGGCGCCACTGGGCGATATCACCCAGGTCGGCCACCGGCTCCGTGTCCGCAGGGTTCCAGCTTCCCCATGCCAAGCCGCCATAATCCGCCGGCACGACCACCGTACCACCAGGCGGAATCTCATTGGCTGTCACCACCCGGCTGCGGTCTCCTTCCCACAACAAGGCCAGGCGCCCGCGGCCAGACTGCCGTGCGTCGTCTTGCCCTTCGGTCGGTACATCGGCCAGGTCCGGGTTTTCCGGCTCGGACTGCAACCAACGCCGCACGGCCGAACGCGGCAGCGAAAGCGCCTCCAACGCCGAAGGCGGACACGCAGCGAGACGCTCCACGAGCGCCTCATAGCCACCAGTAGTCGCGCTTTCCAGTGCCGATTCGCTCAGGTCGGCCCGCCAGACGAGTGATACCTCTGGTTCTCCGCGCCGCGGACCATGCAGCCAGAGGGTAATGTCTGGATCTGGTTTCGGCCGCGGATGCGTGTGCGACCAAGTATCGATGTAGGCGGGAAGCAGCACCGGCGCATGCGTAACAGGCGCAACCAACTTGGCCAGGGTCTGCGGGTCAGGCTTGGGCAATCGTTCGATGCCGAAATCGACCTGTTCGAGCGTGTGCAGCCACTCCCAGGTGGCCCGCAGAGCCGTTCCGTAAATGGGATCGTCGGCCCGTTGTCCCAGGTCGTCGGACCGAGCCAGAATCACGGCACGGGTGGCCCCGAGTTCACCCAGCCGGTCCAAACGGCCGAACCGTTGCCGCAAGGCATCCAGGCTGGCGCATTCCGTCACCAAGGCGTCGAAATCAAAATCGGCGCCCGCCTCGATCGCCTGCGTCGACACGACCAGCAAGGGCTTTTCTACGCTAGCCCGTTCACGCCCGGCGCGCACTCTTTCCCAAATCATGCCAACCGCCTGTTCCCGGTCGAGCGGACGCATGCGACCCGTCAACAGACATACGTCGATGTCGGCCCGCCCTTCGAGCAGGGCCGCAATCCGCCGCACTGTATCGACACGGTTGACAACAACCCCGACGGCTTTCGCGCCGCCCTTCACCGTCTCGCTCGCCGCCTCGACGGCAGCCTGCGCAAAGCCGTGGCGGCGTTCGTCTTCGTCGCCGCTGACTTTCACCGGCCGCAGCTCTGCCCGTTTAGAGGCATTCAGGCGCTTGCGCAATACCGGGTGCACGCGATCCGCTGCATCCAAGGTAAAGGGGTGCGCATCCACGGAGACAACCGGTGTCGCCGACAGGTTCACCACGCCCCAGCGATCGGGCCACGGCGCTCCATGAAACCGGCGCCAGTGCTGCTGCAGCGCAGCAAGGGTCTGCGCAAAGGGCACGGAAAGATGCACTTCGTCGAGCAGGAACAGGGTATCGTGCCCCAGCAACCCCGCGTGGACAGAGCTCATCCGTTCGGACACGCCATAGCCACGAAACAGCAAGCGCGAACCAACCTGGTCGACGGTCGATACCGCGATGATCGGCCGATCAGGCCGGCTTGCCCAGGCGTCCTCCTTGGGCATGCCGCCCCGCAATACCACGATCTCGAACGGCGCGGCATCATCAGCACCATTCCATAAGGCACGCAGCCGTTTGGCCACTTCCGCCGCGACCGGATCCCGTGCCCCCCGCAGCGCGCCCTGGATACGTCCGGCATGGACGGCTGCCTGGTCCACCACCACCCGCCGGTCAATGACCAGGACGATGCGTCGCGGAAACCGCGACGCGTCACATGCCAGCGCGAACAACGCCACATCCAGTGCGCTGGTCTTGCCCGTGCCCGTCGGCAAGTCCAAAAGTACGGGCCATGCACCATTGGCCAGCACGTGCTCGACGAGCCGCTGCTGCCAGGGAAATGGATCGCGGCCGTGACAAGCACGAAAATACGCAGAAAAGCAGGATGCATCCAGATTCATCAGGCGCCCCCATCGTCCGTGACCGGCCGGAACAGGCCCAACCCATGGAAACGGCCCGCGCCGAGCAGGACCGGCCCCGCGATTGGCTCCGCAAAGGTGACATGGGCATGGACGAGGACCCGGCGCAGCTTGCCCGGCTCGCCCGGGAAAGGAGCAAACTGGCGGGCGCCGATGCTGCCCATCACTGTGGGGCCTGGCAGGATCACTACGCTTTGCGGTTCCGGCAAACCGACGTGGCTGCAGCTGCGAGCCAGTATTTCGGCGGCAGCGGCATAAGCCGCGTCACGCTTGGCCTTGCTGGCGGAAAACAGGTCACCCGGATTGCGGTCCAGCGCAACCGGCGTTACCGAGGCCCACTGGCGCACGGGCCCGCACCAGGTGCGCGGCCGCAAATTGTGCAGGGGTGGTCTTCCCCATGCCACGCGTTGCATTTCGATTTCGATGCCATTGCCTAAGCCCAATGTCAGCACGGGCGCGTCGTCCTCTTCGTGACCGGATTGCCGACGGGACTGTTCCTCCCACCTTCCGACGGCTGCCAGCACGGCACGACGCTGTTCCGGCGAAAGCTGCCGCGGCATGACCAGGGCGGCGCCCAGGATGGAGCCATCACCATGACGATGGCCCACGTTGGGGAGCGGAACGATGGCCAGATGGGGACCACGGGCCGGACTACCATCAGACTCATGTCCCGACAGCACCGTGGCCGGCGGCTGCTGCGCGTAGCGCATGAGGGCGCCTCGCAGGGCCCGCACCAAGTCGACGGTACGCGCCAGCGGCAAACGCATGCCTCCAACCCGGCGAAGAATGAGCCAATCTTCGCTGCCGAAGAGGGACTGCGGTATCGGCCCTGCCGTCGCCGCCGACAGCTGCCGGTAGCGCTGTACCGCAAATGACATCACCCGGGGCTCCACACCTTGGTGCTGAGCGTAGTCAAATTCGAGCCGCTGCAGCTGGCCTACGCTGACCCAGCGCATGACAAGATCCCCCTGTTCATCCGGGATCCATGCCGGCTGAGGCGCGGTATCTACGACCCGGGCGTGGACCAGGCTCGACGAGTGGCCGAGGTTGACGAGGCGTGCAACCAACCGTTCGAGTGCATGCCGATGCACGCCGGGTTGCGCATCTGGCCAGATGAAATGCACAACCGGGTCGTCCGGTACGCCTGACGGGAAGGTACGCCCCTGCCGCAATCTCCCTTCCGGTAATAGGCCCCGCGCTGCCTTGTAATCGGCGTCAGGGGCTTCACCGGTCCAGACACTAAGGCGTGCAATGGCGGACAAGTATTCGGATTGCGCCTTATCGACCGCTGCGCAGGTCTTGCCAAGGACCTTCTCCAGGCGCTTGCGCTTTGCCGGATCGACCTCTGCCGCGCTTTCCAGGTCGGCCGTGGCTGCCGCCAAGTTCTCTCTGGCGCTCTCCAACTTGTCACGCCACCGTTCCAGCCCACCCAGCAGCGTCGTGTCATTCACCGGAACGTAATGCGTCAGCACGCTACGCCGTGCAATGTCACTGCACGCCACCGCGGGCGCCGGCTGTCCCTCCAGCCATTGCAGGGCATCCCGCTCTGCCGGGTCTCTGTCGTTGGCCCAGATCGAGACAAGCGCCGAAAACAGCCGGGCTGGATGCGGGGGCCACTCGACAGCATTGCGGTCGTTATAGGCCGTGGCAACGACGCGCCCGGTCAAGTACTCCAGCCGGAGCGCAAACATTACGCGGCCTCTTCGTCGGAATCGCCACGCGATCCAAGGGCGCGGCTGCGACGTATCAGCTCGACCAGTTTCGGCATCGGCTTCAGCACCAGAGGCTGGCGCTCCCAACCAAAGCCCAGGCTGGCCGCCTGATCATGGGCTTCCCGGACAAGCCGGCATGCCAGATCGCCGTCGAAGGCGTAACGCACAGGCTCACCGCCGTTGCTCGGTATGAATTCCAGGGACAACGGGTTCGCCGATTCGGGAACCAGTAACGCGCGAGAACGCAGGTCATAGCCACGTTCTTGCTGCAACGCAATAGCGGCTAGCGATAACGCAGCTAAGACCGTCCGAGCGGCCAGTTCGGCTTCGCTTCGCTGGCCTCCGTCCAGCGCCCGGTCGTCAACCGTCCGCGGAAAACGCAAGCGGCGCAACGCGGGCAGCGACAGCACGGCGGTATGCAGCGCGTATTCGATGGTGACGCCACCGGCCCGTGCATCAATGCTCGGCGCCACATTGCTGTGGTTGACCGCCGACGGCTTGCCCTTGCCCTCGGCGCCGCTCCGGCTAAACAGCACGGGATCACCCTTCTTGTCTTTCTTGGCCTGCGCAACGTCCGCAGTCCAATCATTTTCATCGTCCGCCCGGTGATAAATGTTGACGTTGGCCTGAATGCCAACCGGGTCTATGCGACTGGCCGTCTTGACCCCGTGGCTGTAGCCGACGCCCACGATTTCGGATACCAATGCCCGCTGGAACTTCGAACCCAGGCCGCCACGCGGGCCGGTAGAATCCCACACGCCGAAGATCAGTGCCGTCGGGCAAAGTTTGTATAGGGCGGTCGCGTTACGAACCGAAGCGAACGTGAACTGCTGGCCGGCCGGGCTGTCGCGGAACGGCACCGGTGGGTCGCCCGGAACCAGGGAATCGCGCAACAGCGCGTCGGCGATGCGATGCGGCGCATGCAGCGCGGTCAGGAATCCCAGATCAGACAGATCGGGATATTCTGAAAAATCGACGCCGATCACCGGAAAATCGAGGCGATTGCTTTCCCAAGCGTCGAACAAGGCTTCTTCCTGGCGATTCGCCGCGGACGGCACGGAATCGAGCAGGACGCAGTCCTTTTCCGCGCCATCTATCCGCCTGCGCTCAACCGCATACTTGAGTGTCGCGCGGTCGTCCACGGCATAGGTAGGTGGAAACACCTTGTCCCCCGCTCCCCCGGCTGGCTGCAACCGCTGGACCAGGCGAATCGCAGCGCAATCCCCTTGAACGGCGTTGCGCAGGTCATTTAGCTCAAGTGCTTTCATTGGCGTCCTCCGGCCTGTGTGAAGATGGATGCCCCATATCTAATATGCTGGCGGTCTCAAAACCTGACCCTGTTCTCTTTTCATAAAGCGCCAGCGCGTCAGCCAGCCTCTCCCGCACGCGTTCGCGCAACGCCGGCGGACCGACCACTTCTGCGTCCGGTCCGTAGCGCAACACGTCCATGACCAGCTCCGTCGGGTCGCTGTAGGGCAGGCGCAGCTCGTAGCTACCGTCGTCAAGCCAACGGCCCGCCTGGTTCGGATGCCAGGTTTCCTCCGCCACCCAGCGGGCAGCAAAAGGGGTGAACCTAAGTACCGCCTCGGCTACCGTCTGGCCGGCGAACAGCCCATAGCCGGACGCGTAATACGCGTCAAGCTGCTCTTCCGGAACATCTCGGGCCCGGTCGGCAAGTACGCTAACGGACGCCAGCCTTTCCAACGCGAAAATGCGCAACCCCCCGCGCGTGTGACACCAAGCGTCCAAGTACCAATTGTTGCGGTAATGAACAATGCGCTGCGGCGAGATATCGCGCTCCGTCACCCGCCCGTGGCCGCGCGCCCGATAAGTCACACGCAGGCGTTGACGTTGCAACGTGGCGTTGGCAACGACGCTGAAAACTTTCGGAGGAGGAAAACGGCGTGCGAGCGTAAGAAGCCTGAGGCGGCGCGGCAGTTCGGCAATGCCGAGCTCCTGGATTTGAATGAGATGTTCCAGGCGGCGGCGGAACGGTTTGAGATTTTGGTCGAGCAGGCCCGGGGCAAGGCCATTTAGAAGCTCTAACAACGCTGCAAGGGCGACGAGTTCGTCACTGCTGAACCAGAGGCCGGGCAGTTCAAGAAACCCGTCCCGCCGGTCATAGTAGTAGCCGTTACGCTCCCGGTCGTAGGAAACGGGCGCCCCTGCATAGTCGCGTAGTTCACGAATGATGCGCTTGACACTTGCAGCGGAACATTCCAGGGCCTCCTCGAGCCTAGCGCGTGGCACTGGCACCCGCGCAGCAGACAAGATCCGGTGGGTCAGCAGTAAGCGAGTGAACCTGTCCATGGCAATTCGCAGATCAGGCCGCCTACGGGGCGAGGACCGCAGCGCCCGCGTTTATCCATCGCTTTCGTCAAAGGATGCTCGTCCTGCGAATTGCACCGGAAGCGCACCACCCCTGCAGTCCCGCTTGCCGGCCACCAGGGGGGGCGCCCACGCCTTTTCACCCGCGAACAGGCAAGTTTGACGACGCCGCTAGAAATTAGCCGGGCATTATTAACATTATGTCACTTTATCGTGTCCAGGATAAACAAATTACTGCGCCATGGAAATGCGCCCCGGTGCGCGGTGGCCGACGCAGCCGGCGGACACAAGCAGCAGCGCGGCCAGGTCCCGCCAAGCAGACGCCGTCTCGATGTCCGCGCAGGCAGGCTGTAGCCGGATAAGACAAGGCCGGCACAAGGCCGGCCTGTGGGTCTTGGCTGTTTCCGGCGTGTGCCGGCGCGGCGTGCCTACTTGCCCGTCAGGGCGCCCTTTTGCTTCAGTTCCTTGGCCAGGCGGGTCAGCGGCTCTTTGGCGGCGTCGATATCGGCCTGCCATTCGGCGCCCGGCTTGTAGGCCAGGATGGCGGCGAAAGGCTTGGCGGCCTCAAGAAAACCCGGGTCCTTCAGCGCCGCTTCCAACGCCTGCTGCAAGCGGTCGCGGATGGCTGCGGGCACGTCCTTGTCGACTGCCAGCCCGCGGTCCGAAGGTACGACGACGTCGAACCCCTGCTCTTTGGCCGTGGGCACGTTGGGCAGCATGGGCGCGCGCTCGTCGACGAACTGGGCGAGGATGCGCAGCGGCGTCTTTTCTGCCAAGGGATCAGGCACGGCAGTGTGGCTGGCAAATATCATGTCCACGTGCCCGCCCATTAGCGCGATCTTGGATTGACCCGTGCCGCCAAAAGGAATGTCGGTGAACGGGGCACCGCTTTCCAGCATCAGCACATTCAACGCCACGCCGCCGTTGCTGCCCAAGCCGTTCTGGCCAATGGATATGGCGCCCGGCTTGGCCTTGGCCGCATCGACCAGTTCCTTCAGCGATTGGTAGGGGCTGTCGTTGCGCGCGATCAGCAGCGTGGGGTCGCTGACGACCCGGCCGATCAGCGCAAACTGGTCGGGGTCATAGGGGGTGGATTGCACCAGCGGCAGGAAGTTCATCGGCGGCGTGTTGACCATGGCGACCGTATAGCCGTCTTTCGCCGCGCGCTGCACGTGGGAATTGGCGATCGCGCCCGAGGCGCCGGGCTTGTTCGCCACCACGATGCTGGCGTTGGGCGACAGGTGCTTTTGGATATACGGCGCGAGCGTGCGCGCAAGCACGTCCGTTTCGCCGCCGGCGGCAAAGCCCACGATCAACTCGATGGGCTTGTCATCGGGCCATGCAGCCAGGGCGGGCGCGCAGGCGCCGGCGCCGACGATGGCCGCCATGGCAGCCAGGACGCGAAGCTTGGGGGTCATGAGGTGCTCTCCTGATGTCGTTGTATTTGTTTTCGCCGGCCCCTGCCGAGCCGGCTGCGGGCCGGCGACCCGCGCGGGTTACAGCAAGCAGTCAGGCTGCTCGCGGACGATAGCGTCGTAAATGGGTTGGAAATGCAGCCAGGCCATGAACGGCGTGGCCAGGTGCTTCTTGGAATGCAGCGCCGCTTCGCGGCTGACCAGTTTCAGCGGCCGGCCAGTGGCTTCGGCCTTGAGTTGGATCTCGCACGCACGCTCGGCGGCGATGAACCACCAAGCGGCCTCTTCCACGGTTTCACGGCCCACCGAGAACAGCCCATGATTCTGGTGAATGGCGATCTTGGCGTTGCCGAAGGCGCGTGCCACGGCGTGGCCCTTGTCGTTTTCGACGACCACGGCGCCGGCTTCCTCGGTGATCACGGCCTGGTCTTCATAGAACCCGCAGGCGGTCTGCGTGATCGGATCCAGCGGCCGGCCAAGCGCGGCCCATGCCATGCCGTGCGTCGTATGGGCATGGCACGACGCCACGATGTCCGGGTTGGCCTGGTGGATGGCCGAATGCAGCACAAAACCTGCCCGGTTGACCGCCCAGCGGCCTTCCAGCACGGTGCCTGCGTGGTCCACCAGCAGCATGTCGCTGGCACGCACCCGGCCGAAATCCATGGCGAAGGGATTCGTCCAGAACAGCTCGGGATGCTCCGGGTCGCGCACCGTGACGTGGCCGGCGAATCCATATTCGTAGCCGTACTTGGCAAACACGCGGCAGACGGCGGCCAGACGCTGGCGCCGGTGCCAGCGCTCGGCCTCGACCGACTCAAACTTGGGGTATTGGGGAAAGTACAGGTTTTCCTGCTTGGGGCGATAAACCGTGTCCTGTGCCTGGGCCATGCGTGCTCCTTGGTCAACTTCCAGGTGTTGCGGCGCACTAATCGGCGCGTCGCGGCGCAGCTCGCGCAAGGAGCCGGCATTCTAGGGAGTGCACTAAGATTGCGGCCAATTAGATAATCGATGCCGGCCATAAGACCGGCTTATGGAGAGAGCGGACCTATGCATGCCCGCATCCAGTTGCGCCACCTGGAGGCGTTCCACGCCGTCATGGTTTCCGGCTCGATTACCGCTGCCGCCAACCTGCTGCACGTCACGCAGCCGGCGATCAGTGCCACGATCAAGCACTTCGAGCAACGGCTGGGATTCCCCTTGTTCCGGCGCGAGGGCGGCCGGCTGACCCCCACCCCGGAAGCCCGGGCGCTGCTGCCGGAAGTGCAAGACATTTTCGGGCGGGTGGCGGGCCTGGAGCGCTTTAGCCAGGACCTGGCCGAAGGCCTGCAAGGCACGCTGGCCATTGGCGCCAGCTCGCCCATTGCCAACGCCTGGCTGGCGCAGGCCGTGGCCGAATTCGCCAGGACGCGGCCGCAGGCGCGGATCTCGCTGCAATCCATGGATTCGAACCTGATCCCCGAGCGGCTCATCAACGAGCAGATCGACATCGGAGTATCGTTTTCGCCGGGCGAACACGCAGCGATCCAGTCGCTGCCCTTGCGCTACGCCGAGCTAAGCTGCATCTTCCCGCAAGACCACCCGCTCGCCAGGCTGGACGCGGTCAGCATCGACGACCTGGTGCCTTATCCCATCATCACCTATCTGCCGCAGGCCCTGCTGCGCCAGCACCTGAACGCCTTCCTGAAGCGGCCGCTCAATATCCGGTTTGAAGTCGCGACCTCGATGACCGGCATCGTGCTGGCCTTCCACGGTGCTGGCGTGGCACTGGTGGAATCGGGCCTGCTCGCCGCCCTGCCCGTGCACAACCTGACGAGCCGCCCGCTGATTCCCGAGATCCAGGTGCGCAGCCACGTACTATGGAGCAGCCTGCGGCCGCAGACCGCACTGTCGCGCAGCTTCGTACAGCACCTGACGGCGAGCTAGGCGCGGCCCTGCGCCTCTTGCACGGCTTGCGCGCCGGTCCGGCGCCGGATCGTCCCCAGTCTTCCAGCCCCGACGGCGCAACCCGTCTTCACATGGTGGCGCCCGAGCGGCACCAGACCGAACCGCGATACCCCACCTGGCCGACGCGCCTTCAGGCACACCCTCAAGCCATCGCGCCCCGTTCGCCCATCGCGTTGATGACGAACGACTGCCAAGAAACATTGTCGTAATCGCGCCTGGCCATCGGCGGCATGGGACGCATGCCCAGCTTGGTGGCCACCCTGATCGATCGCGCGTTCCTCGGATCGACGTCGGCGACCACGCGGCCAAGCCCCACCGTTTGGAAGGCGTGCGCAAGCAGCTGCCTTGCCGCTTCGGTCGCATAGCCCTTGCCCCAGGCGTGGCGCACCAAACGCCATCCGATCTCGACGTCAGGGCCGACGGTAATCCCCCCGCAAAAGCGATGGGGTCAGAAGTAGAATTTTCTCGTTGAGGAGTTCTACCGCATGAAGAAGTCGAGATTTACGGATAGCCAGATCAT
>Ga0207865_100163_pt1 | contig 81291 bp, 73 predicted proteins | sample HigsolmetaAR204D_FD_184836 | JGI IMG/M metagenome (GOLD analysis project Ga0207865, IMG submission 184836) | Ionic liquid and high solid enriched microbial communities from the Joint BioEnergy Institute, USA - AR20-4-D (SPAdes) (version 2) ... | reverse complement strand
GTGACCATAGCGGAGGGGAACCACGCGTACCCATCCCGAACACGACCGTTAAGCCCTCCAGCGCCGATGGTACTTGGACCGAAGGGTCCCGGGAGAGTAGGACGTTGCCAAGCGGACAACCAAAAAATGTTTCCGGACCTCAGTCCGGAAACATTTTTTCATTATTACCCGCTTTGCCTATTTTCACTTTTTTCACTTCGTACATATTGACGGAAGAACGAATGACGTAATCCGGCTGAGGTCGCCCTTTCCTATTTTTGTGGGCCTGAATATGTACATCGCTTTTTTCCCAGTTTTTCCATGCTTCTAACGATTCCCAGCGAATCATGACCAACACTTCTTCGTGTTCTTTTTTGTTTCGGTTGACCATGACGCTGATATCGACAAGTCCTTCCATGCCGTCAATAGGACTTTCTTTGCTGAAACGTTCGACCACTTGATCTGCAAAACCTTTTTCAACGACAATCGACCGGGTTTGAATGAACATGCCTGGCTATCCTCCTAAACGCAAGTGCGGGATGAATGATATGACAAAAAAAGTGAAATCTTTCTTTCATTTTAATGATAAAGATTATCATTGTCAATTAAACCGATTTCGAAAATTCCATTTGGAAATTCCGTATGATTCCGATAAATAACCGGGTATGAAGCAACACATAACATAATGGGACTAAAAGCGGCAATATAAACAGCTCCATTTCAGGTTGCGATTGCCTTGACATAAAAATTGGCGTTTTGTTAATATGGCAATAATAATTTTTGCAGCAGTCTAGGGAGGGCTAACTTGTGTGGGAATCCAAATTTGCTAAAGAAGGACTGACCTTCGACGATGTGTTGTTGGTTCCGCGAAAATCGGACGTATTCGGTAAGGAAATCGACATTTCCACCGATTTGGGTAACGGACTCAAACTGAACATTCCTTTTATCAGTTCCGCTATGGACACCGTGACAGAATCGGCTTTGGCCATTGCGATTGCCCGCGAAGGCGGAATTGGAATCATTCATAAAAATATGTCCATCGAACAGCAGGCCGAAGAAGTGGACCGCGTAAAAAGATCGGAGAGCGGCGTCATCACAAACCCGTTTTCACTGTCGCCGGAGCATCGGGTGTACGATGCCGAAGAACTTATGGCAAAATACCGCATTTCCGGCGTTCCCATAGTAGATGGCGACAATAAACTGGTCGGAATCATTACGAACCGCGATTTGCGTTTTGTTCACGATTATTCCATCAAGATCAAAGAAGTCATGACAAAAGACAATCTTGTCACCGCCCCAGTGGGCACGACTTTGCGGGAAGCGGAAGTTATTTTGCAACGGCACAAGATTGAAAAACTTCCGTTGGTTGACGAAAATAACGAACTGAAAGGTCTCATTACGATTAAAGATATTGAAAAGGCCATTCAATTCCCCAACGCGGCCAAAGATTCCCAGGGACGGCTTTTGGTGGGGGCGGCAGTCGGGGTTTCGAAAGACGTGATGGAACGGACGGCCGCATTAGTGGAAGCCGGAGTGGATGTAATTACCGTCGATTCGGCACATGGCCACCACATTAACGTCATCGAGACCGTCCGCCGGATCCGCAAGCAGTACCCGAACTTGACGCTGATTGCCGGCAACGTGGCCACCGGCGAAGGAACGAAGGATCTCATCGAAGCCGGGGCGTCCATTGTCAAAGTGGGAATCGGACCGGGATCGATCTGCACGACCCGTGTCATCGCCGGGATCGGTGTCCCCCAAATCACCGCAATTTATGATTGCGCGACGGTGGCCCGAAAATACAATGTGCCTATTATTGCGGATGGAGGCATAAAGTATTCGGGGGATATCACGAAAGCGATCGCAGCCGGAGCCAATGCCGTGATGATCGGCAGCTTGTTTGCCGGAACGGAAGAAGCCCCGGGGGAATCGGAAATATACCAGGGCCGCCGGTTTAAAGTTTATCGCGGCATGGGTTCGTTGGGCGCGATGAAAAAAGGAAGCAAGGACCGGTATTTTCAGGAAAACGAAAGCAAACTGGTGCCTGAAGGTATAGAAGGACGGGTTCCGTACAAAGGACCGTTGGCCGACACGATCTACCAACTCGTTGGAGGGTTGCGGGCCGGAATGGGCTATGTCGGAGCGCGCAACATTCAGGAGTTAATCAACGATACGTACTTTACCCGCATCACCAGCGCAGGATTGCGCGAAAGTCATCCCCATGATGTGCAAATTACCAAAGAAGCGCCGAATTATTCATTTTAAAAAATACACGATTTTCCCTTTTACACAGTAACCATCGAAAAACATTTTCGCTTTTTGTCGACAGGTTCACTTTCGGACACCTGTTCTTTTTTTTATCCGGGCAGATATGTTACAATAGGACAATGCAACGTCTGAAAGTGAGGGAGTGTACCGAACGTGTGCGGGGAAATGTCAGGATATATGAAGAAAAAACATATTGCGCTTATTTTGTCGTTTTTGCTTATGTTTTTTTCGTTGGTTTTGCCCGATGCCGCCGATGCGCAAGCCGTTAATTTGAACCTGGAAGTCAAATCGGCCATTTTGGTCGAAGCGGAAACAGGACAAGTTCTGTATCAATTCAATGCGGATGAAGTGCTTCCTCCCGCCAGCATGGCGAAAATGATGACGGAATATCTGGTGCTCGAACAAATTCACAAGGGAAAATTGCAATGGGAAGATATCGTCACAACGAGTCAATATGCCGCCGATGTGATCGGTTCGCAGGTGTTATTGGCCGTAAATGAACAAATGACCGTGAAAGATATGTTTTACGCTTTGTCGATTTATTCCGCCAACGACGCCGCGGTCGCATTGGCTGAACATATAGCGGGAACGGAAGAAAATTTTGCGAATATGATGAATGCCAAGGCAAAAGAATTGGGCATAGCCGAGCAGGCGCACTTTATCAACTCCACCGGGTTATCGCGGGCGGATCTGGGGAAATATGCCCCGACCGGGATTGAAGGGGAAACGGTGATGTCCGCTTGGGCAGCCTCGGAATTGGCCCGGCGCTTGATCAGCGATTATCCGCAAATACTGGAATTTACCAAAATTCCGTCCAAAAAGTTCCGGGAAAGGGATACGACTCTTATGATTAACTGGAACTGGATGCTGGAAGGCAACAAGGATGTCCGGAATTTTAAACCTTATGTTTACGAGGGATTGGACGGCCTGAAAACGGGAAGCACCAAAGAAGCCGGGTATTGTTTCACTGGGACGGCGTTGCGTAACGGCATGCGCCTGATCAGCGTGGTCATGGGCACTTCTTCGGAACCGAAGAGATTTCAGGAGACCCGCAAACTGCTGGATTACGGATTCAACCAGTTTGAAAAGAGAACCGTCATTCCTGCCAAATCCGAAGTCGACGAGATGAAAACGGTGGCGGTTAAAAAAGGCGTCAAACTGGAGGCGCCCGTCGTGACGGATAAAGCTGTGACAATGGTTGTTCCCAAGGGAACGGATGACAGTGCTTTTGAAATTAAAGGGGAACCGGTTGAACAGGACAAGCTGGTGGCCCCCATTCAACAAGGGGACGTTCTCGGCACATTGACAGTATCCTTTTCCATGCCGGACAGCAACGAGGTCCAGTCGCAGCAGGTAAACATGGTCGCGGCCGAAGATGTCGAGAAAGCAAGCTGGATCCGGTTGCTTTTCCGCGCGATCAAAAACTTTTTCGCGGATATGTTTCACGGCATCATTGGCATGTTCTGACGAGAGAACGCGCGTCGTTCCATAGTTGTATCTTTATGAAGGATACTGTATTATAAATGCTTAGAAGTTTGTTCATGATACGAATCAGGAGGCTTTTAGCGATGGAAACAGGAACTTCCCGTGTTAAAAGAGGCATGGCCGAAATGCAAAAAGGCGGCGTCATTATGGACGTCATGAACGCGGAACAAGCGAAAATCGCGGAAGCGGCCGGCGCTTCGGCAGTAATGGCTTTGGAACGTGTTCCGGCCGATATCCGCGCAGCCGGCGGAGTGGCCCGCATGGCCGATCCGACAATCATCGAGGAGGTCATGAAAGCCGTTTCCATTCCTGTCATGGCGAAAGCGCGGATCGGACATTATGTGGAAGCCAAAATTTTGGAGGCGTTAGGGGTTGACTACATCGATGAGAGTGAAGTGCTGACGCCTGCGGATGAACTATACCACATTAACAAAGCGGAGTTTACCGTACCTTTCGTTTGCGGGGCGAGAGACCTGGGCGAAGCGTTGCGCAGAATAGGCGAGGGCGCCTCGATGATCCGGACGAAAGGCGAACCGGGCACCGGCAACATTGTGGAAGCTGTCCGCCATATGAGATTGATGATGTCGCAAATTCGCAAAGTGCAAAACATGTCCAAAGACGAATTGATGGCCGAGGCCAAAAATTTGGGCGCGCCCTATGAACTGTTGCTTCAAGTTCATGAGACCGGCAGGCTTCCGGTAGTCAACTTCGCGGCCGGTGGCGTCGCCACACCGGCGGATGCCGCGTTAATGATGCACCTGGGCGCGGACGGAGTATTCGTGGGATCGGGAATTTTCAAATCCGAAAACCCCGAGAAGTACGCCAAGGCGATCGTCGAGGCCACGACGCATTATACGGATTTTGCACTGATAGCGGAATTGTCGAAAAATTTGGGCACTCCCATGAAAGGCATTGAAATCTCTAAACTGGATGCTTCGCAACGCATGCAGGAGCGAGGCTGGTAACAAAGAGAAAGAAGGATCGTCGATGAAAATTGGAGTTCTGGCTTTGCAAGGCGCGGTTGCGGAACATATCCGGTCGCTGAAGCAAACAGGCACGGAAACCGCGGTTGTCAAGCGGGTGGAACAGCTTGAAGACCTTGACGGCATAGTTATCCCGGGCGGAGAAAGCACCACGATCGGCAAACTGATGAGAACCTATGGATTTATCGATGCCTTAAGAAAATTTTCACAGCAAGGAAAGCCGATTTTCGGCACTTGCGCAGGCCTGATTGTGATGGCCAAAGAAATTACGGGACAACAAGAAGCCCATTTGCAATTGATGGATATCAAAGTATCCCGAAATGCGTTTGGAAGACAGCGGGAAAGTTTCGAAGCCGATCTCGAAGTAAAGGGCATAGCGGAACGGGTAAGAGCTGTATTTATTCGGGCGCCTCTGATTGATTCGGTAGGAGATGGCGTCGAGGTGCTAGCCACTTATCAAGGACAAATTGTTGCCGCCAGGCAGGGCCACCTTTTGGCGACCTCATTTCATCCGGAGCTTACCGATGATCATCGTATGCATGATTATTTCATTCGCATGGTCAAACGGGAGATATGAGAGCGAGGGCACCTTATGCGGTTCTTTATGAACGCGTAAGGTGCTTTTCACCATCGTTCATTTTCCCAATTCACAGCGGAGGGATCAGTTTGTTAGACACAAAATTGTTGAGAAATGATTTTGAACGGGTACGGAAGAGATTGTCCGACCGCGGGAAATTGTTGCAAGAGATTGACCGGTTTCAGGATTTGGACAAGAAAAGACGTGAACATTTGCAGCAAGTGGAACAAATGAAAAACCGCCGGAATGTCGTTTCGCAGGAAGTGGCCGTTTTGAAAAAAAATGGCCAGGATGCTTCCCATTTGATCGAGGAGATGCGGAATGTCTCGGACCGGATCAAACAGTTGGACGAAGAAATCCGGGCGACGGAAGCGGAGTTGAACACATTGCTCATGTCGATTCCGAATCTCCCTCACGAAAGCGTCCCCCTGGGCGAATCCGAAGAACAAAATGTTGAAATCCGCAAATGGGGAGAGCCGACGACTTTTTCATTTGCTCCCAAATCCCATTGGGAATTGGCTGATGAATTGGGGATTCTCGATTTTGAAGCCGCGGCGAAAGTGACCGGATCCCGATTTGTATTTTACAAAGGATTAGGGGCCAGGCTGGAGCGTGCGCTGATCAATTTTATGATGGATTTGCACAGTGACCGCCACGGATATGAGGAATTCCTTCCCCCCTATATCGTCAATCGGGACAGTTTGACGGGCACCGGGCAGTTGCCGAAATTTGAAGAAGACGTATTCCGGATTGCGGGAACGGATTATTTTCTGTTGCCTACAGCCGAAGTGCCGGTGACCAATTATTACCGCGACGAAATTTTGTCGGAAAAGGATCTTCCCAAGAATCTGGTTGCGTACAGCGCGTGTTTCCGTTCCGAAGCCGGCGCTGCGGGAAGAGATACCCGCGGATTGATCCGCCAGCATCAGTTCGACAAGGTGGAATTGGTCAAATTGGTGCATCCGGATCAATCGTATGAAGAGTTGGAAAAATTGACCCGCGATGCGGAACATGTGCTGCAGTTGCTGAAATTGCCGTACCGTGTCGTCGTGTTGTGTACGGGGGATTTAGGTTTTGCGGCCGCAAAAACGTACGATCTGGAAGTTTGGTTGCCCAGCAGCGGCACATACAGGGAAATATCGTCCTGCAGCAATTTTGAAGATTTTCAGGCACGCAGGGCCAATATTCGTTTTCGCCGCGATGCGAAGGCAAAACCGGAATTCGTTCACACGTTAAACGGTTCCGGATTGGCGGTAGGGCGGACATTGGCCGCGATTATGGAAAATTACCAGCAGCCGGACGGAAGCATAGAAATTCCTGAAGTTCTTAGACCCTATATGAACAACCTGACAAAGATTACAAAAAAAGATTCTTGATTCGGCGGGTTTTTCTGTGGTATAATCCATTTCGTTCGCCAGGAGTCTGCCTACACAGACTCCAAGCAGAGATTATTCATTTAAATGACATGAATAATCTGTCTTGGAGAGGTGGTCGAGTGGTTTAAGGCTCTGGTCTTGAAAACCAGCGAAGGGGTAACTCTTCCGTGGGTTCGAATCCCACCCTCTCCGCCAATACATATTTTTCCAATTCACTGAAAAGTCATAGCTTTCGATCCCGAAAGTTGTGGCTTTTTTTATGTATGCGGGAGATATGTGCATTTTATGTTGCGGGAGTTGCGGGATATAATTTGAGGGATATAAGCATTTTAAGTTTGCGGATTATAAATGCACAATGAATCGGCGCCCACATTCACAGGTTATTTATGCCAACAAAAAGGATGAATATGTATTTATGCCAACAGAATTTATGCCATCAAGAAAAGTTGCATAGATATAGTTGGACAGGATGAAGAAAAACAAATGAATAAACTTGCGACGGATGCATACAATAATCGTGACGGTGAGACGAGAGGCGTGGTTCCGTTGGACAATTCAGCGAATCGACAAGCTTTTGGATCTTGCTGGCACCGAAAAGAAACATGAAGGTTCGGTTTGAACAACAAACTGCCTTTTGTTTTCTCACAAAGTGTTTCATGGAAAGATTCAAATATCGGTCTCACCGTCCCAAAAAGAGGACCCTTCGCACAGGGTCCTTTTATTTTCCGCAGGAAACTAAGAAAAAAGTTTCCGAACCAAAAGAAGAAATATTTCGCAAAACAAAATAAAAAATTCCGAAAAAATACGAAAAAACCGCAGTCCCGTCAAACCGCGGTTTATTATTATGAATAATGGTCGAGACGACAGGATTTGAACCTGCGACCTCTTGGTCCCGAACCAAGCGCTCTACCAAGCTGAGCCACGTCTCGACTGGATATGACTGGCGCTCCCGAGATGATTCGAACATCCGACCTAACGTTTAGGAAACGTTTGCTCTATCCAGCTGAGCTACGGGAGCAGATAAAAGAGAGAAATGGTCGAGACGACAGGATTTGAACCTGCGACCTCTTGGTCCCGAACCAAGCGCTCTACCAAGCTGAGCCACGTCTCGACTTTCTTTTCAAATAAAAGTATTAAACAGAAACGATATAAATTATAATACAAGACTCCGGTAAAAACAAGATGCAGTTTTCGCCATATGCGACATTGTTTCGTGTTATTAATGGAATAACGGTTGAACGAAAAACCTGCTATTTTACATTTTTCTCTTTCTCGCAACGGTCAATTTTACAAAATTCCTGCGATTATACAGGAATATTTAACAAAAATCACCTAAATTTGGATTTTATGCCTGAAATTCCTGTATTTTTTCAGGTTTTTGTTCCGAACGCCCGGCATCGATCGTTAAAGCCTGCACAATTGCAGGCTTTTGTTTTTACCGTCTCTGATTGTTCGTTCCGGACGCCAGGTTTCATTCGGAGAAACTTGCGCTACTGCAGGTTTTTATTCCTATCACTTATCACATTGGCACTCGGCGAATGGCGCCATTATGTTTGATGATTGATTTTCGTGATTGATTTTCGCCTCGTTTGGATGATTTTCGCCAGGGCCAAACAATTGCCTTGCGCTTTGTTTTTCGGTATTTTGTCTCCGCAGACGGCGGAAAAATTGCGTCAATAAAGCGCCGCACTCTTCCTGCAGGATCCCTCCGATGAGTTCCGGCTGATGATTAAACCGTTCTTCTTGCAATAAATTCATCAAGGTGCCGGCGCATCCCGCTTTCGGGTCAGACGCGCCGAAGACGACCCGTTTCACCCGGGATTGGACAGCGGCGCCCGCACACATGGGACAAGGTTCGAGCGTGACGTAAAGATCACAATCGATCAGACGCCAGGCGCCGATCGTTTTGCTCGCTTCGCGAATTGCAATGATCTCGGCATGGGCGGTCGGATCGGCTAATGTTTCCTTTAAATTGTGGCCTTTTCCGACAATTTTGCCTTCCCGGACAATCACGGCGCCAATCGGCACTTCCCCCAAAACTTCCGCTTTTTTTGCTTCCGCGATAGCTTCCTTCATCCAGTGGATATGTTGATTCAGCATGGAAAACCTCCCGCTAAATTTGTGGATATCTTGCCGAACGTCCATTCGTTGTTAACATGTAGTGGATAACTTTGTGGATAACTCGATTTTATGTGTGAATTTTTTGTGTAAAATGATGATATCAAGATGAAGCCGCAAAGTGTGTTGCAAAAGGAATGGGAAAGAAAGCGGCCGAAGGATTGCGTAGCCAACGCTTAGCGAAACGTTCATCGGCATCTTCCGGTGCAGGAAAACGGCGGCAGGAAAGAACTTGATTAGGCAGAAAGACATCGAACCGCCGCTTGATACCGTTATTTTATGGGAAGGAAAATGCGGAAGCAAGGCCGCCGTATTATGGGCAGTCGTATAACGGACTGCAGCCATGCAAGGAGCAGCAATTGTGCAAGCGCAACGGCCAATACGCCGGACAACCACTGTACAAGCGCAACACCGTCCAACGGGCAACAACTATAACCCTGCAACGGACCGCATAAGTATAACCGGCAGCAAAACGGACAAACAACGGGAAATCATGGCAAGCGGCGGGATCCGATAAGTGCTCGTTGTGTTCTACACCGTATATGCGATATAATATAATGATGGATTCATATACGTTGAAAAATACCTTGAATAAGGAGCTGTTCCTTGCATGGCTTTAAAAGCTGGCATCGTCGGGTTGCCGAACGTCGGCAAATCGACTCTGTTCAACGCGATTACCCGGGCGGGAGCCGAATCGGCAAATTATCCGTTCTGTACGATAGACCCGAACGTTGGCGTAGTTGAAGTGCCCGACGAAAGATTGCACAAATTGGCGGAAATCGTAACACCCAACCGGATTGTGCCAACGGCTTTTGAATTTGTCGATATCGCCGGACTGGTGAAAGGAGCCAGTCAAGGCGAAGGGCTTGGCAACAAATTTCTTGCCCACATTCGCGAGGTCAACGCCATTGTGCATGTCGTGCGTTGTTTTCAGGACGAAAACATCACCCACGTCGCCGGGAAAGTGGACCCGGTTAGCGATATTGAAACGGTAAACTTGGAATTAATCCTTGCTGATCTGGAAACGGTGGAAAAACGGCTGGAACGAAGCCGCAAAAATATGAAGAGCGGGGAAAAAAGATACGCTGCGGAAGCCGCTTGCCTGGAAAGAATCAAAGAGGCGCTATATGCGGACAAACCCGCCCGTTCCGTCCAACTTGACGACGAAGAACGGCTTTTGCTGCGCGATTTGCATTTGTTGACAATGAAACCGGTGCTGTATGTGGCCAACGTCAGTGAGGAAGAAGCCGGAAATGCCGAAAACAATCCCTACGTGCAGCAGGTGAAAGCTTACGCCGCGCAGGAAGGCGCGGAGGTCGTGCCCATCAGCGCCAAAGTGGAAGCGGAAATCGCGGAATTGGAAGGAGAGGACCGCCAGCTCTTTCTTGAAGAATTGGGTCTCAAGGAGTCCGGCCTTCACCGGCTGATCCGCGCCGCTTACCGCCTTCTCGGTTTGATCACTTATTTCACGGCCGGGGTGCAGGAGGTACGCGCCTGGACCGTACGGGAAGGGACGAAAGCGCCGCAAGCGGCAGGGGTGATCCATTCCGATTTCGAAAAAGGCTTTATCCGCGCTGAAGTTGTCGCCTACGAAGACCTCGTCGCCAACGGTTCCATGAATGCCGTAAAAGAAAAAGGGTTGCTGCGGCTGGAAGGAAAAGATTACGTCGTGCGGGATGGAGATATTATGCATTTTCGTTTTAACGTATAAAACAAACGTATAAACATTGGTAAAAAGGGGGGACTTCAGATGCTGGACCGGCTTCAGACGATAGCCGACCGTTATGAAAAGCTGAGCGAGTTGTTGTGCGATCCGGACGTGATGAACGATCCGGCCAAATTGAGGGAATATTCCAAAGAGCAAGCGGATTTGCAAGAAACGTACGAAACGTATTGCGAATATAAAAAGGTCATGGAACAGCTGGAGGAGGCCAAATCGCTCCTTCATGAAAAGCTGGACGATGAAATGCGCGAGCTGGCGAAGATGGAAGTTGACGAGTTGAGCAAGCGCAAAGACGAATTGGAAGAAAAACTTAAAATATTGATGTTGCCGAAAGATCCGAATGACGACAAAAATGTCATCGTGGAAATCCGCGGCGCGGCAGGCGGTGAAGAAGCGGCATTGTTTGCTGCCGATCTGTACCGGATGTATACGCGGTATGCCGATATGCAAGGGTGGAAGACCGAATTAATGGAGGCCAACGTCAGCGATCTGGGCGGTTTCAAAGAAGTGATATTTATGATTCAGGGCAAAGGCGCGTACAGCAAACTGAAATACGAAAGCGGCGCCCATCGCGTACAGCGGATCCCCGCCACGGAATCCGGCGGAAGAATCCATACGTCAACGTCCACCGTAGTAGTTATGCCGGAAGCCGAAGAAGTGGAAGTGGAGATCAACGAAAATGATATCCGCATTGATACGTTCTGTTCAAGCGGCCCGGGGGGACAGTCGGTCAACACGACCAAATCGGCCGTCCGGGTTACCCATATCCCGACGGGAATCGTCGTTACCTGCCAGGACGGAAAATCGCAGAACTCCAACAAGGAGAAAGCGATGCAGGTGCTGCGCGCCCGTATTTATGACCTGAAGCAGCGAGAAGAACGGGAAAAGTATGACGGGGAACGGAAAAGCAAAATCGGCACCGGAGACCGCAGCGAACGGATCCGCACTTATAACTTTCCGCAAAGCAGAGTGACCGATCACCGGATCGGGCTTACCCTGCATAAACTGGACGCTGTGATGAACGGCGAAATCGATGAAATTATTGCGGGATTGACGATGGCCGCTCAGGCGGAAATGTTGAATAAAGGGGAGTAACCCGCCAATGCCGACCTCGACATTCAGCATTCGGGAAGCCTACTTGCAGGCTTCCTCTTTTTTGCAGCAGGAAAACGTCCGGGACGCTGCCGTTTGCGCCGAACTGCTGTTGCAGCATCTGCTCGGCGTAAGCCGCAGCGAATTATTTATGCGTTGGCACGAACCGTTTCCCGAGACTTTGAATGAACCGTGGCAAAAACTTGTGGAACGGAAGGCCAAAGGAGAACCTGTACAATACATTGTCGGAAAACAGGAGTTTTATGGGCTCCCTTTCCATGTGGACGAATCTGTGCTCATCCCCCGGCCGGAAACGGAGTTGCTTGTCGAGCAGATCGTTGGTCTGGGACGCGGTGAACCGGCAGGCGGATCAACGGTTTCCCGCCCGTTGACAGTGGCCGATGTCGGGACCGGCAGCGGAGCCATTGCGGTGGCCGTCGCGAAGCTGGTTCCCGAGTGGACCGTCGTCGCCACAGACATATCGCCGGCCGCCCTTGAGGTGGCCCGCCGCAACGCGGCGCTGAACGAAGTCGGGGGACGTATTACGTTTCTTCTGGGCGATTTGCTGATGCCTTTGGCCGATAGCCGTCTGGCCGTCGATATTCTCGTATCCAATCCGCCTTACATTCCTACGGCTGATCTGGCCGGTTTGCAACCGGAAGTATTGCATGAGCCCCGTCTTGCGCTCGATGGCGGAGAGGACGGCTTAAACTGTTACAGGAGGATGATGCGGCAGATCGGCCGGTTATCTCCCGTTCCCTGGCTGATCGGTTTGGAGGTGGGCCAAGGCCAGGCGAAAGGCGTGGAACAATTGCTGAAATTAAGCGGTTATTGGAACGAAATACGGATTGTGCGGGACCTGGCGGGAATCGAAAGACACGTGATAGGATTGCGCAAAAAATGATAGATTCATAGGTTTAGCTTCCTTCCGAACGGGCGATACTTGTAGATACCGCCACCTTGGGGAGGGAGCCAAACGATGGCAATACGGGATCAACAGATCAAACGTTTCGCATATCTTGCTTTTGCGCTTATCATGATGATTTTATGTTGGGAGTCAAATCGAAGTCAGGCGGCATTGATAGATCCGGTGATTCCGCAGGAATCGATCCGCGTGCGCATTTTGGCCAATTCCGACTCGCCGGAAGATCAATGGATGAAAAGAAAAGTACGCGATGCCATACTTGACGAGATGAATCAATGGGTGACGGAACCCCAAACGATAGATCAGGCCAGAGAAGCCGTTCGCGCACATCTGCCGGAAATTCGGCTTCTTGTCGGGGAATTGCTTAAGGACAATGGATTTCAGTATGACTTCAACGCAGAATTGGCAACCGTTCCTTTCCCCGAGAAAATTTACGGAAACCGCGTTTACCCGGCAGGCGACTATGAAGCGCTGCGCATCACGCTCGGTTCCGGTGAAGGGCAAAATTGGTGGTGTGTCCTGTTTCCGCCGTTGTGCTTTGTGGATGCCGTCAAAGTTGCCGCCTCGGCTCAAAATTCCGCAAACGGCGCAGCGGAAACGGCAGACGGGACCGAACGGAACGCGGATGAGACCGGCGCAGAAATCGAATTTCACTTTTTCTTATGGGACGTATTGAAAAAACTGTTTGCCGAAGCGAAGACGGTTTTCTCCTGACGAGGAAAGAGAGTGGAATACCTATGACGAAATGGTGGTTTGCCGGAAGGCAAGCGGATGTGAACGATCCGGCGATCCGGGAGGCAGCGGCGCTGATTCGCGCGGGGGAAGTCGTTGCTTTTCCTACAGAAACCGTGTACGGTCTGGGGGCGGATGCCGGAAACTCCGTCGCTGTGGAACGTATTTTTGCCGCAAAGGGACGGCCATCCGACAATCCTTTAATTGTCCATATCGGGGAAAAACGACAACTGGAAAAGCTCGTTTTGTCTTGCGGCGAAGTGGTGTGCCGTCTGATCGACCGTTTCTGGCCGGGACCGCTGACCGTTGTGCTGCCCGCCCGCCCGGGGGCGGTATCGCCCCGGGTCACCGCCGGATTGCCGACCGTTGCGGTGCGCATGCCGAATCATCCCGTTGCCCTGGCGCTTCTGCGCGCCGCCGGTTGCCCGGTAGCGGCGCCGAGCGCCAACCGCTCCGGGCGCGCAAGCCCGACGCGGGCGGAACATGTGCGGGCGGACCTGGAAGGGCTGATCGCCGGCATTTTGGACGGAGGGCCGGCTGAAGTGGGCGTAGAATCTACCGTGGTCGAATTTGCGGGCGGCGCGGTTCATGTGCTTCGGCCCGGCGGAATTACCGCAGCCGAGTTGCAAGCGGCGGTTCCCGGCGTTCCCGTTTATTCGGGGGGTGAACCGGATAACGGTCCGGATACGCCGAAAGCGCCGGGTATGAAATATGCGCACTATGCTCCCAAGGGGGCGTTGACGCTCGTGCAGGGAACGGATCCGGAACTCGTGGCGGATGCCATCCGGACACGGTTGAAGGGGGCTTCCCTGGCAGGAGAGCGGACCGGAGTGCTGACATATACCGAACATGCCGATTGGTATAAGGCCGACCTTGTAACGGATTGCGGCAGTTTATCCGATATGCGTTCGGTTGCCCGCCGTCTGTATGAATCGCTCAGAGGGTTCGATGAGGCCGGGATCACGTATATTCTCGCCGAAGGGTGCCACGAGGACGGGATCGGCGCGACGGTGATGAACCGGTTGCGCAAAGCGGCTGTCCGTATCATTACGGTGTAAGGCCGGATTATTTCCCGGGTGAATCGTTACAGTGTTGCATGTTTCCCTGTTTGTCCGCATATTTATGAGAAAAGTGGCAAGCGGACAGGGGGGAGTCATCGTATGCATGCAACCGGCGGGTTAGGGCAGGTCCTGACCATCCTGATTGTGGCTTTTGCCTTGGGAATGGATGCTTTTTCCCTTGGCGTGGGCATAGGGATGAAGGGGATTCGCAAATTCGACATATTGAAAATCAGCGCGGTTGTCGCGCTATTTCATATTTTCATGCCTTTGGCCGGCATTTATATGGGCAAATATATCGGTTCCCTGATGGGGCACATGGCTGTGCTGATCGGCGGCGGGTTGCTGATCCTCCTCGGAGCGCATATGATTTACTGTTCCCTGAAAGGTTCCAATGTTCAGACGATGAATTACGGAAGCGTCGGGGGACTGTTGCTTCTGGCCTTTATGGTAAGTATCGATTCTTTTTCCGTCGGTGTTTCGCTCGGTGTGTTTGCCGCTGATGTGGTGATAACGGTATTATTGTTCGGCTTTTTCGGAGGGTTCATGTCGGTGCAGGGTTTGCTTGTCGGACGCGGATTTTCCAGGTGGGCGGGAGATTACGGGGAAGCGATCGGAGGCGCTATCCTGCTTGCTTTTGGCATTAAATTTTTGTTGTAAAACTATGCGGGTTAGGAAACTTTAAGTTACAATAAAAAAAGATCCGCCGTAAAGGGATCAATTCCAGAAAAAGGTAGGTCGTGAACGTGAAGCGTATTTTGTTTGTATGCACGGGCAACACTTGCCGGAGCCCGATGGCGGAAGGATTGGCCCGCCGGCTTGCGCGAGAAAACGGCCTGGACATGGAATTCCGTTCAGCAGGCGTTGCAGCCGTGGATGGACAAGCGATATCGGAAAATTCGGCGGTTATTTTACGCGAACGCGGAATCACCGAAACGTTCACCGCATCTTCCATATCGGGGGAAACGGTGGCATGGGCAGATCTGATTTTGACGATGACCCAGGACCATAAACGGCTTGTGATCGCGCTGCATCCCGAAGCCGTGGACAAAACGTTTACGCTTAAGGAATATGCGGAAGAAGACAGCGAGGTTTTGAAGCAAATCGCGGAAAGCGAACGTTATATGGTCGAGTTGCAATTAAAACGGGCGCTTGGAGAAAACATTACCGAAGAGGAAACGGAACGGGTAAGGCAGATGGAAAAGTCGCTGCCCGAGCGGGATATCAAAGATCCTTTCGGCAAAGATATCGAGGCTTACCGGTTATGCGCGGCGGACATAGAGGAATGCCTGAAAAAATTGTTCCGCAAAATAGCAAAGTAAATTCAACCGGCCTTTTCATCGCCGCCGACAGTCTTTATAACCCCATCAATTAGTCTTTACACGGCCATCAATATGAGATATGATGAAATCATAAATATTTCGTCTCGATGTGACTGGCGACAAGTGGAGTTAACCACGGTGGAGCATCGAGTTATACGGCCGGTCGCCTGGGCAACGGAGCAATCACGCGCGAATGGGTGCGTGTCGGTGCTCTTTTTTGTTTTTATGGCAATACTAACTGACAAAGAGTCGTGAAGAGACTCGAGCCGGACAGGAGGCATGCGTATGAAAATAGCTATTGGCGCAGATCACGGCGGATATTCCTTGAAAGAGGAAATTAAAACGTTGCTGCAATCCCTGGGACATGAGGTGGCCGACTTCGGGTGCCACTGCAGCGATTCCGTCGATTATCCCGATTATGCCCTTCCGGTATGCGAAAAAGTCGCATCCGGCGAAGCCGACCGGGGCATTCTTATTTGCGGCACGGGCATCGGCATGTCCATTGCGGCGAACAAAATACCGAATATCCGTTGCGCGCTCGTCCATGACGTGTTTTCCGCCAAGGCGACCAGAGAGCATAACGATTCCAACGTATTGGCGATGGGCGCGCGCGTCATCGGACCGGGACTTGCATTGGAAATCGTAAAAGCTTGGATCGGCACGGACTTTTCCAACGACCCGCGCCATTCGAACCGCATTCATAAGATCAGGACGATTGAACAGCGGTTTTCCAATCGTTCATAACCATTCACAATATCCATCTTCTCGGCCTTGATATTACCGAAGTTACCGAAGGTGGTGGGTTGTATGCCTGAAGAAACGTTTTTCCGGGATAGGGAAGAGACCGGACCGATTGCCCGGGATGTCGAAACGGTCGCGCGCGAATTGGCGCAAGCGGGCAATTTGGCTCCCGGACAGCTGATGGTGGTCGGGTGCAGCACAAGTGAAGTGGCCGGGTACAGGATCGGAACCTCGGGTTCCGGGACCATCGCTGCTTCCATCTACCAAGGTCTGGAGCGCGTGCGCCGGGAATACGGATTTTATATCGCTTTTCAATGCTGTGAGCATTTGAACAGGGCTTTGGTGGTGGAGCGGGAGTTTGCGGAACGGAACCGGCTGGAGATTGTTTCCGTCGTTCCCGTGCCAAAAGCGGGAGGGGCGATGGCGGCTTATGCGTACAGGCATATGCGGCAGCCGTGCGTAGTGGAATCCGTGCAGGCGCATGCTGGGATCGATATCGGAGATACGTTCATCGGCATGCATTTGCGCAAAGTGGCGGTACCTGTCCGTCCTTCCGTCCGCACGATAGGAAAAGCGCATGTAACGATGGCGTTCACCAGACCCAAGCTGATCGGCGGCGCAAGAGCGGTGTACACGTTGGAAGTGGAAGAGGCGGAGGAAAAAATGTTGTGCGATGGCGAATGAAGTGGAATGCGGACGGTTCATTTTACTGTGATATATTGGGGAGGCAATGCTTATGTTGGAACATTTACGCAAATCAGACCCGAAAATCGTCGAAGCACTCAACCTGGAGCTGGGCCGGCAACGGGACAAAATTGAGCTGATCGCTTCGGAAAACTTTGTGAGTCCGGCCGTAATGGAAGCGGCGGGTACCGTGCTGACGAACAAATATGCGGAAGGTTACCCCGGAAGAAGGTATTATGGCGGATGCGAATATGTCGATATCGTTGAAAACATTGCCCGCGACCGGGCCAAAGAGCTGTTTGGGGCGGAACATGCCAACGTCCAGCCGCATTCCGGCTCCCAGGCGAATCTGGCGGTTTACCTTGCTGCCTTAAAACAGGGAGATACGGTGCTCGGAATGAATCTGGCCCACGGGGGACACCTGACGCATGGAAGTCCGGTGAATGCTTCCGGTCTGCTTTATAACTTCGTTCCTTACGGCGTGAGGGAAGACGACGGGCGCATCGATTATGACGAGGTCCGCAAACTCGCCTTCAAACACCGTCCCAGACTGATTGTCGCAGGCGCCAGCGCTTATCCGCGGGTAATCGATTTTGAAGCGTTGGGCCAAATTGCCAATGATGCGGGCGCTCTTCTCATGGTCGATATGGCGCATATTGCCGGTTTAATCGCGGCGGGGCTCCACCCGAATCCGGTGCCTCACTCTCATTTTGTCACGTCCACAACCCACAAAACGTTGCGCGGTCCCCGCAGCGGCTTGATATTATGCCGCAAAGCCTGGGCGCAAGCCATAGACAAGGCCGTTTTTCCGGGAACGCAAGGCGGACCGTTAATGCACATTATAGCCGCCAAAGCGGTCGCTTTCGGCGAAGCGCTGAAGCCGGAGTTCAAAACGTATTCGCAGCAGGTGGTGAAAAATGCCAAAGCGCTGGCGGAGGCGCTCCTGGCGGAAGGATTTAACCTTGTGTCCGGCGGAACGGACAACCACCTGATTCTGGTCGACTTGCGGAATATGAATCTTACCGGCAAAGAAGCCGAACATTTGCTTGACGAAGTGGGCGTGACCGTGAACAAGAACGCCATTCCGTTCGATCCGACCAGTCCGTTTGTTACCAGCGGGATCCGCATCGGTACGCCGGCGGTGACCACCCGCGGGATGGATGAAGAGGCGATGAAACAGATCGCCCAAATCATATCCTTGACATTGAAAAACAAGTCCGATTCCGATGCTCACGACCGGGCCAGAAAAATGGTGAAAGAACTGACTTCGCAATTTCCGCTGTATGCCGGTCTGACCTACTGATTTACAGGATGGCCGGATCCAAAAGAATCGGGGCCGTGCTGGCGGCCGCCGGTTCTTTTTTTGCGTGCGGCTTATAGCTTGGCCGCGGGTTTATGTTATAATGAATTGATTGTATTTATCCTTTCGGGGGGAAGTGTATTGCGAGAGGAGAAGAGTATGGGTAATTTGCACATCATTGATCATCCGCTGATCCAACATAAGATGACTTATATTCGCGACGAGCGGACTAACACGAAAGATTTTCGTCAATTGGTAGACGAAGTGGCCACTTTGATGGCCTATGAAATCACAAGGGACATTCCGCTGGAACGCGTGGTGGTCCAGACGCCGGTATCGACCGCGGAATGCCGAATTATTTCCGGCAGGATGCTGGGGCTGATTCCGATATTGCGGGCCGGGCTCGGCATGGTCGACGGCATTTTGAAGCTTCTTCCCGCCGCGAAAGTGGGACATATTGGTCTGTACCGCGATCCCGAAACGATGAAGCCGGTGGAATATTATGTGAAACTGCCGGTTGATGTCCAGGAACGGTTATTGATCGTGATCGACCCGATGCTTGCGACAGGCGGAACGGCGAATGCGGCGATCACGCTGTTAAAAAACCGGGGTTGCATGCAAATAAAATTGATGTCGCTCATTGCCGCGCCGGAAGGCATTCGGAACGTTCAGCAAGCTCACCCCGACATCGATATTTACGTGGCGGCAGTGGACGATCACTTGAACGATCACGGGTACATCGTGCCCGGTCTGGGTGATGCCGGGGACCGTCTCTTCGGCACAAAATAAAACGTGAACAAGTTTAAACGGCTGTATGAATGTTTACCCCGCCAAGAGGAGAATGATAATGAAAAAAGTCAAAGTGATGACCGTGTTCGGTTCGAGGCCGGAAGCGATTAAAATGGCTCCTCTCGTACTGGAGTTGAAAAAACATGCCGAGCGTATTGAAACGGTAGTGTGCGTGACCGCACAGCACAGACAACTTCTTGATCAGGTGCTCGAGGTGTTCCGCATCCGGCCGGACTACGATCTCGACGTGATGAAGGACAGGCAGACGCTCAGCGAAACGACCATCCGCGTGTTGCAGCGGATCGAGCCGGTACTAAAGGAAGCGCAACCGGATATCGTGTTGGTGCACGGCGACACGCTTACGACTTTCTTGGCCAGCTATGCCGCATTTTTGCAGCAAATCCCGATCGGCCATGTGGAGGCGGGATTGCGCACATGGAACAAGCTTTCCCCCTATCCCGAGGAAATGAACCGGCAATTGACCGGCGTGTTGGCGGATCTTCACTTCGCCCCGACACAGTGGTCCGCGGGCAATTTGCTTAAGGAAAACAAGCCGGCGGAGACGATTTTTGTGACCGGCAATACCGTCAATGACGTTCCGCCTTACATCGTGCGGAAAGATTTCACTCATCCGCTGCTTCGATGGGCCGAGGGCAAACGGTTGGTTCTGTTGACAGCCCATCGCAGGGAAGCGCTGGGTGAACCGCATCGCCGGGTATTCCGGGCAGTCCGGCGGTTGGCCGACGAAATGGAAGATATCGCTGTCTTGTATCCGGTTCATCCGAACCCTGCCGTCAAAGAACCGGCCGCCCAAATATTGGGGGGACATCCGCGCATTCGCCTGGCCGATCCGCTCGATGTGATTGAAATGTACAATTTTTACCCGCACATTCATTTGATATTGACCGATTCCGGAGGCATTCAGGAAGAAGCCCCGTCTTTCGGGATTCCGGTGCTGGTGCTTCGCGATACGACGGAAAGGCCGGAAGGAGTGGAAGCGGGGACGCTGGAACTTGTCGGAACCGATGAAGAGCGGATCTTCCTTCGTGCCAAAACGCTTTTGACGGATGCTGCGGCTTACGAAAAAATGAGCAATGCAGCAAACCCTTACGGGGACGGGAACGCATCCCGGCGGATCGTCCAGGCCATTATGTACCATTTTGGCTTGGCGTCAGAGCGCCCTGAACCGTTCAATCCGTGACAAAGTCGTGACAGAACGCATAGTGTACAGTTTTACTGTCCGGTTTTTGTATTCAAAAAATGCTGATTTTTCAAGCTTTTCCCCAATCTTTACCCTGATGATTTTATGTATGATGACAATTGACAAACCAAAGCCAGCTTCGATACAATTATTGAGGGCTTCTAAGTGTATACTTTGGGAGTTTGTGACGCTCGTGGCAGCCCTTGAGGAGTCATTGTGATGAGCAAACCGGATCCCCGAAATGAAAATCCATGGAAAGCGGCAGGCCTGGTTGGCGCATTGGGGGCAAATCTTGCGATATGCGTAGTATTGGGCTATTATGCCGGTTCGTTCATTAGCGAACGCACGGGCGGACATAAGGGCTGGCTGATCGCCGGCGTATTGGCCGGACTCATCGCCGGCATTGCGAATATCGTGTTGCTGATCAAGCGTTTTTTGGAGGACACGAATGAATGACTTGTCTGCCCATATGAGGACCGTGCTGCGGCTGGCTTGTATGTTTTACGCATGTTGCCTGCTGTTGTGGGCGTTTGTTCCTTCCTTTCAAGCGCAAGCCGCGGGATTGCTCCTGGGTTCCGTAGCCAGCCTGGTTAATGCGCAACTGCTTATGGCCAAGATCAATCAAATTTCGAAAATGGCCGTGGAAAATACGGGAAAACGGGTAAGTATCGGATTTGTTTCCAGGGCGAGTACGAGTTTGATTGCGGTCATGATCAGCCTGAAATTTCCGCAATTCGACCTTGTCTGCACCATTATTGGATTATTTTTCGTGCAGATGGCAACACTCCTGATGGGAATCTTTTCTTATTTTAAAAAATAGCAAGAGCGGAAAGGGGGGAGTGTGAATATGCATGAAGCTCCTATACTTGAGATTGCCGGACTTCGTTTGGATTTGTCCATCATATTAACCATCCTCGTTTCCGGGATCATCACGTTTGTCGTGGCGCGGCTTGGCGTAAGGAATTTGTCCGTAACCAACCCGTCAAAAATGCAAAATTTTATGGAGTGGCTTGTCGAATTCGTTCACAATACGATTGCGAGCACCATGCCGTTAAACAGGGTCAAACCTTTTGTTTCCCTGGGAATGACTTTGATCATGTTCATTTTTATTTCGAACTTGCTGGGGCTTCCGTTCGCTATTGTGACAGAGCATACCAAGGAAGTTTCCTTGTTCGGCCAACCTCTGGTCACGCAGGAGGACATTCAGGAAGGAATCGAGAAAGGGCACCATGGTGCTGAACTGTTATGGTGGAAATCGCCTACGGCCGATATTTCCGTAACGGCGGGACTGGCGATCATTGTGTTTGTGCTCGTCCATTTTCTCGGTTTGAGCCGCAATACGAAACATTATTTGAAGCACTATTTTGAGCCGTACTGGTTTTTCTTCCCCCTGAATGTATTGAAAGAGATTGCAAAACCGGTTACTCTGGCATTACGTTTGTTCGCCAACATTTTTGCCGGCGAGATTCTGATTGCCACGATTGTTATGGCAGGTATTTTCGGAATTCCGCTCTTGATCGTATGGCAAGGATTCAGTATTTTCGTCGGTGCCATTCAGGCGTTCCTGTTCACCATTTTGACGATGGTGTATATTTCTCAGGCAAGTGTGCATGAAGAGGGACATTAAATACCGGTGTAACTTAAGCCGACGGACAGGCCTTTCCGCTTGTCGGCGGCTTGAGATGAAATAGAGAATCAAAGGGAAAACCTATTCATTTCTAAATAATCGGGAGGTATTTTTATTATGGAATTTTTGGCAGCAGCAATAGCGGTAGGACTTGGTGCTTTGGGCGCTGGTGTTGGTAACGGTTTGATCGTGAGCAAAACGGTGGAAGGAATCGCCCGCCAACCTGAATTGCGCGGCGCATTGCAAACAACGATGTTTATCGGGGTTGGTATCGTCGAAGTTGTACCGCTCATTGGCGTTGTTCTTGCGTTCCTTATGTTTTTCGGCGCCGGCGCTTAATAGATATGCAATTGAAGTTGGCGCGGAAGGCCTCAGCCATCCACGCCTTCGTTTTGCTTAAGGATATCGCGTTATTCGTGCGTTGATCTTTTTCGTGAAGTTGACCGAATTCGAGATTCGTTGGCGCTGAAGAAGGGAGTGACAAGAATGTCTTTAGTTTGGGAATCGACCGTGTTTGCGATTATCTCCTTCCTGATTTTGTATTTTTTGTTGAATAAGTACGCTTTTGGCCCGCTGTTCGGAATTATGGAGAAACGGCGCGAAATGGTCAACGAACAGATCCGGAGCGCCGAGAAAAATCGCCTGGATTCCGAAAAAATGTTGGCGGAACAACAAGAAGCGTTGCAAACCGCCAGGCAGGAAGCGTATGACATTATTGAGCAAGCCCGCGTGACAAGCACGCGTCAAGCCGAAGAAATCGTGCGCTTGGCAAAAGAAGATGCGAACCGTATTAAAGAAGAAGCGCTTAAGGAAATAGAGAACGAGAAAAATAAAGCGGTAGCCGCACTGCGCAGCCAGGTAAGCGCCATGTCGGTCCTGATCGCTTCCAAGATCATCGAGAAGCAGATCGACGAGAAGTCACAAAAAGAGCTGGTTGAGCAATACCTGAAAGAGGTAGGAGGCAATCCATGAGCAGCGACATGAATGTAGCCAAGCGGTATGCCAAAGCGCTGTTCGCAGCGGCTCAGGAAAAATCGGCGATTCAGCAGGTGGAAGAAGATTTGAGAACGGTCGTGCAAACGATCGATCATCATGCGGACTTGAAAAAAATGCTGCTTCATCCGAACATCGATTCCTCCGTAAAAAAGAACCTTTTGAAGGGAATTTTCGAGGGCAAAGTCTCGGAGATTGTCTATAATCTGATCCAACTGCTTGTGGAAAGAAGACGGGAATCCATACTCCCCTCTTTGCTGCAACAATATGTCAGCATTGCCGACGAGGCGTTAGGCCAGGCCAGCGCGACGGTATTTACGCCCGTTGCGTTATCGGAAGCGGAAATGAAAGAAATTGCCCGCACATTCGGCGAAAAAGTCGGTAAAACCGTTCGGCTTGAAGCCGTTATCGATCCCTCTTTGTTAGGGGGCCTGAAAGTGCAGATTGGCGATCGCTTGTATGACGGCAGTATAGCCGGAAAACTCGCCAGGCTTCAAAAAACGTTGCTTCAATCTCAAGCACTGTAGATAGGGGTGAGGTTCGTTGAGTATTCGACCAGAAGAAATTAGCGTTCTGATAAAACAGCAAATCGAACAATATAAATCCGAAATGGAAGTCGCCGATGTCGGTACGGTCATTACGGTCGGGGACGGAATTGCCCGCGCGCACGGCTTGCAGAACGTCATGGCGGGGGAATTGCTGGAGTTTAGCAACGGCGTTGTGGGAATGGCGCAAAACCTGGAAGAAGACAACGTAGGTATCATTATTCTCGGTCCGTATACGGACATTCACGAAGGGGACCAGGTGAAGCGGACCGGCCGGATCATGGAAGTGCCCGTAGGAGAGGAACTCCTCGGCCGCGTAGTCAATCCGCTTGGACAACCTTTGGACGGCAAAGGCCCGATTAATGCAAAATCGTTCCGTCCCGTCGAATCTCCCGCTCCCGGCGTCATCGACCGGAAATCGGTTCACGAACCGATGCAGACCGGGATCAAAGCGATCGACTCCATGGTGCCGATCGGACGCGGACAGCGCGAGCTGATTATCGGCGACCGGCAAACAGGGAAAACGGCGATTGCCATCGACACGATTATTAACCAAAAAGGCAATGGCGTGAAATGTATTTATGTTGCGATCGGCCAAAAACAATCCACCGTTGCGCAAGTTGTGGAAACGCTGAGACGGTACGGGGCGATGGATTATACGATCGTTGTAACGGCGAGCGCATCCGAGCCGGCGCCTTTGTTATACCTGGCTCCCTACGCCGGCTGTGCGATGGGTGAATACTTTATGTACAAAGGCGAGCACGTCCTTGTCATTTATGATGACTTGTCCAAGCAGGCCGCGGCATACCGCGAACTGTCCCTGCTTTTGAGACGTCCTCCGGGCCGCGAAGCTTACCCCGGCGACGTGTTCTATCTGCACTCCCGTCTTTTGGAACGTGCGGCGAAATTAAATGACGAGCTGGGGGGCGGATCGCTGACGGCGCTGCCTTTCATTGAGACCCAGGCTTCCGACGTTTCGGCGTATATTCCTACCAACGTCATTTCGATCACGGACGGGCAAATTTTCCTTGAATCCGATTTGTTCTATTCGGGCCAGCGTCCGGCGATCAACGTCGGGATTTCCGTATCGCGTGTCGGCGGCAACGCCCAAATCAAGGCGATGAAAAAAGTCGCAGGGACGCTGAAACTGGAACTCGCATCCTACCGGGAATTGGCCGCTTTCTCCCAGTTTGCATCGGATTTGGACAAAGCGACTCAAGCCCGCTTGAACCGCGGCGCCAAAACGATGGAAATTTTGAAGCAAGGCGTGCATCAACCGATGCCGGTAGAAAAGCAAGTGGTCAGCATCTTCTCTGCAGTGAGAGGATATTTGGACGATATTCCGATTGAGGACATTCAACGCTTCGAGCAAGAACTCCTGAATTTTATCGATTCGAATCATCCGGAGATTTTTGCTTCGATTCGCGATACAAAAGATTTGACCGCGGATAACGAGAAGGCGCTTGGAGAAGCGATTGAGAAATTCAAGAAAAGCTTTGTCGCATCCCAATAATGCCAATCGGCGGAACACATTTTGGCTTGCTACCGGCAAGTTTTCAAGGCGGTGAAATAAACAATGGCTAAAGGTATGCGCGAAATTAAACGGCAGATCAAAAGCACGCAAAGTATGAGACAAATCACCAAGGCAATGGAAATGATCGCCGCTTCCCGTTTGAAAAAAGCTCAGGAGTCGGCGCTTGCATCCCGTCCTTATGCCGATAAAATGAGAGAAGTGATCTCCAGTATCGCTGCCGGTTCACGCGACATCCGCCATCCGATGTTGCAGGTGCGCGAAGTGAAAAAAACGGCCTACCTGGTTATTTCGTCCGACCGCGGTTTGGCAGGAGGCTATAACGCCAACTTGCTCCGCGGCATTTATCAAACGATTCGCTCCAAGCACAAGTCGGACAGCGAGTATGTCTTGTATGTGATCGGGCGCAAAGGACGCGATTTCTTCAGAAAGCGCGGTATGCCAATTGCCGGTGAAATCACCGGGTTGTCCGATTCGCCGCTATTTTCCGACATCAAGCCCATTGCCAATGCAGCCGTACGGTTATATGAAGAAGGCGGTTGCGACGAGCTGATTCTGGTATATAACCGGTTCATCAGCACCTTGTCGCAAAGGCCGACCCAAAGGCGTCTGCTTCCCTTGGAAATGGAAGAAGGGGGCAAAACTGCGGCAAGCTACGAATATGAACCTTCGCCGGAGGCTGTGCTTGAAGCCCTGCTTCCCCGCTATGCGGAAACGCTTGTATACAGCGCATTGCTGGAAGCGAAAGCCGGGGAGTTTGCCGCCAGAATGAACGCGATGGGCAACGCTTCGAAAAATGCGACGAAGAGGATCAATGTGTTGACTTTGCAATATAACCGCGCCCGTCAGGCATCCATTACGCAAGAAATTTCCGAGATCGTGGGCGGAGCCAATGCGCTCATGTAATAGATCGTTACGTTGATTTTACGAAGTTACGCTCTTGCTTGCGCAAGAGCTCTAGCCCGCTTCACTTCGTGAAGCTAGGACCTTACGAAGTCTCGCTCTTGCTTGCGCAAGAGCTCATAGCCCGCTTCACTTCGTGAAGCTAGGACCTTACGAAGTCTCGCTCTTGCTTGCGCAAGAGCTCTATAGGAGGTAACAAGATGAACAAAGGCCGCGTGTTACAAGTCATGGGTCCGGTCGTTGACATTGAATTCGAACGAGGCCATTTGCCTGAAATCTTGAACGCGATTAAGATATACAGACCCGCATCCAAAAACGAACCGGAAATCAATCTGACTGTTGAAGTGTCGGTCCATCTCGGCGATAATGTTGCGCGTTGCGTGGCGATGTCTTCTACTGACGGCCTCGTTCGCGGAATGGAAGCTGTAGATACAGGGAAGCCGATTACCGTTCCGGTCGGCCCGGCAACCTTGGGACGTGTCTTTAACGTTCTTGGCGAACCGATCGACAATGCCGGCGACGTCGACAGGAGTTTGTCCTATCCGATCCATCGTCCGGCTCCCGCGTTCGAAGCCCTTTCGACAACAGCGGAAATTTTGGAGACGGGAATTAAAGTGGTCGACTTGCTGGCGCCGTATGCCAAAGGCGGTAAAATCGGCCTGTTTGGCGGCGCAGGGGTCGGCAAGACGGTTTTGATTCAGGAATTGATCAACAATATCGCTCAGGAGCACGGCGGTATTTCCGTATTTGCCGGCGTGGGCGAGAGAACGCGGGAAGGCAACGACTTGTATCATGAAATGAAAGAAGCGGGAGTTATCAACAAAACGGCGATGGTGTTCGGACAAATGAATGAACCGCCGGGAGCGCGTCTGAGGGTGGCGTTGTCCGGACTTACGATGGCCGAGTATTTCCGGGATGAGGAAGGAAGAGACGTTCTTCTGTTTATTGACAACATATTCCGGTTTACCCAAGCCGGTTCCGAAGTTTCGGCCCTGCTTGGCCGCATGCCGTCTGCGGTCGGTTATCAGCCGACGCTTGCGACGGAAATGGGTCAATTGCAGGAAAGAATTACCTCGACGAAGAAAGGTTCCGTTACATCCATTCAGGCGATTTATGTGCCTGCCGACGACTATACCGACCCGGCGCCGGCAACGACGTTCGCCCACCTGGATGCGACGACGAACCTGGAGCGGAGAATTTCCGAGATGGGCATATATCCCGCCGTCGATCCGCTTGCTTCCACTTCCCGCATTTTGACGCCGGAAATTGTCGGCGAAGAGCATTACAATGTCGCTCAAGGCGTGAAAAGGATTTTGCAACGTTATAAAGAATTGCAAGATATCATTGCCATTCTTGGTATGGACGAATTATCCGACGAAGATAAATTGACCGTACAGCGGGCAAGAAAAGTACAAAACTTCCTGTCGCAAAGTTTCCACGTTGCAGAGCAATTTACGGGAAATCCAGGCAAGTACGTGCCTGTAAAAGAAACGGTGCGCAGTTTCAAAGAAATCCTGGAAGGCAAGCACGACGACCTGCCGGAAGCGGCATTCCTGTACGTGGGCACAATCGAAGAAGCGGTGGAAAAAGCGAAGAAAATGCAAATGTAGGATTCGATCCGGCAATCCCTTTTCTCCAAAGACGGCTGCTTTGGCGAAAAGCAGCCCTTTGGAGCCGCTTCGCTCCGCAAGATATTTTTGTCTTGCGGTGGATTGATATTGCTCCGCAAGATCTTTGTAGGAGGAATTCACATGAGCACGTTACTGCTGGAAATCGTAACGCCGGAACGCAAAGTGTACGCGCAGGATGTCAATATGGTGGTCGTCAAAGCCCTGGAAGGGGAGATGGGCGTGCTGCCAAACCATATCCCGCTCGTCACTCCTTTAAAAATCGGTCCGGTCATTGCGAAAAAAAAAGATGGCAACGAATTTATTGCCGTCCATGGCGGATTTATGGAAGTGCGTAAGGACAAAGTCGTCATTCTTGCGGAAAGCGCGGAGTTAGCCGAGGAAATCGATGTGGAACGCGCCAAGAAAGCCAAAGAAAGAGCGGAAGAGCGTCTTGCCAGAAACAGAGCGGAGGAAATTGATTTCCGCCGTGCGGAATTGGCTTTGCAAAGAGCTTTAAACCGTCTGGATGTTGCATCGAAAAAATAATCATTGCGATTGACAAAGTGAAGGTTCTTCGGGCCTTTACTTTTTTATTGCGGTTTTACAGGATTCAGCCGCTTTTGATGGTTAAAAACGATTTTGATATGATAAGTAAGGGAGAAAGAACCGATAAAATTTGTATGGAATGCGCAAACTTACATTGATTCGGGATATTGAATACGCGCAAGTTTGTAGCGATTTTGCCCTATATTTGATATAATTGTGAAAGTGTTTACTACTGTCGTAAAGGGGGAATGATGTTCTCATGTATATGAATAATTACGTGGTTGTGGCCATTTTTATCGCTTTAGGCATTTTTTTGCCTGTATTTGCGCTTACCCTCGGAAAGTTCTTGCGTCCGCATAAACCGAATACAGAGAAAATGAAAACGTACGAAAGCGGCAATGAACCGACGATGGAAAGCCATGTCAGGTTTAATATCCGTTATTATTTATTTGCGTTGATGTTTGTCATTTTTGATGTGGAAACCGTCTTTTTGTACCCTTGGGCGGTAGCGTATAATCAACTCGGTTTGTTTGCCCTGGTAGAGATGATGATTTTCGTGATCATGCTGGTGGTAGGATTAATCTATGCGTGGAAAAAGAAGGTGCTGCAATGGACTTCGATTTAGCGTCGATTACCCCTGAAGAAAGGCAGACATTGGAACGGAACGTGCTGACGACGACATTGGAGCAGATCAAGGGATGGGCCCGCAGTAATTCGTTGTGGCCCTTAACTTTTGGACTGGCATGCTGCGCGATTGAAATGATGGGAACGGCTGCGGCTCACTACGATTTGGACCGTTTCGGCGTCATGTTGCGCGCCTCTCCCCGTCAAGCCGATGTCATGATCGTTGCCGGTACAGTAACGAAGAAAATGGCCCCGTTGTTGCGGAGGCTGTACGAACAAATGCCGGAACCCAAATGGGTCATTGCCATGGGAGCTTGCGCGACCGCGGGCGGTCCGTATGTGAAATCTTACTCTGTCGTAAAAGGTGTGGATCAAATCGTTCCGGTCGATGTGTACATCCCCGGTTGTCCTCCCAATCCGGCTGCACTCATTTACGGAATTAACAAGCTCCAGGAAAAAATTCGGTATGAAGCGAAGACGGGGAAAGAGGTGACGAACCGGTGAGCGAAGAAAACAAAGAGCAAAAAGCGCCTGAAGCCGCCTCCGAAACAACAGAACAAACCTCCGCTCAAACCGGAGAAGGCAGCACTCCCGCAACCGAAAAAAAGGTACCGGACAACACGGACCGGGAAGCCAAAGCCCAAAGAGCTGCGGAAGCGAGAGCTCGGGCGGCGGCGGCCCGGGCCAAAAAAGCGGGGGAGGACAACAACGAACCCAAACCGCCTTCCCCCAAACAACCGCTGTTGGACCGCCTGGTCCAATTAATTAAGGAGAATGTATCGGAAGCAGCGGTGGAAGAAGCGGCGATTAACGAATTGGACGGGCATCTGCCCACCGTTGTGGTAAAAAACGAATATTGGTTCCAATGCGCGCAATTTCTCAGAGATTCGGAAGAACTGCGTTTAAATTATTTGCGCAATGTATCCGGAGTTGATTATGAAACCCACATGGAAGTTGTGTATCATCTGCAGTCGCTGGACACGAAACAAAATTATTGCGTAAAGGTCAGAACAAACAGAGAACAACCTTCCGTTCCTTCCGTGACTCCGGTATGGGCGACCGCAAACTGGAATGAGCGGGAAATATATGATTTGTTCGGGATTGATTTTCCCGGCCATCCGGATTTAAGAAGAATTATGATGCCCGACGACTGGGTGGGGCATCCGCTGCGTAAAGATTATGTTCCGTTTGATCCGGAGGTGTGAGCATTGATTCGTACCGAAGAATTGGTATTAAACGTAGGTCCTCAGCATCCAAGTACCCATGGCGTTTTCCGGGTCATCGTCAAACTCGACGGGGAAGTCATTACGGAAGCGATCCCGGTGATGGGTTACTTGCACCGAGGTACCGAAAAATTGGCAGAAGATTTGTCCTTTACACAAATCATCCCCTATACGGACCGCCTGGATTACGTCTCGGCGATGACAAATAACTATGCATTGGTCAACGCCGTCGAAAAGCTTATGTCCATTGAGGTTCCGGAACGGGCGCAATTTTTGCGCCTGATTGTGATGGAATTGCAGCGCATAGCCAGCCATTTGGTTTGGTGGGGAACTTATTTGCTCGACATCGGGGCGATGAGTCCGTTTTTGTTCGGATTCCGGGACCGGGAAATGATCATTAATTTGTTCAACGAATTGTGCGGCGCCCGCCTGACCTATAACTACATGCGGGTCGGCGGCGTAAAATGGGATGCGCCCGAAGGCTGGATCGATAAAGTCCGTCAATTCGTTTCGTATATGAAAGAAAAGCTGGAAGAATACCATTCGTTAGTCAGCGGCAACGAAATTTTTTTGGCGCGGATCAAGGGAGTCGGCAAATATGACGCGGAAACGGCGATCAATTACGGATTAAGCGGGGCAAATCTGCGCTGTACAGGCGTGAAACGCGATTTGCGCAAAGATGAGCCGTATTGCATATATGACCGCTTTGAATTCGATGTGCCGGTGGGCACGAACGGGGATTGTTACGACCGCTACGTCATCCGCATGGAAGAAATCCGGCAATCGTTGCGCATTCTGGAACAAGCCGTGGAACAATTTCCTGAAGGGGGCGAAATTATGGGCAAAGTGCCGCGGGTGCTGAGGCCTCCCGTCGGGGAAGTTTATGCAGGGATTGAATCGCCGCGCGGTGAAATCGGATGTTATATCGTGTCCAACGGGAAAGATAAACCGTACCGCCTGAAATTCCGCCGTCCTTCGTTTGTCAATTTGCAAATATTGCCGAAACTGCTTGTGGGAGAGACCATGACCAATCTGGTTACCATTCTGGGAGGCATCGACATTGTCGTTGGGGAGGTGGACGCCTGATGCACGATTTGCTGCAACGTGAGATGAGCCTGTCATTATTCGGCATTTTTACGTTTTGGGCCGTGGTCATGTTGGTGATTGTGCTCGGCTTCGTCACCTACGCCATCTATTTCGAACGGAAAATCCTCGGATGGATGCAGTCCCGGATTGGGCCGAACCGCGTCGGTCCGTTAGGATTGTTGCAGACGGTTGCGGATATTTTGAAACTGTTGATGAAAGAAGATACGATTCCGCGGAAAGCAGACCGTCCGTTCTTTATTTTGGCGCCGATTATCGTTTACGTGCCGTCTTTTGCGGTAATAGCCACCATTCCGTTTGCGGAAAATTTGTATAATGCAAACCTGAATGTAGGAATTCTATATTATGCGGCGCTATCCAGCATTTCTACGATCGGCATCGTGCTGGGCGGCTGGGCATCAAACAATAAATACGCCTTGCTTGGAGGCATGCGCTCCGCCGCGCAAATGATCAGCTACGAAATCCCGCTGGTTATCTCCGTTGTCGGCATTGTGATGATGTCGGGAAGCCTGAATCTGCATACGATCGTGTCGCAACAGACCGGCGGATTCTGGAACTGGAACTTTCTTCCGCAAATTGTCGGTTTTGCCGTCTTTATCGTTGCCGCCATTTCGGAACTGAACCGGACTCCGTTTGACCTGCCGGAGGCGGAATCGGAGCTGGTGGCCGGTTATCACGTCGAGTACAGCGGCTTCCGTTTCGCCTTTTTCATGTTGGCGGAATACGTCTATGTTTTTGCCCTTTCGGCGTTGGCAACGGTATTGTTCCTCGGGGGCTGGGATGCTCCGCTGCCGTTTTTGGATTTCATACCGGGAATCTTCTGGTTTATTCTAAAATTTGCGTTTTTCGTATTTTTCCTGATCTGGATCCGGGGTACCCTGCCGCGCGTGCGAATTGATCAGTTAATGGGATTGGGTTGGAAAGTGTTGTTGCCCCTGGCATTGGTCAACATTATCATCACAGCCGTTTACATGGAAATTGTAAAATAGCTCCCGGTTATTGGGCGCGAATGGAGAGGTGACTGCAAATGAAAGGCTTGATGAAAGGGTTAGGGGTTACTTTCAAAAATATGACAAGAAAGAAAGTGACGTCCGCTTATCCCGATGTGCCGGTGGAAATGCCCGATCGGTTTCGCGGCATTCAATATCTGGATCCGGAAAAATGTATCGTCTGTTTCCAATGCGAACGCATATGTCCCACAGAGTGCCTGAAACTTACCGGGAAGCCGAATCCGGATCCGGAGAAAAAAGGCAAGGTGCTCGAAACGTACGACATCAATTTTGAAATTTGCATCTTATGCGACCTTTGCACGGAGGTTTGCCCGACGGAAGCGATCGTTATGACGAATAACTTTGAATTGAGCGCCTACAGCCGTGACGATTTTTACAAAAATTTGCAATGGCTGCACGCGAACAATACAAATGTCCGCAAAGAGAACCATCCGGCTGCCTCTAAAGGAGGAGCAAAATAATGTTTGCGAATCTGGTTCAGTTTTTAAGCAACGGTACCAATGTGGCTTTCTTCGTATTTGCTTTGTTTGCCATCGGTGGAGCGATCTTTATGATCAGCTTCACCAAGGTCGTACATATGGTCACGGCGATGGCCTTTACCTTTCTCAGTTTGGCCGGACTGTATGTGCTGCTGCAAGCGGAGTTCGTAGCGTTTGTCCAGGTATTGATTTATGCCGGCGCTGTATCGATCCTGATGATTTTCGGAATTATGCTGACAAGGCATGATAAAGAGGAAAGCCAACCGAACAGGCCTTTGCACAATATCCTGCTTGGAATCGGAACGGTCGGACTGTTTGGAATTTTATTTTATGCCATTCAAAACGCGAATTTTGCGCCGGGTGAATTTCATCCCGGGGAAGATAATACGATGGAGATCGGCAAACTGATCTTCAACCAGTATGTCATTCCTTTTGAATTGATGTCGGTGCTGTTAACCGTTGCGTTTATCGGCGCCATCATTATTGCCAAAAGGGAGGAGGATTAAGTTGACAGACGCAATCGTCACTCCTTATCTGACTTTGGGGGCCATCTTGTTTTGCATAGGTTTGTACGGCGCTTTGTCCAAAAAAAATGCGATCATCGTGCTCTTGTCCATCGAACTTATGCTGAACGCTTCCAACCTGAATTTGGTGGCATTCGCAAAAATGGGCGTGAATCCGTCTTTAACCGGTCAAATCTTTTCGTTGTTTACAATTTCGATCGCAGCGGCGGAAGTCGCGGTAGGAATCGCGATTCTGATCATGTTATTCCGGAACAAGGGAACGGCCGATGTGGACGAGATGGATTCGATGAAGCGCTAGGTTTTGCAGCGGACCACAGAAGAGGAGGAAATATAATCAATGGTTTCGGCTTACTCGCAATATGCGTGGCTCATTCCGCTCTTTCCATTGTTGGCTTTCCTCATATTAATCGCTATAGGAAAACAATTGAAGGCATTTGGCGTTTACGTCAGCGTTGTTTGTACGCTGGTTTCCTTCGTGTTGTCAGTTCTCGTCTTTATCGAGCGCCTGGGCGGTAATATGGAGGGCTATACCTGGAATCAATTCAAATGGTTGCAGTTGGGCGACGTCAATTTGTACATGGGGTTTGAAATCAACAACCTGAACGCTTTGATGTTAATCATCGTCACCTTGGTCAGCCTGTTGGTCAATATTTATTCCAAGGGATATATGGACGGCGACGACCGCATTTCCGTATTTTTCGCATACGTTTCCCTGTTCACCTTTTCCATGCTTGGCCTGGTCATATCGGAAAATCTCCTTATGCTCTATATCTTTTGGGAACTTGTGGGAGTTTGTTCGTTTCTGCTGATCGGTTTCTGGTTCCGGAAACCCGAAGCGAAAGCCGCGGCCAAAAAAGCTTTTATCGTGACACGGATCGGGGATGTGGGTCTTTTTATTGCCATGCTGCTCTTGTTCTGGTATATCCCCGGACATGCGCTCGATTTTGCGTCCATCCATAATGCGGTCGCAGATCAACAAATCCCCGGCCACATTGTGACATGGATCGCGATTTTGATTTTTGTCGGCGCAGTCGGGAAATCCGGCCAATTTCCGCTTCATACCTGGTTGCCGGATGCGATGGAAGGCCCGACGCCGATCAGTGCGCTGATCCATGCGGCGACGATGGTAGCCGCCGGCGTCTACCTGGTGGCGCGCATGTACGATATTTTCCTGGCTTCCCCGGAAGCTTTGGCGGTTGTTGCGGCTATCGGCGGTTTTACGGCCATATTTGCGGCGACGATCGGGATCGTTCAGAATGACATTAAACGTATTCTTGCCTATTCCACGGTGAGCCAGTTGGGTTACATGATGATGGCGCTTGGTATCGGTGCCTATGCCGCCGGAATTTTTCATCTGTTCACGCATGCGTTCTTTAAGGCGTTGTTGTTCCTGGGAGCGGGCAGTGTCATTCATGCGGTGAATACCCAGGATATCCGCGAAATGGGCGGCCTGGGCGGCAAGATGAAAGTGACGGCCTGGACGTTTGCCATCGGCGCTTTGGCTTTGTCCGGAATCGTGCCTTTTTCCGGATTCTGGTCCAAAGATGCCATCCTCACGGAGGCTTTTCATCACAACCAGCTGTTGTTTTGGGTCGGTTTGATCGCCGCGTTTTTCACGGCTTTCTATATGTCCCGCTTATTTTTCCTTGTATTCTCGGGGAAGCAGCGGTCGGAATACGAGGCGCACGAATCCCCGGTTTCCATGACGTTTCCGCTGATTGTCCTGGCCGTTTTGGCGGCCGTTTCAGGATTTCTGTTCACACCGTTTAACGGCTGGTTCGGTTCATGGTTAACGGGGCGGACGGTGACGGAGGAAGCCAGCGCGATCGTGATGATTTTGTCCACTTTGGCCGGTCTTGCCGGAATCGGTTTGGGCTGGTTGATGTACGGGAAACGTTCGGTATCGGCGGAAGCCGTATCCGGCAGATTTCCGCAACTGCATACGTTGCTGTACAGGAAATATTATATCGATGAACTGTATGATTTCGTTTTTGTCAAACCGTTGAAAAAAATAGGACGTGTATGCCATGCCGTCGATGTATATTTGATCGACGGGATCGTCAGATTGCTGACCGGCGCCGGGTTGTCGCTGGGTAAATTCGCCATTCGGATTCAGAACGGTCAGGTTCAATCCTACGGTCTCATCATGTTGCTGGGCCTCCTCATTTTGGCGGTGGCACTGGCGGGGAGGAGGTTCATTTGATGTTGGATCACATACCTGTCTTGTCGCTGATTGCCTTTTCTCCGTTGCTAGGGGTGCTTATTCTGACATTCATACCCGGATCGCAAGGCCGGTGGATCAAAACGGTCGGAATGGCGGCCACTTTCATCCCTTTGCTCCTTGCCGCCTGGTTGTATGCCGATTATTTGAACCGGCCGGAAGGGTTTGAATACCGGGAGCAGTTTGAGTGGATCCGCATCGCGCTCAACAGAGAACTGTTGGGTGAGCAAATCACTACGTTTTTTTATGAATTCAAATACCATATGGCCGTAGACGGCTTGTCGCTTCCGTTGGTTTTCCTGACAGCCTTGCTAAGTACGGCGGCGGCTTTTGCATCTTTGAAAATTAAAAAAAGATGGAAGTCGTATTTTATCTTTTTCCTGCTGCTGGAAATTGGTATGCTGGGCGTGTTTATGGCGCGCGACCTGTTTTTGTTCTTCCTGTTTTTCGAAGCGACGCTCATTCCGACGTTTTTCCTTGTCGGCATTTGGGGCTTCATGCGCAGGGAAAAGGCGGCCAATACGTTTCTGATCTATAACGGACTAGGTTCGGCGATTATGCTGATTGCCTTTTTCATCCTCGTCAACACGGCCGGGATTACACAGCTTCCCGGAGATAACGGGGTCGATGTTGTTTACAGCGGCGATGTGCAGACAATAATGAACAACTTGTTCGCCGATCCGAATGCGATGGTACATCTTCCGGGGACCCCGTTTTATTTGAGCGAATCGGCGAAATGGGCTCTTTTTCTCATGCTGCTGATCGCGTTCGGCATTAAGTTGCCGATGTTTCCTTTCCATACATGGATGTTGAAAGTGCACATGGAGGCGCCGCCCTCGGTCGTTATGCTGCACTCCGGCATTATGCTGAAAATGGGGGCGTATGGTCTGATCCGCTTCGGGGTGCTTATGTTCCCCGCTCAAGCCAAGGAATGGGCTACTGTATTGGCTGTGCTCGGTGTTGTCAATATTTTGTACGGCGCGGTTCTGGCATTTGTCCAGAAAGACTTCCGGCTTGTATTGGCGTATTCCAGCATAAGCCACATGGGAATCGTGCTCCTGGGAATTGCGGCTTTTAATCAGATTGGTCTGCAGGGCGCGGTCTTTCAAATGGTTTCGCACGGTTTGATTTCCGCATTGATGTTTCTGCTTGTCGGAAGTTTGTATGAGCGCACGGAAACGACGGAATTGCGGGAGCTTGGCGGGTTGGCCGCTTCGGTGCCTTTCATGAGCGGCATTTTGCTCCTGGCAGGCATGGCTTCGCTCGGCTTGCCGGGGTTGTCGGGCTTTGTGGGCGAATTCATGGCGTTTCTCGGCATATTCGATTCGGCCAAAGTGATCGCCGTCATCGGTATGTTGGGGATTATTCTGTCGGCAGTCTATGTACTGCGCGGGGTGCTCAAAATTACTTTCGGCCCGATCCGGGATCAGTACAAGGAGTTGCGGGATGCCCGGTTGTCGGAAGCGATCCCGATGGTTGCGCTCGTTGCCTTTATTGTTCTGTTGGGCGTTTATCCGGACATACTCAGCCATCCGTTATCGCAAACGGTTAGCGGTATTGACCAGATGATTCAAAACATTAGCATGAGGATAGGGGGTTAGACCAATGGAACAGCTTCGCATCCAGTTAAGTGATCTGGTTTATCTGGGTCCAGAGTTGACATTGGTCGTCTCAGCCGTTGTCTTGTCGCTTTTGGATCTGTTGATGCCGAACCGGATGAACAGAAACGTCATTGGATGGCTGTCTTTCGCCGGTATAGCGATCGCCGCCATTTTCGTCGCTTTCCAATTGAATCTGGAACAATCGGTGCAATTGTTGAAACACAGTTACCGCATTGATGATTTCGCCAATTTGATGAAGCTGATTTTCCTGACGGGAACCGGGCTGATCATTATATCCAGTCTCGGGTTTGTGAAAGATAAGGACATCCAGCACAAGGGCGAATATTATTATCTTTTGATTCCGGCTACTTTGGGCGGAATGATGATGGCTTCTTCGGGCGATTTGATCACTTTGTTCGTTGGTCTGGAACTTTTGAGTATCACGTCTTATATCCTGGTCGGAATCAGGAAAAAAAGTTTGCAGTCCAATGAAGGAGCCTTCAAATATGTTGTGCTGGGCAGCGTTTCTTCCGCCATCATTTTATACGGCATGTCCTTTTTGTACGGGATGACGGGATCGACCAATATCGGTGAAATCAACACGGTGTTGTCCCAAACATTAGAATCATACGAAGCGCTGGCCTATGTATCATTTTTCCTCCTTCTCGCGGGATTTGGATTTAAAATCGCGGCGGCTCCTTTTCACAGCTGGGCGCCGGACGTGTATCAGGGGGCCGCGACTCCGGTTACGGCATTTCTTGCCGTAGTATCGAAGGCGGCATCTTTTGCCATTTTGTTCCGGGTAATGTACGGTGTCTACGGGATCGGCGACCTCATGCAAACGAATTTGTACCGTGATGCGTTCCTGGCGATCATGGTACTGGCCGCCGTTACGATGATTGTCGGGAATTTTGCTGCTTTGCGGCAGAAAAACATGAAACGGTTGTTGGCGTTATCCGGTGTTGCGAATTCCGGATATTTGCTGGTGCCCATTTCGACGCATCTTTACGGCGCGCACTTTTCCAATTTTACGGAATTCACTTTTTATCTTGTGGCATACTTGTTCATGAATATCGGGGTGTTTACCGTTTTGATGATCATGCAGCAGTTCACGGATAAAGAGGATATTTCGATGTTTTCCGGCTTATATTACCGGGCGCCGCTCACAGCGGTCGCGATGGTGATCCTGCTGTTGTCCCTGGCAGGTTTGCCGGTGACCGGGGGATTCTTCGGCAAACTGTATATCATACTCGGTACGCTGGCGGGACACGCATACTGGCTTGCGGGAATTATGATCGTAACCAGCGTCGTATCGTTTTACTATTATTTTTCAATCATGCGCCAAATGTTTATGCGCAGCGATACGACCGGAAGTGAAATCCGCATTTCCGCGCCTTTGGGAGCCATTGTCTGGATCTGTACCATCGCCACGGTGCTTCTTGGCATTTTCCCGCATGCGGTAATCGATTTTATTGAGCGGATTTTTACATTGCAACATGACTTGTTTATTCTGTACTGATAAAAACAGAAATCCGCGAATGGCGAATCATTGTATAAGCTTGCGTCCGGCAAGCGATGAAACGGAGAGCCGCAAGCAAATCGGGACACTGGTGACGGGATGCGGCGGCAGATTCATCGGAAGCCGGCGAGAGAAGGGGCAACAGTCCGCTGAATCGTCAGCAGCCCGAAATAGGGTCAAGTAGTCCCACGGGTGATGAAACCGATTTGGCCTGAAATGAAGCAATCGTTAGGCGGATGATTCAGCGGCATTCCAGCGGCGGTATATGGAAGTTTTGCCATCCGTTCGTCATATGGCGGCGTTAGGCTGCCTGGGGACGGAATCTTCCAGATACCGCCCGTTTGCTTTTGGCCCCCAATAGATTCTGTTGTTTTGGGCTTTTTTGCAAAGGTGTCCCATTCCGGACAAACGCCTTTGAACTTGTTTTCAGGCGCTATCCTGACTCTTGGGGATAGTTGCGGAAGCTTTAGCCAAAGACACTGCCGAACGTTGTAGAGTGAAGGGCTGGGCGCCCAGCCCTTCACTCTACTAGCAATCCATCCGTCGGAAGTTTTGGTCCGGAAGGGATTTCCATGGGACTTTTTCCCTATATATGTCATAGTTGCAGGAAATAGGGAAGATGCAATAGAATACGTATTGTACCAAAAAACAAAAGGATTCCGTCGATGAATATGATGAATATGATAAAGAAATTCCTGGCGATCATCGTCATCTTCCTATTCGCAGGATTGGCTCAAAGCGAAGGGTTATATGCTGAAGCGATATCTGATTCCAAGACTTTCTCCATCCACGAACATGATCCTTCCTGGATTATTAAATGGAAAGATCACATCCCCTCCACTTTCGAACAGGAGAGCGAGATATTATCGGATTATCCGGATCAACGCATTACGGTGGCCCGCCCTGTTCAACCCCAACGTACCAAAGAGTGGGTAGACAAATGGGAGCAATCCGTCTATATCGAATATATGCAACGAAACGAGCACGTAACCATCGCCAATGCGCCAAACGATCCGTTGCTTGGGAAACAGCAATATTTGCAACAAATTCGCGCGATTGAGGCGTGGAGTTCCGTTCGAAGCAACACGTCCCATGTGATTGCCATCGTGGATACGGGAGTCGATCTTGAACACCCGGATTTAAAAGAAAGTCTGGTTCCGGGAATCAATCTGCTCAACCCGGATCAGCCTCCCCAGGACGATAACGGCCATGGAACAAATGTAGCGGGAATCATCGCTGCAACAGGAAATAACAGCACAGGCATTAGCGGCTTGCTATGGAATGCCAAAATCATGCCCATCAAGGCGTTGAATGCCAAAGGAACAGGCGCGGAAGACAAACTTGGCGAAGGGATTCGCTATGCGGTAGATCACGGCGCGAAAATTGTCGTTCTTTCGCTAGGTTTGAACAAATTTACACCCTATATGAACGAGATCGTGCAATATGCCGAAGAGCGCGGCGTGCTTCTCATCGCTGCCTCGGGCAACGAAGGCAACGCCGTGAAATATCCGGCGGCCTATCCGACCGTATTGGCCGTCGGCGGAGTTCAACCGGACAATAAAGTGGACGAAAGATCGAATTTCGGACTGGAGCTCGATTTGGTCGCTCCAATGAACGTGTTTACGACTGCGCTCGGTTCCGGTTATGAATATAAAGACGGAACTTCGATGGCCGCACCGCAGGTTGCCGCAGTCAGCGCGTTGGTGTGGAGCAAATACCCGGAATTTGAGCCTTATCAAATCCGGAATTTGTTGCGCCAGACGGCGGAGCCTCTCGGGACCCCGTACTGGAACCCGTATACCGGATATGGATTGCTGCGGGCGGACCGGGCGTTGAATGAATTGTACAATCCCGATATGTACGAACCGAACGATACGCGGAATCAGGGAAAACCGCTTCCTCTGGGCAAGATGATGTCAGCTCTTTTGAACGGGCGCGAAGATCGGGATTGGTTTTATATTGACGCTCCGTACGACGGTTCCGTCTCATTGCACATATCGGAAGAGGGAGAACAAGGGAAGATTCAGGTGACGTATTTTGGTGCCGGTTCCACTGCATCTCGGGTATTTTCGACGGCGTCCGAAGATCCGATCCGTTTCCCTGTCAAAAAAGGAAGGAACTACGTACTTTTCCAAGCCCGGGAATTGTCCGCCCAAAATCGCCTGGTTTATCATGTGACTCCCCAATTCCATATATATCGGGATGCTTTTGAGGACAACGACCGTCAATACGCGGCCTTCAAGCTTCCGCTCCGCAATCAGACCATTGCGGGAACTTTTGATCATATGAACGATGTGGACTGGTATCAGATTCAGGTTGAGAAAGAAGGCTTGCTCAAAGTAACGGTGAATGTGGATACCGCCCGAATGGATCCGGTGTTGCTTTTGCAAAGAAAAGGAGAAAAACCGTTAAAAATTTATTGCGAAAGAGACGGTATCGATTGCAACGGAGACGGCGAGCCGGAATCCACTCCTTTGTTGGATGTTTGGCCGGGAACTTATTATATTCGTGTTTCCAATGTCAAGGAGTACGCGTATCCGGTCATAGGGGAATATTCCCTGACCATCGAGTACATGGAAAAACTCGTCGATCCCAACGAACCGAATGACAAACCTTATCAGGCTGCCGTCATCAGCATGGATTCCGAATATATAGGGTCCATGGATTTCAAAGAGGATACGGATTGGTTTTTATTTAAACTGAACTCCGACAGTTTCGTACAAATTGACGTTCAGGGAAATTTTAAAAATCCTCCCCCCGTCGTAGCAAAAATATATGATCATGAGCTTGAGGAGAAAGCGCGGGGCGTCCTGTCGCCAGACGGATCGGCGATCCAATTCAAAGGCAGCTTGCCCACGGGGAAATATTATTTTCATTTGTCCGTTCAAGGCACGAATATACAGATGCCGTACAGGTTGCTTGTTCATGCCGATCCGTTGGTAGCGGGGTTTGCCGACATTTACCGGCACTGGGCAGCTGCCCAGATCAGCGACCTGGCGCGTAGGGGAATCGTGCAAGGTTATGGGGACTATCATTTTCGTCCCGATGAACGGATTACCCGCAGCGAAGCGGTCGCGTTCCTCGTTCGCGCGTTCCGGCTGACCAAGGAAACAGAGGTCCGCTATTCGGATGTTCCTGAAGGGCATTGGGCTTACAGCTTTATTTCGCGGGCCGCGGCGGGCGGTATTATTGAAGGGTATCCGGACGGCAGGTTTGGGGCCAACCAATTTGTCAGCCGCAGAGAAATGGCGGTGATGATTGCCAGAGCGTTGCAGATGAGCGGCACGTATTCAGGCGGCCAATTATTCAGGGACTTATCGCCAAATGATTGGGCGGCAGGGTGGTTGAGCCAAATGAAAGCTGCGGGTATAATCGAAGGATATGACGACGGCACGTTTCGTCCGGATCAATATACGACCCGTGCGGAATTCGTTACACTGTTAAGCAAGGCTTTAAACAGATAGTACGGCCTCCATTCGGGTTTTAAGGGTGTGATATGGCGTGAACGGCAGTATCGGACCATGGAGTTCCCTGGCTTTTGTGAGCGGGATATTTCCGCTGGTTATCGTGGTGCTGAGTATCTTGTTGGCCTGGTGGTGTTTGCAGGAGTTCCGGTTTGACTTGTTTTTAAAAAGGCCGCGAAGCACCCAGGGGAAATTGCTGCAAATTATGATTGCGGTTATAATAGGCTATGAGTTTGCCAAATTTTTAATTGATTATTTCCAATGGTCTTTCGCCTGGTCGTCTATGTAATATTTCAGCTTTCATTTCAGCCTTCCTTCGGTCGGATTCCCTATGCGATGTTTTCGCGGGGAGTCGAATAACATCGGGAGGAAATGTCAACAATGGATAGTACAACCGTTCCAAATAAGAGACAACGAACGAACACTATAGAGGTTACAAAAAACAATGACTACGAAAACGCGGAGGGACTGAGATGAGCAAAATAATCGTCCGCGGTGGCAAGCAATTATCGGGAAAAATAAAAATCCATGGCGCGAAAAATGCCGTTTTGCCGATTATTGCAGCATCCATATTAAATTCGGAGGGCGAGAGCATCATCCATGACGCTCCTCCGCTAGACGATGTAATGACGATCATCCAAGTGTTACAAAGTTTGGGCATTCCTATCCAATACAACAACGAAAGAATTCACATTCACGCCGGACAACTTCATTCGTGCGAACCACCTTATGACCTGGTGAGAAAAATGCGGGCTTCTTTCCTTGTGATGGGTCCGCTGCTTGCCAGGTGCGGTACCGCCAGAATCGCCTTGCCAGGAGGCTGCGCCATCGGCACAAGACCGATCGATCAGCATCTCAAAGGGTTTGAAGCGATGGGCGCAGAGATCGAATTAGGGCAAGGCTTTATTGATGCCAAAGTGAAGGGCCGATTGCGCGGAGCCAAAATTTATTTGGACGTGGCGAGTGTCGGCGCCACGGAGAATATTATGATGGCCGCCACCTTGGCGGAAGGGACAACCATCATCGACAATGCGGCCAAAGAACCGGAAATTGTCGATTTGGCCAATTACCTCAACGCCATGGGCGCGCGCATTCGCGGGGCGGGAACCGGCATGATCCGCATCGAAGGAGTGGACCGGTTGCGCGGCGCTGAACATACCGTGATTCCCGACCGGATCGAAGCGGGTACATATATGATCGCTGCCGCGATTACCGGCAGCGAGCTGACGATAGAGGGAGCATTGGCAGAACATATTAATCCGGTCATATCCAAACTGCAGGAAATGGGCGTCGACGTTCAGGAGGAAGAACACGGCATCCGCGTGGATGCCCGGGACAGGAAACTCCGGGCGGTTGATCTGAAGACGTTGCCGTACCCGGGTTTCCCTACAGACATGCAGTCGCAAATGATGGCGTTATTGCTTGTCGCCGACGGCACGAGCATTGTAACAGAGACGGTGTTTGAAAACCGCTTTATGCATGTGGAACAGTTCCGCAACATGAATGCCAAGATTAAGGTCGAAGGTAGAACGGCCGTCGTAACCGGATCGACCAAACTGAAAGGCGCAAAAGTTTGCGCAACCGATCTGCGGGCCGGAGCGGCGTTAATTTTGGCCGCTTTGGCGGCGGAAGGGGAAAGTGAAATCACAGGCGTGCATCATATTGAACGCGGTTATGTGGACATCGCTTCAAAATTGCAAAGCGTTGGAGCCGATATTAAACGGGTTCGGATGGAAGAGGTCAGGGAGGCGGAGCGGGAACCGAGTCTTCTTACCGTACAGCCGACCTGGGCATAAACGGCATACCTTTTCTTGAAAGTAACAAGGGCTGTATCCAAAGTCTGCAATGAGACTGACTTTTGGGACAGCCTTTCTTTGTCTGCATTCATAGCAAAATGGTTCTAGCAATTTCCCGCCTCTCATAAAATGTTCTATGAATTCGAGTAACCCGGGAAATAATGAAGAGAGGAATCCATAACAACGGAGGAATGAATTATGCCGAACAAAAGGATCGGGGCGATATGGCTGTTGGCTTTGATGATACTTGTTTTGACCATCCCCGGTTTGCTGGTGAAGAAAAGCCCCGAAAGCGCCGAAAGATTTCATTTTCAACATGCTTCCCAAAGGCCGGCAATAGAGGATGGGAAAGAGCGGCCGGTCGTTGTGCCGGTTTTTTTGACGGCGCAAAAAAAAGTAGAATACGTTCCTCTGGAAGATTATGTGAAGGGCGTGCTCGCCGCGGAAATGCCGATAGAATTTGAACTGGAAGCTCTTAAAGCGCAAGCGATGGCAGCCCGGTCTTATATTGTCAGGCGCTTGATGGACAAAGATCATTCCAACGTCCCCGTCGAAGAGGCAATCGTTACCGATTCGGTTGCTCACCAGGCTTTTGCGACGGATCAGGAATTAAAAAGGAAGTGGGAAGAGCAATATACGGAAAATATGAAGAAGATTAACAGAGCGGTAACCGAAACAAAAAATATGGTCTTAACGCACGAAGGTCTCCCCATTTATGCGGCATTTTTTTCAACCAGCAACGGGTATACGGAAAATTCGGAAGAGTACTGGACCGACTATGTGCCCTACTTGCGCAGCGTGCCGAGTCCGTGGGACGCCAAATATTCTCCCAAATATAAAGAAGAGATGACCGTGGACTACAAAGAGGTATTAAGAAAACTGGGAGTAAATACAGCCGCGGACATGAGAGTGCTGGAAAAAACGAAAGGAAACCGCATCAAGAAAATATTGATTGGAAATCATCTGTTTTCCGGCAGAGAAGTAAGAGAACGGCTCGGATTGAATTCATCGCAGTTTGAGTGGACCCGTTTGGGAGACAGGATGAAATTTGTCACATACGGATATGGCCATGGTGTCGGCATGAGCCAGTGGGGGGCGAACGGCATGGCCAAAGAAGGAAAAACGGCGGAACAAATCGTGAAGCATTACTACACCGGCATAGAAATTTCTTCTTTGCCGGAAATCTTGAAAGAGAACCGGAAGTCTTGAAAGACAAATTTGAAGTCTTGAAAGACAAAAAATATATTGAAAGAAAATAGTAAAATGGCAAATCACCTCACGTATAAAAAGATAGAACCTGGCAACAATGGTTACTGAGGTGATGTTAGATGAATGACCAAAACAAAGAGATTCAAAACAAAGAGTCCGCTCCTAAATCCGAAGAAGGAGCACAAGCTGCCCAGTCTTTGACCTGGAAGAGGCTGCTAGCTAAAAAATGGGTATATCCGGCGACATACATAGCAGCTGCAGCAATTATTTTAACCTTAGTGTGGGTCTATCAGGATGCAGGAACCAAGAAGTTGACCAATGATATTGCCGAATTGTCCCAAGATGAACCCAATCAGGCGGTGACGGATTCGGCGCAAAATCCGGATGCCCTGGCGGTAACCGGAGAGGCGGAAACGATGCAGTGGCCTGTGGAAGATATGAGCGTTGTGCAAATCGATTCCCCGTACTATAATACGGGCGCATCGGGTGAGACCAAGCAGGCTGCCGTCATCGAATATGGAGATACGTTCACGCCCCATGTCGGAATTGATTTGTCCAGGGAAGACAACCAGCCGTTCAATGTCGTGGCGGCGATGAGCGGGAAAGTCACTTTGGTGGAACAAAATCCGCTGGTCGGCAATGTGGTGGAAATTACGCATGACGACGGATTGGTGACGGTTTACCAAAGCTTGGCGGATGTTACGGTGACGAAAGACATGGAAGTGAAACAAGGCGATATCATCGCCAAGGCGGGTCGGAACGAACTGGAAAAAGATCTGGGTGCGCATTTGCATTTTGAAGTGCGGCAAAACGGGGTTTCCGTCAATCCCGAGCAGTTCTTGAGCCGGAGCAACGATCAATAAAAACCCACAAGTATGAAGGTCAAGCAAGGGGTCTGCCCTTGCTTTTTTTGTTTTTGAAAATAAAATTGCCCATTTAAGCTTGTCAGGCTTGGAAACAAAGAATATCTAGGCTCCCTCCTCATATAATGTACCAAACTATTTCGAGCAGGGAGGCGAGGGCAGTGCACGATTACATCAAAGAAAGGACCGTGAAAATTGGGCGGTGTATTGTGGAAACGAAACATACAGTTCGTACGATAGCCAAAGAATTTGGTGTTTCCAAAAGTACGGTGCATAAAGATTTAACAGAAAGACTGCCTGAAATCAACCCGGAATTGGCAAGCCAGGTCAAACATATTTTAGAATACCACAAATCGATCCGCCATCTTCGAGGAGGAGAAGCGACAAAAATCAAATACAAGAAAAAGAAAAACAACAAACCTTCCGATCAGATGGTATCCATGAAAAAGTAATCACTGCCGAAAAGCGAACGCCCTCCCTATCCGCCCCTCTGACGAACCGTTGTAAAAAAGTTGAATAAAAGAGGAATTTGTAACTTTTAATCGAATTAAGGAAATGGTATATTTTTGTATAGTCACAAATTTTTTGCGCAGGATGTACGGTGGGGCCAGGGAGGACTTATGGCATGATGAGCAAAGATATCGGAATAGATTTGGGCACCGCCAACGTATCGATTCATGTGAAGGGCAGAGGGGTAGTTCTTGACGAACCTTCGGTCGTCGCCATTGAAAGCGATACGAAACGGGTTCTGAACGTGGGAGAAGAAGCCAGAAGAATGGTTGGGCGCACGCCCGGCAACATTGTCGCCATTCGTCCGATCAGGGACGGAGTCATCGCCGACTTTGATATCACGGAAATGATGCTGAAATATTTTATCAATAAAGTCGGAGGGAAAAATTGGTTCAGCCGACCGAGGATTCTCATTTGCGCGCCGACGAATATCACTTCTGTCGAACAGAAGGCGATTCGGGAAGCAGCAGAAAGAAGCGGCGCGAAAGAGGTTTATATGGAAGCGGAGCCGAAAGCGGCGGCGATCGGCGCGGGACTGGATATTTTTCAGCCCAGCGGGAATATGGTGGTGGACGTTGGCGGAGGTACGACGGATATTGCGGTTCTGTCGATGGGCGATATCGTCACCGCCTCTTCTATTAAGGTTGCCGGGGACAAGTTTGATCTGGCTATTATGAAATATATTAAGAATAAATACAAATTGTTGATCGGCGAACGGACTTCGGAAGACATTAAGATTACCATCGGCACTGTTCATCCGGCCAGCCCCAAAAAGGAAATGGATATCCGCGGACGCGATATGGTGAGCGGATTGCCGCTGACGATCACGATCAATTCGAAGGAAATTCAGGAAGCCTTGTGGGAACCGGCTTCGGCGATTGTTGCCGCTGCCAAAAGCGTTTTGGAAAAAACGCCTCCTGAATTGTCGGCGGATATAATAGATCGGGGTGTTTTTTTGACCGGCGGGGGCGCGTTGCTCCACGGTCTCGATCAATTGCTCGCGGAAGAGCTGATGGTGCCGGTATTGATTGCGGATGATCCGCTTCACAGCGTGGTCAAGGGGACGGGCATTATGCTGGATAATTTGGATAAAGTCACCAGGAGGAAATAAAGGAAATCAATAAAACCGAGGTGGTTGCTCGTATGTTAAGAGGTCTCTATACGGCTGCGGCCGGGATGATCGCACAGCAGCGGAAACATGATACGGTTACCAATAATATTGCCAATATTCAGACCCCCGGATTCAAACGGGGAGAAACGGTGGCCAGGACGTTCCCGGAAATGCTGATCGCCCGAATCCGCGGCAGTCAGGGGGAGCCGAAATCGGAAGTAATCGGTAGACTGAATACGGGCGTATTTGCCGAAGAGTACATACCGGTATTTCTTCAAGGAGATTTGCAGGAAACGGGGAACGTTTTTGATTTCGCCCTGATTTCAAACATTGAGGTCGAAGGGATGACATTCGATGCTTCAGGCAAGTACGTTGCTCCGGACGGCCAGGTGACTTTTCAGCCCCAGGCGTTTTTTACCGTTCTTCACCCTGACGGTGAACGGCGGTTTACGCGAAACGGCAGATTTACCGTCGATGCCGCGGGCACTTTGGTGACGCCGGACGGTTATCCTGTTTTGGGCACGGATGAACAACCGATAATACTTAGGGATCCGGAAACCGATGCCCCCGTCGACGATTTCCTGCTCGATTCCGGGGGCGTGTTGAGGACGGCGGATGGACAACCCTTGGGCGCTTTGCTTATTTCCCGGGTCGATCAACCTCACAGGCTCATTCCCGAAGGAAACGGGGTGTACCGGTTGGCTCCGGGTGATGGAGCTCCCGCCGTCCAGGTTGTGGGCGGTGAAGTGCAGATTCGCCAAGGTTATGTGGAACGTTCGAATGTGGATGCCGCACAATCCATGATATCGATGACGATGGCGCTCAGAATCTACGAGGCCAATCAAAAAGTGATTCAATATTACGACCGGAGCCTGGAAAAGGCGGTCAATGAAGTCGGACGAATTTGACCGGAGGATGAAGTATGAATCATTCCATGATCCAATCATCGGTGACTTTGATGGGGCTACAGCAAAAGATCGACCTGATCGCCCATAATGTGGCCAATGTCAACACCAGCGGTTTTAAGAGAAAAGAAGCGAGTTTTATCGATATCCTGGCAAGCAGGGCCGGACAACCCCCCGGATTTGCCAGGGAAGGGCGATTGACCCCGCCTGGTTTTCATTACGGCTGGGGGGCCCGGCTGGGGCATATCCGGATAGATTTTTCGCAAGGCACGTTAAAGGAGACCGGCAATCCCCTGGATCTTTCCATTGAAGGAAACGGCGTATTTGAAGTGGAAGTGCCCGTGCAAGATGCCGATGGGAATATAACATACGAAACCCGATGGACCCGCAACGGGGCGTTCTCGTTGTCGGTCAATCCGGAAGAGCCTTCGGAGTTGTTTTTGGTAACGGATAACGGCCATTATGTGCGGGGAACGGATGACGAGCGGATCCGGATTCCTGCCGGTTCGAAAATTAAGGTCGATCCGGATGGAACCGTATGGGCACAAGCCCGTCCCGATTTACCGGCCGTGCAGGTCGGGCGATTAAAATTGCTTCGCGTGCTCCGGCCGCAAAGTCTGGAGCAGGATGGAAACAATTTATACAAGCTGCCCCAAGGGATGAATATCGCTGTAGAGGACGTATTGCAGAATGTGGCGGAAGAGGAACCGGGGATGGCCCCGATTCAGGTCCGCCAAGGTTTCCTGGAACAGTCCAACGTGAATCTTGGGGAGGAAATGTCCGAGTTGTTGCAAGCGCAGAGGGCATACCAGCTAAATTCGCAAGCCGTCCGTTCCGCGGACACCATGATGAATATCGCGAACAATTTGCGCGGATCATAAAAGTGAGGAATGAATAAAGATGCCTGATCATAACAACAGGGCGGTGAAAAAGCGGCCGGCAGCTTTGAAGATGATATTGCGGATTTTGAGATTTTTGCTTGTTCCTGCTCTGTGCATAATTGGGCTTCTGGCAGGACTCATCGTTGGGTACGGTTATTTCGGAGGCCAACCGGTTTCAGAGGTGTTTGCTTTCCAAACCTGGAAGCATTTGTTCGACCTTATTTTTGCCAACTAAGCGCTAATGATGGGCACAGCAGGCTCCCGGCAAGGGAGTTTTATTTTTATTTCATGCACGCTATAATAGAGGGATGAACGAGAACCACGGGAGGAGAATCGCCATTTGAACGCACCGAATCTTTTAACCATATCCCGCTTTCTGTTGATTCCCCTTTTTGTGGTTGTGTTTTTTACGGGACATAGCGTGTCGGCTTTCTGGATTCTCGTTCTTGCCGGAGCGACGGATGTGCTGGATGGATATTTGGCGAGAAGCAGAGGCCAAGTGACGGAAATCGGCAGCATGCTCGATCCGCTGGCGGATAAGACGATGATGATTGCCGTTATTATTTCGTTGCTCATTTCGGGAATGATTTCCTGGCAGGCAGCCGCAGCCATGTTCATCCGCGATGCCGGGATGATTATCGGTTCGGCGTTTTTCCATTTCCGCGGGAAAAAGACGGTTCCCGCCAATGCGATGGGCAAGCTGACGACGGTGTTGTATTATTTCGCGATTATGTTTATTATTTACCGGTTTCCGTTTGCCGAGGCCTATCTTTGGTTTGTGATCGTTTTTTCATTTGCGACTTCGATCATGTATATCTTCAAATTTAAATCGATCAACCGGGAAAAGCTTCCGGAATAGCGAAAAGGAGTATATTTACAGGCTGTCGGATCCCGTTAAATATACTCCCTTATATCAACCTTCATTCCTGCAGGTAATGAAGGGACATTATTATTTTGTATCGGCAGGCGCCAAAATATACAGTCTGGTCTGGGAAAGGCGGGTAAAACGGGTGTTAACGATCGAACAAATACAAGAAATCATTCCTCATCGTCATCCTTTTCTGTTGATTGACCGCATTATCGAACTGGAAGAGGGTGTGAGCGCCGTAGGGATCAAGAACGTTACGATGAACGAGCCGTTTTTTGCCGGGCATTTTCCGGGATATCCCGTAATGCCGGGCGTGCTCATTGTGGAGGCGCTGGCTCAAGTGGGCGCCGTGGCCATTTTGAAACCGGAAGCGAACCGCGGCAAGCTGGCCATGTTCGCCGGAATCGATAACGTCCGCATACGCAGGCAAGTGGTCCCCGGGGACACCCTTCGTTTGGAAATGCGGATTACCCGGTTGAAAGGAAGCATTGGCAAAGGCCAAGGAACCGCAAAAGTTGGCGATCAGGTCGCCCTTGAAGGCGAACTGATGTTTGCCTTGGTTGATCCGTGATTTGCCTGGATATCGCCGGTTGATGATAGCTGGCACAAATGCAAATCCTATAAGCAATTTCATATTGAATTGACTGGAGGGATTTATGATGGCAGCTATTAAACAAAACGATGCGAACAGCGTTTACCGGTCTTGGTTGAACTACGAAAAACTGGACGAAGAAACGAGAAAGGAACTGGAGGCAATTTCAGATCAGCCGAAAGAAATCGAGGACCGTTTTTACAAGGAGCTGGAGTTCGGCACAGGCGGGCTTCGGGGGGTGATCGGCGCGGGGACGAACCGTATGAATCTCTATACGGTCGGCCGCGCAACCCAAGGGCTTGCGCAATACATTTTGGAAAAAGGTGCGAACGGCCCTCTGGCGGTGATCGCCTATGATTCGCGGCACAAATCCCCGGAATTTGCCCTGGAAACCGCCCTCGTTTTGGCCGGCAACGGCATTACCGCATATGTCTTTGAAACGTTGCGGCCGACACCGGAGCTTTCCTTTGCCGTTCGGGAACTGAAGGCCTCGGCGGGCGTGGTGATCACGGCAAGCCATAATCCGCCGGAATATAACGGCTACAAAGTGTATGGACCCGACGGAGGCCAGTTGGTTCCCGAAGCCGCGGGACAAGTCACGGAGTACATCAGCCGGGTGACTTCGTTCGATCAGGTGCGGCGGCTTTCCCGCGAGGAGGCCGAGGCCAAAGGGCTGTTGCGATGGATCGGCGCCGAAATCGACCGCAAATATACCGACGCGGTCGTTTCGGTCAGCCCCAACCGGACGTTGTTGGAGAAGGCCGCGGATGACCTGCACATTATTTACACCCCTTTGCACGGCGCAGGAAATATGCCGGTTCGCGAAGCGCTCCGGCGGATGGGATTTCGCAAAGTGGAAATCGTGGCGGAACAGGAACACCCTGATCCGCAATTTTCGACAGTGAAATCGCCGAATCCGGAAGAAAGGGAAGCTTTCACGCTCGCATTGCAAATGGCCCGGCAATCGAATGCCGATATTGTGATCGGCACCGATCCGGATTGTGACCGGATGGGGGCGGTCGTGCGCGACGAGCAAGGCTCGTATCATATTTTAACGGGAAACCAGGCGGGCGCGCTACTGGTGCATTATTTATTAAGCAGTCTGAAGGAGCGGAACCAGCTGCCTGCCAACGGAGCTGTCGTCAAAACGATCGTAACCAGCGAAATGGGGGCGGAAATCGCCCGCAGTTACGGTATGCATACGTTTGATACCCTCACCGGATTTAAATATATCGGGCAAAAAATAAGCGAATTTGAGGCGAGCGGCGCCTACCGGTTCCTTTTCGGTTACGAGGAAAGTTACGGTTATTTGGCCGGCACGTACTGCAGGGATAAAGATGCGGTAGTGGCTTCCGTGTTGATTTGCGAAGCGGCGGCTTATTATAAAATGCAGGGCAAAACGCTGCTCGATGTGTTGGAAGATCTGTACCGGCAATACGGTTACTTCCAGGAACGGCTGGAATCTTTAACGATGAAAGGCAAAGAAGGACTGGAACAAATCCGCCGGATTATGGAGGATTGGCGCAACAATCCTCCCGCAACGGTAGCCGGAATGAAAGTGGTGCAGGCAGAAGATTATTTGAACGGACTTTACGGATTGCCGAAAGAAAATGTGTTGAAATACAAACTGGAAGACAGATCGTGGTTTTGCTTGCGCCCGTCCGGGACGGAGCCGAAACTGAAGATCTATTTCGGTGTTTGCGGCACATCCGGGGAAGAAGCGGCCGGACGGTTGCAAAGGCTTGCCGACGAGGTCTTGGCGAACGTCCGGAAATAAGAAATTCTTCTATGGAAGCGGGGAGGGAATACGTTGAAACAGAAGTACCTGAAATGGAACGAGTACAGTTTGCAATGGCTTTGGTGGCTTGTCATTCTAGGCGTGATCGCCGTCCTGCCTATCGCTTACGAACGAATTCAGACAGAACGGACCGCCCGGCAAGTCGAATTTGTGTTCGATTATCGCGATTTGTTGGACATTGCCGATTACAAATCGAATCCCCGCCTGTTCATAGAGGAGCAATTGCAGCGAATGAAAGAGTCCGGCATAAGTTCGATGGCCGTTTATGAAAGCACATTGGACGAACTTCAAAAAAGCCGGCATATCCGCATATTTTCTGCGAAGGAAGCCATGGCCCTAACGCAGACGCCGTGGTCGGATCAAAATTTCACCCATATTTTATTCGCGGATGCGGATGTTCAAAGGCAGCTGCAGCCGCTGATTGAGAGAGGTTTCGCCCGGATCGGCGTTTCCACCCGTCCCTGGAGTTTTCAAAACCAGCCGGGAATGGTGATTGAGATGGGGATGGAGGATGCTTCGATCAAACCTCTCGATCCGGATCCGATCACGATGCGGATGTTGAAAGACCAAGGGTTCCAGGTAGTCGTGCGGCTGTCCAACCGGATCCAGCCTTTTTCGGTTGAGGAGATGGATGCCCTGTTGGCGCAATTGCGCGATTTGGGCGTAAGGCGAATCGTTGTGGACGGTCCGGCCGTCCCCGGATACGATCCCAAAAATCCGGAACAGTTGAAGAAAATGGGCGAGCTGATGAACAAATACCGTATCGGCCTCGCTTCCATAGAACTGTTGAAAGTGCCGCAGCAAGGGTTCTCCACCTTGGCCAAAGAAATCCGGTATAACGTTGTCCGCTTGCATTCTTTTACGGAACAAGACGGCGACAAAATAGCGGGCAACCCCGATGATCCGGCCCTGGAGCCGCTAATTCGGGGCGTGTCAGACCGTTTTGTCCTGGCTGTGAAGGACCGCAACATCCGCATGATTTTTCTCAATGCGCGCCCGTACAAAAATTTGGATAGAGGGATGTATACCGATCCGCTGGAATCCATCTACGCAAGCCTGAGCGGCCATGACGGCGCGGTCAACCGGGTGCAGCGGGAAGGCTTTACGCTGGGGCCCGCCAAACAGCTGGCGCTTGTCCACTCGGGATGGCAGAAGGCAGCCAAAGCGGTATTGTTGTTGTCCAGCGTGGCGCTCATCGCCATCACGCTTTCTTATTTTGCCCGCCAACTGCGGCTTCTGCTGTTTGTGATCGGAACGGTCGGTTCTGCGGGGCTTTATGTGCTTTCGGCCAGTTTGTACGGACAGGCTGCAGCGCTGTTGACGGCGATTTGCGCGCCCACGTTGGCCGTGATCATGGCGGTGCGCACGGCGGACCGTGTCCGCGGAACGCCAAGGAATCCGATCGGGTTTTCCGTTTTCCTGCTTGTTCGCACCACCCTTATTTCGCTTATTGGAGCCGTCTTTGTGATCGGCTTGCTGAATCACATCACCTACTTCCTCGGATTGCAATTGTTTCGGGGCGTAAGTTTATTGTTTATTATGCCGGTCGTCCTGTCAGGCTGTTACGTCGCGTTTTTCCATGAAAGTACGGATTTGAAGCGGGTATTTGCCAAAATAAAGAACGTGCTTTCCGCCCATATCCGCGTCTTGTGGGTCGTATTGGCGGCCGTTGCTGCGCTTGTTTTCATATATTATTTGTCGAGGAGCGGCAACGAGGGACAAGTCTCTTCCCTGGAGCGTATGTTCCGTTCTTTCCTGGAAGATACTTTGAAAGTCCGGCCGCGCACCAAAGAATTTCTGATTGCCCACCCGCTGTTTATTCTCGGCGGTTATCTGGTCTTCAAATACCGGTCCGCGCTGTACCTTATTTTCGCGGGCGTGATTGGCCAGCTGTCACTTGTCAATACGTTCACTCATCTGCACACTCCGGTATGGATCTCGCTGATCCGCACCGCATACGGTATCGGGTTCGGCATAGTGATCGGGCTGCTGCTTATTGCGGTCTGGGAAATCGTCGCAAGGGGCTGGAGAAAATGGGCGCCGCTGTTAAAAGAATAGTGATATCCGGTTATTACGGCTTTGCCAACAGCGGGGACGAAGCTGTTCTTCAATCGATTTTGCTGGCGCTGCGGGAAGAAGGAAACCGATTGGGGCTCCGTATCGAACCGGTCGTTCTCTCCGCCGATCCGCAAGCGACGGAAGCGATGTACGGAGTGCGGTCCGTACACCGCTTGAAGTTGACGCACATTGTGAAAGCATTGCGCGAAAGCGACGGATTGATCAGCGGCGGGGGCAGCCTGCTGCAGGATGTCACCGGGCTCGGTTCCATTCCTTACTATACAGGCATAATGACCATAGCCAGATTGTTTCGCAAACCGGTGTTTATTTATGCGCAAGGCATTGGACCGGTAAACCGCCCGTTTTTTTATCCGTGGATCCGCCGGATATTTTCCGGGAGCCGTTACGTGTCCGTAAGAGACCGGGAATCGGCTTCATTGCTGGAAACGATGGGGGTGCCCCGCGGAAACATTCGGGTGGTGCCCGATCCCGTCATGGGGTTGCCGGGGGGAAGTTTTGCCGGTGCACCTTCCTCTGTCCGGGAGCACCCGGTCGTCGGGGTATCCGTCCGGTTCTGGAATGAGGACCGGTCCGAGCTGGAGGCTCTCGCTGCGGCGTTGAACGATATCCGCGCGCAACGGAAAGCGGAAATTCGTTTCCTTCCATTTCATCTGCCTCACGATACCGAGGCTTCGCGGTATGTGATGGCAAAAATGAATGTTTCGCCGGAAGACCCTTTTGTCCGGGTTGAGGAAAATGCCGCGCATCCGCAGGAAATGCTGGCGCTGGTCGCATCCTGCGACCTGTTGATCGGTATGAGGCTGCATTCGCTGATCTATGCCGCTTCGCAATATGTGCCCATGGTGGGCATTTCATACGATCCGAAAATCGACCGGTTTTTGCACCGGCTGGATATGTCGGCCGCCGCCTCGACCGGATCGTTTTCCCGTGAAGCCGTTGTGTTCGCGGCGCTTAGACTTCTGGACAATCCGGAGGCATGGCGGGAAGAAAAGCGGACGCTGATCGAAGCGTTGAAGCGGGAAGCCCGCGAACCCGCACGGCAAATCGCCTTATTTTTGGCTAAAGAAGGGTAGGTCCACATATGTCCGTACCTGCAGTCACTTTATTCGGCGTGACGATTTCAAAGTTGAATATGGAGCAGACGGTAGAATATTTGACTTCGGCGATTGAATCCGGCACGCCCCATCAGGTGATCACGGCCAATCCCATCATGATGATGGAAGGATTGAGGAATGAGAAATACCGGGAAGTGTTGAAACAGGCTGAGCTCGTGGTCCCGGACGGCGCGGGGCTCGTATGGGCCGCCAGATACGCCGGCAATCCGGTGGCGGAACGGGTGGCCGGATATGACCTGCTTCACCGCTTGTTGGAACGCGGTCAACGGTTCGGCTGGAAAGTGTATTTGCTTGGAGCCGCCCCCGACGTGGTCCGGGATGCGGCGGAACGGTTGCGGCAGTTGTATCCTGGCATACGGATCGCGGGTTACCGGGACGGTTTTTTTACGGATGACCAAGATGAAGAAATCGTGCGCGAAATCGCCGGCCTCAAGCCCGATCTGTTGTTTGTGGCCAATTCCCTCCACCGGCAGGAGCCGTGGATCGGACAATACAAGCGCAGATTGCGGGTGCCGGTTATGATGGGGGTCGGCGGCAGCTTTGACATCATTGCCGGGAGATTGAAACGGGCGCCGCTTCTGTTTCAAAAACTCCGGCTGGAATGGTTATTCCGGTTGCTTCAGGAACCTTCCCGGTACAAAAGAATGCTGGATCTCCCAAAATTCGTTATTCATGTTATCCGGAACAAAGAAAGCATCAGGAGAGAACAGAAGGAGTTGTAATTATGCACTTATTCTATATCGCCGGGTTCCTCATATCCTGTACGGCGGCGTTGCTGTTGACACCGTTGGTAAAACGGTTCGCTCACCGGATCGGGGCCGTTGATGCTCCGAACCACCGGAAAGTACATACAACGATTATGCCCAGGCTTGGGGGGTTGGCGATCTTCGCGGCTTTCGTCATATCGTATGCGGCGGTTTTTCCCTTGTTGGAAGGGTATAACCTTCGGGCCACGCTGGGGTTATTGTTGGGCGGGGCGGTCATCGTCATTGTGGGCGCGCTGGATGACCGTATCGAACTGTCTCCGAAATGGAAACTGCTTGGGCAAATTGCCGCGGCGGCTGTCGTTATCGCTTTTGGGCTGAAGGTCGATTTGATCAATTTGCCGTTTGGCAACTCGTGGAGCCTGATGGGGTGGCTCAGTATCGCTGTGACCATGTTGTGGATCGTCGGGGTGACCAATGCCATCAATCTGATCGATGGGCTGGACGGTTTGTCGGCGGGTGTTTCCGGCATTGCCACGGCCACGATTTTCGTGCTGGCACTGATGATGGGCAATATAACGGTGGCGATCCTGTGCGCGATTTTGCTCGGAAGTATTTGCGGATTTCTTGTTTTTAACTTTCATCCCGCCAAAATTTTTATGGGCGACTCCGGCGCGCTCTTTCTCGGATTCAGCCTTGCGACACTTTCGGTTCTCGGTTTCAAGCAGGCGACGATTGTTTCCTTTCTGGTCCCGATCCTCATACTGGGCGTGCCGCTGTCGGACACGTTCTTTGCGATCGTGCGCCGCAAGCTGAACAACATGCCGATTTCCTCGGCCGATAAGGGACATTTGCATCATTGCCTGTTGCGGCTCGGTTTCAGCCACCGTAAAACCGTGCTCATCATATACGGAATTGCGGCGTTTTTCGGCATCTGTGCGGTGTTATTGTCGCAAGCGGCCACGTGGGCGATCATCGTCATTGTCGCTTTGCTGCTGCTGGTTATCGAAGTCGGCGCGGAAGCGATCGGGTTGATCAGCAAGACCAAGAAACCGTTGCTCAGGCTTCTTCAGAAAATGAAGCTGTTGCGGATGGCCAAGACGCGAATGCCGAAATGATTCGGAATCGAAGCGGTTCGGAATTGAAACGATCTGGAATTGAAACGTTTTGGAATTGAAATGATTCGGAATCGAACGATTTGCAATCAATTTGGAATTGAAACGAATTGAAATATAAGAATTGATTTCCGGAACATTAATTGGCCTATTGGCTGTACCTGTACCGTTCCTGCCGGCCGGTTTGCGAATGGCGGAAAGTTTGACCGGTTTCTTAAGCGGAATTAGGTACCACAAATTCTAAAGTGCAGGGGCGAACAAAATTTAGCGGACACGGAAGGTACTTATTTTGCCCAAAGTGGCATGGAAAAACGTTATAGCGGACAGCGGAGGTCTTTATTTTTAAAAGATGGAGGCTTGACCGGCATATCCGGGGAAAATAAGGGAAGTATTTGTCCGCAATTTGAAAATTTCTCCCGAAATTTTGGGCAATAGCGTACATCGTTGTGTTCTATTTTTGGTAGTCCCCTTTCAAAATCACACATGTATCAAAATCACACATAAATCAAAATCGCACATACCATTTCACATTTCGGCCGCGCGACGCAACGTGTGGCCTTTTTTTGCCTTCGCGGGAAATTGCAAGCCCGGTTTCACGGGATTATCGCTTTGGCGAAACCAATAAGGCGTTCTCCGGCCGGGAGGCTTTTTCTTACCAATACAATCCCGAGTTCTTAACAATACATCACAATACATCCCAAATCACATCCCAAAATATATCCCAAAAAATACATTCTGAAATACATCCCGAAAGATACGGATTTCCCAGTTTCTGCGGATTTCCCTGCGTCTCTTCCAAAGCCCTGCGTCCAAATATCAGGTGGTTTTTCCCGCTTTTTTTCAGGCAACACGCTGCCTGTTCTTTGTGATCCGTGCGTAATCGACAAGTGTGTTCGTCAGGGTAAGTTTTTCGAAGATCTTAAATTTTTTCTTTTTCCTACCGATAACTAAACTACAGGAGCCTGTTCCCCGATTCAATGTACTAGGGCGGAATGTCAAGCGGAATATCAAAATAAGGGAGGAAGAGAGCTTTGAAAAGACGATTTCAAAGGTGGCTCAACGCGACCTTGGCTTTGGTCCTGCTAATGGGTTTGCTGCCGCCGGCGGGCGCCATGGCAGCGGACGCGGTTAGTTTGAAAATTATCAATCTTTCTGCAGACAAAAATAATGCGAGCAAATTTACGCAGAATGCGATCGAGGTCAAGGTGGAAATTCAAAATATTCCCGATGCCGATATTGGGAATTTGTATTATGAAGTAACGAATTTGAGTACGGGCGTATTCGAACGGAACACGACCAACAAGGCTGTGAAATCCGGTTCGTACGAGGCAACTTTCCAAAATGTCTTGTTGATGGAAGGATTGAATGAAATTGTCATCAAGCTCGATGGCGCAGGTACTGTCGCCTCCGCTCCCGGATATGCGCTGTACACGCCGGCGACCAATATTACCAACTTGACGGTTAACGGGGTACCTTTCGATGACCGGAAAGTCTATCCGGACAATCCCGCACAGGGGACGGCTTTGAATTTTGCCGGTTCCGCTCCCAACGCCAACCGGGTGGAAGTGTACAAGACCGGCGGCGGCAGCAAGCTGGCGTACTTCAACAACGGGCAATTTTTCTTTACCGGCGATGACGAGAATAAAGGCAATTCCTTGGCGGACTTCCCTTTGCAGCCCGGTGACAACGAATTTACGATCGTTTCCAGCAACAATGCAAGAAAGTATCAAGTAACCCGGAATTTTATCTACGATAACGGCTTTCCGTTTTTATTCGAAAGCAGGATTCGTGAACAAGGCACAACCGGCTCCGGAAATCGTTTAATAGAAGTGCCCACCATCGGCTATCAGGATGCGACCATCTCCGGGAAATTAAAAGTCGATGTCGATTCCTCTGGCGTTTTGAAATTTACGGATGTCGACATACTGGTAGGAAATACGGTGAAGGCAACGGTGAATATATCCGGCCTGACCGAAGACACCGCATTGTCCAAGCCGGGAAGATACAAAGTGTTTGATTTTACGGCAGATATCCAACTGGATAGCACAACGTCGAAACAAACGATCCAACTGCAGTTCCGCGCCACCGGCAATCAAGTCGTGAACAACCGGTTTGCGGTGAATTATGTCAACCCGAATATGCCGTACATTGAACGGGCCGAACGCCTGAATCCGGATATTCTTTTGAGCGAGAACGGCAGAACGGAGTTTAATGAACTTCCGGCGAAGGTCCGGGTATATGCCAATACCCACACCGGGTCGATCAATGTTTATGTGGGAAATAATCGGATTTTAAGCAATATCACGCCGTCGGCGGGCGGTTATTTTGAATTTGAGCTTGACAGCAATTTGCCCAACGGCCCCACGACACTGAGAATTGTTCCCCTGAACACTAGCGGGGCGGAATACGGGGCCGGCGCGAAAGAATATCCGATTACGATTTCCAGCGTACCGTACGTCATCGTGGAAAATATTTATAACGGAATGGTCATCCGCGATTTGACGGCTTTTTCCTGTGACGGGACCAATTGCTTTATTAAAGGGCAGTTTGTGAACGTAACGTCGGATATGAAAGCGCACCTGGTCGTGAACGGGGAAAGACAAGCTGCAGCGATCAATTGGGACAGCAACAAGCGGTTTTCGTACGGTTTCGCACAGTCGAAAGTTCAGGAAGGGAAAAATACGTTCCGCATCGAGATTTGGGAAAATAATAAAATTATCGCCGAAGCGAGCTATGAGGTGTTTTACTTCACAACGCCCGCGCCGCAGTTTATTTCCGTCAAGCCGATTGAAACGTCAGGGGCTCAAAAGTTTATCCCTGCGCAGCGTCCGGATACGTACACGACGAATGAAAATGCCGTTTCCTTTGCCATTGAGATCGCCAATGCCACGGAAATCCGTTTGTCCGTGCACTCGAAAGACGATAAAGGCAATCCTATCGTAACCTATGACCGCCGTTACACGCCGGCCAGCGGGGATCCTTTCTCAGAAAAAGATCCGAGCGGCACCAACAATCCGGAATATTTCACGAGAATTAACAACCCGGCAGGGTATTTCGAGACCCGGCTCATCAATTTGGCGAATACCGGCGAAACGGTGTTTGAATTTTATCTCAAAAATTCGAACGGCGTGTCGATCACGCGGACAATTACGATTGCCAAAAGCCAATTGCCGTTCACAATCGTGTACCCGAAAGTAATCACCAATGAAAAAGGCGAGCTTCAAGCGACGATTAACAGCAACTTTGTGGAAATTGAACTGGAAGCGGAAGGGGCGGACAGCGTATTTATCGGCAAAGACCTTGCCAGAAAAGAAGAACTGCCGTCTGCTCCCGGCAAGTATCATTTTTTCTACGAAATATTGAATCTGAAGCCTGGCAGCAACACCGTCAATGTGACCATCCAGCGGGGTTCGGAGACGTTCAACGGCAGTTTTGTCATCTATAACACGAACACTCCCATACCGGGAGCGATGTACAAGACGCCAATGGCAAATAAAATCAACGTATTCGAAGGACTTGTGCAACTTACGTTCCCCAAAGGGACGACCTTGATGAGAAACGACCGGAATGCGAATAACCAGGTCATCACGCCGAACCGCATGATTCTGTTCGGAATCGCGGACGGTACGGACGGGCGCGTCGATAAAAACAAATACCCCGATCCGGACAGCAGTGCCGCTTCCATGCTTGCGCCGCCGAGCCGCTTCCGGGCAGCCAGCGAACTGATCTGGATCGATGCGGGAACGATCGATTCCGTATTGGACACGGACGAAAAACTGGCCGAAGCGTATCGCGGCAGCGGACGTTTGCCTTACGACGGAAACAAATTTTACGGCAATGACCGGCAAGGGCCGAATCTGGTCGTTCCCACGCAACCCGGACAACTTACGTTGAAGTATGATCCGGCTATCGTAAGCGATGCCTGGAAATATCTGACCGTCATGCGCTTCGAATATTTCGAGAACCAATATAATTATCCGCAGTGGGGCTGGCGGAATCTGGGCGGAGTCGTCAATACGAAGAACAATACGATTACCGTTCCGTTCGACGGCTTCGGGTTCTACCGGGTCATGCACATGAACCGGAGTTATGACGACATTACAAACCATCCGTGGGCGAGAAACGACCTGGATACGGTATTTGCCAAAGGAATTATGCTTGCAAAGGACGGTTCCGTCTTCTCGCCGAACGAATATATTACGCGGGGCGAATTCGCCACTATGCTGGTGAAACTGTTTGACGTTCCCCTGGACTATTCGTGGACCGAGCAACTGTTTATGGATGTGCCTCACGCCTATGTGCCCGGTACCTATTATGATTGGAAATATATCGATACCGCGGCGAATGCGGGAATCATCCGCGGCATCACCGAAAGTGCGTTCCGGCCGGGGGATGCCATCACGCGGCAAGATGCGGCGGTGATGATTGCCCGGGCGGCCAATTTGAAAGTAAACAATGATCCGGAGAAAGTGCTGAGTTCTTTACAAAAACAGTTCACCGATGCCAACAATATCGATATTTACGCGTTGGGGGCGGTTGAGGCGGTGAATAAAGCAAAAATCATTCAGGGAATCGAAAACGTGCTTTTGCCAGGCGAAAAGCGGCCGACCTACCGGTTCGATCCCCTGGAACCTTTTACAAGAGCACAGGCGGCAGCCGTAGCCATGCGCATACTCCAACAGCAAAAGAAAGTGCCAAGATAAATATAAATCCGGGCAGATGCCCAGGTTGGCATCTGCTCTTCTTGTTTTTTTAAAGAAAGCGGAGGGAATACCAAAACCGCGCGGTCAATATGGAAAAATCTGCTCGATGACTAGAAGCAATATTCCATTGTATACTAGGTCACGTGAGACTTATATATACGCTTGTTCTATAACCATTTACAAACATGATTTTGAATTCAAAAAAACTTTTGCAAAACGAGCGCAACTTTTTATTGAGCACTGCGTTTAATTGTATGAAAACAAACTGAAACCGATGGCCGACGAATTTGTTGGATATATTTCTCAAATTTCTCTTTACGTTATTGGGGCGCCATTGTATAATGTTAGAGTGGTATAAGCATCCCTAGTTTTGAACGGATTCGTTTACTAGTTTCTGTGACACAAGTCGCAGATTATAATAGTTCATTTCGCTCAATCTCTGGGAAGGAGGTGAATCGGGTGATGAGAGAATCGAGCTCAACTATTCATGACTTTCAAAAACCGCAACAAAATCGAGGAGGAGAAAAAAAGGTTATGAAGAAAAGTTTATCCGCACTACTCTCCGTAGCTATGTCCGTCTCCATTTTTGCCTCCGCAGCCTTTGGTGCAGACGGCAATTTGGATACACAGGGCAAGTACGATGCCTTGGTTAAAGAAGGTATCTTTGAAGGCATGGAGGATGGCCAGGCTCATCTGGATCAAACGATGACTCGTGCCCAACTGGCCAAAATTTTGACATTGGTATTTAAACTGTCGCAAGACGCTAGCGCCAGCAGCGTTTACAAAGACCTCACCGGCGCAGGCTGGGCAGCCGGATATATCGGTGCCGTAACCAAAGCCGGATTGATGGAAGGTCATGGCGACGGCGTATTTGCTCCCTCCGGCGAAGTTACGCTCGAACAATTGGCTGCAGTTCTTGTTCGCGCATTTAAATTGCAGGAAGATTCCTCCGGAGTTACCGGTACCGTATCTCCTTGGGCAGCCGGATATGTGGGCGCAGCAATTAAAGCCGGACTCATTCAGGCGAAAGACGATTATACCAAACCTGCACTGCGTTCTGACCTGGTTGAATCCACCTATACATCTTGGCAACGGTACCTGGAACAAACGGAAACGACCGCGAAGTTTGACGCGGCAGGCGCCAAGAAACTGCGCGCAACCTTCAGCAAAGCAGTGGATACTGAGAAAGTAACGTTCGAAGTGACCCGCGACGGGGTTACGACCAACCCGAATAAGATAACCTGGTCCGATGACAAGAAAACGGCTGTTCTCGAATACAACACGAACCTTGTCAAAGGCGAATACACGATTGTCGCCAAAGGCGCAGCCTCCAAAGATCTCAGCGGCAAAGTGAGCATCGAAGACGAAAGGGTTGCGAAAATCGAAATCGCAAGCGATACGGCTCCTTCCGTCCGCGATGAAAACTATCAAATCGAAAAAGTGTATGTATACTACAAAGTATACAACCAATACAACGAAGATGTGACGAAGACCTCTTCCGTAAGCTGGAGCTCTTCGATCGGACCGGTATCCGACGATCCGACGAACAGCAGAGTGGAAATCGACATTCCGCAAGGCAACTATTACTATCAAATCGGTACGCAATTTACGATCAACGGCTGGATTTCCGGCTCCGACGTCAGCATCAACAAAACGATGAAAATCGGCGACGTAGCCCGCGCAAGCTCCGTTGAAGTGAAACAGCTGTACAGCGCTGACGGCAAAACGTTGAATGTCGGTTTGAAGGATTACAGCGGCTTCTACCTGTTGCTGGATGTCAAAGACCAATACGGCAACCCGGTAAAAGCTGAAAAATTGAACGGGCCGCAAGGGGAACTGAGCGTATATTCCAGCAACCCGGCACTGGTTGACGTTCGTTATGCAAGCACAAACAGCTATCCCGAGTTCTTCGACAATGTCGGGCCGGACGGCAACGATCTCGGTCTGCAACTGGTGAAGAACGAAAACATGGGTCTGGCGCAAGAAGGCAAGGCTACCATTACCTTCAGCCCGAAATATGGCGGCCAAGTGACCACCTATGATATCGAAGTGAAGAAAGGCGCTATTGTTAAAGACTTCAAATTGCTGCCTCCGACCAAAACCGTATCCGCCGGCGAAACGGTAACGATTCCGTACTCGGCAATCGACTACGACGGCAATCCGGTCACCGATTACGATGCGTTGGTAGACAGCAATATCAACGGCGTACAACTCTCCGGTCTGAGCAGCTCCGATCTCAGATGGGAAAAAGACCCGGCTGACAACAAGAAGGGCGTCATCAAGATGAAAGCGCCGGACAGAACCGGAGACGTTTATCTGCACGCTTACGCCAAAGCCAGCGGCCAAACTTCGCAACTGGTTATCAATGTGAAGGAAGGCAAAGTTCCGGCGGCAGTCACAACGCTGGATACGAAGACTGGCCTTGCAGTCGGCGCTCACCTTGAAATTAAAGGCGAGAAAATTAAAACCGATGACCAATTCGGTCATGCCATGACCATCGACGACGCTTCGTTCTTCAGAAACTACAGCTACAAAGTTGAGCTCATCAACAGCGGCGGCGTGAAAATGTACAAAAACAACGTATCGGAAGACACCTATGCGACCGTTGCGTACATTGTAAGCAAGAGCGACTCCATTAAACTGTATGCTGAGAACAGAAACACGACAACCGCTACGCTGAAAGTTTCCGTTGTCAATAGAGACGGAAGCGACGTCATCATAAGAAACGAAAGAACGAACAATGATACCAACTATACGCTGAGAAGCGTGAAAGAATTCCCGATCCGCGTCGTAAATCTCAACGACATTAAGACGTTCGAGATTGCCGATATTTCTCACAAACTGTATGACAACATTGAACAACCGCAATTCTCTGTGAACACCAAGGACGTTGACGTTTACGGCAAACTCGGAGACGGAACGAAGATCGCTCTTCCGACCAACCAATACTGGGTAGAATCGCAAATCAAAGGCGTAAAAGTTCTGCCTGGAGATAACATTTGGAATCCGTACAAAGTAACTACGGACGGAACCGGTGCGCAATATGCTACGAACCAAGATACCGTTAAAGGTACCATCCTCGTCAGAATCAACAACGACGACGGCACGTTGCTGACGAAGGAAATCGAAGTATCCAAAGCTACTCCGGTACCGACCGTTCTGAAGATTGAGTCCAAAGTTGCCAACAACGCTTATCTGTACAAATATGAAGATAACCTGTTGACGGCTTCGGCAACTCAACTCAGCGGTGTAATCGCGGCTTCTGGTCAAACCGGTCTCCTCGGTGCGGTTGATGTCAAAGACCAATACGATGTCACCAGAGACAGAACAGGTTCGGTTGTCATTACCCAAGCTAGCCGTCCTGAGCTCAATGGCAAATACTCTGTTGGCTCCAGCCTCCCGGCACTGCAAAACGGTGACAGCTTCACTGTTACCTACACACCGGGTAACGGCGGTCTGGCACTTACCTTCAGAGTCCATGTTGATGATCCGAACTAATCGATCTATTCTCTTCCAAAAGGAGTCCTTCGGGGCTCCTTTTTTTATCAAAATAACGATCATGCAAGAAGGAGGATAATAATGAAAATGCGGAAACCGGTCTTGCCATTGGCGCTCCTGGTTGTTGCCGCTATGGCAATGGGAGTGGTACACGCCGACAGTTTGGGTACCGGAGGTGCGGCAGGTTCCGCCGGAACCGCGGAAGATCCGGTCGTAACGAAAAGTTATGTCGATGAACAAATCCGGCGTATACTAAATGGCGGCACTTTGCCGGAACAGCCAAACCTGAGCAGAACAAAACATGCCAATCCGCAGGAAACGGCAGGAAGCGCGGAATCCGTGACCGTCATCAAGCTGGAAAAAGGACAAATTTTGTATGGCGGCGCCGGAGCGGAATTTGTGGTCCGTACCGGACAAGCGGTCGCCTATGCAAGCGGCGAGAACGGCATAGCGGATGTTACCACGGGAAAAGATATTCCCGGCAATGCGCCGATTGAGTTGAACCATTTGCTATTATTTCCGCGCGAAGGCCGCGGTATTCAGGCCGATCCGAACGGCACGGATGACGTTTATGTCCTGGTGAAAGGAAAATACTTGCTCGTCAATGCGGACGGGACACATGCGGAACCATAATTTTGCCGTTCTGACAATAATCCATACGGGTGTATCCGGAGGATCGGGCCACACTAGGGATAACCGCCAAAGGAGGTGAACCTGTATGGCCAGAAAACAGCAAGTCGTACCGGAATGCCATAAGGCACTTGACCAATGGAAATATGAGATCGTCGCGGAAATGGGATTGCCAGTGGGCGCCAGTTTAACTTTTCCTGACAATGTGGAGTTTGCGGCAGAGCTGGGCTCGGCCGCTTGGCAATCACAAAGCGAACCTTATTGGGGCCACATTGCCACACGAGATGCCGGAGCGGTGGGAGGAGCCATAACGAGAAGATTAATCCGGAAAGCGGAAGAAACATTATTTTCGTTATAAACGGGCATAGTCCATCACTCATCATATCATTGACACGTATCGGCAAATCCAGTAACATGTCTAAGTAGAGGTTATGCGAAGGGACGCAACCTTTTCCATCGGGAAAAGGTTGATTTTTTGCTTTATCGATTTTTTGTTAAGCTTGATAAAACCGGAAGGGATACATAGCTTGCAACTTTACACGTCTGAGGAGGTTGATTGAAATGGCGCTGGCCAGCGGACGGCGTTTATTTACTTCAGAATCCGTAACGGAAGGCCATCCGGATAAAATGTGCGACCAAATATCCGATGCCGTACTGGATGCGTTTCTGGCTGCCGACCCGAATGCCCGTGTAGCATGCGAAGTTTCGGTCGCAACAGGACTGGTACTCGTGATCGGCGAAATCACCAGCCGGGCCGATTATGTGGATATACCGGCGATTGTGCGCAATACAATTAAGGAAATTGGTTATACGAGGGCAAAGTACGGGTTTGATGCCAGCACATGCGCCGTATTGACTTCTCTCAACGAACAGTCGCCGGATATTGCGCGCGGAGTGGACAAGGCGCTTGAAGCGAGAGAAGGGCAAATGAGCGAAGAAGAAATTGAAGCGCTGGGCGCAGGAGATCAGGGGTTGATGTTCGGATTTGCGGTGAATGAAACCCCGGAGCTTATGCCTTTGCCGATTTCATTGGCTCACCGTTTGGCGCGGCGCCTGGCGGAAGTGCGCAAAAACGGCACGCTCCCTTATTTGCGTCCTGACGGCAAAACGCAAGTCAGCGTAGAGTATGAAGGCGACAAACCGGTAAGAATCGATACGATCGTCATTTCCACTCAACATGCCGAGGATGTCTCTCAGGAACAAATTCACCGCGATATGCGGGAACATGTGATTAAACCCGTCGTTCCCGAACATTTCCTGGATGAAAATACGAAATATTTGATTAATCCGACAGGAAGGTTCGTGATCGGCGGGCCGCAGGGCGATGCCGGACTGACGGGCCGGAAAATTATCGTCGACACGTACGGCGGTTATGCGCGCCACGGCGGAGGGGCTTTCTCCGGCAAAGATCCGACGAAAGTGGACCGTTCGGCAGCGTATGCGGCACGCTATGTGGCAAAAAATATTGTGGCCGCCGGACTTGCCGATAAATGTGAGATTCAACTGGCTTACGCGATCGGGGTGGCCCGGCCGGTATCCATCAACGTGGATACGTTCGGTACAGGCAAAGTGCCCGAAGAAAAAATCGTTGAATTAATCCGGAAACATTTTGATTTGCGTCCTGCAGGAATTATCAGGGAATTGGACTTACGCCGCCCCATTTACCGGCAAACGGCCGCGTACGGCCATTTCGGGCGCACGGATATCGATTTGCCTTGGGAGCGGACGGACAAGGCCGGGATCTTGCGGAAAGAAGCCGGTTTATAGACCGTAAAGAAGCGGTACTGTAAACGTTGAAATTGTCACAAGCATTTTATAAAAGGACCGGCGCAGCCGGTTTTCAGATTGTCGACGAAGTCCACAAGGGATGGGGATCCGTTCGGAAAGACCTGGCGGCCGACTTTGATACCGGGAAATCACCGCAAAACTTATTCTTCATTTCCTGGTGTCAACGGAGGTGAAGAATCGGATCCCCACCTTTTTTAACAATATGTCACTTTATTTGCAACTTGGGACCGGCGAGGCCGGTTTCAAACTGAAGACAAAATGCGCTTGTTTCGGAAACGGGACGGGCGCATTTTTTCATTTATTTGGGACCAACGTAACTTTTCCGCCTGAAAAGAGTCTAATAACATGATAGAGAGATAGATTCATAGAATGGTAGAATGGGAAAAAAGAAACAATTCAGGTGGGAGAGGAGAACATGGTTTCGAGAAAGAAGTGGATCGCGGCTTTCGTTTTGTCTTTATTTTTGCAGACCGTATTCTGGCCGGTCACATCAAGGGGGGAACAGCTTGACCAACCCGTACTTACCTTGAAAAGCCAGACTCCTATCACTTCAGGAGCCGTCCTGAAAGAATATGAATGGAAAACGGTCAGAAACAAAAAAGTTGCCAAAGTTCAGGCGAAAGTCATCGAAGTGAATCTTCACAACCCGTTGGTCAAGATCGATGTGATCACCGGAACGAACAATCAATTTACGAAAAAGCAAACGATTAAAAATATGGCCAATGAAGCGGGAGCTGTCGCGGCGATTAACGGGGACTTTTTCAATACGAAAGCGGAAGGGGTCCCGATCGGGCCACAAATTTCCAACGGGAACATCATGGCCACGCCGCCCTTTTTAAAAGGTCTTTATTCCTTTGCAATTGACCAGAACAACAATCCCGTAATTGACGAATTTACTTTTCAAGGCAAAATCCAGGCGGCGGACGGGGCATCGTATCCGCTTGGAGGAATAAACAAAACGTATTATTGGTTCGAGCCCGACGGCAAGCACAGCATGATCGACGGATTATATATGTACACAAGCGCATGGGCGCAGGTGGACCGCTCCAACGACGGAGTGACCGTGCCGACCGAAGTTTTGGTGCAGAACGGCATCGTCACCCAAATCGCGCCCAATAAGATCATCAATATGGTACCGCCGGAAGACGGGTATATTCTCCGGGCTTCAGGCAAGGCAGCCGAATTCGTGTTGTCCCATTTGAAAGTGGGCGAACCGGTGTTGGCCGAATATAAAATCATTCCCGCCGACCCTGCGAAAACATATGACGTCAGTCAGTTCAAAATGATGATCGGAGGCGGTTCCATCCTGGTGGATGGCGGGAAACCGACGGGATTGACACGCAAAGACGTTGATCCGGGGTATCGTTCTCGTACTGCTGCCGGTTACTCCAAGGACGGAAAGTTTGTCTATCTGATCGCTGTAGAAAAGAACGCAAACAGCGAGGGAATCAATTTCCCGGAACTGCAGCGATTGATGATCCAATTGGGCGTCTGGAAAGGGCTCAATTTGGACGGCGGAGGATCGACGCAAATCGTCGCCCGTCCGTTGGGACAATTTGCCAATGTGTTGGTCAACGAAACGGAGAACCAGAGCGAGCGCAAAGTCGTAAACGGAATTGGGGTATTTACCCTGGCTCCTCCGGGGGAACTGAAAGATTTTGTCATCTCGGGGCAAAAGAATGTCTTCATGAACGAAAAAGTAACCTATTCCATGAGCGGATATGACCAGTACTACAATCCGTTGCGGCTGGATCCGTCTGCGGCGACCTGGAACGTTCAGGGGGATATCGGAGAATTCGAAGGATTCCAATTTACGGGGAAAAAACCCGGAACAACGGTAATTACCGCTACTTACGGTGCAGTCAAAAAATCGTTTGAGGTTCAGGTTATCGGCAAAGAGCAAATCCGTTCCATGAAAATCCGGCCGTCCAGTCAGGCTATTTATGAAAATTCCAGCATAAAATTGCCGGTGACGGTTACGACCGTCGATGGACAGACCCGTACGGCGCCTCCTGACTCCATCACCTGGGAATTGATCGGAATTGAAGGAAGCATTGAAGACGGCGTGTTGCATGTTGGCGGGCTGGGTGACGCCAAATTTGTTCAACTGATTGCCGACTATGACGGGTTCAGGACGATCGCCACGCTGCCGGTAGGAAAACGCATCGAGTGGGCCGATTTCGACAACGTGACGCCTCCGGTAACGTTTGATCAGCACCCGAAAGAAGTGAGAGGGGACGTTTCCGTCATCACCGGACTGCCGGGCAAGGAAGGAACGGACCGGGCATTGCAGCTAAGGTACGACTTTACGGAGGGCAGCGGGACGAAGGCCGCTTATGCCCAATTCGGAACGGACGGAATGAAGCTGGAAGGCGAGCCGCATTCGATGCGCTTGAACGTATACGGAGACAACAGCTTGAATTGGCTGCGTGCGGAGTTCATCGATGCCAACGGGAAGTCCCACCTTGTGGACATCGGCAACAAAATCATTAATTGGACCGGATGGAAAACGGTCAATGCCGATTTGTCGCAATACGGGCTGGCCTATCCGGTTACCCTGAAAAGGCTCTATGTCGCCAATCCGGAACAGGGGCAGGATGAGCGGGCATTGACAGGCGCTGTCGCCTTCGATGACATTTCGTTCCTGTATAAAGGGGAAATTCCGCAATCTTCGAAGAAAACCATCCGTTTAACGATCGACAAAAAGGAGATTGCCGTCAACGGCCGACCGATACAAATCGATCAGGCGCCGGTGATCGTGGAAAACTACACGCTCGTTCCGGTACGGTTTGTGATTGAAGCGTTCGGCGGAGAGATCTTTTGGGATCCGGGCGAACGAAAGGTGACCGTGCTGAAAGATAACCATCTGTTTGATTTATGGCTGGGCCAAAAAGAGGCGATTATGGATGGAGAGCGCATCACATCGGCAGTGGCTCCGCAACTGATCAATGAACGGACGATGGTTCCGCTGAGGTTGCTTTCCGAGAAATTGGGTTGGAAAGTGAAATGGGACAACGACACGCGTTCGGTATATCTGGAATAGCCGGTCTGGCATAGCTGGTGATATTTGTCACACCAGGCAGTACAAATGTTATGGTACGATAATACCAGGACTTTGGTCTAATATGAAAAGGAGCCCGGTCAGGAGTGCAGTTTGATGTCATTGACAAGTTGATCAAAGAAGCTATAGAAGTGATGGAAAAAAGCAAATATCAAATATTTGAGATTTGCGAAAGCGGACGGAACGAACATCAATCGATGCTGAAAGAGTTAAATCAGGTCATGGAAGAAACCCGGGAAACGGTAAAATTGGTCGATGAATTGGAACAGGAATTCCGGCAGGCAAGAATCCGGCTTACGGAAGTAAGCCGGGATTTTCATCGTTATACCGAAGATGACATCCGCACCGCCTATGAGGCTGCCAGCCATCTGCAACTGCAACTGATGATCGCCAGGGAAAAAGAAACGCATCTCAGGGCGCGGCGGGACGAACTGCAAAAACAAATCTTAAAGGTAGAAAAACAAATTGAACGTGCAGAAACTATTGTTTCCCAGATGAATGTTGTCTTACAATATTTATCAGGTGATCTGAACCAGGTCACCCGAATACTGGAATCGGCCAAAAACCGGCAGCTTCTCGGTTTGAAAATTATTCTGGCGCAAGAGGAAGAGAGGAAACGGATTGCTCGGGAGATCCATGACGGACTGGCACAATCGATGGCCAATATCGTGCTCCGCACAGAAATCAGTGAACGGATGCTGCTCAGGAAAGAGTACGATTTGGTGCGGGAAGAACTGTTCGATCTGAAGGGGCAGGTTCGAAGCAGCCTGGAAGAAGTGCGGAAAATTATTTTCAATCTCCGGCCGATGGCGCTGGACGATCTCGGATTGATCCCCACTGTCCGCAAGTTTGTTCAGGACTACGAAGAGAAAACCAAGACCCGCACCCAATTCGAACTGTCGGGAAAAGAGAAGAGACTGCCGTCAGGAATGGAAGTGGCGGTTTTCCGGTTGATTCAGGAGGCCTTCTCCAATATCCAAAAACATGCCAACGCAACGTTTGCTTCCGTGGAAATCGCATTTCTGAAAAAATCGGTGAAAATTATCATCAAGGACAACGGAATCGGATTTAACGTGGAACAGCTGGATCAAAAATTGATGACAGGCTCCCATTTCGGAATTATGGGCATGAGAGAAAGGGTGGAATTGTTAGAAGGAAAATTTAAAATCGAATCGAGCCCGAATAACGGGACGAAAATTACAATGTCCATTCCCATCAACTCAAACCAGAAGGAGGAATCATGATGCAGGTTGGCTCCGCCAAAGCGACAGTGAGAATCGTCATAGCGGACGACCATCAACTGTTTCGCGAAGGCGTGAAACGCATATTGAACATGGAGGAGGATCTCGACGTCGTCGGGGAATGCGGAAACGGCATTCAGGTGCTGGAGTTGTGCAATCAGTTGCGGCCGGATATTGTGCTGATGGATATTAATATGCCCGTTGAAAACGGAGTGGTGGCCACCGAAAAATTAAGAGAGTTTTTTCCCGAAGTGAAAGTGATCGTGTTATCCATCCACGATGACGAAAGCTACGTGTTCGAGACTTTGCGCAAAGGGGCAAGCGGATATTTGCTCAAGGATATGGAGCCGGAGTCGTTAATCAGCGCAATCAGGTCCGTCGTTGCCGGTCATGCGTATATTCACCCCAAAGTGACAGGCAAACTGATTAACCAGTTGCGAAGAATGACGTATTTGGATGAAGCGGGCGAAGCGGCCAACGGTTCGCCTGTGAAAGAAGCCAATGTGAAATACGTACATAACAACAACAGCCCGTTAACCCGCAGGGAAGCGGAAGTGCTTCGCCTGATGGCGGAAGGAAAAAGCAACAGAGCGATCGGCGAACATCTGTTCATTAGCGAAAAAACAGTCAAAAATCACGTCAGCAGCATTTTGCAAAAGATGGAAGTCGATGACCGGACCCAAGCGGTGATTATTGCGATTAAAAATGGTTGGGTGACGTTATAGAAAACCGTTTTTGGACAGGCAAGCAGCCGTCCCGGTCCAGTAACTTGCGTTCCCTTGCCGGCATATGATGCATGCAGGGAGGGAGCCGACATGATTGCTGGTTTGCTTTGGATTATCGGGATATACGGTTTGGGCATCGCGTTTGTCCATCTGTATGAAGCCGTCAGCCGCAGGCCGAAAGTCAATACCCGTATCATTTTATTGATCACGAATCATAACGAAACGCATATTGAGTGGTATATCCGTTGCCTGTTTTTTTTCTCCAGGCTGAGGAATAAGCCGCTGGAAATATTCGTATACGATGAAGGCTCAACGGATGACACCTTGATGATCGTCGAACGGTTGGCCAGAAACAACCGGATTCCGGTACGAATGATCGTTCCGACGGGAACGCTGCATGAATGGATAAAAGAGCATGAGGAAGATTCCGTTATCGTCGTGAAAGTAAACAGCCGGATCAAAGCCGAGCAACTGGCTGTTTACTTATAGGGAGAATGTTCGCCAACAGGATTGAAGGTGGGGCAGTGAGAGCCGTATTGTATGCTGTCGGGCTGGGAGACACATGGCAATGGCACGTTTCCCTGGATTTTCATGCCGACCGGTACGTCTGGTCCGGTCTGCAGCAAAGGGACGTCCGTATGTTGCTGCGTTTTGAACCGGCATTTTCTTTTGGACAGGCTTATACGATCAGGCAGAAGCTTGTCCGGCTCGATTGGTCCGGTCTGAAGGCGGAGCAAGTGGTGGATAAGGTTGCGAAAGAGAATGGTTTTGGCCTTCTTCCGGACAAGATTCAACAACAACTGGAATGGATCGCCGAGAAACCGGGATTCATGGATAAGGAAAATAGGGCCGATTTCCTTGATCAGGCGGAATGGGAGCGGATGCTCCGTTTATTGTCCGGCAGGTCGCTGCTTATCGAAGAGTTGCAACGTTTGCTTACGGATCACGGCTTACATAAGGCTGCCGGGAACGCGGCTTTGTATGTGCAGTATGCCTATCTGTCAGGCGAACTGCAATGGTCCAGCGGCACCATTTCCACGGCAGTGCGGAGATTTCCGGGGTTCCGTACGCAAGCGGAAAACCGGTGCGCGCGTTGCGGTTCGGACCGGTTGCATTGGACGGATTGTATCCGTTGCGGGACATTGTGTCCCTATTGCGAGGATTGCCTGACGATGGGCAGGACGAGATTTTGTTCGCTCATCGTCCGCAGGCCGGAAGCTTTATATGTTCCCGACAGGGAGCCCGAAACGTCCTTCGATCAGGAAACGGTCGCGGCGCATTTGAATCCATGGGGCTTGAGTCCGGCACAATTCGCGGCTTCCGCGGAAGGAATCCGTTTTTTGTCCGGAATTCCGAAAAAGCGCAGAGGGGACACAGAAGAAGCCGCATGTTTCCTGATCTGGGCGGTGACCGGAGCCGGAAAAACGGAAATGATTTTCCCGCTGATCGATTTTGAGCTGCGGAGAGGCGGCAAAGTTTGCGTCGCCACCCCGCGCCGGGACGTCGTTTTGGAGCTTATGCCGAGAATTGAAAAAGCGTTTCCCGGACGGCGCGTCGTCACGCTATACGGCGGCAGTGGACAACGGTGGGAACAAGGGGAAGTGACGATCGCCACGACCCACCAGTTGCTTCGTTTTCACCGGGCGTTCGACCTGATTATTCTCGATGAATTGGATGCTTTCCCGTTTCATAACAACCCGATGCTGGAGCATGCGGCCAAAAACGCATGCAAAACCGGAGGCCGTTACATTTTTTTGTCGGCGACTCCTCCGGCGCATATGCAAAAGGCGGCAAAATCCGGCCGCCTGCCCCACGCCAAAGTGCCGGTCCGTTTTCACCGGCATCCGCTGCCGGTTCCCGTCATATTGAAAACCGTCCCTCTTGAGAAACTGCTCCGTACCGGGAACATTCCGCCCGCTTTGTCGGCCTGCTTGAGGCGGTCGATCGAACGCGGGGCGCAATCGTTCCTCTTCGTGCCCGCCATCAAACTGGTCGATCCCTTCGTCAAGCTGTTGCGCCAGGTATTTCCCCATCTGACGATTGAAGGCACCTCGTCCAGAGATCCGGAACGGGCGTTGAAGGTGCGGCAGTTTCGCGAAGGCGCCATACGCCTTCTGGTGACGACGACCATCCTTGAACGGGGCGTTACCGTGCCGAAGACGGATGTGTTCATCTTCGATGCCGGGTCGGAGATGTTCGACGAAGCGTCGCTTGTACAAATGTCGGGCAGGGCGGGCCGTTCCAAGGAGGACCCGGCGGGCAGCGTCGTGTTCGTCTCCGAAGGAAAAACTTCTTCCCAGGTGAAGGCGATCCGGCACATCAAGGCGATGAACCGGTTGGCCCGAAGGAAAGGCTACCTGATCCGGCCCGATGGAGTCCGGTCCCATTGGTGGAGGTGAACGGGATGTTTCCGGAGGAACAGAGCGTCTGGAAGCGGCGTTTACAAAGCTTGTTGACGGCGGCGCAGAACTGGCTGGCGCCCTCCCGGCAACATTGTTTGCTTTGCGGCGGCGTGTTGCGCGGTTCCGGAAAGCTGTGTCGGCCTTGTGAGAACCGTTTGCCCTGGATTACGCGCGTATATTGCGCCACTTGCGGCAGGTACGAACCGTGCGGCGATTGCCCCAGAAGGAAAGAAACGTATTTTGTTTCCAGCCGCAGCGCCGTTCGTTATACTCCCGCCATGAAAGAATTGCTTGCAAGGTATAAATACCATGGGGAAGAAACACTATTGCCTCTTTTCGGCGATATGTTGGCCCATGCCTACCGCATGCACTTGCATGATTTGCAGGGGAGCGCTCACGGGGCGGGAAAGGCGCCGTTTCAATGTCTGACCTTTGTTCCGGCAAGCGGGCAAAGACAATGGGAGCGGGGGTTTGACCAAGCCCGGCGGCTGGCTGAAGAACTCGGCGGAAGATACGGCATTCCGGTCATTTCGTTGCTTCGCCGGATTCGCCATACGGAGAGGCAAAGTTTCAAAACGAGAAAGGAACGGCTGGAAGACTTGAAGGGGGCTTTTGCGCCGGATGAGGAAGGAATCGCCTTGCTAATGGCGATGCATCTTCCTGCGGCGATGAGGCCCAAAATATTAATTGTCGATGATGTGTATACGACCGGCAGCACGTTGAACGAATGCGCGAAAACGATCTCATGCCGGATCCCTGTGGAAATGTATGGAATCACTTGGGCGAGATAAGGTACAATAGGCATAAGAATTTTACTATCAATGTATTGGAGGAAGAGGAATGGGGATGAATGTCGATAATTGTCCCCGTTGCGGGAAATTGTACGTGGTCAATCACCGCCGGTTGTGCCCGGCCTGCATGAAAGAGGTCGACGAGCAACTGGTCAAATGTCACAATTATTTGAGAGATAACCGGAAAAGCACGATTCAGGAATTGAGCGAGGCTACGGGGGTTTCCACCGCACAAATCACAAGGTTTATTCGTGAAGGCCGCATATCGATCGCGGACACGCCGAATCTTTATTACGAATGCGAAGTGTGCGGGGCGCCGATCCGGACGAACAAAATATGCGGCAATTGCCGGGACAGGCTGACGAAAAAACTGACGCAGGTGCGGGAAGAAACAGAACGCGATCACGAACGGAAGAAGCAGGAAGAGCATATATCTTACCGGATTAAAGACCGGCTTGAAGACCGGCTGAGAAAACCTGGTGAAGGAAAATAAAGCGGAACTATAAAGTTTCCACCCTCCTCAACCGATAATTGTAGTAAAGTTTATCGGTTTTTGTTTTTAGACGCCCATGCGAGGTGATACAGTGATGAAAATCAACGAAATCCATCCCGTCAGAGCGGTCAATCATGCATACAAAAAATCCGATGAACATTTGCGGAAAGAGGGACGAACCGCAAAACGGAAGGATGAAGTGTATATTTCCGCTGAAGCGAAAGAACTGCTCGGCATCCAAAACAAACACAAGTCCGATCCGGCTTCGCAGAAACGGCTGGAAGAATTGAAGCAATCCGTTTCCGCGGGGACTTACCATGTCGATGCCCGCAAAATTGCGGAAAAGCTGTTCCCTTACTTGAAATAAAACAGACTAATGGCGCGAAACGGGTGAGCAAAGGATGTCCGTACAAGCAGTAGTGGAAACGATGGAACGGTTGAACGAATATCATCTCATCCTGTTGGAATTGGCGGAACGCAAGAAGGAAGCGCTTGTGCACAATCGGGTCGAGGAATTGAACGAGATTGTCCGCCAGGAAAACCAGTTGTTGCGGCAGGTCGGCGAACTGGACCGGCAACGGGTGGAAGCCATCGGCCAGGCCCTGATTCAACGGGGATACCTTCCGAATCCGCAAATTACCGTCAGCGATCTTATCCGGCTCGTTTTCCGGGCGGAGGACAAAAAAGCGCTGATGAACGCGCAGCAAACGTTGCTCGCCACACTGGGGAAACTGCGGGAACTGAACAAGTTGAACCAGCAGCTGATTCAGCAGTCTTTGGCCTACATCCAATACACGCTGGATTTAATCATCGGCCGGCCCGAAGACGAGGCGACCTACCGCAATCCTGCAGATCAACGGCGCGGGGCCTTCAAACCGCTGGGCGTATTTGACACCAGAGCGTGAACGGTACAGGGAGTCTGCCCGGCGAAATGTGCAACGAAAGCCTCCCTATGAAATGACCCTGATGAATAAATATGAACCCTGGACCAACTCCCGGGACCGTTCCCGATTCTGAAAGGAGTGACCTCATGAGATCGACATTTTTCGGAATAGAACTTTCAAAGCGCAGCTTGTTCGCGCAGCAGACCAGTTTGCAAACGACAAGCCACAACATCGCCAACGCAAACACGAGAGGGTATACCAGGCAAGTGGCCAATTTGACCGCTTCCGCGCCGCTCGAACCTTACGGCTGGTCGAGAAGCACCTTTGCCGGACAAATCGGGCAAGGGGTGGAAGTGGATCAGATTTACCGGATTCGCGAGAAATTTCTCGACGACCAATTCCGCAATGAATACAAAAACCTCGGATATTGGTCGGTCCGGCAGGATACGCTGGAGAAGCTCGAGGCGATCATCAACGAGCCTTCGGATACCGGCCTTCGCCAAGTGCTCGATAATTTTTGGAACGCATGGCAGGAACTTAGCAAATCCCCGGAAAATCTGACCGCCAGGGCGGTCGTGAAGGAAAGCGCCCTGGCATTGACGGATGCTTTCAATCATACGGCGAGGCAACTGAACGATTTGACCAACGATTTGACGGCCAACATCGAAACCAAAGCGAATGAAATCAATTCGCTGCTCGACCAGATCGCCAACCTGAACAGGGAAATCTACCGCATTGAAGGATTGGGGGATAACGCCAACGATTTGCGGGACAAGCGGGATGTTCTCGTGGACGATTTGTCGAAAATTGTCAACATCACCGTCACAGAAGGCGATCAGGGTTACATCATCAACATGGGCAACATACAGTTGGTCAACGGCAATACGGTGACGCCTGTAACGGCCGCCACGCTGACTTCCGCCTATCAATCGGGCAGTCTGAACAGCGGTGAAGTATACGGCATGATCGTTTCCCGCGATGTTTTGGTGGCGAATTACCGCAATCAGCTCAATACGATGGTGAAAGCTTTCGTCGAGGGAGACATCCGGGTGACATTGCCGAAAGGAACCGTCATTCCCGAAGGTACGGAAATTAACGGGGTTCTCTATACGGGAACGGTGGCGGCCAGAACGTTGGCGGACGACCTGACCATTACCGTGAAAGGGATTAACGGGTTGCACCAATTCGGGTATACCCTGACCGATCCGCCGCAGAAAGCGGAACCGCTCTTTACGCTGAAACCGGGAATGACGGAGTTTACCGCGGAGAGCATTACGTTGAATCCGAACATCGCCAACAATGTGCAGAAGATCGCGGCGTCCATGCGCACTTATGTTGACGCCGACGGCAAAGAACATTTGGTATCGGGAAATAACGATTTGGCGCTGCTCATTGCCGGCATGAAAAATATGAAGGTGAATTTCGATCCGGCGGGAACAGGGTCGTCCGTGCTGAACAACGGAACGATCGACGATTTCTTCAAAGCGATCGTCGGCCAGATCGGCATACAGGCGCAGGAAGCCCAGCGTCAGGCCGAAAACCAGTCGTTGCTTGTCTATCAGGTGGATTCCCGCAGGCAATCGGTAAGCGGCGTTTCGCTGGATGAGGAGATGGCCAATATGATCAAGTTCCAGCACGCCTATAATGCCGCTGCGCGCGCTTTGACCACATTCGACCAATTGCTCGACAAGCTCATCAACGGCACCGGCGTCGTCGGCAGATAGCGCCCATAGCCTTGTGAGGAAGAGGAGGTTGCAACCGTGGCGGGAAGGGTAACGCAAAACATGATGAACGCGCAATTGTTGCGCAATTTGAATTACAATTTGTCGCAGATGAACCGTTTGCAAAATCAGGTGGCCACCGGCCGCAAAATCAACAAACCTTCCGACGATCCGGTAGGCATTACTTACTCGTTGCGCTACCGGAGCGAACTGGCGGCCAACGAACAGTACCAGAAAAATGTCGATCACGCCATTTCCTGGCTGGAGTTTACGGATTCCATGCTCAATCAGGCGAACAACGTCCTGCAGCGGGTGCGCGAACTGGCGGTGGAAGGGGCGAACGGGACGAATGACCAGACCGCGCTGGATGCGATCCGCTCCGAAATCGAGCAGTTGCGCGAACAGATGGTGACGATCGGCAACAGCCAATTTAACGGCAAATACATATTTAACGGGCAGTACACCGATGTGAAACCCTATAGCGAAGGCTTGACCGTTGACCCCGCGACGGGGGAGACGGTTTCCGAAGCGGCCAAGTCCGTGACCGATATGTCGAAGATTCAGTATGAGGTCGGCGTTGGCGTGAAAATTTCCGTCAATATTTCCGGAAACGAAGTGTTCGGCGGTCCGAACGACGAAGATAACGTGTTCCGCATTTTGGACGAATTGGTCATTGCGCTGAAGAACGGCAAATATGAAGATGTGGGCGCGGCATTGGGAAAACTCGATTCGCGGATGGACTCTTTCCTGGCCAAACGGTCGGATATCGGCGCCATGATGAACCGCATTGAACTGTCGCAAGACAGGCTGGAAGATATCGGCATCAACTTGCAGACGCTGCAATCGAAAACCGAAGATGCCGATGTGGCGGAATTGATTACGAATTTGAAAACGTACGAAAATGTGTACCAGTCGTCCCTGGCGGTTGGCGCCAGGCTGATCACTCCGAGTCTCGTCGATTTCCTGCGGTAGGAGGGATGATCCTTGGTTTCAATCCCGCAGATCCAGATTCGCCAGCAATTCGCCAGGCTGGGGATCGAGGCGGATATCGGCAAACAGGAGCTTGAGCAGCCCCGCGCGACTTTGGAAATGGAAACGACGCCTGTAAAGGTTGAAATTACGTACCGCAATCCCGATTTCCGGGTCGACCAGAGCCGGGCGTGGGATGCTTTGGGTTTGGGCGGTATATTGGAGACGATGAAGCGCATCCGCGAGGAGGCGCGCAACGTGGCGCTTCAGGGGATCGCCCGCATCGTCGAAAACGGCAACCGCATGGCGGCGATTCACCGCGAGAAGAACGCCATTGCCGATATCGCCCGGGAACAAAGTTTCGCCTTTCATGAATTCAACTATTTGGGTCCGGCATCGTACGATAATGTCGACGTTTATATCACGACGTATCCGCCAGTAATTGAGTTTCACGGCGGAGGCCTGGAAATCAATGTCCAGGTCAATCCTCCGGTTCACCGCTACCACCGCGGCAAGTTGGACATTTACATGATGCAATACCCGAAGGTGGACATCATTCCGCCGCAAATCGATTTGCGGTTGTAAAACAGTTGTCATATCGCGTATGATCAGGCTATGGATTGAATGAATCTGTAGCTTTTTTTATGTCATTTCACAAGTATAGAAATTCAAAGCCAAAGCCGCTTCTTAAGGCTTCTTCCCATGTTCCACTTCAGCCTCATGAGATGGCTTCTTGCATAAATATTCACCGTTTTCGCTAGAGTTCGTTGTCCATGAACTGTACGATCTCTATATGTAATGACTGCCCGCATAAATTTTAATCTACAAAAATGGGGGCTCTACACCAAACATAGTGCTTGACAAAATGTAGAGCGAAAAATTGAAATGCATCTGTCCATTCCCCTAAAATGGTTGTGCCACCAATCCAACTTGAGGAATGACAGATGCACAACCAGTATACC